>ERZ1669248.619-NODE-619-length-16324-cov-17.315139_pt1 | contig 16324 bp, 11 predicted proteins | sample MGYA00579296_ERZ1669248 | MGnify/ENA primary metagenome ERZ1669248 (study PRJEB41166, sample SAMN08046057) | hot springs metagenome | biome: hot spring; feature: neutral hot spring; material: thermophilic sediment; isolation source: thermophilic sediment from...
GGTAGAAAGGCGAAGGCGACGGGGGTTTGAGGACCTGAGTCATTGAGGAGCAAGGAAGCAGCGATGCCTGCCAGCAAAGTGGTCAACTTCCAGTCTCTCCCTTGACGCCACCAAAGGGCTGCTATCAGGGAGAGTTGGGCAAGTAAGGCTATGTCCCAATGGATTGCTTTGAATGCACGAAGCGATATGCCGAGTTTCGTCCAGACCATTGAAGTAGCCACTCCAAATCCGCTTTCAATTAGCGAACGGGCAAATCGTCCCCAATGGGTCAGTGGCTCAGGGCGCGCCAATTCAAAAACCGTAAAACCGCCGAATAGCAGAACAAGAGCCAAGGCGGCAAAAAGCCAATGCCACCAACGAATCCGCCCCGAAAAAATCGCTGTCAAGGCGACAACCAGTCCCGTGAGCGCTCCACCGATGTTTGCGCCCCAAAAAGGTGCTCCGACCAAGATCGCTCCAATAAAACCTGAAACTGCCATAGCCCACCTCTGCCAGTTAAAAGCAATTGCAAGGGCAAAAATTGCTCCCAAAGTCAGCCCCATAGCCACATTGCCTTGACCGTAGTAGCGACCGCCGAAAAAGGATGAGTAGCCGAAAGGCGAATCAGCGCTTAACGGGAGCAGTCTCATCGCATCGGCGGCGAAAACCGCAGCAGCAAAAACCGTCACCACAGCGGCAAGACTTTCATCCCTGTTTCCCTCAATGGCTTTCGCAATTACCCACAAAACCGCAACACCAATTGCTGTGAGAAGCCCAACGGTTGATGTCAGACCTGCTGAGAGGTGAAGCCCTGCGGTCAAAAGAGCCAGCAGCATAGGGACTTCCGCAACCAAAGCGCTGAAAGCCGTCCCTCGCAAGAAGGAAAAAGCAATTGCGACGAAAATAATGGCTTGAAAAATGCACCACGAGACCAAAACAATTGTGCGCATGTAAGTGTCGGTCGCTTGAGCCTTCGCCCCCATTTGCCATAACTTAACTTTGTCAAGTCCATTAGGCACCGAGGTGATGGGCGAGCCGTTGATGGTCTGGTAAGGCTTAACCCCGAAAAAACTCAAAACGGTCGCTGGGATGTCCAAGATGGAGACGAGCCCAACTCGGTGAGTTGTCAAGGAGGTGAGCGAGCCGCTGGGTGTTATCCCTTTCCCAACGGCACAGATGAACGAAAGTTCATAGCGGTTTTTCCTTGATGGCGCTAACGAAAAAGCGATGAGCAAGTCACGCTCCAAATCCATCCGCTCAACTGCGGGTCGGAGCAAATTTAACTCTCGCCTTATCGCCAAAGGGACCAGACGCTCGCTGCCGTAAAGGTCGGCTCGGAAAGTCTCGCCGGGGAAGAGAACGATGACTCCCGCAACACGCCATGCCTCGTTGAAAACTTCTCGCCACCGTTTTTCGTCAACCGCCAAGCCATAGGGCATCTTTGGGTCGTGTCTCAGCAATTTTGTTTCTGTCAAGCCCATCCCCAAACCGTTCTCATCAAGCGCCATCAGCAAACCATGCCGAAAGGGAGAAAGGCGTCGGTCATGAGTTGTTGGTAAATCACCGCAGCCAATTCCGACAACCCTGATACCCTTTTGCCACAAGGATTGAGTGACCACGCCGAAAGGAACTGGCTTCTTTTGAAGCCTTTCGTTTCGCCATTTCAACTCAGCAAGCATGGGGAAGACTAAAGGCTTAAAGGGACTTGGAACTTGCGGCAAAGGGAAGTCACCAACCCGGCGCCTGTAGGCGTTCAAAGCGGTATCAGTATCAACGGGTTCGTTGGTTTGAAGGACGAGGGCTGCAGTTTCGTCAGCGAAAGCCTTAACCCCACAAGCGATGCTCATCGCTGCCCTGAACCTATCGTTACCGCCGTAGCCCATCGTGTTGAGTAGAGCCATGCTGCCGTTTCGCTCCAACCATTCACCGATTTCTCCAAAAGCGCTTAAGCCTTGAGGCAAGACATGGCGGTAACTTAGCCCGTCCATGACCAAAATGATGACCCTGCCGTGAGGTCTCGTGACGAATTCCAAGCCGAAAGAGGGTTTAATTTGAGGAGGTTGAGCGTCGCAAAATTGCGGTGGGGAAAACAAAAAGAGCGAAATGAAAGCGTAAATGCCCACAGAGTGCCAAAGTCTCAAACACCATCGCCTCCCAAAAGAGTTGTCAAGGGCGGGGCAGCGATTAACCACCCCGCCCTCCGAGGCGGTTCTTTGCCGCCCCGTCCGTTTTCAGGCTTTAAGCCTCCAACCCAACGACATGGGCAAACTTCTTCTTGAACTCTTCAGGGGTCATCTTAGCAGCCTCAGCAAGTTTCGCCAACATCTCAGGGTTCTCAAGGTCTTCGCGCTCAAGGCGAATCATGTATTCGCGGGCGACTTTGTAGTGCTCGGAATTAATGTCAACCAAGCGAATTTTCGTCCGACCAGTGGCTGGGTCTCGCAACTCATCAAAGGGCAAAACTTCAAGTTTGCCGCCAACCAAGCAGACCATACCGCCTTGTTTAACTTTGTCGTCTTTCGGCTCACTCAAGAGGAACTTGACGGCGCCGTAGCCGAGGGTGCGGGTGTAGTCAATGTCAAAGGGGATTGGCGGGGCGCAGCGAAGTTCGTAACCGAGAGTGACATCAACGATGGTCATCTTTTCGCCCCTCTCTTTAAATCGGCGTTGGATTTCCCGTTTGAGGATAGTCGCCAGCGGGATCTCGCCCAACCTGATGTGACCGTGAGGGTCTCGCTCAACTTCAACGCCGGGGATTTGAGCCAACTCTTCAGGGTCAATCTTTTCACCAATCCCTTCTGCGATGACAGCAACGCCGTCCTTTCTCCCCAAGACACGCCGCTTTAAAATTGCGCCTTCAAGGACATCGCAAACTTCAGCGAGCGTGATTTTTTCTTTGGGGAACTCCTCACCGATAACCGTAATCGTTGCACCTGCAGCCTTACCGATGCCCAGTGCCAAGTGACCAGCCTTCCTTCCCATTGCGACAACGAAATACCAGCGGTTGGTGGTGCGTGAATCTTCCATCAAGTTGCGAACAAGTTCGGTGCCGACATGGCGTGCGGTCTCAAAACCGAAAGTTGGCATTCCGCCGGGCAAGGGCAGGTCGTTGTCAATGGTTTTGGGGACATGGGCGACCCTGATAGTGCCACCTGCTGCCTTGACAACTTCGCTGGCAGAGAAGGCAGTGTCATCGCCGCCGATGGTAACAAGGTAACGGATGCCGAGTTCCCTCAATGCTTTGACAGTGTTTTCCAAGTCCTCGGCTTTTCGGGTTGGATTGGCGCGAGAAGTCCGCAGGATAGAACCGCCATCAAAGTGGATGCGGGACACATCGGGGATTGTCAGTTGTCGCACCATGTCGGTGCGCCCTTTCATCAGGTGCTCAAAACCATCGTAAATCCCGATGACTTCAAGACCTGAGTTGATGGCTTCAATTGTCGCTGCACCGATTACGCTGTTGATTCCCGGCGCTGGACCGCCTCCAACGAGAATTCCCAACCGTTCTGGCATAGTCCTTACCCCCTTCCGTGCGATTTTAATCTGGCGTATTTACGGCTTTGATTGTAGACCCTCGTTTGTGCCAAACCAGCAACAATGCAGCCACCGTTTTAGCATCTTGGATTTTCCCATCGTTGACTTGGGAAATTGCCTCTTCAAGCGGTATCGCTATAGGCTCAACAAATTCGTCCTCGTCCATATCGCTTGACTCGGGCTTCAAATCTGTTGCCAAAAACACATGCAGCAATTCCGTGCTGTAACCCGGTGCAAGATACAAGGATGTCAAGTGCTCCAAATGCCCCGCAGTGTAGCCTGTTTCCTCTCGCAATTCCCTCAAGGCACATTCTTCCGCCAATTCATTAGGATGGAGCGTTCCTGCTGGAATTTCAATCAGGGTTTTCCCGACCGCATAACGATATTGCTTGACCAAAATCACCCTCCCGTCATCAAGCAAAGGCACAACTGCGACGGCTCCGGGGTGGACGACAACTTCCCTTGTGCTCGCCCGACCGTCAGGCAACTTGACTTTGTCCTTTCGCAACCCAATTAAACGACCCTCGTAGAGCGTTTCGCTTTCCATCACCGTCTCCCTTAGTTTATCCATTGGGTCTCCCTCCATTGAGCAAAAGGATAGCACACAAAACGCCTGCTTACAACCTCCGTCACAAGTTCTCGGCAAAGCGGCTTTTGGTCAGCGCTTGAATTTTGTGGCAAATTTTTCTCTGGAAATTTTCAAGGAGGTGTCGCTATGCAGGAACTGCTGGTCAGTTCGGAAATAGCCGACATTGCCGAAAAGGTTCTCGCTGGCGTTAGGTTAAGCATAGAGGATTGCGTTCGCTTGTATCATACTCGTGACCTTTTGGCTCTCGGCTACCTCGCTGATTTTGTCAGGAGGCAAAGGCACGGGGATAAAGCCTACTATGTCGTCAATGTCCATTTGAACTACAGCAACATTTGTTATGCAGACTGCCCCTTTTGCGCTTTCGGCAAGTTCCCCAAAGACCCTGAAGCGTTTGAGTTCAGCGTTGACGAATACATTGAGCGACTCAGCCAGATTTTGTGGGGGCGTGTCACCGAAGTCCATATTGTCGGCGGGTTAAACCCGAAGTTGCCGTTTGACTACTATGTTGAGTTGGTCAGGCGTATCAAAGAGGCATTTCCCCACTTGCACATCAAGGCTTTCACAGCCACAGAGATTTTCTTCTTCAGCAAAATCTCCGGCTTGTCGGTTCGCGAGGTTTTGGAGCGATTGATTGAGGCTGGGCTTGGTTCATTGCCTGGAGGGGGTGCTGAAGTCTTAACGGAACGGGTGCACCGTTTGCTATACCCTCGGAAAGCATCGCCACAGCAGTGGCTTGAGGTTCACCGCATCGCTCACCAATTGGGGCTAAAAAGCAACGCAACAATTCTCTACGGTCACATAGAAACGCCGGAAGAAAAAGCCGCCCACTTTGAATTGCTGCGCCAGTTGCAGGATGAAACTGGAGGGTTCATGTGCTTTATTCCCCTTGCCTACCATCCAGCGAACACCAAACTGGGTGGGAAGCCGACAACGGGAGTTCAAGATTTGAAAGAAATCGCCATTGCAAGGTTAATGCTTGACAACTTCCCGCACATCAAAGCCTACTGGATTTCCCTTGACACTAAACTGGCTCAAGTGGCGTTGAGTTTCGGGGCAGATGACCTTGACGGGACAGTAGTCAACGAGAAAATCTTCCACATGGCTGGAGCGGAAAGCCCATCAGCGTTAACTGAGGATGAACTGAGACGACTCATCCTTGAAGCGGGGTTCGTGCCGGTGCGAAGAAATTCCGTTTACGAGCCGATAAATTGATTGCGAGCGAAAAGCGTTCGCCAGACTGTATTGCCATTTCATCGCTTGAGCGGGAAGGCAATCAAATAGTTCAGGGAGGTGACCGATTTTATGTCTCTTCTCCGTCGTCTTGAGAGGTTAGTCAACAGCAGCGAGGCAAACTCGGAGAAGGAGTTGAAGATAGACACCGATGGCAAAAGTCGTCCTTCGGGGGATCAGTCTCTTGAGAACCGACTCCTTTGGCTGCGGGACCAACTAATGCAGCCGGTTCTGTCTTCTTTGCCGCCCAATGCAGAAGAGATGGGGGACACCCCTTTGCGCAACCTAATTGACGAAGCAATCATGAATGCCGTTCAAAGTTTGGGCTTGACTATCCGACCCGAAGAAAGGAGATTCCTTGCGGAGGAGTTCCTCAACGATGTCAAAGGGTTTGGTCCTTTGGAAAAACTCCTTCACGACCCCTTAGTTACACGCATCACGGTCAACTCTCCCAGCGAGATATGGGTGGAGCGGATGGGCGCGATGCAGCGCTACGATTGGACTTTTCGGGATGAGGAGCACTTGATGCGAATTATCAACCGAATTGCTCAAGTTTTAGGGACAAGGGTTGACCAAAGAGTTCCTCTTCTGGATAAGCCCCTGCCAGGAGGACGGGTCAGGGTGAAACTCCCTCCCCTTTCACCGACACCTACCCTGTCAATTGAAAAAGGTCCCGAAAACCCTCTCGCTTCCTTATTAAAACAGCAGTTGGAGCGTCAAAGGTGGCAACAAGATGCTGTTGACCAACTGCGTCAATCCCTGCAAGAGAAACTGATGCAGGAAATAGAGCGAGACCCATCGCTTTTGCATGACCGGGAACGGTTGATAAGGCTTTTGGAAAGCACTTGTGATTCCGAAGTTGCAACCCGCAACCTTGTCCTTTCACGCACCGAAAAGATGCAACTCCAATTGTCGCTGGTCAACGAAATCTTAGGCTACGGTCCGCTTCAGCCCCTGCTTGATGACCCAGAGGTTTCCGAGATCATGGTCAACGGACCGTATCAAGTCTATGTTGAAAGGCAAGGCAAGATTGAGTTGACTGGGGTTAGGTTCCGCGACGAGCAACACTTGATGCGAATTATTGAGAAAATTTTGCTCCCATTGGGGAAGCGAGTTGATGAGCGAGTCCCAATGGTTGATGCGAGGTTGCCCGACGGCAGCAGGGTCAATGTGGTCATTCCGCCAGTTTCCCTCAACGGTCCTTGCGTGACTATCCGAAAATTCTCGCGAGATCCTTTCACGATGAGCGACATCATCTCCTTCGGAACGATCACGCCCGAGGCAGCCCAGTTCCTTCAGGCTGCAGTTCAAGCCAAGTTAAACATTCTCATCACCGGCGGAACTTCTTCGGGCAAAACCACGCTACTGAACATCCTTTCCGCTTTCATCCCTAACGATGAGCGCATCATAACGATTGAAGACACCGCTGAATTACAACTTCGCCAAGACCATGTTGTCAGGTTAGAGGCGAGACCGCCGAACATTGAAGGTGTCGGGGAAATCACTATCCGCGATTTAGTCCGAAATGCTCTCAGGATGAGACCCGACCGAATAATCGTGGGCGAATGCAGAGGCGGCGAAGCCCTTGACATGCTGCAAGCGATGAACACAGGACACGAGGGCTCCATGACAACAATTCACGCCAATAACCCAAGAGAGGCTCTGTCAAGGTTGGAGACGATGGTTCTAATGGCTGGCATGGATTTGCCAGTGAGGGCAATACGGGAACAAATTGCTGGGGCGATTGACCTAATCGTCCACATGGCTCGGCTGAGAGATGGTTCACGGAAAGTTATGCAAATCAGCGAAATCACGGGCATGGAAGGAGATGTCATCACGATGCAAGATTTGTTCGTCTTTGAGCACGAGGGCTTTGACGAAATGGGAATAGTTCGCGGTCGGTTGAGACCAACGGGTTTGAGACCGAAGTGCTACAAGAGGTTCGTGGAGAAGGGAATCCGCCTACCAGTCACCATTTTCCAACGCTGATGGACAACTCTTTTGGGGGAAGGCAAAATTTTCATTAGCCTGAATTTCGGGGGATTGAAAGCCATGACGCTTTTGGACGCTTTGTTGCTTTTGACTTCGTTGATTTGGTTTGGTTCTTTTTGCTTCGGTTGCTATCGGCTGTGGACGGAGACAAGGTCTGTTCCAATTGAACGGTTACGACAACTTTGGGCGGAAGAGGAGAAGTTGTATGGTGGGCTTCCTGCGGGATTGCGTCGTCCTGAAGAGTTGGATGAAGCGTGGGAGCAAAGGTCCGCCTTCCAAATTTCAGAACCTTTCCCGCTGCTTTCCCGACTCCTCTCGCGCCGACGCTTCGCTCAGTGGTTGGAAAGGGAGATAAAACGGGCTCATGTCAATTGGGATGTCGGCTCAACCTTTGCGGTTCTGCTCCTGTTGACAGTTTCTGGCTTTTCTCTGACCGCCATAATCCTCAGCCTTTTCGCCCCAGAAATTTCGCCTCTTTGGCGATTTGCCATCTCCCTTGCGGTTGCTGTGCTCTTCCCCTTTGCGCTCATAGTTTTGCTTCGTTACAAACAGCGCCAATTTATTCGTCGTGTGGAGAGCGTGCTTCCAGACACTCTCGCTTTAATGGCGAACGCTTTGAGGTCTGGAGTGAGTTTCCAACAAGCGATTGAGTTGGTGGCTATGGAAGGTTTGCCACCTTTGAGGGAAGAGTTCGCTGTTGTTAGCCGAGCCATCTCCCTCGGGTCTTCCTTAGAGGAAGCGCTGCAAGGTTTGACGGAACGAGTCCCCAGCACAGAGTTGGAGTTGGTTGTGACAGCAGTTCTCGTCCAAAGGGAGGTTGGTGGAAGCCTGGCACGGCTTCTGGACATCGCAGCATCAACAGTTCGCAACAGACTCAGGTTGCGGCAAGAAATTCGTGCTGAGACTTCACTCACTCGCGGTAGTGCTTTCGCCCTCGCCTTCGGTCTGCCAGCCCTTGTCTTTGTGTTTGCAAATTTTGCCACTATCGCCACAGGTAGCGAACCTTGGTCAGCACCCATGTTCACAACCCCAACAGGTTTGAAGGCTTGGGTTTTGATTCTCTTGCTTGAAGCAGGGGGCTGGCTTTGGTTGAGGCAAGTTTTGGAAACTTTGGAGGGATGAAAAGGATGCTCCGCCGAAGCCCGCTTGAACGGCTTGTGGAAGTAGAGAACTTGAGACCAGCAAGACAAATCACATCAAAGCGCCGCACCGTCTCTTTGTTGGCTCAATTCATAAGGTCATTGGGGAGGCTTTCGCCCGCCTACAGCCGTTCCCGATTGAGGACCCTCATCCACAAGGCTGGCTTAGCGGGAAGACTGAGACCTGAGGAAGTGTTTGGGCTGAAACTGGTTGGGTCAATAACGCTACTCCCCTTCGGTCTTTACCTTAGCGCCACTTTCAAAATGACATTCCCGCAAAATTTTCTGCTGGCTTTTTTGTTCGGTGTCGTCGGCTTTATCGTTCCTGATCTTTGGCTGCGCCAGCAAGCGAGGAGAAGACAAAAACTCATCACCAGGCATTTGCCGGATTTCATTGATTTGCTGGCGACATGCGTTGAGGCGGGACTCGGTTTGGACGCCGCCATTGACAGGATTACAAGGCGGTTTCCAGGACCAATTTCCGAAGAGTTCCAGCGTTACCTTTGGGAAGTTCAAATCGGACGCCCCAGAAACCTCGCCTTGTTGGGAATTGCCGAAAGAACAAATTGCGACGACATACGAATCCTCGCTGCCTCTTTGACCCAAGCGGAACTTTTCGGTATCCCAATCGCGAATGTTTTGCGAACTCAAGCGGAAGCCCTAAGGGAGCGTCGCTTCCAACAAGCAAGGGAGAGAGCGAGAAGGGCGCCGTTGCTCATGCTCCCGGCGCTCGTTTTTTGTTTCCTTCCGGTCATCGTTTTGCTCATTTTCGTCCCGCTTTTGATAAGGGCACGGCAAAGCGGTCTCCTGCAATTCTTGGGCTTTTAAACCGAGGTGAAATCATGGCGGATTGCGTTGAGGTTTGGAACGAAACGAAAGGGATACTCATTTGCAACCGATGCTTTGTGGCGAAAACATGGTGGCAGAGACTCATCGGCTTGATGGGACGGAAGGGGCTGGAAAGAAATGAGGGCTTGCTTTTGACTTCCGCATCAGGTGGCATCCACACATGCTTCATGCGTTTCCCCATTGATGTCGCCTACATGAACCGTGAGGGTTTCGTCGTCGCTGTTCGGCAAAACATGCAGCCTTGGCGAGTCTGGATTGTCAACAGGGAAGACGCCGTAATGGCTTTAGAGTTGCCAGCGGGTCGGCTCGTTGAAACTGGGACGGAAATTGGCGACCTGCTGAAGTTTCAACCCTGTCAGTTCGGGTCTCCGAAATGAGCGCCCCACTTTTGAGAAAGTTCCTTCCCGACTTCAGCGATTTTCCGCAATTCAAACTTTGTCAACGACTTTCGGCTCCTCGCTATTAGGGCATTCCGCTTGAGTTCGTCAACAGTGAACACGCCAACAACAGCGCAAGCGACATCAGGCAATTCAAGGACATAGCGGATTGCAAGGTCAGCGTAATCCGCCAACTTGCCAGGGTTCGGATTCCCGTAACCCTTCTGTGGCGCTCCCATAACCTTCATTGCCACTACCCCAACTTTGTGCTTGCGGGCAACGGGCAAGACCTTGTTCTCAAAATCGTAAGTGAACCTGTCAACGAAGTTCAAGACGCACATGACGACATCAAATTCGCCGCTTTCAAGCACTTTTGCCATGACCGAAGGTCGGTAGTGACCGCTGATGCCGATGAACTTAACCCAGCCTCGCTTTTGTGCCTCCCTTAACCCTTCAAGGACACCGCCTTTGCCAAGCACTCGTTCTGGATTGAAATCGCCGATGTTGTGGACATGAACCAAGTCAATCTGCTCGGTGTTCATCGTTTTCAGCGACCGCTCAATGATTTCAAGTGCCCGCTTCCTGTCGTCCGTCGCCACTTTGCTCACAAGGAAAACCTTGTCGCGAACTTTAGGCAGGAACTTGCCGATGTATTCCTGAGCGCGACCGTAGGTGGGCGCTGTGTCCCAATAAGTGATACCGAGTTCCACCGCAGCCTCCATCAACGCGATTGCTTCCTTCTCGCTAAGCCCTGTCCCGACTGGTCCGAAACCGAGCCCAAGCACAGGCACTTCAACACCTGTGCGACCGAGGACTCTCTTGGGCATTTTGCCTTCGGGAGCAGCGAAACCTCTCTCCGCAAAGTATGACAAGACGGAACCTCCAAGCCATTTCAAAAACCCACGACGCTTGATTTCCGACATCGTTTATCCCTCCGATTTTGCGTTTTTCCGCTACCATCCATAACGCTCAGGTCCCCATTGCCGACGCTCTAAATTTTGCTGCACCAAAACGAGGGTTCGGTGTGGAAGGTCTTCGTAAAGCACAACGCCCGGACCGACGCAGCAGTATGAGCCGACTTTCACGCCGGGCATCAAAATGGCGTTGACCCCTGTTCGCGAGAAATCGCCGATGTAACTTGCGTTAGCGCCGATATGAGGGGTTTCCTTCCGACCCAAAACTTTGTGCACCGTTTCACCATCGTCAAACCTGAGTGTTCCGCAAACGGTTGCGGCGCCGATGTCAACGGCTTCGCCCAAAACCCCAAAAACTTCGCAGTAGTGGTAAAGGTAGACGGTGTTGAAAGCGACTCCTTCAAATTCAGCCCCGTGCCCGACTATGCAACGATGCCCAAACACGCTGTCGCCTAAGAGGCAATAATCGCGGACAGTGCAGTTTCGTCCCAAGACGACTCGCCCTCTCAAGATTGAGCCATTGACAATTTTCGTGTCAGCGTCGGCGAACAGGAAACCGTTGACGACGACTCTTTTGCCGATCACGCAATTTTCGCCCAAAACTATTCGCCCCTCTATTTCCGCGCTGTCATCAACTTTCGCTGTCGGCGCTATGATGTCCTTGTCAAATTGCTGTCTCAGTTCGTTCAAAACGAAATGCGTTGCTTCAAGGATGTGCCAGGGTTTGTCAACATCAACCACGAAACCTTGAGTTTCAACGGCAGCAACTTCCTTGCCCGCTTCAATGAGCATTTGAAGTGATTGAGCCAAATCGGCTTCAAGGGGCGGCATGCCCCCCACTGGCACACTCTTCATGACCCCCGGGTTTCCTTCAATGAACGGGATTGCTTCCTTTCGGAAAGCAAACAGACCTACAACTCGGTGGGAAGCGTGGCGTGGGTGACCCTGAACCTGAGTGACCTTTGAGCCATCAATGTTTGCACAAATCCAATCACGACTGTCAAGGGGCGGGTTCAACCTTTGAACTAAGACGGTCGCCACTGCACCGCCTTCACGGTGAGCCTGAACTAAAGCAGAGACATCACCTTGCTCAAGCACGATATCGCCGTAAGCGACAACGAATTCATCGGCATCCGTGATTTCCTTCAAAGCCAGCAAAGTCGCTTTCGCCGTTCCGTCCCGATGGTTCTGGTGGACGAAGACAACATTGTCCATGTCCATTAAGGCTTCGCGAACTTGACCTTCGTTGTGCCCGATTGCAACAACAAAACTGTCAACCCCTGCCCTCTTGAGTTGGCGGACAAGCCTTTTGACAATGGGTTCGTTGGCTATAGGGATAGCACATTTTTGCCTTGTCAAGTCAAAGGGAAACATCTTCCGACCTTCACCTGCTGCCAAAACAATTGCAACCATCCTTATCCGACCTCGCTTTCAAGTCACAACTTTGCTGCGCCTGCAAAGTTAAGTGTGAGACGGCTGTGGGCGTTTGTGAAATTTCGTTGTCGGGTTTTGATCGGATGCTCCTTCAAATTGAGGGTGCTATAATCACAAAACACCTCACTTGCGGTTGCGATTAAGTTTTGAGGTGATTGAGCGATGGAGAAGTTGTGGATTGTAGCGATGGCAGTGAATTTGGCTGCTCAGCCTTTTGACCTATCAAAAGTTCGCCTGCTTGACAGTCTCTTTAAGCAAGCGATGGAACGAAACGCTGCGTATTTGCTTATGCTTGAACCTGACCGACTGCTTTCCAAGTTCCGCTCGGAAGCGGGACTGCAGCCTAAAGCACCGCCTTATGGTGGTTGGGAACAGATGGGCGTTGCGGGTCACTCGCTCGGTCATTACCTTTCTGCCTGCTCAATGATGTTTGCAGCAACAGGCGACAAGCGCTTTCGCGAACGGGTGGACTACATTGTTGATGAACTTGAAATTTGCCAAAACGCTCATGGTGACGGCTATGTCGCAGCGATTCCCGAAGGAAGGCGGGTCTTTGCCGAGGTGGCTGTGGGCAAAATCCGAGCCAAACCTTTTGACCTCAACGGTGTCTGGGTTCCATGGTATACGCTCCACAAACTTTTCGCTGGTTTGCTTGATGCCCACAGGTATTGCGGCAACCAAAAGGCTTTGCAAATTGCCACCAAACTCGCCAATTGGGCTGAGCGGGTGACAGCGAACTTGACAGACGAGCAATTCCAAGAAATGCTCGCCTGTGAGCATGGGGGTATGGTTGAAGTTTTGGCGGAACTTTACGCAAGGACAGGCGAAGAGCGCTATCTGAAATTGGCGAAAAGGTTCTACCACCGAGCCGTCATGGAACCTTTGGCTCGCGGCATTGATTGCTTGCCCGGATTGCACGGCAACACTCAAGTCCCAAAAGTCATCGGCATGGCGAGGCTTTACGAGTTGACAGGGGAACGATTCCCATACCGAGTCATCGCTGAATTTTTCTGGGAACGAGTTGCCAAACACCACGCTTATGTCATCGGCGGGTTCACCGATGGTGAGTATTTCGGACCTCCCGACAGGCTCAACGACAGGCTTGGCACGAACACAGCGGAAACCTGTAAAACCTACAATTTCCTCAAACTCACGAAGCACCTCTTCACTTGGTCACCGAGCGTTGAGAAAGCCGATTACTACGAGCGTGCACTTTACAACCACATTCTTGCATCTCAAAACCCTAAAGATGGGATGATGTGCTATTACATCCCGCTTCGCCCTGGGCACTACAAAACTTACTCAACGCCTTTTGACTCTTTCTGGTGCTGCGTCGGGACGGGAATGGAAAACCATGCCCGCTACGGCGAGTTCATTTACTTCCACACCGACAACGAACTTATCGTCAACCTTTTCATCCCTTCGGAACTTGACTGGCACGAAAAGGGCATCAAGGTGAGGCTGGAGACGGAGTTTCCCGAGAGCGAATTTGTTCGGCTTACTTTCACCTGCGAAAAGCCCACAGAGTTGACAGTTTCCGTCCGATGTCCAAGTTGGCTTACGGATTTACCCAAAGCGAAGTTGAATGGGTCAGAGTTGTCCGCAACGGCTCGCCCAGGTTCATACCTGTCAATTCGCCGAACCTGGCAAACAGGAGATGTCCTTGAAGTTCAACTGCCGATGGGTTTTGGGCTTGAGGCTTTGCCTGACAATCCCAACCGTGCAGCAATTCTTTACGGTCCAATCGTGCTCGCTGGCGATTGGGGTCCAATTGACCAACCTGAGCCAGAACCAACTCCCGCATTGGTCACGAACGGTCGCCCAGTTTCCGAGTGGGTTGAGATTGTCAACAGGAAACCCTTGACATTCCGAACGAAAGGTGTCGGACGCCCTCAAGATTTCAACCTCATTCCGTTCTACGCAATGCACCATCGTAGATATACCGTCTACTGGGACTTCTTGACAGAGGAACAGTGGAAGCAACGACTTGCCGAATGGGAAGCGGAGCAGGAGCGATTGCGAGATTTGGAACGGCGAACCGTTGACTTCGTCCGCATCGGAGACGAAGAATCGGAGCGTGAACATAACTTGCAAGGCGAACGGACAAGCAGCGGCGAATTCGGTGGACGACGCTGGCGCCACGCTGTTGAAGGTGGTTGGTTCTCCTACGAACTGAAAGTTGACCCCGAACACCCAATGGAGTTGGTGGTCACTTATTGGGGCAGCGATGCTGGGGCAAGGGTTTTTGACATCATCGTTGACGGCAAAGTTATCGCAACGCAAAGATTGAGCCGCGATAGACCTAATCGTTTCTTCAATGTCGTCTACCCCATCCCGCACGAGTTGACAAAGGGGAAAACGAAAGTAACCGTCCGCTTCCAAGCCCACCCCAAAGCCATCGCAGGCGGAGTTTTCGGCATCAGGATGGTTCGCAAGTAGGGACAGGCTGAGCCTGTCCGAAGAAATTTTTGGGCGGACGAAGTTTGCTCCAATCAGGAACTCATGTGCAAGGCACAAAAAACTCCCTTCACTCGGGATGAATTTTTGGTCCGAAATCAACTTGATGGGCGTCCAAGATGGCGTCGTGGCAATGTTTGATTTGCTCCAAAAGTTCAGGTGGTGCTGGAGTGTCAACCATGATGACCATAACTGCCCGACCGCCAATCTCTTTGCGACCGACTTGCATGAAAGCGATGTTGATTCCGTGTTGACCAAGGAGCGTTCCGACCCGACCGATAATGCCTGGTCGGTCAATTTGCTCAACGATGATGGCGTGACCTTCAGGGATGACATCAACTCGGTAACCGTTGATTTGCACAATTCTCGGACCGACACCGTGAAAGATCGTGCCTGAAACGGAGCGCTCCTCTTGGTGAGTTCGGACAGAGGCGACAATCAGCGAAGCGTAGTCGGTTGGTTTCGTGCTCCTTTCGTCCGTTACCCTTATGCCCCTTGACTTAGCCAAAGCGGGAGCGTTGACTAAGTTGACAGTTTCTGGAAGCCTCATTTCCATCAAGCCTTTCAAAAACGCCCGTGTTAACGGTTCGGTCTCAACTTCGGAAAGAGAACCAAAGTAGTGCAGCCTCACTTCTTCAACGCGACCGCGAACCAATTGACTCAAAAGCCTTCCCATCCTGCTGGCAAGTTCCATGAATGGGCGAAGGGTTTGAAGCAGGTCTGGCGGTATCGCTGGGATGTTGACAGCCGTTGTGGGAAATTCCCCTTTCAAAACCGCCATAACTTGCTTGGCGATTTCCAGCGCTGCCTCCTCCTGCGCTTCCCTCGCCGAGGCACCCAAGTGGGGTGTAGCGACAACATTGTCAAGTTGAAGCAACTTGAAACTGATGCTCCCTTCCTTAGGCGGCTCTTGTTCAAAGACATCCAAAGCAGCGCCAGCGAGTTTGCCCGAAGTGAGTGCTTCATAGAGAGCCTCCTCATCAACGACACCACCGCGAGATGCGTTGACCAAGATCGCCCCATCTTTCATCAACGAAATTGCCCTTGCGTCAATCATTTTCTGGGTTTCCTTCGTCAGCGGGACATGTAGGGTGACTATGTCAGCCTCCCGCAAGAGTTCGTCAAGTTCCTTCAGTTCAATCCCCAACTGCCTTGCCCTCTCTTCAGAGATGAACGGGTCGCAACCGATGACTCGCATGCCGAAGGCTTTGGCGTATTTGGCTACTTGTGTTCCAATTCGCCCAAGCCCGACGATACCTATGGTTTTGCCTTGAAGTTGAGAGCCGACGAATTTCGTCCGCTCCCATTTCCCCTGCCGCAAAGACGCAAAGGCTTGCGGTATTTTCCGCATCAATGCCAAAAGCAAGGCAAAAGTATGCTCAGCGGTGGCACTTGTTATCGCCGATGGGGCATTGACGACAAAAATTCCTCGCTCCGTCGCAGCATCAACATCAATGTTGTCAACCCCGACTCCTGCCCTACCGATGACTTTGAGTTTCAAACCAGACTCAATGACTTTTCGGGTCACCTTCGTTCCACTGCGGACAATCAAAGCATCGTAATCGCCAACGATTTGGCACAAATCGTCCTCGCTTAACTTGGTCTTAACATCAACTTCCGCAATTCCCTTGAGCACATTGATGCCGACTTCCTCCAGCGGGTCGGCGACCAAAACACGATATCGCATCACGCAACACCTCCGAATGGAAGAGGATATCATGCCTTCAACGGCTTGGACATCGGGATAATCACCACTTCGGCGCATCGGAAAAAACCTTCCCAACATCAGGTGGCTATGAGCGCGTTCGGAAACAGACAGGTTTTTGCTCC
>ERZ1669248.620-NODE-620-length-16309-cov-4.257106_pt1 | contig 16309 bp, 14 predicted proteins | sample MGYA00579296_ERZ1669248 | MGnify/ENA primary metagenome ERZ1669248 (study PRJEB41166, sample SAMN08046057) | hot springs metagenome | biome: hot spring; feature: neutral hot spring; material: thermophilic sediment; isolation source: thermophilic sediment from...
GCGGGGGGGCGCGATCGCCACGTCGTTAGCGACCTGCGCGCTCCACCCCGCCGCCGTGGCGCGGCCGACAAGCCCCTCCTCCACCCTGTAGGCGCCCTGAGCCACCGACCGTAGGGCCTGCTCCAGGCCCTCAAGGTCGGTCTCGAGCAGGAAGCCCACGCTCTCGCCGCTGTTAACCCCGAGCAGGGGTATCCGGCCCCCCACCTCGTGGAACGCCCTGAGGAGGGTCCCATCTCCCCCCACCGCGATCGCGAAGTCGGCCCAGGAACTGGCCTGATCGCCCCCCATCTGAGGCAGGTGCGGGTGGGGGTAGTGGAAGCTGATTGAAGCCTCGAATCCCAGCTCTCTGAGGGCCTCCACCACCCTCAGCAGCTTCTCCGGCGCGAGGTTGAACCGGGGGTAGATCCACGCCCGAACCACGCTATCGCAGGGCGAGCGCCGATAAGAGCATATCTTTAACTGTGCTGCCTTTTCCTTGAGCTTACTTCCACCTACAACTTTAAATAGTATAATAAGCTGACTCCATTCACCAGGGGGCTCCCAGGAGACCTCGCGTTGCTGCAAGGCAAAGTTTATAGAGTGTAAGGCGGCGCCCGAGCTGAGGGGTATGTCAACGAAGCCCGTGGAGGCGGGCGACCTGAAGGAGGGCTCCTTCGTGGTGATAGACGGTGAGCCCTGCCGAGTGATGGAGATAGAGCGCTCGAAGACCGGCAAGCACGGCTCGGCCAAGGTCCGCATCGTCGCGGTGGGGGTGTTCGACGGCGTGAAGAGGACCCTCATAGTCCCCTCCGACGCCAGGGTCGAGAGCCCCGTGGTGAGGAAGTTCGTGGGGCAGGTGCTGGCGGTCACGGGCGACACCCTGCAGGTCATGAGCCTCGAGGACTACTCCACGTTCGAGGCGCCGATGCCCGACGATCCCGACGTGAGGGCGAAGATCGAGCCGGGCATCGAGGTTGAGGTCTGGGAGATAATGGGCAGGCACAAGGTGATGAGGACCGTCAAGCGGTGACGCCACGCTTAATTCCCCTCCCCCTGCCCATTATCGGCCGGTGATGACCCAGGCTTAACCGAGAGATGACGAAGATCTTGAGTGCTGATGACTCGCCCGCCTGTTATGGCGGGCTGCGGGGGATTTTGGTCCGGACCCAGCGGCCGCCCCCAGATATCGCGCTCGAGGCCGCGCGGGAGGCGGGGGCCGAGTTAGAGGGGCTGAAGGTCCGGCTATGAAAGTGAAATTTTCCCTTTGAGTTTAGTTTTCTAGCTTTGGCGGGATAAGTAGAGCGTGTTTAAAAGGTGAGGGGCGGGGAGGCCCCCGATGGAGGAGAAGGGCGCACCTCCCAACCCGGACGAGCTCTTCAGGGGGCTGCAGCGGGCTCCCCACAACCTGATAGAGGCCCTGAGGAGGGTGCAGGCGCACTACGGGTACCTGCCGCTGGAGGGCATCAAGATGGCTGCAGACTACGTGGGGGTGCCGCTCGCCCAAGCCTACGGCGTCGCCACGTTCTACCACCAGTACAGCCTGGAGCCCCTGGGCAAGTACAGGATCCTGCTCTGCATGGGCACTGCTTGCCACCTCGCGGGCAACCGCCTCAACGCGGAGTTCCTGCGCTCGCTGCTCGGCCTGAAGCCGGGCCAGAAGACCACCTCCGACATGCTCTTCTCCGTTGAGGAGGCACGGTGCTTCGGCTGCTGCGGCCTGGCGCCGGTCGTCATGATCCTGAAGCCCGACGGCACCAATGAGATCATCGGCAGGGCCAACCCGCGCAGCCTCAGGGCCGCGGTGGAGCGCTACAGGCGGCTGGAGAGGGGTGGCAGCGGATGACCTGGACGCTTCTCGACAGGTGCTGCGACAGGTGCACGCACAGCGTCGAGAATCCCTGCAAGGACTACGTCGAGTGCAGGCTGAACGGGCCGCTCTGCCACGAGGACGAGCGGTGCAGGGAGCTCAGACGGAGGAGGCTCGAGGAGCTGGCCTACGGCGAGAAGGGGGCCAAGATAAAGGTGCCGATGGCCAGCTGCACGCTCGCCATGGGCTCGGAGGCCGTCTACAACGCCGTCCTAGAGGCGGTGGAGAAGCTGGGCGTGGAGGCCACCGTGACCATCTCGGGCTGCTATGGGATGGACTTCATCGACCCGTGGGTGGAGTTCTCGGCGAAGGGGATGCCCACGGCGATCTACGCTAGGGTCAGGCCCGCCGACGTGCCGAAGCTGATAGAGAGCTACTTCATCAAGCGCGACGTGAGCGGGGCGTTCGCCCTGAAGGAGCGCACGGGCGGGGCGCTGGGCGAGGAGAAGGTCCCGCTGCTGAGCGAGCTCGACTTCTGGAGGAAGCAGTACAAGTGGGTCTCGAGGAACTGCGGGGTGGTCAACCCCGAATCGCTGGAGGAGTACGTCGCGAGCGGGGGGTACAGGGGCCTGAGCAAGGCCCTCAAGGTGGGGCCCGAGAGGGTGATCGACGAGATACAGAAGAGCGGCCTGCGAGGCCGGGGGGGCGCCGGCTTCCCCACAGGCCTGAAGTGGAAGCTGGCCCGGCAGCAGCCGGCGACGCCGAAGTACGTCATTGCGAACGCCGACGAGGGTGACCCCGGGGCTTTCATGAACAGGCTGCTAGCGGAGTCCGACCCCTTCAGGATCGTCGAGGGCCTGACGATAGCGGGGTACGCGGTGGGTGCCAGCCAGGGCTTCATCTTCGTGAGGGCCGAGAAGCCGATGATGGCGAAGCGCCTGAGGAGGGCCGTGGAGGAGGCGAGGAAGTACGGCCTGCTGGGCAGGAACATCCTCGGGTCGGGCTTCGACTTCGACATCGAGGTGATCCTCAGCGCGGGCGCCTTCGTCTGCGGCGAGGAGACGGCCATGATAGCGGCTATCGAGGGCAAGCGGGCCTGGCCTCGCCAGAGGCCGCCCTACCCAGCCGAGAAGGGGCTGTGGGGCAAGCCGACGATAGTCAATAACGTCGAGACGCTGGCCCACGCGGCGACGATCATGGCCGAGGGGGCGGAGAAGTTCGCCGCCGTGGGCACCGAGAGGACGAAGGGCACCAAGATGTTCTGCGTCACGGGGAACGTGAAGAGGGTGGGGGCTTACGAGGTGCCGATAGGCGTCAGCGTGCGCTACCTCGTGGAGGAGCTCGCCGGCGGGCCCCCCGACGGCTCCAAGATCAAGGCGGTTCAGATCGGTGGCCCCTCGGGCGGCTGCATACCGGCCGCACTGCTCGACCTGCCGATCGACTACGAGACCCTTCAGGGTGCCGGCGCCATCATGGGCAGCGGGGGCATAGTCGTGATGACCGAGGACACCTGCATGGTGGACGCCGCCAAGTTCTTCCTGACCTTCACGTCGGCTGAGTCCTGCGGCAAGTGCGTGCCGTGCAGGGTCGGCCTGAGGACCATGTGGAACATCCTCGACAAGATAACCAGGGGCGAGGGCACGGAGGAGGACCTACACACCCTGAGGCAGATGGCCGAGACCGTTAGGTCGTTCAGCCTGTGCGCGCTCGGAGGCACAGCGCCTAACCCAGTGCTCTCGACGCTGCGGCACTTCGTGGATGAGTACATGGCCCACATCAGGGACAAGGTCTGCCCCGCCATGGTCTGCAGGGCCCTGATAGCCTACAGGATCGACGAGGAGCGCTGCATAGCGTGCGGGCAGTGCGCGATGAACTGCCCCGTGAGCGCCATCTCGAGGGTCGAGAGCGGCAAGTACAGGATCGACAAGGAGAAGTGCATCAGCTGTGGCATCTGCTTCGCGGTGTGCCCCGTCAAAGTTATCACGAAAGTTCCCAGGGGTTCGCTAGGTGGTGGGCATGCCTAAGGTGAAGATCGACGGTAGGGTAGTCGAAGTGGAGCCGGGCACCACAGTCCTGGCGGCGGCCGAGAAGGCGGGGGTCAGGATACCGAGGCTCTGCGTCGTGCCGGGGCTCTATGAGGGCTCTAGCTGCAGGGTGTGCCTGGTGAAAACCCCTGCCGGGCGGCTCTTCCCCGCTTGCAACTACAGGGTCTACAGGGACGAGGAGTTCGTGGCCACCTCGCCTGACCTGTGGGAGATGAGAAGGGTCAACTTCGAGCTCCTGCTCGCGTTCCACAGGATCGAGTGCTGGCAGTGCGAGAGGAAGGGCGCGTGCTCCCTCGTCAGCCTGGCTAAGGAGCTCGGAGTGGAAGGAATCCCCGTCTGCTCCGAATGCCCGCTGCCGCCCAGCGAGTGCCTGCTGAGAAGGGGCATCCTCTGCCTCGGGATGATAACCTTGGCCGGCTGCGAAGCCGAGTGCGTCGCGGGGGGCGGCGAGTGCTGGGGCTGCAGAGGGCCCATAACGAGAGCAGACGTACTCGAGAGAGCATTTAAGAGGTACTCGGAGCTGGGCTTCGACGTGACGTCCGTGGTCTCCAAGGCGGAGATCTTCTGGAACTCCCTAGACAGCTTCGGCGTCGTTAAGAGCGTCGCAGGCAGGGCATCGGGTGGTGGCCGTGGCTGAGAGGCTGGTGCTCTCCCTCGAGGAGGTGCCGGCGGTCGCCGGGAAAGTGAACGTATACGTGAGAGGCGAGGAGGCGAGAGTTCGAGTCGAGTTCGGCGCGGTGCAGGAGCCGAGGTTCTTTGAGCGCTCCCTCAAGGGGCGCCCCGTCACCCAGGTGCCGTGGGTCATGTCGAGGATCTGCGGCGTGTGTAGCGTGGCTCACCTCACCTGCTCGATCGAGGCCATAGAGAGGGCCCTTGGCCTGGAGCTGGAGCCCGAGGTCCGCCTGCTCAGGGAGGTTGCCAAGGGCATCGAGATCCTCCAGAACAACTTTGTTCACGTGCTGATGGCGATCCCCGACTTCACAGGGCTCAGCAACGTCGTGGAGTTCTCCAAGAGGTATCCGAAGATCTTCAGCGAGATGATCTCCATCAACAAGAGCGTCCTAGGCGTCAGCAATAGAGTCTGCGGGAGGTTCATCCACATGCCCAGCCTGGGCGTGGCAGAGCACGGCAAGCCGATAAGCGGGAGCGAGTTGGAAGCAGCAGCCAAGGAGCTCGAGGGGGTCGGGCAGAGGATGCGCGACCTGGCCGCCGAGCTGAGTGAGCTGTGGAGGTCCCCGGCTGAGGGCTTCAGAGACCCCGCCCCCACCTACTGCGTGCTGGACGCCGCGGGGGACGAGTACCCGTTCTTCTCCGAAAGGCTCCGCTTCTCCGACGGGACCGTCGTCGAGGCCGGGAGCTATAAGGAGGCCATCGAGGAGCTCAAGTCGCCCTACTCGAACGCCCACTACACCCTCTACAAGGGCTCCCCCTTCTACGTCGGATCGCGGGCCAGGCTCCAGGCCTACGCCAGGATGCTGCCCCCCGAGGTTAGGGAGCTGGAGGGCGCCCTGAGGATGGACCCCGCGAACCCCTTCGATAACGTCGCCGCGCAGTACATCGAGACCGCGTGGCTGTCAGAAGTGCTGTCTGGAATGCTCAGGGAGCTGGCGCCCTCAATCCGCAAGGCTGCGGAGTTCAGGGCGCTGAAGGATGTCCCTGCGGCGAGCGGCGAAGGCGTCGGGCTGGCGACCGCGCCTCGGGGGGTGCTCATACACCACTACAGGGTCGTGAACGGCAGGCTGGACTACGCTAACATAATCACGCCGACGGTGATGAACGCCAGGCACATCGAGGTCTCGGGGGAGGCGCTGATCAGGTGGGCGCGCGAGAGGGGCTTACACGACGAGTGGCAGCTCAAGGGCCTCGTGGCGGCGCTCGTTAGGGCCTATGACCCCTGCCTCCCCTGCTCAGTGCACTAGGTGGTGGGCGTGAAGGTGGCGTTCTTCTCCTTCGGCGCGTGCGAGGGGTGTAGGTACAGGATCGTCAACGAGATCGACAAGGTCCTAGCGCTGGAGGGGATCGAGATCGTTAGGGAGCCGCTGCTGGGCCTGTCCTCGGACGGCGAGTTCGACGTCGCCGTGGTCGAGGGGGCCGTCACGCAGCCCGACGTCGGGAAGCTCAGGGAGATAAGGGGGAGGGCGAAGCACCTTATCGCTCTGGGCAGCTGCGCCGTGCTAGGGGGGATAACGACCCTCGGGTACAGGCTCGGGCTGAGGCTGGAGGAGTACGAGGCGAAGGGCTACACGGATGCTCACCCCTTGCACAAGGTCGTTAAGGTCGACGCCCACGTAAGGGGGTGCCCAGCGAGCGTCGACGAGCTGGTCGCCGTCCTCAGGCTGCTTTCGCTGGGCCTGGCGGCAGCGCGGTACGAGAGGCGCTTCGAGTACGAGCGGGTGGTGGGGGACCTGACGATTAAGGACGACTTCCTCAGGCTTGACGCCGGCAAGTGCATCGTATGCGGGAGGTGCTCGGAGATTTGTGCGTACATAGGCGCCCACGTGCTGACGCCGGCGTACAGGGGTTTCCGCGTGGTCGTCACCACGCCGGCGCAACTGCCGTTCCTGGAGGCTGGGTGCGTGAGGTGCGGCCTCTGCGCGGCCTACTGCCCGGTCGCCGCGATAACCTACAGAGGCGATGTGGAGCCCGCCCTCAAGGTGGCGAGGGAGGGCGGCACGGCAATCGTCGAGAGCTACGCCGTCGAGGTTGCCGCCGAAGCCCTAGGGGTGGCGCCGGGCCAAGTGATCTCGCTGCTCAGGGAGCTCGGCTTCAGCGACGTGGCCGTCGTCGACCCGCTGAAGCTGGCCCACGAATTCGAGGGCCCCCTGGTGCCGTTCAGCTCAGCTGAGGAGAGGTGGGTGAGGAAGCTGGTGCCCGGGGCCGTCAAGGGCCACGTCAGGATCGTGGGCGACTCGGACACTGTGCTGGTGACTGCCTGCGCGGCCAGGAAGGAGGACCACCCGCTGGTGCTCACGGCCCACGAGCTCGTGGAGGTGGCTAAGGGGGCTAGGATCACGCTGAGCGACCTGCCCAACCAGGCTTACGCGCATGAGGCCGCGGGTGACGTGGAGGTGCTGGTGGGGCCCGAGGCCTGCAGGTCTGCGGTAGAGAAGCTCAAGTCGGGAGGGCTGCAGAGCAGCGGGAAGCCGGTAGTGCTGCAGCTGTGCCCGGGCGGCTGCAGGAGGGGGTCAGGGGCGCCGTACCGGCTCCTCACCCAGTAGCGGTACTATTCTCGGGCTCTTCCCTATGCGTCTGCAGCTCAACGAGCTCGGGAGGGCCTCGCGGGGCTTTAAGGTCAGCATCGTCGAGGGTGCCCTCACCGTCTTCGGTGTAGCGCTCGTGGGGCCGATGTCCATCCCGCTGCTGCTGAGGATGGGAGCCAACGCGAGCGTGATCGCCCTTTACACGGCCGTGACTCAGGTGTCGACCCCGCCACTGCAGCTGCTAGCAGCAGCCCTCCTCGACAGATACCGCGAGAGGAGGCTGCAGCTGATGGTGACCTTCGCTGGCGCCAGCCGCCTGCTGTGGCTGGCCGTCCTGCTCGCCGTGCTGAAGGGGGGCTGGCTGGGGGCAGTGGTGGCGGCCCTCGTGGCCTCCAACGCGCTAGGGCTCTTCGCAGGCCTCGCGTGGACCGACCTGATAGCCGACCTGGTGGAGCCAGCGCGCATGGGCAGGCTGTTCGCGCTGCGCAACACGATACTCGGCTTCGTGAACATAGCTGGGCTCCTCGTAGCGAAGCTGATCTATGACTCGATGGGCTACCCTAGCGGTTACGCAGTCGCGATCGGGGTGGGCACAGCCTTTCTGCTGGCGGCAGTGCCGCTCCTCTACATGTACGGCGACCCCGTGAAGCCCAAAAGCGGGGGGGCCGTCGGGGGCCTGCTCTCGCTGCTCAGGAGCAGGGAGGCGTTGAGGGACTCCGCGGCGATGGCCGCGTGGGCATTCTCGGTGAACGTGGCGGCCGCCGTGTGGAACTACCACCTCTACGCGGCGTTCGGGGCTAACGAATCCTGGTTCACTACGCTCAACCTGATCGGCGGCGTCGTCGGGACCTTCGCCAGCCCCCCGTGGGGTAGCTTCTACGACCGGTACGGCCCCCGAGCCACGTTCCTCCTCTCAGGCCTAGGTATAGTGCTGGTGCCGGCGCTATTCCCGCTCCTTCCCAGCCTGGCCGGGCAGAGCGCGCTGCAGGTTTACTCCACGTTCCTCTGGACTGGCTTCAACCTGGCGGCCTTCAACTACGCCGTCGCCTACACCCATGAGCGGCGGCACATTTACATCGCCGTTTACAACCTGTTGCCGGCGTTGGCGTCAGCTGCCGGCGCGGCGGTGGGGGCATGGCTCTACAACACCGGGGGGGTCCTGGCCTTCTACGCCTCGGCCCTCGGCCGCTTGGCGGCTCTGGCGGCCCTCTACAGGGTAGCGACGCCGAGGGGGGCTAGCTACGAGGAGCTGAGGGTAGCGAGCTACCTCTACCCCCTCTACTCAGCCGGCACGCAGGCCCTCCACCTGGCCCTGCTGGAGCTCGCGATGGTGGCCCGCGTGGCGTACGCGGCCGCCGTTGTGGTGGGCCTCCTAGCCCTCATCCTGACATTCTTCACCGTGCTTTTAAGCGTGCTGAGGTTCTAGGGCTATGACCAACTTCATCGACATGATGGTCGCCAGCCTGAGGGAGGTGATGGTCGAGTACTTCAGCGCCCTTGCTAGGGTCCTGCCTAGGGGCTTGGCGGTGGTGGTCACGCTCGTGCTGGGCTGGCTACTGGGCCGACTCCTTGGCCGGCTGTCAGCCATGATCGTGAGGCTCAGCAGGGCCGACGAGGCCCTGAAGGGGACCCCCCTCGGCGTGTACATGGAGAGGGCGGGGTACTCGCTGTCGCACTTCACGGACCTGGCCGCCCGCGCGATCGTCTACGTCTTTACTGTGGCCCTCGCGGTGAGGATGATCGGAGTCCCCGAGGCCGAGGCCCTCGGCGGCGAGCTGATGAGGCTCGTGGGGCGCGTAGCCCTCTCGGTCGTGATCCTGATGGTCGGCCTGGTGGTGGTGGAGAAGATCTTCGAGGTGGCGGCTCGGATCGCATCGGGTGGCAGCGTGGCGACTAAGGTGGCCATCGACGTCATGCACGCCGCTTCGCTGGTGCTAGTCTTGGCGGCCGCCCTCTCGGTCGCCGGCGTCGACTTGTCGCCATTCGTCAGCTTCGCCACCGCGCTCGCCTACGGCCTGGGCTGCGGCCTCGGGGTCGTGCTGGCGATGGTGGGGATAGCGGTCTACGGCAGGGAGGTGCTCGACTTCATAGCGGAGCTGCGGCAGAGGCTCGAAGGTCCCAGACGCGTGGGCGCAGGGGCCGAGCGAGAGGGGTCGGGCCCCGGAGCCTAGCGGCGCAAAGGCTTATTTGTCCTGCAGCACCGCATGAGTGGAGTCGATGAGGATCAGGTTTTGGCTCCTGGACGCCAGCTACGAGATGGTGGGCGGCGTACCCGAAGTCAGGCTCTGGGGTATCGATGGTGAGGGCAGGCGCATCGTCCTGCTGGACAGGAGCTTCCGGCCCTACATATACGTCCTCCCTGAGGAGGGCGCCGAGGAGCGGGTGCTGAGGAGGATAGCGAGCTTAAGCGGGAGATACGGCATAATAGGCACAGACATCGTCAGCAGGAAGTACTTCGGTAAGCCCGTCAACGCCATCAAAGTGACCCTGATCTCCCCCAGGGTCGTTCCCGATCTGAGGGAGGCGGTCGCTAAGCTGGAGGGGGTGAGGGAAGTCCTGGAGGCGGACATACGGTTCTACATGAGGTACATGATAGACAAGGGGGTTCGCCCCTGCGGCTGGCACGAGGTTGAAGTGGAGGAGGTGGCCAACGATTGGGGGTGGAGGGTCGATAAGGTGTACTTTGCCAGGGATGCCCCTCGGTACCTGGGGCACGAGGATCCCCCCGAGCTCAGGGTCTACGCCTTCGACATAGAGTGCTACAACCCGCTGGGCGAGCCCAACCCGGAGCGCGACCCCGTGATCGTGATAGCCGTCAAGCGCCTGGGGGAGACCAAGGTCTTCACAGCCGAGGGCAAGGAGGATAGGTCAGCGCTGGCTGCCTTCGTAAAGGACCTCATTGAAGCCGACCCGGACGTGATCGTGGGCTACAACTCAAACCATTTCGACTGGCCCTACCTGCTGGAGCGCGGCAAGCTGCACGGCGTCAAGCTCGACGTGTCGAGGGGCGGTGGCGAGCCGGCCCCGAGCGTGTACGGCCACTACTCCGTTGTGGGGAGGGCAAACGTAGACCTCTATGATTTCGCAGAAGAGATACATGAGGTTAAAGTTAAGACATTAGAGAACGTAGCTGATTATTTGGGAGTGAAGAAGAAGAGTGAAAGAGTTTTGATAGAGGGCCATAGAATCCACGAGTACTGGGACGACCTGGGCAAGCGCCCGCTCCTTGTGCGCTACGCGGTCGACGACGTGGAGAGCACGTACGGGTTGGCGGAGAAGTTCCTCCCCTTCGCCATCCAGCTCTCCAACATCGTCGGGCTCCCCCTCGATCAGGTGGGCGCGGCATCTGTGGGGAACAGGGTGGAGTGGCACCTCATGAGGGCGGCGTACGAGTACGGGGAGCTCATACCCAACAAGGTGGAGCGGCCCTACGAGCCCTACAAGGGTGCTATCGTGCTGAAGCCGCTGCCGGGCATCCACAGGAACGTGGCTGTGCTGGACTTCTCCTCCATGTACCCCAACCTCATGATAAAGTACAACGTGTCGCCCGACACCTACGTACCCCCCGAGGAGGTTGCGGACCCCGCCAGCGTCAACGTTGCGCCCGAGGTCGGGCATGCCTTCAGGAGGGAGCCCCCAGGCTTCTACAGGGTGGTGCTGGAGAGGCTGCTGGAGGCTAGGAGGGAGGTGCGCGAGAAGATGAGGGGCCTGGACCCCTCCTCGCCGGAGTACAGGGTCCTCGACGAGAGGCAGAAGGCGCTGAAGGTGGTCGCCAACGCCACGTACGGCTACTGCGGCTGGGTCGGGGCCCGGTGGTACAAGAGGGAGGTCGCGGAGGCCACGACGGCGTGGGGCAGGGAGACCATCATGAGGACCATCGAGCTCGCCAGGAAGCTGGGCCTGAGGATAGTGTACGGCGACACCGACAGCATATTCGTGGTGTACGATCCCCCGAGGGTGGACAAGCTGGTCGAGACCATCAACAGGGAGCTCAACCTCGACATCAAGGTCGACAAGGTGTACGTCAAGGTCTTCTTCACCGAGGCCAAGAAGAGGTACTGCGGCCTGCTCGAGGACGGGCGAGTGGACGTGGTCGGGCTGGAGGCGGTGAGGGGGGACTGGGCCGAGATCGCCAAGGATGTCCAGGAGAAGGTCATCGAGCTGATCCTGAGGAAGGACGATGTCGCGGAGGCCGTCAACTTCGTGAGGAGGGTGATCGACGACCTGAGGGCCTATAGGGTCCCGCTGGAGAAGCTGATAATCTGGAAGTCCCTGGGGAAGTCCCTCGAAGAGTACGAGGTTGAGGCCGCGCACGTGGCGGCAGCGAAGAGGCTGATGGAAAGCGGCTACAAGGTTCTGAAGGGCGGGAAGGTGGGGTTCGTCGTGGTCAAGGGATCAGGCAAGCTGGCCGAGAGGGCCGTCCCCTACGTGCTCCTGAAGGATGTCAAGGAGCTGGACGTCGACTACTACATCAGGAAGCAGGTCGTGCCGGCGGCGCTCAGGATACTCGGCTACTTCGGCGTCCGCGAAGCCCAGCTGCTGGAGTCCCCCCAGCGGACGCTGCTAGACTTCTTCGGCGGCTAGCCACTTCGCGGATGCTCAGCGAGGGTAAACGTCGCAGGTTTCCACGCTGTCGCTCCCTCCACGTTCTGGCGCAAAGGGGTTGAGCGTGGCGGCAAGGGACCGAGACTTCCTGCGGCTCAGTAAGAGTACAGCGTGAGCAGGTAGAGGTCATCGGCTGCCGAGTTGACCAGGTCTGCTACGTCCTCTATCATTTCGGCCACGTTGAGCACGAGGAAGAGGGCGGAGGCCGGGAGCTCCATGCTCAACGCCGCGAACACCGTGCTCCTGTAGAGGGAGTCCATGCTCTTCTCATGCTCGGATACCTTCTTCTTCGCCTCGAGGGCCTTGTCCTTACTCGTGAGGACGTAGCTCATCATGGCCATATAGCTGTCGATGATCGCGATCAGGGAGTTCAGCATCTCCTTTATCGCCCCGCCAAGGCTCTCGAGGAGCGGTCGGTGCTTGAGGGCGAGGAACTCGGCACGATAGGCGAGGCCCCCCATCTTATCAACGATTCCCGAGACCTTCGAGAAGATGTCCATCCAGACCTCGCGGCTGGAGAGAGAGGGGGCGACCCGCGAGAAGTAGCTGAGGAAGTCGTGTTGTAGGGCCTCGGCCTCTCTCTTGGTCGCGTCCACCTCGCTCCGTAGCTTCGCGGCGTCCGCCTCCCCCTTCTCGCTGGTGAGGAAGCCGAGCACGCTCTTCGCTAGCTCCCTCGCGATGATCAGCTCGCTGCGCAGCATCGAGAGCAGCTTCTCGTCGGCGGTCGCCGGCGCGCCGCTGGAGACCTCCACCGCCATCAGCCCCCACCCGAGGCTTGAGTCAAGGGCGCACGGGTGGCGGCCACGGTGTTGTCCGCGACCCCCAGCTCCCTAAGCTCGTCGGCGTTGCACCACACCTCGTTCTCCGGGACCTTATCGTTAGGCAGGACGCTGAAGACTAGCCGCCTCTTGCCCCCCACGACCACCTCGACCCTATCCCTGATGCCAAGGTTCGCCATGGTCCTGGGGTTCATCCGCGCTTGCCCCCGCGGAACGTCGTCGCGCCTGCGGACGCGGAGCCTGCGCTCGCGCACCGCCATGGCGCCCCTGCGGCCGGGGCTCGGAGTTATAAAATGTTTATCGGGCCTTTCTAACCCTCACCAGCCTGGCACGCCCACGCTCGATGACGATCGCCTCGCCTGTCCTCAGCGCGAGGGCCTGCAGACCCAGCGCCTCGTATCCCTTGGGCATCATGGCGTGCACGACCAAGATCTCGGCGTTATTCACTACGCTCCACGCGATCTCAGCTGGGTTCTGCGCTACAGCTATCGCGCACTCGCCGTACTTCCGCAGTTCCGCAAAGAGCCGCTCGCCGATTGTCGGCTCGGCATCGGGCCTTCGGTAGGGGATCACATTCCACGCCTCCTCGATGAGAGTCGCGTGGACGATTCCCTGGGTGGGCCCTCGAGCCACCGCGCGATCGTAAACCTCCTTCAGTAGGAGTAGCGTGAAGAGCCTCTTGGCGTAGACGCTCTTGAACACGCTCAGGTCGACTGCGAAGCTCTTCGACAAGACCGCTTCGAGGGGTGCACCCCCCTCCAGCGCTCGCGCAACGCGCCCCTCGCTCAGAGGGGCCAGGCGCCTGACGAGCGCGGCCCTCGTCTCGTGGTCATAATACGACCTGATGGGCACCTTTTCGAGCGCGTCGAGGATCCCCTTTATGCCGCTGCAGCCATCGGCGATCGCCTGCTTGACAGCCAGCCGTAGCATGTAGAGTTGGGGTTGGGTGAGGTGGAAGACAGCGTCGAAGAGGTCCACGATCACATCTACGTGCTCCGGGTCGTCAGATCCGGGAGGCAGCACATCCAACGCGAGGTTCTCGCCGGGAACCAGCCGCACCAGCCGCGGGCTGGCGTACTCGCCGGCCCAGTCCAGCACGAGCACTGGCACGCCTCTCTTCATCAACTCTGCTACGATGACCTTCGCGGTGTTGGTCTTGCCAGAACCCGAGCGACCTAGGATCACCACGTGACCCTGCGTTATTGCGATCCTTCCGCCGAACCTGCCCAGCCTCAGCCTGAGGGCCACGCACTCCCCACCCTACGGTCGCGGTTATGATAAGGGGGAAAGAAGGGATAAGAGGCTCCTCAGGCCCGCTGCACGCAATGCCCGTCACCGCGGCCCTGCTCGGGAGAAGGGTGGTGGTGTTCGATAGGGAGAGGGCCAGGGACCTCTACTTCAACGAGGGCTTCTACGGCAAGTTCTTCGCGGTAAGCAAGCCAAAGCTGCCCAACGTGGAGCGGGAGCTCGAGCTCTCGCTCCTGGAGGCCATCTACCTCGCCGAGAAGGGTGTCGTTGAGGTCGTGCGCGAGGGCGGGCGACGCATGGGGGTCGAGGAGCTGATGAAGCTGGGCAGCGAGAGCTACGAGAACTTCGGCGAGGTCTACGCCGTCTACAGGGACCTCAGGGACAGGGGGCTGGTGGTGAAGTCCGGGATGAAGTTCGGGGCCACGTTCCTGGTGTACAGGCTGGGTCCGGGGCTGGAGCACGCGCCCTTCCTGGTCCACGTCCTGCCCTTCGACAGCAAGCTCGACCCCATAGAGATCGTCCGGGCGGGAAGGCTCTCGCACTCCGTCAGGAAGAAGTTCATCATAGCCTTCGTGGACGAGAACGGGAAGGTGTGCTACCTGCAGTTCAGATGGCTGATGTAAAAAAGAGATTTATAAGGGCTCTTACTCCTCTCCGGGCTTGAACCTCCCCCTCAGCTTCTCCAGCACTGCCGGCAGAGTCGTGTACTCCATCTCCTCGGGGCCTAGCCTGTGCGGCATGAAGGGGCCGTGGCGCCTTATGTAGTCGGCAATCATCTGGGCCACGCTCCTCGTGTAGTCGAAAGCGGGGTCGTCGAAGAGGTCGTTGGGCCCCTCCAGCTGACCGTCGTGCAGCTGGAAGCCCAGCGCAACGACTCTAGGCGGCCCGTCGAACCTGGTGCACTTGGCGTACTTGAGGGGAACCGGCATGAGCGGGCCGTGGTGGGACCCGCGCATCCAGCCGGCCACCAGGTGCGGGAAGGCGAAGGCCTCCAGGATCTCGCCCACTGCGGGGAAGCCGTGCTGGGCGCGCACGATGAGCACCGGGTCGTCCTTACCAACGTACCTCCCAGCTATCAGGCTCAGCCTCGTCACGCTGGCGGCGGCCGCGATCTCGTTGTCGGACTTCCTGAACCCCCTCCTAACCACGTACCTGCCAGGGGTGCCGATTAGCGCCAGAAGGTCGTACAGCTCCTCGGGAGCGTTCATGAGCACGTACTTGTGCTCGATGACGTCGTACACCTCGAAGCGGAAGCCGTCGTGCATGCTGGGGTCTATGACCAGTCCGGCCGTGTTAAAGGGGTCGGCGAACATCTTGTATAGCGGGAAGTTCCAAGCGCCCGGCTCCGTCTTGTCGGCCGCGAACACTATTATCGGCTCGCTGCGGCGCTCCTCGAACGTCATCTCGGCGACGCCTGGCCCCATGCCCCTCACGTTGCCGCTGAAAGTGTCCTTCAGCAGGTCCTGGCCGGCGCCGTAGAGCTTGAGCGGCTTGCTGACCTTCTCCGTGGCCCCCACGAAGGTGTCCCAGGCCAGCTTGTGGATCTCGGGGTTGTTCTCCCCGCGCGTGTGCGTCATCAGCAGCTGCAGGTCATCCCCCACGTTGAAAACGTAGTAGTCGATGAGTAGGCCGGTCTCCTTGGCCTCCTTGAGCTTGCCCTGTGCGTACTCTATCAGCTTGGGGTGGACAGTGCTGTGGCCGACCCAGCCGCCGATATCGGCCTTGATCAGAGAGACCGTTACCTTCATCGGACCAGTCGCGGCGGCACCCTTTAAATTCTTTGCCTCATTGCCCTGGCCGCCGCTCTGCGGCCTCAGGGTATCACGCCCGTCACCTTGGCCAGCTTTACGGCAGCGCTCTCGCTGAGCCCGCTCTCGCCGAGTATCGTGTACCTCTCCCTGACCCTGTGCGCGAGCTTGAGCGCCTCGATGATCGCGCGCGGGGGCACGCCCAGCTCCTCGCAGTTTGTGGGCGCCCCCACGATCTTCAGCAGTCGCCTTATCCTCCTCCAGTTGATCCCGTGCAGGTAAGCCATCATGATGGTCCCCACGCCGACCTGCTCGCCGTGCAGGCTCTGCTTCTCCGGGTAGACCATGTCCAGCGCGTGGCTGAAGGAGTGCTCGCTGCCGGAGCAGGGCCGGGAGCTCCCGGCGATCGCCATCGCCACTCCGCAGCTGATCGCCGCTTCGACCAGGACGCTGACCCCCTCCGGCTCCAGCTTGGCTATGCTCTCCGCGCTCCTCGCCACCATCCTGGCGCTCATCTTCGCCAGTGCGAGGCTGTAGTCGCCGACGTACTCGCCCTTGAGCTTCCTCGCCAGTACGGCGTCGCGAACGCTGGTGAACTTGCCTATTATGTCGCCGAAGCCGCTGGCCAGAAGCCTCCGCGGGGCCTGGGAGATGACGTCCACGTCGGCGACGACCGCTATGGGCGGCTTGACGAACCTGCCGATGGGGGAGCCGTCCACGTCCTTCAGCGATACGATGGGGCTAGCGACCCCGTCGTGGGAGATCGCGGTAGGGACGCTGATGAAGCGCAGGTTGGAAAGGTGGGCCACGTACTTCACCACGTCGATCACCCTGCCCCCGCCCACGGCCAGGATGGCGTCCGGCGCGGCCGACTTGACGACCTCCCTCGCCTCGTTGA
>ERZ1669248.622-NODE-622-length-16266-cov-12.699402_pt1 | contig 16266 bp, 13 predicted proteins | sample MGYA00579296_ERZ1669248 | MGnify/ENA primary metagenome ERZ1669248 (study PRJEB41166, sample SAMN08046057) | hot springs metagenome | biome: hot spring; feature: neutral hot spring; material: thermophilic sediment; isolation source: thermophilic sediment from...
GGCAAAACCTCATCGTTGAAGCGGGCGACAGACGAATTTTCTTGCCGTTGACCGGTAAACCGCTGCAATTTCGTTTCAGTTTGCGAAGTTTGAGCGGAATTTTGCGCTTGTGGCTTGACAATGCCTCAAAGTTTTCAGTAGCGGCAAAAGTTTTTGCACCTTTTGAGTGACAGGTCAACTTTCAGACAGAGTGCGTGGGCGGAAAGTTTGCTGGAGTTAATTCTGTGAAGGACAAGGTGACTTGCGCAGTGGTGCATTGTGAATTATTGGCGATTTTAATTGGCATTGGTGTTTTGACGGCACCCCTTGCTTGCTCTCAGGAAGTTCCCTTTGAGTTGGGAGAGTGGCAGGTTGGTGGTTGTGGAAATCACAGGGCGCTTGTGAGAGTCCGCGAAACTGCTGATGCCGTCTGGGTTCGTATACCCTGGCGCCGCCGTGACCCAAACCCAGAAACGAAGGATGTCCGCATCTTTGACGCGCAAACGGGAAAGCGAATCACCAATGTCATCCGCGTTGGCATCAATCAAGAGTTCGGCGTGTTAATTTTTCAGCCATCCTCGGGAGCGGGCATTAATGAGGTTTACTACCTGCCCTACGAGATGCCAAAACACCCTATGCCCGGAATTTGGTGGAAGGCTTGGTATTTCGGACCCGAAGAGACCACAGACCCTGAATGGCGCAAGCGAAATGGCTTGACAGCAGATAAATTGGCTTCGGGTGAGTGGCGAAAACTCCCACATGCGGAAGTCATCGCTATACAGGCACGGACGGATTTTGACAGGTTTGACCCGATGGAGGTCATCGCTACTGAGGAGGAGACCGCGCAACTGCTTGCGAAGTTCCCTGAACGCAACTACCTGATTTTCCCCGAGGACAGGAGTTTTCCCATCAAAATGTTTGAGCGATTGCCCTACCGCTGGGTTCAAATCGGTCCAAGCGACAAATTTCTCGGACAAGCACAGCCGGGTGAGTTTTTCGTCTTCCAGTTGGGCATTTTCGCCTCAAGAAAGCCGATCGTTGATTTGGAGTTGGAGTTCAGCGATTTGAAAGGAGAAGGCAAAAGGTCTATACCTGCGTCTTCCTTCCGTTGCTTCAACCTTGAGGGCGTTGACTGGCTTGGGCGACCAATTCGGAAAACTTTTTCTGTCGCCGTCGTTAAGGTGAGACCGCTTTGGGTTGGATTGCAAGTGCCGAAAGAAGCGAAAGGCAAGTATTTCGGGACAATTAAGGTCAAGCCGAAAGGTCTGGAAGAGACAACGCTCAGGTTGGAATTGGCAGTTGAGGGCAAAGCCCTTGACGATTGTGGTGACAGCGAAAATTGGCGCCTATCAAGACTTCGTTGGCTTGATTCAACTTTGGGCTTGGAGGACGAACTGGGAGTGACAGCTAATGTTGAGTTTTGCTAAAATCGGCTTAGGCCTCGCTTTGCGGTTTGTGGAGTGGTGTCGCAATGAATTCGGATTGGTGGCAAGAGCCTTCAGTGAAGGAAAGCATATCTTGGTTGGAAAAGCAGGCGCGGAAAATGATGGATGGGTGTCGCATCAAGGCAAAAGAAGGAACAGTGCTTTATTGTCCCGACAGGAAAGGACATTACGCTGCCCTTTGGACGAGGGACTTCTCATACATGGTTGAGAATTGCCCCGACATGATACCGATGGGCGCTCTCAGGCGATTGCAAGGAGGGATTGACCGTGAAGGCAGCGGCAGCAGCGGTTGAGTTGTTGGGGGACGACAAAATGGTCATTGCTGGCGGTATCTTCCCTCGTTACGCCCAAGGGCAGGAAGGGAAACTCAGGGCTACTGCTCTCATCCTTGAGGAAGGTGGCGCTAAATTGTGCCTTGTCTCCTGCGATGTCTTGATGGTTGAACGAGAAATCCTTGACGAAGCGGCAAGGCTCATTGAAGCGAAATGCTCTATACCTTTCGCTAACATCCTCATCGCTGCTACCCACACCCACCATGCACCTTCAACGGTGAGGGTTCACGGATACGACAAGGACGAAGGATTTGTCAAGCAACTTCAGGAAGCCATCGTGTCCGCTGCCATTCAAGCGAATGAGAAACTTGCCGCCGACGCTGATGCCGAGTTGCACTTTTGGCTGAGCCAAGAAGCCACCGTCGGTCAAAACAGCCGTTTGCTCCTTTCCGATGGGACGATTTACTGGGTCGGACCGAGAGACGATGCCATTCGTCCGACTGGACCGTTTGACCCTGACTTACCTGTGTTTGCCTTCCGCAAGCCCAACGGGCAGATAGAAGCGCTTGTCTTCAACCACTCAACTCACACCATCGGGACGAGAAAAGGCAATGTTCGTTCGCCCAGTTTTTACGGTTTGGCAGCGCAGGAACTTGAGGAAGAGTTAGGCGGGACAGCCCTTTTCTTCCTCGGCGCCGCTGGTTCAACTCACAACCTTACACTTTCCACCGACGAGATGGTCTACCGCATCAAGCAAGCCGTTAAAGAGGGCTTGAAGAAAGCCAAGCAGCAAAAGGTCAAAAGGCTCATCGCTGTCAAGGAGGAATTTTCTTACCGGGTGCGAACTTTTGACGAAGAGGCAGAAGAGAGAGCCATCTCGTATTACTGCAGAAAGCGCGTCAAGGACAAGCCAGAGGAGACCATTGAAGTTTTCCGGAAGATGCGAAAAGCCCTTGCACCTCACCAAGGCGAGGTGCGGAAGACATGGCTTCAGGTGATGCTAATTGGCGACATCGCGCTTGTGGCGATCCCCGGCGAACTTTTCACCTCGCTGGGATTGGACATCAAGCGCCTTTCTCCTTTTCGCTACACCTATATCATCAGCCTCGCCAACGATTGGATTGGCTACATCCCTGATGAAGGAGGCTTTCGGTTGGGAGGCTATCAGGTTTGGACGGGCTTCCACAGTTTCGTTGAGAGAGGGACAGGGGAAGCCATTGTGGACGAAGCGGTGCGGATGTTGACAAAATTGGCTGAGGTGAAAGTCCGTGATGTCAGGGACGATGAAGGCAGCCTTTTTTAAACTGCCAAGTGAAGTGACTTTGCGGGAACTACCTTTGCCAGAACCTAAAGCGGGTGAAGTTCTCATTAGGGTTTTGGCTTGCGGCATCTGCGGAACCGATGCCGACGCCTTCCGGGCTCATCATGCCGACTGGCACCGAAGAGGGCACGAGGCAGCGGGCGAGGTCATCGCTGTTGGTGAAGGTGTGACGAAATTCAAGCCCGGCGACTTAGTCGCAATTTTCGGTTCAATCCCTTGCAATCAATGCTCAGCGTGCAAAAGAGGTGAGCCAAGATATTGCGCTCAGCCAAGAGGGTTTGGTGGCGATGCTTTCGCTCAATTCCTTTGCAAGCCTTCCGAATTCCTTTTCCCCATCCCCGAATTCACACCCGAAGAAGGCGCGCTGATGGAGCCGTTGACAGTCGCCATTGATTTGGTTAGGGATGGAAATGTCCGATTGGGCAGCAAAGTTTTAATCATCGGCGCCGGTCCCATAGGTTTGATGGCGTTGCGTCTTTGCCGTGAGGCGGGAGCCAGCAAAATTTATGTCTCCCAACCTTCCACCAGCACAACCCGCTGCCAATTGGCATTGGAATGGGGCGCCGACTTAATCCTTCATCCCGACAAGGAAGACATAGCGGAACGAATGAAGAGGCTGGAACCCGACGGTATTGACAGCGTTCTGGTGACAATCAAGCCCAGCGTTGGAATCCCGCAAGCAGCACAAGTTTGCGCCGTTGGCGGGACAATCGCTTTTGTCGGGATGGAATGGAAGCCTGAGGCGAGCATTTCACTGGACATTGACCGTTTCCATTTCCGCAAAGTGCGCCTTGTCGGCTCAAACCACAACCCATGCAGTTTGCTTTACCCTCAAGCGGCAGACTTTCTGGCGCGTAAGGTCATTGACGCTCAAAAACTCGTAACCCACCGCTTCACCCTTGACGAAATTGGTGAGGCTTTTCACCTCGTCACGCAAAGGCGAAGCGAGGTGGGGAAAGTAATTATCACGGCGTAAGGGGGGATATGGCATGGCAAAGTTAGCCATCAAAGGTGGTCCGAGGGTCGTGCCTGAAGGGATGATCAAGCCATGGCCGCACATTACCGAAGAGGACAAGCGGGCGGTGATGGAGGCTCTGGAGCGGGCGTCCCCTTGGCGCTACCCTTTTGAGGAAGTTATGGAATTGGAGCAGGCTTGGGCGGAATTTACTGGCATGAAGTTCGTCTTGGCATGCAACTCTGGGACGGCAGCGTTGCATCTTTGCGTCGTGGCTTGCGAAATTGGTCCAGGTGATGAGGTGCTCGTTCCCGCTGACACCTTCCTCGCTTCAGCATCTTGCGTTTTGCACTCAAACGGCATCCCCATCTTCGTTGATGTTCATCCACAGACCTACAACATTGACCCTGCCAAAATTGAGGAGCGTATCACCGACAGGACGAAAGCCATTGTCGCTGTAGATTTGCACGGCTTACCTGCCGACTACGATGAAATTCACGCTATTGCCAGGAAGCATGGTTTGAAGGTGATTGAAGACGGTGCTCAAGCGCATGGCGCGACTTACAAAGGCAAACCTGTCGGCTCTTTGGGAGATTGCTCTGGTTGCAGCCTCAACGGTTCAAAGTGCCTTTCGGCTTTGGGTGAAGGCGGTTTGTTTGCAACGAATGATGAAAAGATGTTCGTCCTCGCTCAGAGGGCAAGAATGTTCGGTGAAATCGTTGAGCCGGGCAAACCCCGCGAATACAACGCCTATATGATGGGCTGGAACTACCGAACCGACCCCTTGCAAGCAGCCTTCGCTCGCTCTCAACTTCGTCGGTTGCCTGAGATGACGGAATGGCGCATCCGCAACGGAACTTATTTGACCCAGCGGTTAAAGGAAATTCCGGGCATCCAGCCTCCCTATGTTCCGCCCGACCGAACCCATGTCTACTTCTTCTACCCGATTTTGGTTCGCCCTGAGGAGTTGGGTTTGGACGACATCCCCGTTGACAGGTTCAGGGAAGGTCTGGCGAAGGTCATGCAGGCTGAGGGTGTGCCCCTTCGGTCATGGCAGACGAGACCTGTGCCCGCTCAAAGTTTGTTCCAGTTTCTGGACGGCTACGGGAAAGGTTGTCCGTGGAGTTGCCCATACGCTCGCCCCGGCATCCGCTACGACCCGGGCGAATATCCCGTCGCCTCCGATATATGCCGCCGCCGACTGGTCTTAGGGCACAGCACTGATTCCTTCGGTCCACCCAACGGGTTAGACTTGATGGAGAAATACGCCGAAGCCTTTTACAAGGTTCTGGTGGAAAACCGAGACGAATTCGTTGAGTTCTTGAGGAGCGATTGGCAATGAGGTTGTTTCGGGGGTCAGGTAGGCATGGACTACTCTCGCCAAAGGGATGATGCAAAGTGAGCAAGTTTAGTCTCAAAGTGCTTGTGTCAGTTTGGATTTTGGCTTCTTGCGTGGCTACCGCTTCATCGGAGCAGTTGAAACCAAAGCGTGTAGCAGTGATTTCCAGTTCGGGCGTCAATAACGACTTCCGCAGTTTCAACGAATATGACGGCACATTGAAGCACTTGGGTTGGCAGTTTGACAAGTTCAGGAACACTGAGTTGGGCAGGTTCTTTGAGCAGGCGAACCGATATGACCTTGTCTTGACAACATCCCTTTGGAACTACGGCGACCCGCAAGACATGCGTGCGCTCGCTCCAAAATGGCGCCAATACCTTGAAAGCGGCGGCATTTTGGTTCTCACCGACATGGCTTATGCTCCAATGTGCGACTGGCTCGTTGCTTTGGACAAGGGTTTGTTCGTTGAATACGGTGACGCTTTTCGCGACTTGGGAAGAGAGAGGGCTACCCTTGACTTGTCTTCACCTTCACGCTTCCTCACAGTTCCGCACTTTGTAGGCGCGCTCAACTATTGGGCTCATTTCCGTCGCTGGGGCGAAAAATACAAAGTTTGGGCTCAAACGAAAGCAGGGACGGCAATCGGGTTAGTTACTACCGTCGGAAAAGGCGTTTTGATTGTCACGACTGCTTGGGCTTTCTCCCCAGAAATGTTGCAAAACCTTTACGCCAATGCCCGGACGCTGATGAGTGGAGTTTGGGCGACATGGCGAAAGGTGCCTGAAGAGATGCCGCCGGGGAACTTCAAAGCCGAACTTGTCGTTGAGAATTTGCGTGAAGCGCCCATTTCGGTTGAAATACAGCCTGAGTTGCGGCTGAAGGACGGGAATTCAGTCGCTGTGGGCAAAAGCCGAAGTATAACGCTTCCACCTAAAGTCAGGCTCACAGTTCCAATTGCCATCCCTTGCCGTGTTCGGGGTGAACTTGAGGCGGTTGCGATTCTCAAAACAAGCGAAACGCCAAAAGCGATTGAAATCACTCAACCTTTCCGCATCCCTCCACTGGTTGAGTTGAGTTTGAAGAGAACGATTTTCGCCCGCTCCGACGAAGTGCAAATTTCTGTGAAGTTGACGCCACCATTAGGTCGGAAGGCAAAATGCTCAGTGAAACTTTACGGCAGCGATGGCAAATTGGTTCGGGAGTTCAAATTGGAGAGAAGTGGGATGGTCTCATTGCCCGCTCGGACATTACCGTCGGGAAGATACGAGACAAAAGCGGAAGCGGTTGTGGAAGGCAAGAACGGCGAGAAAGCAACAGCAACACGAAGGTTTGAAATCGCCGCAATAGAACGACCAACGCTTTCGGTTCAAATTGGGAGCAATGGCGAGTTGCTCGTCAACGGCAAACCTGTATTCGTGCTCGGAACTTACCATGTCGGAAAGGAAGACCTGAAAACTGTCAAGGCTCTCGGTTTCAATTGCGTCACTTCGCCAATTTATGGGGGAAACCAAGCGGAACTGACCGATGACCAAAAGGAATGGCATGACGAGGCACACAGGCAAGGTCTTTGGGTCATCACCGAGTTGAGCGAATACATCCGAGCCGGGAGACGAAATTTTGAGCAAGCAAGGCAAGTTGTCTCTTGGTTGAGACTCCACCCTGCCACTCTTGTCCATTACGCCATAGATGAACCACTTGGAGGCGGGATAAGCCGAGAATTGGTTGAGCGATTTTGTCAAGTCATAAAGGAAGTTGACCCGGAGCATCCAACTTTTGTCAACGAAGTTCCGGGCGCTGTCGCCACTTATGCCGATATTGCCGACATCACAGGGACAGACCCATATCCCATCGGCAGTGGTGTTCCTGAAAGTTTGGCTTGGGTTGGTGCGTCCGTGAGGGAAGCAGTGAGGGCGTCAAAGGGGCGTCCAGTTTGGGGAGTCATACAAGCCCATCGCCAGCCACCACCACACTCGCAAAATCGCTACCCAACGCCTGAGGAAATTCGCTGCATGGCATACTTAGCCCTCAACAACGGAGCAAAGGGACTGCTCTTTTATGCGTGGGGCGATGTTTACAGGACAGAAAAAGGCGAATGGGTTAGTGGCTTCAAATACAACGCTGAATTGCAAGCCTTCTTCAAGGAGTTTAACCGAGAACTTGCGGAAATCGGTCTGCACTACGCTTTGGGGCAAATTCGCCGTGATGCCGTTCAGATTGAGCCAAAAGAAGCACCGCTGGATGCAGTTTGGCTGGAACACGGCGATGTCAAGATGGCAGTTATCGTCAATCCAACCTCACAAAGTGTCCGTGCCGTCGTGACCTCACCCGTTGGTCGGATTGAGAGGGAATTCAAGCCCTTTGAAGTGCACATTGTCGGCAAGCAGTAAATTTGCTGTGGGAGTTTGGTTTTTTGCCCGTTGAAGTTCATTTTCAATGGGCTCACCGGGAGGTTCGCCTTCCCTAAGGAATCGTGATGCGCACTGCAAAAAATTTGATTGGGCATACGAAGTTTGCCCTTGCGATGGTGGTGAAAGTGATGGTGATGAAAAGGGCTTTGAGATGCTTGGCTGCATTGGTGGTTTTTGTGCCCATCGCTTTGGGTGTGAAGTTAGCCAAAAGCAGTTTGTCAAGGGAGGCAACCTCAAACCCTGACAAGCCACGAAACGCAAAAGTTTTGCCCCTCATTTTCCCGCCACCGAGGGAGTTGGAGCAAACTAAGGATTGGATTTTGCGTTTGCCAATTCAGGTCAAAGCGCCAAAGTCCCTTGAAGCGCCTGCAAATTTGCTGAAGCGTGAACTTGCGGAAATGTTCGGCGAAAATGCGGTTGCGAGCAAAGGAGCAACGGTCATCTCCTTTGAACTTGACAACCGTAACATCAGCCGGGAAGAGGAGTATGCCGTTGAAACTGGCGCAAACAAAATCACCTTGCGTGCCCACGACTTGCAAGGCGCTTTTTGGGCTGTCCATTCGTTTTTGCAGTTGATTTCGTCGCCTTCTGTCAAACGAACTTCACAAGGATGGCAAATCCCTGGTGTGAGGGTTCGCGATTACCCTGAAAGCAACTTTCGCGCCTTCATGGTTCAGGGTGCTTGGGCGAGAGACATTGAGGCTTTTCGGGTGACCGTTGAACTTCTGGCGAGGTTGAAAGTCCGATATGTCGCCATTGAATTCGGTCCTCAAGTTGTTTTGGACTTTGACCCGACAATCGCTCGTGGCGCTCGCTTCAGTAAATCCCAAGCGAAAGCGCTGATTGATTACGCACGAAGCCTCGGGCTTGAACCCATCGGCTACCTCAACTTGCTCGGTCACCTTGAACGAGCCTATCAAAAACCGCCGGACACCGAGCACGGCGGAATCATGGTGCAAAACGACGAAGTTTACGAGCGGTTCGTCTTCCCCATCTTGACAGAAATGCTTGAGGTCTACGGGCAAGTCAAATGGTTTCACTGCGGGATGGATGAGGCGTGGGAACTTTTTGAATGGTTGTCAAGTCAAGGTTACGATACTGCCCAGTTGCTGGCAAGGCACATCGCAAGAATCAACGAGTTCCTCAAGAGGCGTGGCGTTAAGATGGTGATTTGGCATGACATGCTCTTTTCTCCCGATTTGGCAAAAGAAATTGGCGGACCTATCGGACCCGCCAACGGCGGTCCACCGCAAAACACGGCAAAGGCGATTGACCTAATCCCGAAAGATGTGGTGCTGAACTATTGGTTTTACGAGCCTCTTGCTTCTTACCCAGCATTGGACTGGCTTAGGCGGAAGGGTTTTGAGGTTTGGGCGAGCCCTTGGCAAACTCCGTTCAGCCTCGTCCGATACTCTCAAACGAGAAATATCCCGACGATGGGAACGATTTGGTCTGACCCACCAAGTTGCTTCGTTTCACGCCCCCTCGCTGCCACCTTCGCCCTTTACGCATGGGCAAGTTGGAATCCCGAATCAGCGCCAAAAGGCATCAATCCCGAAAGGGAAATTTCGGCTCAAGCCCTTCAAGCCACACAAAGCATCCTTTGGCGGCGCAGGAAATTGCTTTCCCCTTCGCCCGTCGCATTGCTCATTAATCCCAACAAACGCAAAATCGTCCGCCGAATTTCAATGCCCAAGGAGATTGACATTGCGCCAGAGCAGCACTTTGGCGTCCCCTTTGACTTTTCTGACCCTTTCGCCGTCCCGATTTTGAAAGGCTTGCAAAGACCCTTTGAAAGGTTGACGGAAGCGGCATTTGTGCTTTTGCCCGATGGGACGAGGCTGAAAGTTGACGGCGTGAATAAGTTTCGTGGCGAGGATGAACTCATCATTTACTCAAGCCCACGAAAAAGCACGGGCACAAACATTTACGGCGCAGAAGTTGCGATTTCGGCGACGGGCGAAGTGATTGGGGTTGCTGGCTACGGCTCTGGCGACATGGCAATCCCGCCTAACGGCATCGTCCTTTCCGCCCACGCAGGTCCGAAAGGCAGAAATTACCGAGCGCTTCTCAACTTGAAAATTGGCGACCGCATCGGGATTTTGGACAAGGACGGCAACTTGGTCGGCGGATATGGCGGTTTGGTTTTGAAAGTGGAGTTGCCAAGCGGCGAAGTTTTTAGAGTTGACGGAGTGGACAAAGCAAGGGGTGAAGATGAACTTGTGCTTTATCAACCAAGTTTCGGCAACGGAAGGACTGGGACGAACCAATGGGGCGTTGAGGTTGTGGTCTTTGACGGAAAAGTTGCAGAAGTCAGGAACTGGCTCGGCAACGCTCTCATCCCGCTGAACGGTTTCGTCCTTTCAGCACATTGGGGCAAAACTTCAAAGAAAGCGGAAGCGCTTTCAAAACTCAAGCAAGGCGATGCGGTCAAAATTTGGGTTTCAACTCAAGATGGCGATTTGCCGTTGGAGCGAGTTTTAGCGGGTGCGACTTGGGAGATGGCTGTGAGAGAGAAATGCAGGACACTCTTTTTCGTCGTGGCAACAGAGGCAAGCACATCAAGAGGCAAACCGTTGGGCAATTTCATCGCCGAATTTGCCGACGGCTCGGTTGAGGTCATCCCAATCCGTTACGGGCTTGAGGCTTTGCCTTTGCGTGGTGAAGAATTGCCGTTGCCGAAGGTAGGCGAAACTTGGTTGATTTGGCGGGAACAAAACGAAGCATGGCAGAAATTGCTCGTCCGTGAGTGGGCGAACCCAAAATCCGATGTGACTATTTTGCGCTTGCGGTTTTTGCCGACAATTCACGCCGTTGAAGTGGGAACGAAAATTTGCGCAGTTACAGCGAGCGTTGACAAGTGATTTTTTGCCCTCGCAAGACATTTGAAAAGCGTGGCGAATACATGGGTCACGCTCGCGCACTTCTTTTCCATCGTGACTACTTTTCACGGCGAGTAATAGTTCCACACCGCTTTTGCGCGTCGGTAATGTTGTTGTGCCCACAACCTTGGACGGTTAGGGTTCGGATTTGGCGCTTCGTTTTGGTAAATGTGCAACTCGTTGCCAGAAAGCACAATCAATTCCTCACGCCAATCACCTGCGACATCAGCAACATAAAGTCTGTCGGCTCGGTCTTTAAAGCGAGCGATGAATTTGCCCGTCAACGGTTCAATGACAGCGACATCCCCAGATTTGTGTCGCTCCTTAGCGGCAATGTGCTGTAAACCAGTCCCGTCCCAGTGGATAGCGAAGATCACTTCAACGCCCTTCTCTGTCCAATCAGGTGGTGCAACTTTGCTCAGTTCGTAATCGGCGATGACATTGCCGAACGCATCAAAGACCCAAGGCTTTTGGTGGACATCGTATCTGCTTCGGCACCAAATTTCCAAACCCGAGCGGCTTAGGTCAAATTCGCCGACGGCAGCATTTTGCGGTTCTTGCCGCTTGTGGTCTGCAACCCAAATCAACCCCTTTGTGCCGAACAGGAAAACACGATTTGCCCCTTCTTCAAGCGCCACAACTTCCAAGCCAGAAATGTCAGGTCGGACATCGGCGATGAAAACGCTGTCAAGGTGACCGCGAACATCAGACAGGCGAAAGATTTCGCGACCATCGGGTGCAAGGATGCAACCACTGACAATTTCGTCCCGACCGTCGCCATCCAAATCGGCAACTCTCAAACCGTTGTGAGCGCAAGCGAGAAAGTCATCCTTTTGCCACATCGGCTTCAGATTGCCTTTTCGCAATTCGTCAAGCGAAAATGCAGCCACATAACGACCCATCCGATAGCCCTTTGCGTTGGTTGCCTGAAGCACAATGTCCCTGTCGCCTTTCCCACGAAGGTTAACAATGGCAAGGTGCTCCCATCGTTCGGCGCCTTCAGGGATTGGCGGCTTTGAAGTCCATTTAGTTTTGCCTGTTACGCCATCAACAACATGGAGTGTGCTGTCGTTGGTCAAAAACAAAACTTCGGTTCGCCCATCGCCGTCAATGTCCGCAGCCTGAACGCCAGCGCCATGATGACCGGGCAAACCTTCACTTTCTGCAGCGCCACCTACGCGCAAATCAACCTTGAGCACCCAAAGTTTTCGCCCATCCCATCGGTAAGCGGCGACATGACCGCGAACGGTGACGAGGTAATCCATCCGACTATCGCTGTCCAAGTCGGCGACAATTATGCTTCCTGCACTGTCCTCGTTGCTTTGAATTGGCGGGATGTCAAGTTTTATGACGAACGGATTGTGCGGATAAGGCGGGACGGAAGAGGGCATGTCAAGTTCGCATCCGAACACTACTATCACCACCAACATCGCAAAGAAAACGGCTAACGAACTTAAGGGCAAATTCAGCGAACTCACATTCTATCACCTCGGACAGTTGGGCTTTTGCCAGAACCTAAGAGCGCACAACGGTGAATAAAATCCGCAAGTCGGTGCAATTAAAATGATAGAGCGGCGAAAAGCGAGGTGAATCAAAATGCAAAAGCACGGATTTACCCTCATAGAATTGCTGACCGTCATTGCTGTTATTGCAGTTTTGGCAGCATTGCTGCTTCCTGTGTTGATGAGGGCACGGGAAAGCGCAAGGCAAACTAATTGCCTTAGCAATTTGAGACAAATCGGGATGACCTTTGAGCAGTATGTCGGCGATTGGGACGAAGCCTTTCCAATTCCTGATGCGAACTTTTTGTCAATAGACGAATGCTGTGAAGTTTACGAAGGGCATGAACCGTTCAACGGAGTTCGCACCTATGGTGATCAACTTTTGGCTTACAGCAAGAATGGGCAAATTTGGCGTTGCCCAAGCGACCCCAATGATGTCAAGGTGCTTCCAAGTTACGAGTTAGGCAAGCGATGGACTTCCTACCATTACCGCCACTATTTCGTCGTCGGCTTCCACTGGCTTTGCCCGACCGAGCCGTTAGTTCAATGGGTGAAAGGGCATGTGCCGCGTTTGGCGATGTTTTCCCAGCCAGCAGGCATTTTCGCTTTCCACGAGTTAGGCGTCTACCATCGTCAAGAGTTAACCCCCAATTCGTCAACGGGTCAACCCGAATGGAGTCCGTCAGCGGGCATGCAATTTGCTTTCCTTGACGGACACACCAAAATGGTCAGCGTCGGGCAAATTTTGCAGCGAGCCGCTTGGTGGACGGGGCAGGGTTGGGATTACCACTGGCCAAGAAACGGTTGGGAGATTGAACCCATTGTCGGCAAGCCCGATTTGTAACCTGCCGCTTCTCCCTATGGTCAGGCAAAGCAACTTCTCGGTCAGCGCAATCAATGGGTGCTCAGCGCCCAAAGCAATGCACGGAAGTTTGCTATGGGGCGTGCATCAATTGTCCTTAGGCGAGGTGAGAAAGGATGCAGGTGCGATGGTTGTTGATTGCTTCCGTGTTGGCGCTCGTGGCAGTAGTGCTGATGGTTTATTGGCGGGCAGGACAACGGGTGATGCCACCAACTTCCCCGTTAGCGAACGAAGCGGATTATTTGCAGAAGCGGGAGAAATTGCGCCCCTTGCAAATGGTCAAAGGAACTCGCCCGTTTAAACCGGAGGAAATGCAACTCCTTCGCCAGGCTGTTCAGGATATGACTGACTTTCGTCTTCGCTGCCGCGCCCTTACAGCGCTGGCATATGTCCGAGACCCGCAACAAAGGCAAGAAGCCATTCAGTTAGCGCAAGGACGGCTCAAAGACCCAGAGGGAGTCGTTCGTCAGTATGCCCTTTGGGCTTTGGGCAACCTTGGGGCGAAAGAGGCAATTTCCTCCGTCCTGCCACTCCTTCAAGACCCCGACCAGCGTGTCCGCCAGCAAGCCCGTAAAACTTTGCAACAGTTGGGCTACAAGGTCGGTGAATAAATTGGGCGGTTCGGTGCAATTTAATTAATGGCGGTGGAAAAAGAAGCAAGAAAATTTGAAGAAGGTGTGTTGTGATGGAGAAAGCAGCAAGATTGTTAATGGCTTTTGTTGTAGCGTTCCTCTTCGGAGCAGTTACCAGCATTGTGTTTTCTTATTCAGCAGGTAGTGACTGTTATCAGTGCCCTTCTGATTACAAAAACGACCAATACAAATGTCGTGAATGTTGCGGTTTACGATGCGAGCACCCGATTGATCATGAAAGATGCATAACTCTCTGTAGAGGTTATCAGCCTTGATGGAGGTGCTTACTTCTTATGCGTTATAGCTGGCTTTTGTTAGTCACCTTCGTTGCCCTCTTAGCGGCTGGGATAGCCTTTTGGAAAGGTGTGGGGAAGTATAGTGTGATGAGATATCATCGCTACCCCGATGAGCGGAGATTTCCTGAATTCTGGCAGAAGTTTTATCTTGTCAACCCACTGGAGGCTGTAGGTAAAAAGCGAGCCTACACTGCAAAGGAGATAGAAATTTTGCGATGGGCAGTTCGTGATAAATTTTGGGCGATCAGGGTTGAAGCCCTTGCTGCTCTCTCCCGTGCTAAACACGATCCTGAACAAAAACGGGAAGCCATTCAATTGGCAATAGAAAGGCTTAAAGACCCTCACTGGGTCGTTCGGATTTACGCTCTGGATGTTTTGAGGCGACTTAAAGCAAGATCCTCTATCCCGCACATTTTGCCTTTACTGAGTGACCCGAGCCCAGAGGTCCGGGAAGAAGCCAAGAAGACACTAAATCAGTTTGGCTATAAGGTCAGTGAATAAAATTCGGTGAATAAAATTCGCCCCTCAGTGCAATTTATTTAATGGAGGCGAAAAAGGCGTAAGAGAATTTGAAGAAGGTGCGTAGTGATGAAGAAGGTAGCAAAACTGTGGTTGATTTTCATTGTATCATTGCTTTTAGGGATGATGCTGGGAATGTCCTTAGCAAATTATCCACCAGATGAAGAGGTTGGTTATCGGCGAGGTCTCCAATGTGGACGACAGTGCTGTCAGCAACATCCTGATAATATAACGAAGTGTCAAGATTGTTGCGGTCCTTGTTGTGTTCCTGCAGGAATAAGGTCTAAACAATGTTTAGAAGTTTGCTATTCCATGTGTATCAACTGCCCTTAGGTGGTGATGGAAATATGAGGAGATGGCTATTTTTTCTTTCAGTCTGTTGCGTCGTGATCACGGGATTAATGACCTACTTCCAATGGGGAAGGAAAGTTCTAATGCCCCAATTGCAACTGTCTTCTGAGGCAGAATACTCAGCAAAGGAGAATAGAATCAGGACTTTGCAGATGGTTCAGGGGAGTCGCCCGTTTACTCCAAGCGAAATGCAGATTATCCGCCAGACAGTGCGTGACATGAGCGATTTTCGGCTTCGCTGCCGCGCTCTTACTGCCCTTGCGTATGTTCGTGATCCCGAACAACGAGAGGAAGCCATAAAGTTAGCAATAGAACGATTAAAGGATCCAGAGTGGGTTGTCCGTCAATATGCATTGTGGACACTTGGTAAATTGGGAGCAAAAGAGACCATTCCCAGTATCTTGCCACTTCTCAAAGATCCTAACCCTATTGTGAGCAAACAGGCTAAAAAGACCTTACAACAATTAGGCTACAAAGTCGGTGAATAAAATTCGCCTCTCGGTGCAATTTATTTAAGTGGGAGCAGAAAAGACGCAGGAGATTTTGAAAGAGGTGTGTTGCTTTGAAGAGAGCAGCAAATTTGTGGTTAGTTTTCGTTGTGTCCATATTTCTCGGAGCAGCAAGTGCTTACTACTACCATGACCCTTATGAAGGCATTCCTTGCAGCGATTGCCCTAAGGCTTTTAAAAACAAACTAAATCCAAGAGAAGAATGTAGAGCATGTTGCTCTGCTAAGTGCGAGAGTGAACAAGATCGGAAAGATTGTCTGAACCAGTGTGATCAACTTCCTCAACCGTAAGGTGAAAAGTGATGAGACGCTATTATTTTCTTGCAATTGCAACTGCCCTTTTAGTGACGGTCATATTTGTAGTCATTAAACTTGGTGTTGGCAGGAAAACTTTACTGCCTGAGAAAAAGGAAGGACCGTTGATCAGAGACCCAATTTTTTGGTCTAAGTTCAAGATGATTAACTCTCTACCACCCATTGGGAGGCAGCGTCCTTATACAGAGAAAGAAATGACGATCCTGCGTCAAGCCATTTCTGACCCCAACGAATACATTCGGATTGAAGCAATTGCTGCCTTAAGGGAAGCAAAGCATGATCCAAAACAGCGAGAGGAAGCAATAAAGTTGATTGTCCCTTGTCTCAAAGACCCTGAATGGATCGTGAGGATATATGCGGTGAGGTCAATGTATTGGCTTAAAGCGAAAGAAGCAATACCACATATTCTCCCTCTTCTGAATGATCCTCATTCCGATGTTCGTGAAGATGCCAAGAAGGTTCTTAAGCATTTGGGATACTCGGTTAAAGATTGAGGGCTCAAACACACAGACCTTGAAGCATTTTACAAGTCAGGCTTCAAAGTCGGTGAATAAAATCGGCAGGTCCGTGCAATTTAATTAATGGGGGCGTAAAAAGGTGTAAGAAAATTTGAAGGAGGTGCGTAGTGATGAAGAAGGTAGCAAAATCATTGTGGTTAACTCTTGCCGTGTCCATTCTCT
>ERZ1669248.623-NODE-623-length-16256-cov-12.822171_pt1 | contig 16256 bp, 23 predicted proteins | sample MGYA00579296_ERZ1669248 | MGnify/ENA primary metagenome ERZ1669248 (study PRJEB41166, sample SAMN08046057) | hot springs metagenome | biome: hot spring; feature: neutral hot spring; material: thermophilic sediment; isolation source: thermophilic sediment from...
GACTCTCCTTGTGGAACGCCGTCCCCCCTTCGGCGTCTGTCCCCATTGATGTCTGACGTCCCGCCTGAGCTAGACGTCCCTCCAACTTGAAGACAGAGGGGTTGACCGCCGCTTCGAATAAGCACTGCGGAGTGGGCGGCGGAGACGCCTCCGGGCGACTCCCTTGGCGCGCCTCGGCTCCGGCCTGAGCCCCGTGGGGCGCCCTGAGAGTGTGGCGTAGGGACATCTATATGCTAGTAATACACGCAAACTTTTAATAACGGGGGGCCGGGTTTGGTTGGTGTATGTCGTGAAGTGCGACTCCTGCGGCTTCCTCCTCTACAAGGGCGAGGAGCCGAAGACTGTGGAGGCTGTGTTGAAGATGTGGGGAGGTATATGCCCCAAGTGTATGTCTCCCCTTGAGAGGAGGCCTATAAAAATAGCCGTGGGGCTTCTGCGGGCTAGGAGGAGGGCGTAGGGCCGCCTGTGTAAGTGAGTTAAAGATATATAGGGCCCCCCTCTGCCGCCTCATGGATCGGAGGGAGAAGATACTGCTGGTTGTACCGGCTCTGCTTGCGGCGTTTGCGATGGCTCTCTACGTGAGGATGTACAGGGTGTTTCTCTGGGGGTGGTGGCTGGACGAGTTTGACCCGTATGTGCGCTACTACCTGGCCAGGTACACTCTTGAACACGGGGTGGGGTGGTGGTGGTCCGGGGCCCACTTTACCCAGTTCTGGTACCCCTACGGCATCGACTGGGGGAAGGTCCTCCTCCCCGGCACCTCCTTCTACGGCCTCTTCGTCTACTCAATCCTGAGGCCCTTCGGCGTCGATATGTGGCACGCGGTGATCGCCGCCCCCGCCATCATGAACGCGCTGGCTGTCTTCTCCGCCTTCTACCTCGGGTACAGGGTGGGGAGCGAGCTGGGCGTCCCCAACGGCGGCGTCAGAGTGGGGCTGGTGACGGCTCTCCTAGTGGCCTTCATGCCGGCCTACATCGAGAGGGGGTTCGCCGCGTGGTTCGACGACGAGCCCATAAGCCTCTTCCTCATACCCCTAGGCCTCGCCTTCCTAATCGACGGCTTGAAAAGGCCGTGGATGGGCGCCCTAGCCGGAGCCGCGCTGGGGTACATCGCGTGGACCTGGGGAGCCCACTTCTACATCTGGAACCTGGCGGGTCTTTACGCCCTGGTTCTGCCGACCTACTACTTCCTCAAACTAGCCTTCACAAGGAGAGAGGAGGCGCCTAGGGGGCGAAAGAGGCAGCAACCTCAGCCCCAGGCGCCGGCTCTGCCCTTCAGCACGAGAAACCTCTTCCTGTCCTATCTACTGTTCTATGTGGTCTACGCCATCTTTGTTGCGACAATTCCCCGATACGGCGTGGGTAGCCTCACCAGCGCCTTCAACATACTACCCACGTTCGGCCTGCTCGCCGCGGCGGCTGTCTGGGCCCTAGATACAAAACTCGGTATATCCCGCACAACCGAGCTCCTTAGGAGATACATATGGGCTATCCTAGCCCTCGCGCTCCTCGGCATCGGCGTCTTCGCCATAGCAATAGCCACCGGCATGATTGGAGGCAAGTTCCTAGCAACCCTCCTGCCCTTCGGCAGATCGGCAATTGTGGCCAGCGTCGCGGAGCACAGCACAACCCAGTTCTACCAAATACTTTTGAGATACGGCCCAATACTGCCCTTCATTATAGTGTCAGTACCCTTCCTCTTCACCCCCGGCGGTCTTCTGGCGTTAACTTACTTAGTGACGGGCGGCTACGCCGCCGCCACGATGGTGCGTCTGCTAGTCCTGCTGGCGCCGGCGGCGGCCGTCTCAGCGGCGCTTGGCGTTGTGAAGCTGCTAGATAGCAGGAGGCTGGGGCCACTGATGCTCCTCGGCGCCGTCGTGTCTATGGTGATGATGTTGGTGTCGGGCGCCAGCGTGGCGACGCAGCCCACCCAGATCGTGATGTCCGCAGTGGCGTCCCCCTACCCCAGCGACGACTTTCTCGACGCGTTGATGTGGCTAAAGACGAGGTTGCCGCCTTACGAGCCGGTGGCCTCGTGGTGGGACTACGGCTACTGGATATCTGTAGTGGGGAACAAGACTAGCCTCGCGGACAACTCCACTATAAACGCCACGCAGATTGGGAAGATCGGCCTCGGAATGATGGCGCCTCCGCAGATAGGCGCCAATATATTCAGCAGGGAGTTCGGCACCAAATACATCCTCGCAATTATGCCGTTCACCATCTACCCAATAAATCTGCAGATAGGCCAAGCGCCTGTGTTAATCCACGAGTACCCGCCCGGTGGGGACTTTCTGAAGTCGTACTGGATGACGCGCATCGCGCTTGAAAATGTTAGGAAAGAGGCGGAGGCGGTTCTCGGCGTCCCCGCGGGCGTGAGCGCCGAGGATTTCATATACACTAGAGTCATGTCGTACCCAGGCCCGCCGCCTGGCTCATACGCCTACTTCACAATAGGGGGTAGCTACTACCCGGTGCCTCTAAATCTAAACCGGACGCTCTACGCAATGCTCTTCTCTAAGGAGAGGCTGTTCCCCATCTACGGCAACGCCAGCCAGTACCTGCCTTGGATTTTCGAGGGAGTGGAGCGCGGCGGCGCATTCACCTCTTTCAGAGCTCTGAAAGTAACCGGCGGGAATGTGTATCTGCCAGTGGACGTCCAGCAGAGGCTCCAGGGCTTGGCTACCTACGTCATAGAAGGCTGGACTCAGAAAGGTGTGGAGGTTGTGGTGGATCCACTCACCGGGAGGACCGAAGACATCCCCTTCGTGACGGCGCTCACGGCGCCGCTGAGGCTTGTGTACGTATCTAAGCCTTTCGGCTGGGTTGTCGTGTATCAAGTCACGTCGTGAGGTCTTTCAAAATCTTTTCCTTGGTTTCCTCCCTCACTGGGAGCTGGCCCGTCGCCAGCTTCTGAAGTATTCTATATTTTTGGTACTTGTCCTCTGGCGAGTATTTAGGCGGGTGGGGGACCCTCACGGGCCCTCCGCACCGGGGGCACCTCTCCTTGGAGAGGGTGTAGGCGCCGCAGTTGGCGCAGCGCCTCAGCAACGACCTCATTGCTCGATGCGCTGTACAGTGGCTATTACCTTGTACTTCTTCTGGAGAGTCTGTAGGAGATTTGTGATGTCTGTAAACGCCGCCTCCACCTGCTTCGGCTGCTGTCCTACCATGTCGATTCTGTAGCGGGGCGGCCCCACCACGTATATCTTCGCCGAGATTTGCGGGTACTTCTCCTGTATGGCCTTGGCTAGCTCGGCGAGTGCGGCTTTTATCCTCTCGGCGCCGTCTCCCTCGACGCTCACCGCCTTTATTATACCAGAGATCTTCGTGGGGGGTATCTCTATCTGCTGCCTCGCCAGCTCGACAATGGCCTCCTTAAGCTTGGGGTCGAGCTCCAAGTCGTCCAGCACCTGGGGCCCCGTCTTGACGACCTCCTCAAACACCTTGAAGGGGTCGCCGAACTGCTCCTCGAGGTACCACATCGTCTTGAGGGCCTCCTCCTGGGCCTTGCCAAGCTTCTTCATGGCTATCTCCAGGAGCTTCAGCGTCCTGACCCGGTGGCGGTATAGGAGGAGCTTCTTCTCCTTCTCGTCGACGCGGACGCGCTTCAGCGACACCTCGACAACCCTCATCTTGGGGTTGACGCTGATCACCTTAAACACAGTCTTGTTGCCCTCCTTGACGTAGTCCCTAATGGAGTGGAACCAGGACTGGATAATCTCCTGGGTGGGGGCGAAGGCCTCTAGCTCGTACTCGTCGAGGTATACATAGGCGCCGTGTTCTGCAATTTTCTTCACCGTGCCTATCACCACCTCGCCCACGTCTGGAAACTCCTTCTTGACGAGGCGCATAATAGGGGAGTTGGGGTGGCTATAAATCCCTTTACTACTCTAGAATCTTGACTATGTGGCCGGCGAATTTCGCCCTGCCGCCCGTGGGCTGCGCGAGCACCCTTCCGCAGACGAGGCAGCGCACCACCATGGCGGCGTGGCTGTAGGTAATCTGCTCGTTGCCGCAGTCGGGGCACCTAATCTTGATGAATTTGGACTTGGGCTGCGGTATTAGGACTCTGCTGAATCTGACGGGCATACTACACCAGCTCCACCTTCTTCATCCTGCCCAGGGTCTTGACTATCTTGTAGCCGCATTTGCTACATGTAAAGACCAGCGTCACCTTCTTGTTTATCTTGGCGAAGCGCTTCTGCTTCGGCTTCGGCGTCGAGCCGTAGCCCTTTAGCTTCCTCTCATACCTCCTCTGGCCCTCGGCCGAACTGCGCCTCTGGCCGGCGTGGTAGTTGGAAACGCTGTGCTTAGTGTAGGCGTTGCAACGGGGGCAGTACATATTGACGCTCTTGGGAAACTTCATGGCCCTGGGCAACTGGTGGTGATTTAAATTTTACGCGCCTAGAAAACGCCTAGCCACCCCACGCTCTTCGAGGTCCTTGGCGTCTCTAAGAGGCAACTTGGCCAGGTCCCCACGCGTAAACGGCCCCACCTGGACGAAGTCCTCCGTCACTATGGTGGGGTGGTCCACTAGAAACTGCACCACCACGTACTCCTGCGCCCTCTTCCTCTGGGGGCCGGCTTGTCTAATTTTCACAAGCGGCCTGATGAGCCTGTCCTCCTCTGCCGTGACTCTGCTCGGCACCCTCCCCTGCCCCAGCTCCCAGACGATCTTCCTCAACCTCAGCTCCATAATTGTGAGCAGGGCGGCCGACACCTGCTCCTTTACCTGATCCAGCACGCCCTGGGGGAGGGGGGCGTTCTGCAACTCTCTTAGAAACTGCTCGGCGGCCTCTGCATATGAGCTGAACGGCGGGTCGGAAAGTATGCGCGAGTTAAGCTCCGCAGAGAGCCACAGCCTGATCTTCTCAATCATGTATCTTTCCAAATCCCTGGAGTTCTAAATATATCGCCACGTAGGCCGGCAACACCTTGAAATCCCCGGCACCCGCCTCCACCTTTTCAAACAACACAGCGCCGCGGAACTCCTTCTCAAACCTAAACCTCAGGTGGCCCTTGCGAAAAGCCACGGCCCTCTCGACGATGTCCTCCGCCCCCCTCTCCAAGTCTCTCAACGCGAGGGGGGTAGCCACGAGGCCCGTCTTCCCGTTGATAGACCCCGGCGCCCTGATGAGGCGGTGGACGTCCTGCGTCACCACCTCGTCTATCTCAACCCTAAGCGCCCTGGGGTCCTCAACCCCCTGCCGGATCCTCAAGAGGCTCCCCACGGGCACCTCCTCGTAGAGGACAACCCTCCTCCTGCCGAGCCTAGCCTCAAACCTCGAGGGGTCGAACCCCCCCGCCTTTAGGAAGTTCACCAACTCCCTCCTCTCCCTAGCCCCAAGCCCGAGCACCTCCTCGCCCGAGACGTGGATGTGGAAGCCCCTGTTCCCCGAAAACACTATCCTAGCGGGCTTCAGGTCCAGCTCCTCCCTCAGCACGTCTACCAGCTTATTCGCCTCCTCCCTGGCGTCCTCTAGGCACTGGAGAGTCACCAGGGTGGCTCCTCTGCACGCCTCTGTGTCTAGGTGGTCCCCATCTATGTCGAAGACAAGGTCCGCCCCCAGCCAGCCCTTCCCCTCCATATCCTCCTCGCCCGGCCTCTCGTAGTACGCCACGGAGTGGTATATATGCCTCGGCGTCTTCTCCACCGCGAACCTCCTCAAGTCCTCCAGCGACTTGAAGGACTTGTGCCTCACCATGCCCCCGCCGAACGGCTGAAAGGCGAATTCCCTCCTCTCCACAGCGTCGATTTCAAACCTGGCGTAGTTTCTGTAGAAGTTGCGGAAAAATACCTCGATAATCACTCCACCCTCGGCGCGACGAAGTAGGCTATCCTCCCCCCAGCCGGTATGTCGAAGGTGAGGTGCACCGGCTTGGCGGTGGCGAGCTCCACGGTGACGATGTCGCTGATTTTCGAAGACCTGCTCACAATGTCCCCTAGGTACTCCAGGGAGAACCTGGCGGATGCCGGCTCCTTGACGTCGAATTCGTACACCAACTCGCTGTTCTTCTCCAGCCTCACCTCCACCTCCCCCTTGTCGCTGGTTGCGCTTATCACAAACGCCTCCTCGGTGGCGTCGAACTTAACCTCGTCCGCCACGGCGTCGGCGTCTTTAATAGCCGAAGCCAAGATGTCGCTGGCGGTCTTAACCATGGCGGTGTACACCACCTTAGGCGTGGGCAACTCCTCCCCCACCACCTCGATAGAAGGCAACGTGATGGAGCGGACCGACTTGCCGACCAGCTTAATCTTCAGCCTCCCCTCTTCAAACTCCATAGATATCTTGTCCCCCTTCTTCACCCTCCTAAGCAACTTCTTGAGATCTTTTAGATTGAGGCCGAACTTGAGCTCCTCCACCTCTGGAAACTCTTCGAAAGCCTCCTTCGGCATGATTAAATCCACCATGGCGGTCCTCGAGGCGTCGAGAGCCCTGAGGTAGAGGCCGTCCCCCCTAACCACGAAGCTGGCCTCCTCCACCAACACCGATATGGAGTCGATTATGTAGGCGAACTCCTTGGCGTCCATGTAGGTCAGAACCGGCTTAGACATGTCTATATCTACCGCCCAGTTTTTTAAAAACCTAGCGCGACACCCGATATTACTCGTACTCACGCCAGGTGTGGCCGCACTTGGTGCATTTGTAGAAGCGGGTAGGCGGCTCGTCAGCCGCCCTCGTCTGCTGAACCCAGAAATACGCCTCGTCGTGGCCGCACTTGGGACACCCCCTAGTCTTAACCCTAGGCAGGTTGGCCACATTATCCGCCAAGACGATGACGGTGTTCCTATTCTCCACAACTGTCTTGCTCTGGTAGCGCCCCTGGGCGTTAGACGCGTCCTCCTCGTAGCCGCACTTAGGACACCTCAGCACAGTCTTGTCCCCCTTCCTCACGGGGATTAGCAGACTCCTGTCGTTGGGGCAAAACCTCATGACGACTCCCACCGTCGTTGGGTATATAAAATTATTCCCCCGCCAACGCGCCGGGCGGTGGGGCGTAAAGGTTTTATATTGAGGTGTGTAGGGCGCCTATGCCCTCCGTCAAGGACGTGCCAGCGGATCAGTTGATAAGTGAATTAGCCAGGTACATAAAGGAAAACGTGCCGCAGGTGAAGCCGCCGGTTTGGGCGCCTTTCGTCAAGACCGGCGCCAACAAGGAGAGGCCTCCCATGTCCGCCGACTGGTGGTACGTAAGAGCCGCCTCCCTCATGAGGAAGCTGTACATACACGGGCCCGTGGGGGTGGGCAGTTTGAGGACGGCGTATGGCTACAGGGCGAAAATCGGCGACAAGACCAGGCCGGAGAGGGCCAGGAAGGCAGGCGGCGCAGTAATTAGAAAGATACTACAGCAACTAGAGCAGGCAGGCCTCGTGGCGAAGACTAAGAAGGGGAGGGTCTTGACGCCGGAGGGCCGCTCTCTGGTTGACAGGCTGGTCACTAAGATAGCTAAGGACCTTGTGAAGGCTAGGCCGGAGCTCGCCAAGTACGTAGCGCCGCCCAGAGAGTAATGGAGGGGGAGGGTATTGAGGACAGAGAGATTGAGGAGATCCGCAGGAGGAAGCTGGAGGAGCTCCAGAAAAAGGCCGAGCTGGAGCGGCAGGCCCAGATAGCGGCCGCGCAGAGGCGGGCCGCGTTGAAGCAGATCTTGACGCCGGAGGCCTTGGCGAGGCTTGACAACATCAAGGTGGTGAGGCCGGAGCTGGCGGAGGCCCTAGAGCAACAGCTCATAAGCCTAGCCGCGTCGGGTAGGGTGAAGGTGCCCATAGACGACGCCACTTTGAAAAAGATCTTGGAGAGCGTATACAGCCAGACCCGGAGGGAGTACCGCTTCAAGCTTTAGGCCACAAGATTTATAAGCAGTATTTTAAGCCGGTGGCATGGCCAGGAACAAGCCCCTCGGCAAGAAGCTGAGGCTCGCCGCCGCGTTGAACTCCAACCGAAACCCGCCGGTGTGGGTCGTGGCGAAGACCAAGAGGAGAGTGACAAGATCCCCCGCCAGGAGGCACTGGAGGAGGACGAAGCTAAAGGCCTAGGGCCTCTTAACTGCCCTCACTATATCGCCCAGCTTTTCGGGAGCCTCCTCCGCCAGGGTCCCCGTGACCACCACGTTCGGCCTCTCCCTGGCGATGGCCCTCGCCGCCTCGCCGCTCCTAATCCCCCCGCCCACGATTAAAACCCGCGGGAAGGCCCTCCTGGCGGCTCGCACCATCTCGGGGGGCACCGGCTGAGGCGCCCCGCTACCGGCCTCGAGGTACACAGCCTTAAAGCCGATGTAGTTCGCGGCCAGGGCATACGCCGCGGCGATGTCAGGCCTCGTGTAGGGAATCGGCTTGCTCATAGAGACGAAGCCAGCCGCGCCGCCGTCCCCCACAATTACATACGCCGTGGAGATGACCTCAAGCCCGGGGTAGTGCTTGGCTATCAACACCGCCGCCTGCACCTGGGCCCCCACGATGAAGTAGGGGTCGAGGGAGTTCAATACGCTTAGGAACAGCACCCCGTCGGCCGCGTCGGTGAGCTGCGTCAAAGAGCCTGGAAACAGCACAACGGGCACGTTCGCAACAGTCTTGATGTCCCTAACCACCCGGGTTATCTGCTCCTCCTTAATCCCCAGCGAGCCGCCGACAAGTATCCCGTCGGTCCCCGCCTCCAGGGCGTGCCTCGCGATCTTCAGATAGTCGACGGACTTGTCGGGGTCAATCAACGTAAAATGCTTGACCCCCTCTAGTAGGTACTCATAGAGATTCATCGCCCTCCTCCGCCTCCTCCCCGGCCGCTTCCCCCGCGGGGTTCGCCTGTTGCTGCGGCGGGGCTATCCTCCCCTCTAGGTAGAGGTCAACAAAGGCGTTGTAGTAATCCACCGGCATCCACCCAGCCCTCTCCTCAAACTCGTGCCTCAGCCCACAGTTGCCGCAGATCACCAGATACCCCTTCTCCGTCTTCTTGACAGAGACTAGCTGCGCCCCGCAGTGGGGACAGGTAAAGATCTTCGGGAGGGTCTTCTTCGGCCTAAGTAAAACTTTCCTCTTTCTCCTACGCCTACCCATGACACCCACCCCTACCCCCCTTATATAAAAATATCAGCCGTAGCGCCTCCGGTCACCACTCGCCGTAACCCTGACAGCATCACCCACACACCCCCACAAGCCGTTTTAAAAATCTTCCCCCAGCCGGCGGCCCCGGCCTCGCCAAAAAGATCGCGCAGGAGCCCCTGCTAATATTTATTAGCCGGTCACAGACCACTCTATATGAGGTACTTATCTGGGCTCAACCCTGTGGCGAAGGTGGCGGAAATCCTCCCACAAATCAAGAGAGTTACAGATGTTGAGAAAGTCGCCGCCTGGGACGCGGCGGGGAGAGTGGCCGCGAGGGATGTCGTAGCCCCCCACGACTACCCCCCAAAGCCCCGGGCCGCCTACGACGGCTATGCCGTGAACTCGGAGTCCACCCCGGGCAGATTTAGAGTGATCGGCACCGTGTTGGTGGGCCAGTACAGAGGAGATCTGGCCGTTGGAAGCGGGGAGGCTGTCTACGTCACCGTGGGGGCCTTTCTTCCAGACGGCGCAGACGCCGTGGTGCCGGAGGAGGCCGTGGAGCGAGACGGCGAGTACGTGGTGGTCAAGGCGAGGTATGAAAAATACGCAAATGCAGACCCTCCGGGGTCGTACGTCCGCAGAGGGACCGTCATGCTCAGCCAAGGCACGGTCGTCACGCCCTTCGACGTCGTCGGTCTGCTCGACGTCGGCATCACCACGATATACGCCTACAGAAAGGTGAAGGTGGGCATAGTGGCGACGGGGGATGAGCTCATCGTCCCGCCCATCGACCCAGACACCGCCGCGGAGCTGGTGATGAAGGGGAAAGTCATTGAGTCCACGGCCTCCCTAGTCGCATGGTACATCCAGACGTACATGCCGTATGTGGAGGTGAGGGAGAAGGTGGTGGCCAGCGACAGGCACGAAGAGGTGAGGGCCGTCGTGGACAGGTTCCTAGCCGAGTACGACGCGGTGATAATAACGGGGGGCGCCGGCCCCAGCGAGATAGACCACTTCTACAAGCTGGGCTTCGGCGGGCTGAGGGGCTTCCGGATGAAGCCCGGCAGGCCCACAAGCGTGGCCGTCGTCGGCGGCAAGCCCGTCTTCGGCCTCTCCGGCTACCCAATCAGCGCCCTCCACGGCGTGATTAGAATAGTAGAGCCAGTCCTCCGCCACATGGCCAACGTGACGCGGCCCCCGGGGCTGGGCTGGATATACGCCGCCGTCACCCAAGACGTCCAGGGGGAGATGGCCCAGGTGGTGAGGGTGAAGATAGAGCCGGGCGAGGGGGAGCTCTACGCCAAGCCGATAAAGGTGAAGCACCACTCCTTCACCGAGCCGGAGGCCGGGGGCATTGCACTAATCCCGCCGGGCGGGGTAAAGAAGGGCGACGTGGTGCCGGTCCTCCTCTACCGCGACCTCAGGCGGAGCGGCACCGGCCCACCTTGACCAGGCCCCTCTTGCTCAACATATCCAGGGCGTAGAGTATGTAGCCAAACCTCTTCTCTACATACTCCCCACCGTACCACTCCATATGCGCCTGTATCAACTCGTCGAGGCACCACTCAGCCCTCCCAGTCTCCTTCACAATCTTCATAATGAAGCCGGCGGCGTCCTCCACCGCGTTCCACTGGTAGGCGAACCACACCCACTCCCTGACCTCGACGGCGTAGTAGTCGGGGATTATCTTGGCGACGCTTGTAATAACCTGCAGAGCCGCGGTCCTCACCTCGGCCGGCCTGCAGCACTCCTCCACGCTCCTCTTCGCGAGCTCTACGCTGTCCCCCGTGTCAACTATGTCGTCTACGATGAGCACCTTCTTACCCCGCAGATCCGCCGAGACCGGGTACTTCACATACGCCTTCTCCGCCACCTGCGCCGCCGAGGGCCAGTGCACCACCTGAATACTCACCAAGTCGCTAACCCCCAGCCAGTCGCAGAGAAGCCTCGCCGGGACGAAGCCCCCCCTGGCGATGGCCACAATCACGTCGGGCTGCCACCCGCTCTCCCTAATCTTAGCCGCCAGCTGCCTACTCCACTCCACAATCTCGTCGAAAGTCACCACCTTTACAGGTATCTTAGGCACGTTGATAGAGGAAACCACCGCGTTTATATACATTACTTGAACTATTTACAAGGCTCCACCGCCACGTAGGGGAGGCCGAGGTCGCGGCATTTAACCGGCCCCTTAAACTCAAAATCCCAAGTCCTAAACACCCCGCACTCCAGCTCCACACATATGTTGAAGTGGAGGTCCCCCACCACGCACCTATCCCCGTCACACGACGCGTACCGCGCCCTCTTCCGCCCGCCGTCCACCATCATGTTGATATTCCCCGCCGCCATGCGGAGACCCGCCACGTTGAAGGCAACCACCCACCTCCCCAAGACCCGCGCCACTATGTAGGGAAGCGCCCTCAGCAGACCCAGATCCAGAGCCACGCCGCCGGGCACCACGACGGGGTCAAGAGCCGCGTATATCCCAAAGAGAAGCAACCACATGTCGGGAGACCGCGGGAGGTCCCAGCGCAGGGCGCCGTAGATCCCGTACCGCAGAGCCACCGCCAGCCCCAGCCACGACCTCTCCACAAGCCCCAACGCCTCCGGGAAGCGTAGCAGACCCAGGAGAGCCTCCGCGGCCTGCCCCAGCGGCGGGGGCTCGTAGACCACCCGCTCCCTAAGCCCCCGCGACACCAGCACCCCCAGCACCTCGCCACACCTCCGCGGCCTCTCCACAGGCCCCCTCCTGTAGATAGACCAGAGGAAGGGCGCCCCCCTCGCCAAGGCGTAGAGATACTCAGCGAGGCAGTCACCCCCGTTTAGCCTGTCGGTGGCGAAGAGCTCAGCCAGCCGCAACCTCTCCCCAAGCCCCTCTGTAAACACCTCCCTGTAGAAGAAGCGGGGCACCTCCGCCGGCCCCCCGCAGAGATACGCACCGCCGATTTTCACAGGACACTTCAAAGCCCGCCTAAAGACGAGAAGCCTGCCCCCGACGTAGACCCCGTCCCACCTCACCTCAACCTCGCCAGGTACGAAGCTAGACCCCAGCCTAACGCCGCCCCTGCGTAGCTCCAAGGCCCTCCCCCGAGAAATTCTAACAACGAGATCCACGTAGAAATAGACAACGTATATCAGCGTTCAAATCCCCGATCACCAATCTCCCACCGCCTCTCGTCACCCGTCATATACAACACGGAGACATATAAAACTTCACCCCCGGAAAAACACGCGCTACAACGCGCAGACCCTACTCACCTCTCTCAGAAACTCCGCTATGTGAGGCGCCGCGGCCGCCAGCTTCGAAACAGCGGCCTCAACATCCTCCTCCGGAGACACGCCGTACCTCCTCAACACGTTGGCGTGAACCCCCAGCACCGCCAGCACAGACGCCATGTACACGCCGTACATCCAGTTTAAAAAATCCTCCGTAGCGCCGAAGAGACAGACAACCCACCACATAGGGAAAAACTTAAAAATAGTGGAGTAGGGGGGAGCGGGCCCGTAGTCTAGCGGTAGGATGCCCAGGGGCGGAGCCCCGCATCAGCCTGACGCGCGGGTGATCCCGGGTTCAAATCCCGGCGGGCCCACCTATTTTTACCCCGGGGCCGCCTCTAATATGGATCTGGCGTCTGCCTGTCGGCTCATGTACAGGGGGTATCTATACAGCTTGGTGCTCCTCGCCGCCTCTATTGTATTGCTCGTGTCCGCCGTGTTTGTAGAGTTTAGCAACCCGGCGTCTCCCTACCTGGGCGTCCTCGCCCTCGCGGCGTTGCCCCTTGGGGCGGCGGGGTTCGCCGTCGTCTTGCTAATCCACAGGGGCTTCATGGCGCTCAGCCGGCTGGGGGTTAGGTGGGCGGGTGTCCAGGCCCGGCTCCTCACAGCTCTGTTTGTGGTGGAGCTGTCGCTTCTGGCGCTGGGGCTTCTGAGAAGGGAGAGGCCGCTACTGCAGGACCTCCCTCAGGATGCGGCTCTGGCTATTGTGCTGGCCGTATTGGGGCTTGTCTGGGGCCTGGCGCTGGCGTATCTAGCCACGCATGTGCTGTACCTCAAGCATATGTATAGACATACCGGGGTTTTGAGGTTCCACACGGCTTATGTGGTCACGCTGGTGGGCGTCGCCTTCCTCGTCCCGGTGGTCACGGCGCCTCTGGGCTTGCTTATTCTCTTCGCCGCGCATGTTGTAGAGATGCTTGCGTATAGAGAGGCCTCGCGGGGCTGGTCGTCGTGAGGCTCTTCGCCGGGTGGGGGCGCGGCAAGTTTTAAAACTCGTTGTTAGTATGTGGCGTGTCTGATCTTTTGCCGGCGTCTAGGGGCTTTACTGTGGTTTACGGGCCGCCGGGTAGCGGCAAGACAAGCGTCGCGGCGAAGCTGGCCGACAGGGTCGCCAACAGGGTTCTGTGGATCAGCACCAACGAGCCGCCGGGCGTGTTGAAGGAGGTCTTTATGAGGGTGGGGGCGAGGGCAGATAAGTTCTACGTGTTCGACTTCCCCCGCGCCTTTAGAGGCAACATAGCCAAGTTCGTGGCCGACCACATACACGAATACGAGGCGCTGGTGGTGGACTCAGTAAACGGAATAGCGCCGCGGGGGGAGAAGCTTGAGGAGCTCGTCCACGGCTTCCTCTACCAGCTCGCCAAGGACATGCCCATTATAGCCGTGGTGGAGGGGGTCCACCGGCAGGTGTTCTACATCGCCGACAATCTGGTGAGGGTTGGGTACAAGGAGAACGCCGTTGGCCACACGGTGAGGTACATAAAGCTGGTGAAGTCCCGCTTCGCCCCGCCCAGCGAGCGCCTTCTCTTCGACTTCGTCGAGGGGGTGGGCCTCGTCTACGTCTACACGCCCAGGAGGCCCCAGGTGGCGAAGATACCCCTGCAGGAGGACGCCTCTCTCCTCGGCGTGGGGGAGCTCTACAAGTCGCAGATCGTGGGGGTGTACGGCAGGGACAAGAAGGCCCTCGCCAAAAAGCTGGAGGAGGTCGCCGCCGCGCGCGACGTGTTTTACCTCTCCCTCTTCCCCGCCACCACCCTCCCCGCCGAGCTCGACGAGGACAAGATGAGGATCGCCACCACCTTCAAAGACATCGTGGAGGTGCTGTACAATATTTACTCGGGCCGCCTCAAGCCCTGGGTCTTCGCGGTGTCCGGCCTCCGCGACTTGGAGAGGGTGCTGGGCAACGACGTCGTTGACTACATAACAGCCGTGGCGAGCGCCGCCAAGTACGTGGACTACGTCCTAGACCTGGAGCTGGAGACAGAGGGGGCTAGGCTTTCTGAGAACTTCCTCGACGTGAAGATCAGAGTCTAAAAAACGCCCACCGCCGCGATTACAAACCTCTTCTTCACCTTCTCCATGTAGCCCGGGGGGCCGGGGCTTAAAACGCCGGCGGTTCTGTATGTAGACTATTTAAATAATAGTGATTGTTGGGCTGTGCTCGGCGTCTTGGAGGCCGTGGCGGTCCGCGCCTCGCATTTTTTAATGGAGTACTTCAGAGCCGGCAGAGGCGTAGACGTCGTGTCGCGTAAAGAGGACGACGTCACCAGGGAGGTGGACATCGCCGCGGAGACGCTCATATACAAAATGCTCAGAGAGGCCTTTAAAGAAGGCGGCGTCCTATACGCAGAGGAAGGCGGCATCTACAGGTGGGGAGACGAGCGCTACATCTTCGTCCTCGACCCCCTCGACGGGTCGCTGAACTACGCCGTAGGCGTGCCCTTCTTCGCCGTATCCATCGCAGCCGGGAAGCATAGGGAGGGCACCCTGGCCGATTTAGAATACGCCGTCGTGGCGATACCCCCCACGGGAGACGTCTACACGGCGGCCCCCGGCGTCGGCGCCCGCAAAAACGGAAAGCCGTTGAGGAGGACCCCGAGGAGCAATATAGTATTCGTGGCGGTGAGCAACAGCTTCCCCCCAAAGACCTGCGAAGTCGTGAGGCGGCTGGGGCTGAGGGGGAGGAGCCTCGGCAGCTCCGCCGCCGAGCTGGCGTACACGGTGGAGGGCACAGCCCGCGGCTTCCTAGACCTCCGGGGCAAGCTCAGACTGCTCGACGTGGCGGGGGCGTTGACGATAGGCAAATACGTAGACGGCTTCCGGTACGTGGTGATGGGCGACACCAAGCCGCACTCCAGGATATCCCTAGTGGCGGGCGACGTAGATTTCGTAAATGCCGCAACCACAGATTGAGGAGAAGGTCAGGTCCTTCCTCCTAACCCTCTCGAGGACACTAGGCGTGAGGATCGAGAGGGTGCTCGACCTCTACCTCTACGCCACCCCCGACAAGGTCCGCATCGTGGAGCTAGTCGAGCGCGGCGGGGAGATCGCGGGGATAAGACTCGCCGTGCGCTCCGAAAAGAAGCCAGACGTGTGGTACTACACCGCCGTTGGATACTACGGCGCGAAGTGCACCTGCGAAGGCAACACGATCGGGGGCAAGATATGCAAACACATAATCATAGGCGTCATAACCTGGAACATGACGTCCCTCCTAAAACAAGGCAAGGAAATCGACCTCACCAAGCTAACCTGGCTACACACCGGCGAGAAAGAGATATAGCACCCACGCCGCCCGCGGGGCGGACCCCTTCCAATACCCCACTCCTTCACCCTGGCGCGAAGAGATTTAAGCCCCTCCCCCACTTAGATACGGTGATTGGGGCCGGCAATGCTGAGACGTGAGGAGTGCCGTGGCCGGGGATGAACAACTGCAGACGCCCAGCGGTTTCGAGGCTCTAGAAGCCAGAAACGCCGCGGCCTCTGGTTTTGAAAAACCAGAGACGGCGAGTGTGGACATACGCCCACGCCAGGTTGGGAGCCAGTCGGATTCCATGAGGACGGCCAACCCGCTCAAGATCTTGAGAATGGAGAAATGGAAGGGGCGGAGGGGGGTCATGAGCAGATGCTACTCGCCAGCGGCGACTTGGACTCCGGCGATGCTGGGACTTGCGTACGCCGACCTGGGCCAAAGCCAAAAAACTTAAAAACACGCACAATATTAGTAAAGGATCGGTAGCCCTTAACAGCGTATTTCCTGGCCGTGTCGCTGGTTTAGGCGCGCCGCCTCCGTCCGGCGTTTCTCAGCCGCCTCCCGGCGCTACACATCTTTATGTGGGGGGTTTAACTCCTCTCTCCTTTCTCTTCTTGACTCCCAGCTTCCCCTCGCCCTCCACCACTGCCTTGTACATCAGGACTGCGGCTTTTAGAGAGGGGAGTTGGC
>ERZ1669248.625-NODE-625-length-16234-cov-13.386860_pt1 | contig 16234 bp, 14 predicted proteins | sample MGYA00579296_ERZ1669248 | MGnify/ENA primary metagenome ERZ1669248 (study PRJEB41166, sample SAMN08046057) | hot springs metagenome | biome: hot spring; feature: neutral hot spring; material: thermophilic sediment; isolation source: thermophilic sediment from...
GTAACAACAACTGTAACAGTTGTTGTTATTGTTGGTGCTGTTGTAGGTGTTGGAGTTGGTGTAGGCGTTGGAGTTGGAGTAGGTGTAGGTGGTAGTTCCATAGGTATTAGCTGTCTTCTTGTTGGGGGTGTATATGCTTCTTTTGTTGGGCATCTACCTGTTGGTTTAAGTTGAAGTAGTATTATTTGGAAGTGTGGCCACCAATATACAGGGTCGTTGTAGTAGTTGTTGGGGTATTCTGGGAATCCTTCCCAGCAATATCTATTGTTTAGAGTGTAGAATGGTACTGGGAAGAATTGTGGCCATGGCATTTGCTCTAGCCATATTAATAAAGCTTTTTTAGCAAGGTCTACTACTTTTGGATCCCATGGAGGTGTCATTTCAAGTTGTTCTAATATTTTGTCGAGTTCCGCTCTTTTATCAAATTTAGTATTGAATGCTACACCATAGCATGCCCAATTGCTATAGGTCAGCCATGCAAGACCTGGCAAATCTTTATTACAATATTTGCTATGCCATCTTGGTAGAATATCTCCTAGGTCAACAGGTAAGAAGTTGCATGATGGGAAGTATGTAACAACTTCCCACTCACCTCTAACTAATCTCGAATCAAATGGCCCTGGTGCAACAGGTTCTACATTAACCTCTATCCCGAATCTTCTCCACTGCTCAGCAACAATATATGCAAGTCTCTGAGACTCAAGCTCTATTTCAGCAAATGTCATTATGTTTATAACCCATTTCTGACCTGTTGGAAGATACCATTTCCCATCTGGTCCTTTGTAAAATCCATGTTTCTTTAGAAGCTCCTCAGCTTTTTTAAGATCTTGCTTAAACCATCCAAGTGTTGGGTCATAACCATATTTAATTAGCTCAGGTTCTAATGGCTTTATATATATTTCTACACTTTTTGGATAGGGTATTATTGGGAATGGTGATGGCACAGGTTTAGAGCCGTCAACTCCCGTAAATGCTTCTATAGCTTCACGAATATCAAGAGCATATGTTAATGCCCATCTCACATCTGTGATGTTGTATGGGTATTTCAAGACATTGAATACAGGACCCTTTTTACAAGCATCATATGGCCATGCATATGGTGCTCTCATCCCATAGAATCCACCTAGATATTTAACAGCTTCAGGATCTCTGTAAACAGTTTCAAATACTTCAGGTAGCCACGTTCTTACTGAGTCAAGTTCAAATCTTCTCCAAGCTAAAGCCTCTTTTTCGTCAGGTCCATAGTGTATGAATAGCACATATTTTGGCGCAGGTTTAATGCCATAGAGTTTTGTAGCCCACCAATTCTCGTTTCTTTCCCATAGGAACCAATAACCAGCTGGGTCAACATCTTTAAGCACATATGCACCTAAGCACACTGGTGGATAGAACTTGAATTTAATGATATCCTCGCCTCTCTTCAAAACAGCTTCAAATATGTGCTTAGGCAGTAATGGCATTCCTAGTTGTGACGTGAGATAATAATGAAATCTTGGATTAGGAGAAGTTAACTCAAATTCCACAGTATAATCATCTATTTTACGAATATCTTTAACCCATTGCTTCAACACAGCATGCCAAGCAAGTCTCGAATCATTCCTAATTAAATTAACTTGAAATACTAGGTGATCTGCTGTATATGGTGTTCCATCACTCCATGTAACACCTCTTCTAATGTAAACTTTCATTTTTGTAAAATCTGGAGAATATTCAGGTGGTACTCCAGAAACCCATGGTATTAACTCGCCATTGGTTGTATTGTAGAACCATAGATAGCCTGCACATACATGAGTATGGCCATAGCCTACTGGCACACCTGGTACAAGCCAGTTAAAATGATATGGATCTAAGAATCGACCCCAATGATTTTCAGCAATATATACATCTCCTCTGGGCACTCCTGGAGGTATTGGTGGTTGAGCTTTTATATTAATTGTTGCAATTGGTGTGAGAATAGATATGAGTATAAGGCATATTATAGCTAATTGAGTTGCTATTTTGCTATTTAGCTTGTTATATATAAACATTTCTTACCCCAACAATTATATGTAAAGAAACACAGTTTATAGCTTTTTAATAAAACTTAGTTTTAAATAATCAGAATAAGTTTTTATTTCTTTTCATAAAGCCAGCATCTAACCTCAACATCATCTATTTTGAAATATGGTGGTTCTGTTTTGCATTTACTCATTGCATAAGGGCATCTATGTATGTATTTGCATCCTTTAGCTATGAATTCCTCTTCCTCTATATAGGCACTAAACTTTATTCTTTGTCTATACCAATACTCTTTCTTCTTTGGATCTAGTTGGGGTAGGGATTCTAGCAGTGTTTGTGTATATGGATGTAGGGGCTTTGACAAAACTTTTTTTGATGGCCCAGATTCAACAATAGTTCCTCTAAACATTATAGCTATTTTATCGCTCATGTAATAAGCTGTTGCAAGGTCATGGGTTATGTATATGAATGATACCCCCAGCTCATCCTTTATTTTCTTGAAAAGATTAATTATGTTTATTCGTAGAGAGGCATCAAGCATTGACACAGGCTCATCTGCTACTATAAGTTTTGGTTTTGGCAGCAAGGCTCTTGCTATGGATAATCGCTGCAACTCTCCACCTGAAAACTCATGGGGATACTTATTAACCACATCTGAGTAGTTAAGACCAACATACGAAAGCGTCTTGGCTATGAGCTCCTCCAATTCCTCATCATTTTTTATACCAACAATATTCTTTGCTGTTTCCCTTAGATATCTAATTGGTTTTTGCATAGGGTTGAAAGCTGCATAAGGATCCTGCATTATGGGCTGAATATTCTTGCGAAAACTATTTTCATCAATTTCATAAATGTTTCTACCTTTAAACAGTATCCTACCATACTCTGGCTTATATATTCTAAGAATTAGTTTAGCCAATGTGGTTTTTCCAGAGCCACTCTCACCTGCTATACTAAATATCATTGGCTTATCTTCTAACACAATATTGACATTGTCAACAGCTCTAAACTTGAATCCTAAAAACCCATATCTAAATATCTTAGTTACGTTATCTACTTGAAGTAGTGGCTGAGACATTTAATTCACCTTTTCATATAGAGCCAACATCTAACTCTCCAACCATTTTCATATTCTATAAGCGGAGGCTCTTCTCTTCTACAAATATCCATAGCGAATGGGCATCTTGGATGAAACTTGCACCCAGGTGGAGGATTTCTAAGATCAGGTGGGCTTCCCTCCAAACCTCTTCTGGGTTTTTCATCACCTAGTCTTGGAAGAGAATTTATCAATGCTTGTGTATAGGGATGCTTGGGATCTTCAAATAATGGTGCTGTAAAAGCTTCTTCAACAACTCTACCAGCATACATAACCATAAGTCTTTGAGTAACCATTGCATGAACGCCCATATCATGGGTTACAACAACAAGAGAGTTTCTAAGCTCTTTCTGCTTATCTATTAAAAGATGCAGCAAAACCTTTTGAAGAACAACATCAACAGCTGTTGTTGGCTCATCAGCAAAAACTATACGTGGTTTTAATAAAAGAGCAAGAGCTACTATTATTCTCTGCCTCATACCTCCAGAGAGTTGATGTGGAAAAGCCTTTAGAACATCTTTTCTCATACCCATGTTAACTATGTATTCCTCAGCCATTTTATAAGCTTCATCTCTTTCCATTTTTAAATGCTTTCTTAACAACTCTACAAAATGGTCCCCAACTCTCATAAAGGGATTCAATACATTCATAGAGTTTTGAGGAATATATGACATTATCTTCCACCAAATATTCTCTCTTCTATAATCTTCATCAGTAGAGAGAATGTTTATATTTCTTCCATCTATATTCAATACAACACTTCCCTTAGCTACTAATGGATGTGTTATAAACCCATAAAGTATTTTTACTAGTGTTGATTTTCCACAACCAGATTCACCAGCAATACCTACAACATCATCTTTTCTCAACTCCATAGATACATCATTTACAGCTTTAATGGATACTGATGGTGATAAAACATATTCACCATAAATATTGCTAGCTTTAAGAACGACATCACTTTCTTCACTCATTGTGCTCCCCCACCTCTAAGCCTTGGGTTTAAATACCACGAAACAGTTACTGATATAAGATAAAATCCTATGAATATTAAAATCAAGAAAACTACTGGTGGTAGGAACCACCACCACAAACCCCTAAACAAAGCATTATAGTTTAAAACCCAGTATATGGTGGTGCCTAATGTGTCTTCTGATAGAATTGATAAACCAAATACTGCTAGCGCTGTTTCCATGCCTATTGCCCATATAATTGTATTTATAAAGTTTGTTAAGTGCCATCCAAGCACATATGGCATCACTTCATGAATTAATATGTTGTGAAACCTGATGCCACTGTATGTTGCTGTTGTTATGAAGTCTCTACTCATAACTGATAATGTAATTGATCTTACATTTCTTGCAGGCCAAGCCCAGGCAATGATCGATAGAATTAGTGGTATGGTAGCTATAGTCATGTGTTGTTTAAGAGCTAGTGCTAAGACTATTAATATAGGCAAACCTGGCATTACAATAAATGAGTCTATTAATAATATAAATGCCGTCTCTATCCTTTTACCATGGAACATACCAGCAAGCAGTCCCATAATTAACCCTATATGCGATCCTATTACAGCTGTTAGCAACCCTATATACAGTGAGTTTGCAAGTGCATTGGCTATTATCCAGAACACTGGTCTTCCATTAGTTGTAGTGCCGAGGAGTAGATCCAAGGAGGAGAACTGTGGTGGTTTATCCTTTGGATACGCATACCATTGTTTATATCGTGCTGGGGAAAACATTGAGGTGATGGTCAAGGCCACTATTATAGCTATTATTATTAGACCTATTCTAAATCTTTTGTATCTGAACAAAGCCTTTACTGTTTCTCCAAGTATCTGTAGTTTTTGTGCCACATTCGCTATATTCATTCCTTAGTTTCACCTTGCAAATCTTATTCTAGGATCAACAATATAATACACTATTGCGTCTAGAAACCATGTAGCAAGTGTTACACCAATCATGGAAAGAGAAAGTATTGTTAGTGCCACTGGATAATCACCAATTATTATTGCTTGGTATAACAGTGAGCCAAGCCCGGGATAGGCAAAGATGTATTCTGTCACAAGGGCACCACTAAATATTGAGCCAAGTGCTAAAGCTAATGCTGTTACCTGTGGAACCATTATACCTCTTAACACATATTTTCCTCTCAATCTACCCATGTCAATTCCTCTAAGCCTTGCATAAACAACATAATCCTCAGTCATAATGGCTAGCGACAGTGTTCTAGAGCTTATAAACCACCAGCCAAGGGCACTTACAACTATAATTGAAAAAGCGGGAGCTGCTCCAGCTTTCATTATATACAAGGCAACATTGATCAAGTCTGGTATTGAGGATATTTTTATTGAAGGCATTGTAGCTGGACTTAATGAAAATACTGGAATTAGATATGCAAATATGTAGATGAGCGCAAGTGAGAATACATAGTATGGTATTGGATAGAGCACAATAGCTATATTCTCAAGCAAGCTACTTATGTATCTGTTTCTAGCAAAGCTTACAACAACACCTAAGATGTTTCCCAAAACCCATGATACAAATGTTGTAAAAAGAAGCAAACCTACAGTCCACGGAAGATACCTAGCAACAATTTCACGCGCAGGTCTTGGAAAAGCAATAAATGAAAACCCAAAATCAAGTGTAAAAAATCTTCTTAAATATGTTAAATATTGATCAAGTGGAGACCCTGTTAAACCAAACAATTCTAATAATGTTTGACGCATTCTCATATACTCTTCAGGATCCAGTCTTTGACCCATTTGAGCTATGGCATTAAGCATTGTATCCACAGCACTAGCTGGAATTGCTCTCAATAGAAAATAACTCACATTAAATGCTATAAACAGAGTTACAACCATTACCAACGTTCTGTTTAGTAAATACCTAGCAAAAGGATGCATGAACTCCTAGCACCACTAACAACTACTATTGCTAAAAACCAAACTTATAAACTCATATTAAATTTTATATCATAGTCACATTTTTGAAATTCTAATAACTTACTTTACTCACTTCTAGATCTAGATTCAATATTTTCAACAACATCTACACTTTTGTCTCAGCTTCTTTTCTCAAACTTACTATTTGTAATAAAGACAATGATGATACACTGAAACCAATTGTATACAGTACTAATTTTCTGATTAACCCTAAAATGCCAATAGTTCAACAGGTATTGATGTTATTTTTAATTTTTATGGAATTTAGAGTAATTGTGTAAATGTGATTAAAATATTTATACCTCTTCTGGTTTATACTCTTTTTGGTGAAGGGTATATGGCGTGTTTTGAAAAGCCTTTGACTTTTCCAAGTGCTGGCTATGAGCTTTCAGCCTTTGTTCACATACCGTCTATTGGGTCGAGATTTTTTGTTTTGATGCTTCATGGGTTTACGGGTAACAAGGTTGAGGCTAATAGGCTTTTTGTTGATGTTGCAAGGGCTTTGTGTAAAGTTGGTGTTTCTGTTTTTAGATTTGATTATAGGTGTCATGGTGATTCTCCTCTGGATTTTGAGGAGTTTAGGTTTGAGTATGCTTTGGAGGATGCTGAAAATGCTTTAGCCTATGTTGCTAATGGTTATAGGCCGGAGAGAATAATTGTGTTGGGTTTGAGTATGGGTGGGCATATAGCTGCTAGGTTAGCTGCTGCCCATGGAGATAGGCTTGCTGGTGCTATTCTCCTATCCCCAGCAATAAACTTTGCAGAAATTGGAAAGGCTATGGAGAGGTTTGTTGCTGAAGCTGGAGATTATTACATTCTCGGGGTTTTTGGACCTTATAGAATAAGGAAAGAGGGTTTGCTAAGCTTCTCAAAATACAATGCTCTTGAGCTAGTAGATAAAATCACAATACCTGTGCTAATAATACATGCAAAAAACGATGAGGTTGTTCCATATATACAGTCACAGCAATTCTACGAAAAACTTGCTTCAAAAGATAAAAAGCTTGTGCTACTAGATGAGGGAGGTCACGTATTTTCGACATACAAATCAAAAACAGTTGTTATTAGCGAAATAGTTACCTGGGTAAAAGAGAAAATGGGTATAGCATAGCACTGCTATGCCAAGACCAATACCAGTTAAAGCCTTTTCATAAACATTGCAGCAGTATTTGACTAAGCCAGGAAATAGCAAAGCAGTTGATTCGAGTTTTCATCATGTGTAAGCTTATTACTTTTTTACTACAGTTGTTTGCCTTGGTGTGGTTTTTTGCCTGAGTATGTTGATCCTGTTTGTGGCATGGTTGTCGATCCTAAGAAAACTACTTACAAAACTGTTTACAGGGGTAGGATATACTATTTCTGTAGCAAACACTGTTTAGAGGAGTTTGAGAAGAATCCTGAGTATTATCTTACTCATGGCCCTAGAGGCATGCACTAAGCATAGACTGTTTTTGGTTGTTGCATTTGGTTAGGGAGAAGCTAAAGCTTGTTGGTGTTGATTGCCCCTCCTGTGTTTATGCCATTAACAGGGAGTTTGCTAAGCTTGGTTGTGTAGAGGAATTCAAATTTGATTTATCTACTGGCGAGGCTATAATTGTTTACAATGATTCTATTTGCGGTTTAAACGATGTTTATAGAGGGGTTAGAAACGCTGGATACGATGTTGTTAAAGAAGTTGCTGTTTTTGTTGTTGAAGATCTTGACACAGGACTTGCTAGCTATATTGAGAAAAGGCTTTGCAAAACCACTGGAATTTTTGACTGCATATCATCTGTATCAACATCAACTGTAAAAGTTGTTTACAACCCATACACACTAAGCTCTTCAGATGTTGAAAAGGTTTTTTCTGGTCTTGGAGTTGGGTTTAGAAAGCTATTGGAAGAGTCTATTGCTAGAGGCAAAGCATTTGAGAAAAGCTCTTTGCTGAGAAGAGTTCTATCCTTCTCTATAGGAGTAGCAGTGGTTTCCATAGCAATAGCCTCTATGCTTATGAATATTCACATTAGCTACAACTATGTTTACTACCTTGCAATAGCATCTTCAGTTGTTATTGCCTTGAACTATGATATTTTGCGTAGAGGCTTTGCGGCATTGGCAAGGCTTTCACCAACCATGGACTCTCTAGTTTCTTTATCAACAACAATATCATTTTTATTTGGATTAGCATCTCTACTTGGGGTTGCACCCAAAGGCAGTGGCCTTTCCACAGAATCGTTTTTCGAGGCTTCTGCAGGTGTTTTGGGTTTTGTTGGTTTTGGTCTTTATCTAGAGGAGAGAATTAGGAGAAGCGCTTGGAGTAGTGTTGAGGATCTTGTGAAAAGACTTTATAGCAAAGCAAGAGTTGTTGTTGGTGATAAGGTTGTTGAGGTTGATGCTGAGAAGGTTTCTCTAGAATCTGTTGTTGAGATTAGAGCTGGTGAGATTATTCCTGTCGATGGTGTTGTTGTTGATGGTGATGGCTATGTTGATGAATCTAGTTTTACAGGAGAACCACTACCTGTACACAAATCAGCTAAGACCAGAGACCCTGTTTTGGCTGGCACAATACTTGTTTCTGGCTATTTAAGAGTTAGAGCAACTAGGGTTGGTAGAGAAACAATGCTTTATAGAATTATTGAAACAATTAGAGAAGCCCAGTTCTACAAGCCCAAGGCTCTTAGAGTTGCTGACAAGTTTGTTGGTGTTTTCACATGGCTTGTTATCGGTCTTGGCATATTCGTTCTTCTATACTGGGGTATCATTGTAAGTGATTTCGCCAAGGCAATAATGTTTACAGCAACAGTTTTTGCAACTGCATGCCCATGTGCAATAGGAATTGCAGTTCCAATGGCTGTTTCAATTGCTGTTGTTGCTGCATCTAGAAAAGGTGTTGTGATTAGACGTGGAGATGTTTTTGATAGACTACTTGAAGCATCTACAATAATCTTTGATAAAACAGGTACTTTAACTATTGGAAAGCCACATGTTGAAAACATTTGGATTGTGAATAACACTGTTGATGAGAAAACCCTGCTTTTCTACATTTGCAGTGTTGAGAGTAGAAGTGAACATCCAATAGCAAAAGCAATCACAGATTTCTGCAAGGAGAAAGGTGTTGAAATTGAAGATGTTGAGGAGTTTAATCAATTCCCAGGTCTTGGAGTTATTGGAGTAGTTAATGGTGTCGCTGTTGCAGTTGGGAATATGGAGCTTCTTAATAGATTAGGAGTTGAGGAAATGCAGAAACTTAGAGACTTTATTGATAGTATTAGCAGCAGGGGATCAACCCCAATAGCAGTAGCTTTAAACAATTCCCTGGTTGCAGTCATAGAAGTATCTGACAGGCTGAGGCCAGAGGCGGAGAAGGTGGTTAGATATTTGAAGAGTCTTGGCTATAGAATTGGAATTGCCAGTGGAGATGTTAAGGGCTCTGTGGAGAGATATGCCAAGGCTCTTCAACTAGATTTTTATCGCTATGAGCTGAAGCCACTTGAGAAAACGGAGCTTGTTAAAGAGATTCAATCAAAAGGTGAGAAGATTCTTTATGTTGGTGATGGGGTAAACGATGCAGCAACAATATCTGTAGCTCATGTTGGTGTTGCTATGGGTGGTGGAGCAGATATTTCTAAGGAAGCAGGAGATGTTGTATTGACAAGCAATAAATTATCTGATCTAGTTTTCATCATAGAGCTTAGCAAAAAAGTTAGGAGAAAATTCTTAGAAAATATTGCATGGGCATTTATATACAACATAGCATTACTGCCAATAGCAGCAGGAGCTTTTTACAGCCATGGAGTGTTCATGAGACCAGAAATGGGTGCAGCAGCAATGATTTTAAGTGATGTGAGTGTTGTGCTAAATTCGCTAAGATTATTGAAACAAAGCACTTCTAGCCCCATTTGATTTATTTTATAGAAAACAATATTAAAACTCACAAACCTTTTATAGTTGAAAATAAACTCTGTTGATTGTGATTTAAATGAGTTCAAAGTCTTACAATGTTTTTAGAGATATTGTTGTGAAGCTTATTGATAGAATTGTTGCTGAGGAGAGAAATAGAATAGAGGAAGCTTCTGAGCTCATAGTGGAAGCACTTAGTAAGGAAGGCTTTGTATATGTGTTTGGCACGGGGCACTCCATGATTACAGCTCTTGAGATGTTCTATAGAGCTGGAGGACTTGTTAGAATATATCCAATTTTAGATCCATCGCTATTAATGCTAAGTGGTGCTTTGAAAAGCACTATGTTGGAGAGGTTGCCAGGGTATGGAGAGGCTATTTTGAACTCAATTCCAATTAAGGAAAACTCTGTCATAATAATAGTGTCTAGTTCTGGTAAAAACGCTGTTCCAGTGGAGGTAGCCATCAAATCTAGGGAGAAGGGCCTTAAAACAATATGCATAACCTCATTAGAGTATTCAATGAGGCTAAGCCCAAGTAATCCATATGGAAAGAGATTGTTTGAGGTTTGTGATGTGAGTATAGATAATAAGGTTCCTGAAGGAGATGCTGCTTACGAAGTTAAGGGCTTTGCTCAGAAAATAGCCCCTGTTTCCACAATTCTAAACTCGTTTATAGTACAACTGCTTGTCATAAGAGTTGTTGAGAAAATGATTGAAAGAGGATTAGATGTTGAAGTTTGGATGAGCTCCAACATACCTGGAGGCATCGAGAAAAACAAGGAGTACCTAGACAGGTATATTCAAATTGTAAAGCCTTTATGAAGCAGTAACAGCATTGACATAATCTTTTGTGATATCACCATTTTAATACAATATTGCACTAAACTTGCTAAAGCTATTAACCTTGTTTCAATTTCCTCACTATCTAAGCTAAGATCTGGCATAAAACAATAAGCATTTTAAACAGCTAACCTCATGTAGGGTATGTGAGGTTTTTATGTCGGCAAATAGTAGTGGAATTCCAAAGGGATTAGTTGAGAATCTTGATGAGGGGGAGACAGTTCTATATGCTGTGAAGAAGAGATTTTCAATTGAGAAGCCTAAGTGGCTTGTTATAACAAATCGAAGGGTTATCTACTTTGATGAAAAGATTTTTGGTCGCTATGAAATGGTTTCTATTCCTTATGAAAAGCTTGAGAAGATGTATTGTCGCATAGGTTTGCTTGCAACAAGATTTGTTTTAAGTATTGAGGATGGGGGTAAGCTGGAGCTTTCGTGGATGGATAGAGAAAGTTCTAGAAAAGCTGTTTCAGCTATGTATAGCGCTATAAAAAGTATTGCTGTTGAGCCTCCGACAATGGTTAGAAGAAAAAGCTTGTTTAGTGAGGAAATAACTTTGGTTAAGCCAAAAGAGTTTGTGATGCGTGGCTTGGTGGCGCAGGCAATTCAAGTTCCACAGGTTTCTAGAGATTTTGGAAAGGCTGGTGAGAAAGATATTGTGGCTTTGCTTAACATGTTGAAGGAGCTAAGAGATGCTGGAGTACTTACAGAGGAAGAGTATAATGAGAAAAAGAAAAAGATTTTGGAAAAGCTTTAGAGAGTTATTGCTATAGAGAATATTCATTTATGCTTATCATGGAACGGTATTTGTCTATGAGAGTCTCTAGCTCACTTCTTTTTGGTACATCATGCGAGAGAATTCTTGTAGCCTTTACCCCAGCTGCTATAGATGCGTAGAGCATTGCCTTCTCAATGTTTCTAGACTCCATGTATAAAGTAGCAAAAACCCCTGTAAATATATCGCCGCAACCAGCTGTTGAATAAACCTTTAGCCCAAGTTTTTTCAAAGGCATTGCACCCACATCCAATGCTCTTCCCCTTCTATAGTCATATAGCGTAGCCCCTTTCTCACCTTTTTTAACAACAATCACACAGTTTTTGTAGGCATGTGGATCACTCTTCGAGTTGTTTAAGTATTGTGAAAACTCGTATTCATTTGGCAGTATAAAGCATTCGCATTGGGTTTTAGAAACCAACTCAAGAGGATTCCAACTGTTTCCAGGATCCATAAACATTAACTGCCCTTTGAATTTCTCTACAATTGCTGTTGCAACATCCCTTGGAATATTTGCTACAACAATCGCTGAAGAATCTAGAATGTCTTTGGGTATGTGAGAAACGCTAAGCATGTTGTTTACACCTGGTATTGTTATTATTGTTGACTCTCCCTCATCATCAATTATTATATATGCTCTACCAGTTTCACCATCAAAAACAATAACATGCTCTATACCAACACCCTCACTTTGCAAATAGGTTTTAACTGTGTTTTCCAAGTCCTTGCCAACAGCACCAAAAAGCTTAACATTTCTAGCCCCTGCCCTGGCCATTGAAATAGCTATGTTTGCACCTGTTCCACCAACACCCTCAGTAACAAGATTTCCAACAAATTTTCTTCCTCTTTGAAAAAACCCTTTAACAAATAGAATAGTGTCATAGTTTATTCTACCAGCAACAAAAACACTCAAACACAATCACCTACGATAAAACCCAACCAAATATCCATATGCAATAACATGGCCCTTGACTTTCTCTAAAACATCCTCTGGATGTAGGCCAGATCCCCAGTTAGACTCTATGTCAAGAGCCAAGGCCACAAATACATACCTATGTGGTTTATCGCCTTTTGGTGGGCATGGACCTCCATAACCAATAAAACCAAAGTCGTTTAACCCCTGCAAAAGTTTGCCTCTCTGCGACTCCCCCTCACCAAGATTTATAACTAAACCACTTAAGTTGTAAACAATCCAGTGATAGAATATTCCACCTGGTGCATCTGGATCGTAAACAATTAGAACAACGCTTTTGGCCTGTGGAGGAACATTAGATATTGTTATTTGAGGTGATGTGTTATCCCCATCGCATGTGTATTTAGCTGGTATTGTCGAGCCGTTGCTAAAGGATTTGCTTGAAACATAGATGGTTTTCTTCGCATTTCCAATAACGCTTTCCAGCCCAGGTGCCGCAAGCTCTACCTGAACTTGTTTAAAGAAATTGAGGTAGATGGTTACCGAAATGAGAATAGCTATTATGAGCAAGGCTATTGCTAAGTAAAAAACTTTTTTCATAAAACCACAAATCTCTACACACTTTGCAAAAATATAAGTTTAGCAACTCAATGCTTTTGAATTACCTTGAAATAGCTTTTTTAGCTTCTTCAAGAATCTTCTTAGTCAAGTCATTTTCACTAGCATTGCTATAGCTAATTGGTTGAGTGAATTGTCTTGGCTTTTTCCTCGCCATGCCAAGAACAATGTTTAGTGAGTAAAGAGCTATTGATGCCCATGCTCCATAGCCTATAGACTCTATGGCCATGTTCCCAAGTAGAGCAAGCGCTGTTGCTGATGAGATGAATGAAAGTGTTATTGCAAATCCTATTGCAGAAGTTGATAGAAACACCTCCTTCCCACTTTCAATATCTGCAAGCCACAAAGTTGCTCCAAAAGCTGCGAATATGGATGTTAGTAGCAAAGACTTTGAGAACACATCACCAGCTATTCCAACAACTCTATAAGATTCGTTAAGTGTGTATGCATAACTTTTTAGCACAATCCATGGAGCCGCAAAAACAAGCACAAATACTATAAGCGATGCAATTGCTCCAACACCTGGCACCACCCCATGCCAGTATCTCCTGTTTCTTACATTGATAGCTACTAGCGATAGTATTGGTATTGAGCCAAGAGCCGCTATAAAGTAAACTATTTCAAGCACCAGGTAACACCACATCAATTATCACGAGGAGAAAATATTTAAGATTGTAACCACGTTAAGTAATGGGATGAAACTTGATTTCCTATGTTGTAAAGTTTGTTTCTTTTGAGAGAAGAAGTGGGAAAACAGACATAGCCTCTAAAATTGTTTCAAATCTCAAGGCAAAAGGCTACATAGTTGGTGTTGTTAAGCATTCCCATGGGGAAATAGATGTTGCTGAAAAAGATAGTTTCATCTATGCAAATGCAGGAGCCGATATAGTTGTGGTTTCATCCAAAAACAAAGGAGCTATTTTCTACAGCAAATGGGTTGATGACTTACCAACAATTCTGAAATACTTGGATACACCAATAATAGTTGTTGAGGGCTTCAAAGAGTCAGAGGTGGGAGACACAATAGCAGTAATAAACAAAATTGAGGAATTTGAATTAGCAAAAAAGCTTAAGAATCTAATAGCAATTGTTGCTGAAAACACCATTGCAGATACTCTAAAGAAAAACAGTGAAGTACCCATATACACAAAAAGCGATGTAGACAAAATCGCAGAACTCATAGAAAACAAAATGCTTATCCACATAGAATCCAAAACACCACAGCTAAACTGTGGTTACTGTGGCTATGAAACATGCAAAGCATTTGCAAAAGCATATGCAATGGGAAAAACAAGCTGGTGTCCAGTGAAACTAGATGTAAAACTAATGGTAAACAACAAGCCAATACCACTCAACCCATTCGTCAAAAACGCACTAAAATCAACAATAGAAGGATTCATATCATCACTAAAAGGAGTAGAGGAAAAGAAAGAAAAAATACTAATCGAAATAAACTACACACAAACCTAATTCATTTTCAACTTTATTTATTTGTTCCCCACATTGCATGTATGAAATAATGAAAGAGTTGAACAATTTAAAACTCTATTGTTTTATGCGAGATTTTAAAAAGAGTATTAAAGATAATAAGCTTATAAACCTGGAAATTCAGCAAATGGGATTGAAAAATTGTTTTGGGTTTATGGATTTGAAGTGGTGTTTTCTTTGAGGATTTCGATTGATGATATTGTTAATATTGATTATGGTTTTGTTGAAAGTTATTTGTCTAGGTTTTTGAGGAGTAGCTTGGCTGCATCTGGTATGAAAGGTTTTGTTGTTGGGGTTAGTGGTGGTGTTGATTCTGCTGTTGCCTATGCTTTGGCTGTTAGAAGTGTTGGTGTTGATAGAGTTTTCGCTGTTGTTATGCCTGATAAGAATGTTACTCCTGATGATGATGTGAAAGATGCTGTGAGTCTTGTTGAGGGTTTTGGTGGCAGATATGATGTTGTTGAGATTTCTGATATTGTTGATGCCTATGTTAAGAAAATTCCAGTGGCTTCTCATGGCGATGTTCTTGCTGTTGGGAATCTAAGGGCAAGAATAAGAATGTGCATACTCTACTACTACGCAAACAAGTTCAACTATCTTGTTTTGGGTACTAGTGATAGAAGTGAGTATTTGCTTGGCTACTTCACAAAATATGGTGATGGAGCTTCCGACATAGCACCACTAATAGTTTTGTTCAAAACCCAGGTGAGAAGATTTGGAGAGTTTCTTGGTGTTCCACAAAAAATTGTTAAAAAGCCTAGTTCCCCAAGGCTTTGGCCAGATCACTTAGCTGAGAAAGAACTTGGTTTAAGATATGAGGATATAGATCTTGTTTTCTTCGCATTTTTCGATCTTGGTCTACCCGTAAATGAAATTCCTAGTGTTACTGGCGTTAGTGATGATGTTGTTAAAAAGGTTTTGCATAGATATTCAACAACAATTCACAAAAGATCTGGTATTTTAATGCCAGATCCAAAACCTGTTGTAGAACAAATTGTTTCATCTGTTTACCAAAAAATTAGAAGAGGCTAAACAATGTAATTGGTTCTCATGCTGTAAAAGAAGCTATTCGCATTGTTGCATCCCCGTTCTTATATAGTTTCACTCTTTTCTATGCTAATAAAATGTGGTCAGAGATGAAGCCTCTCATGGCATATGTTTACAGACCTGATGATGAACAAGATAAAATAGTTGATTTTGTTTCAAATTCCCAGCTTCCAGACTCAATAAAAATTGTTTTGCTATATACATATTTTGAGAAAATTGCTGCTGATGTAATCATAGCTTCTGGTGAGAGAAAGTTAAAAAGGGTTTTGTGCAAAATATCCTCGAAGAAGAGAATAAACAGAGCATTGGCTATACTTAGAAAAGAGGGTTTTCTTAACGAAGAAGAGTATAGAAGTATTAGAAGAACAGCTAGAGTTCTTCGATGCTTAAGAAACTCTTTTCTTCACAGAGTATGTGAATCCTCGTGTCCATCGATAAACATTGAAAATGCAATTGAAGTATCAAAGATTTTTGCTTCAAAAGCTAGAGGATATGTTGGGAAAATACTTAGCAGTTGGAGTGTTGAAGACTAGAAATTCAATAACAAAACATTTAATAACTGCTTGAAAAACTGTGTATCCATTGATGGTTGAAACAAAGATTAAGTGCTCTTTTTGCAACGAAAATGCTGTTAC
>ERZ1669248.627-NODE-627-length-16192-cov-4.977629_pt1 | contig 16192 bp, 12 predicted proteins | sample MGYA00579296_ERZ1669248 | MGnify/ENA primary metagenome ERZ1669248 (study PRJEB41166, sample SAMN08046057) | hot springs metagenome | biome: hot spring; feature: neutral hot spring; material: thermophilic sediment; isolation source: thermophilic sediment from...
GGTAGGAGAGATTAATGGCCAGGCCATCAAATTTTGGTTCGGCGGCAAATTCCGGCAAGCTGGCAAGCCCTAAGCGTTCTTGCACCCGGGCGGTAAACGCATCCCACTCGGCCTCGCTGAAGGCATTATCGAGCGAGAGCATGGGCTTTGCATGGGTGACGGGGGCAAAGCTTGTGGTGTAGGTGGGGCTGCCCACGCGCTGGCTCGGCGAATCGGGGGTGATCCATTCGGGGTGCTGGGCTTCGATTTGCTGCAATTCGCGCATGAGCTGATCGAACTCAGCATCGCTTAGGGTGGGCGCAGCCAGCACATAATAGCGGAAGTTATGCGCTTCGATTTCTGCCCGCAGGGCGTTGAGGCGCGCGCGCGCGGGGTTGGCATCTGCCAATAAGGGCGCCATGTGGCTAGGCCTTGGGGTTAAGAGCTGAGTTGTTCACGGTAGCGATCAATCGATTCGGAACTTAAAGGTTCGCGCGTGTCATCGAGCACCGCGCCCCCGAGGTGATCGGCAATATCGCGCGCCAAATCAATCATGCGATCGAGCACGAGGGTTTCGCTGACTGCGCCGGTTGGCACTTGCATAAACAGCGCGAGCACCGGGGTTTCAAAGCTTGACACATTGCCACGATCAAAGGTGCCGGGGTTAATGCCATTCATGAGCGAGAACAAGGGTTCGCCCAATTCGCTGTGGTAATGAAAAATCGAAAAAGCGCCAAATTCAAAGCCCAGCTCTTCGATTAAATTTTCAACCTCGGCACCGGGGAATGGCACACCCTCAAGGCTTGCTACAAAAAGGGGAATTACGATAGGGTTTGGGGCGCTGGGCGCGGCAGGCGACTGCGTCTGCTCGCCCGCCGCGCTGACAGGTTGCTTTTCTTGATAGCTGAACCGCGGCGCTTGGCGCTGGCGAAACAGCCCACCTTGACCGTTGTTCGAGCCGTTTTTCTGGCCGTTGTTCTGGCCAGAGGATGCGGCATCAAGTGGGTGCTCAAGCACGGTGCGGCGCACCGCGCCAATCACGCCATCGGCATCGGTGTGCGCGGTGTCATCGGCCTCATGGGGGTGGGCAAACAAATCAGGGGCGGCACTGTGGCGGGTAAATGTGGGCTGCTGCCAGCGCAGGGGTTCAGGCTCGATGGCAAACGGTTCAATTTCAGCCTTCGGGCTTTGCGGCTCGGGATGAATGCGCGGCTCGCTGCGGTTGGCTGCCTCAAGCGCTGGGCTTGCAAGCTCAACGGGGCGCGCTGTGGTACGCACGGCCGAGAGGGGTTCATCAATATCTTGGTCACGAATTTGGACATCAATGGGATCATCCCCATTCGCTTGGGTGCGCCCGCTGCCTAATTCAATCGCTTGCTCGCTTTTGTGCCGCAAATACGCCCAAGCAATTACCGCCAGCGCCACTAAACCCACGCCTAACAAAACCCAACGTAACCATTCCATATTTTAAGACTCTAATAGTTGCACGGCGCGATCCACATCCACCGAGACGATCCGCGAGACACCCGCTTCGCGCATCGTAACCCCAATTAGGGCATTTGCGCTGGCCATAGTGGTTTTATTGTGGGTCACAAACAAAAATTGCACGCGATCCGACATGGCCGAAACCATAGCACAAAATCGCCCTACATTGGCTTCATCTAAGGGCGCATCCACCTCATCTAAGATGCAAAACGGGGCGGGATTTAATTCAAATAGGGCAAAAATAAGCGCAACCGCGGTGAGCGCCCGCTCACCCCCCGATAACAGCGAGAGTTGGGTGGTTTTTTTGCCCGGTGGGCGGGCAATGAGCTCTAAGCCATCATTGAGCTCATCGGTGCCGGTTAAATTTAACCGCGCCTCGCCGCCACCAAATAGCTGCGCAAATAGGGGGCTTAGGCGGGTGTTCACCGCATCAAAAATTTGCCGAAACTGCGCGCGGGTTTGGCGATCAAGCGTATGGATGGCTTCGGTAAGTTGGGTTAATGCCAACGTCACATCAGCTATTTGCGCATCCAGTGCTTCTTTGCGCGCCTTAACTTCATTAAATGCCGCAATCGCGGTGAGGTTCACCGCACCCAAACGCTCAATTTGCGCGCTGAGTGCAGCGCGCTCGGCGGCTTGACGGGCGGGCGTATCTGGCGCATCGGCAAGCTGTTCGATGGCGGTAGCGTTTAGGGTAATCGAATCATCAGCCAAGGCATCCCATGCTTCACGCAGGGCGTGTTCGGTGTGCTCGGCGCGTACCTGGGCTTGGGCGTGCGCGAGCAGCGCAGCGTGCACGCTGGCGGTGGCCTCGTTGTGTGCGCGCTCGGCGGCATGACATTGGGCTTCGGTTTGCTGCAAAACTTCGGTGGCACGCACCTGATCGGCTTGGGCGGCCACCTCACGCGCGGTCACAGCGGCTTGCTGCTGGCGAAGTTCGGCTAGCTGCGCCTGCAGGTTGTTTTTTTGCTCGGTTAAAGCAGCCATTTGTGTGCCCATTTGAGCCAATCGCGCCTCAATTTGCGTGAGCAACACTTGATCGCGCGCGATCAAGTGTTGCGCTTGGCTCTGTTGATGCTGGTTTTGATCGACCGCCCGCGCGCAGGCTTGCAGGTGTTCTGCCGCCGCCCCTGCCTTGCGGCGTAGCTGTTGCACCAAGTCCTCTTGACGGTGTTGTTTGGCGTTCGCGCTATCGCGATGGGCGGTGGCCTCGTGCACGCTGCGCCTCCATTCGGCGGCCTTGGTTGCAAGCTCGGCACATTCTGCAGCCAGCCGCGCTTGCTCTTGTTCTCGCAGCATTTGGCGCGCTTGTTGTTCGGCCTGGCGCTCAATTAACCGCTGGTGCTGATAGGCCTCCTGTGTGCGCTCGGTTTGCAGGCGCGCCGCGGTTTGTTCTTGCTCGCGCAGCTGGCGCGCCGCCAAGCTGGCCTCGTGTTGCCTTGCGGTCAGGGCGGCCTGCAGCTGGTTGTAGCTCGCTTCGCAGACTTGCGCCACGCCTTCTGCATCGGTGCATTCTGCGTTTAGGGCTTGCAGGCGGGCATGCTGCGCTAGGCGCAAGGCGGCGGTATCTTGCGCCGTTCGCCCAAGCCAGTGCCGCCCCACCTGCCAGCCATCACTTAACACAAACCGCTGCCCCGGCGGCAAAGCATGGCGCTGAGCTAAGGCCTTAGCTAAATTTTCGGCCGGATGACAGCTGTGTTGCCAATCGCTGAGCCAGGGCTGCAACGCGAGGGCGGGGCACGTTGCTTGCGCTAAATCGGCGGCGGGCGGGGGCGCATCTCCATGCGGGTCAACCCAATAGCCATCGGCGGGGCACTCGCCGGCCGCCGCCCATTGGCGGGCCAAGGCATCTAAATCATCCACACATTCAGCATCAATATGCGCCTCTAAGGCATGCGCCCACCACACATCGGCTTTGGCATGAGCCAGTTGCGCCATCAGCGATTCATTTGCCGCCCGCCCCGGCGTGGCCTTGGCGGGCGTTAATAAGCGCATCAAACCCGCTTGCTCGGCCGCCGCCGTATCGCGGGCTTTCTGGGCTTGTTGCAGCTTAAGGCGGGCACCGGCTACCTCCCGCTCTTGCGTGGCAATTTCGGCCTGCAAAACGGCCAAATGCTGCGCTCGGTTGGTTTTTTCTGCCTGCGCTTGGCTTAAAATCTCATCAGTGCGGGCTAGACGCGCGGCGCAGGCGTCAATCTCTTGCGTCTCATCATGGGGGGCGGCATCGCTGGCTAACCGCTGGCTTTGGCGGGTGAGCGCGGCGAGTTCTGCCTCTACGGCGGCCAGCTGCTGCTGCGGTTTGGCTAATTGCTCTTGCGCGCTACGCCATGCTTGGCGCTGCGCGGTTAATTCGGCATCAGCCATGCGCAAGGCCTCTTGCGCGGCCAAACGCTTATCGGTGGCATCTTCAAGCGCTTGCGCAAGCGTTGTGCGCGCCGATTCAAGCTCGGCCTTGGCGCGTTGTTGCTGTGTGAGTGCTTGGGTTACTTGGGTGCGCTGGGTTAAATCGGCCGTTTGCTGGGCTGCGAGCGCCTGTAGCTGCGCGATAACGGCACCAAGCCCGCCCTCGCACTGGGCGCGATCGGCCGCCACGCGATAAACCTCGGCCTGGATGGTGTGCAGGTGCTGCATGGCTGCTTGGCGTGCCGCACTGTGGGTGGCGCGCGCTTGCTCGCGCTCGGCAAGCGACTGGGCAAGCTGTTCAACAAGCGCTGTTTGCTGCCGCACGCTTTGCTCTGCGGCAATTTGGGTGCGATCGGCCAGCACATGCGCCACGGCGGCCTGCTCGGCAATCACGATGCGGCGCTGGCGCTGCAGTACGCGATAACGCTCAGCTGTTTTGGCTTGCCGCTCAAGCTGGCTTTGCTGGCGCGAAAGCTCATCGCTCATATCGGTGAGGCGGCTTAGGTTTTCTTGGGTTTGCGTCATGCGGGTTTGTGTTTCGCGCCGCCGCTCGCGGTAGAGTGAGATGCCGGCGGTTTCTTCCAAATACCCGCGCAACTCCTCGGGGCGCGCATCGACAATGCGGTTAATTTGCCCCTGCTCAATCACAGAATACGACCGCGCACCCACGCCCGTGCCGAGAAATAAATCAACCACATCCCGCCGGCGCACGCGGGTTTGGTTAATTTCATACCGCGATTGGCCATCGCGGCCTAAACTCCGGCGAAGCGTGATTTGATCAAACGCGGCAAAGGCGCCGCTCAAACGGCGTGCGCTGTTATCAAAGCTCAGCTCAACCACCGCTTGGCTTGCCGCCGGGCGCTGGCCACTGCCAGCAAAAATCACATCATCGAGTGCAACGCCGCGCAATTGGCGCGCCGACGATTCACCCAGCACCCACCGAATGGCATCAATTAAATTCGATTTACCGCAGCCATTGGGCCCCACAATGGCCACCCGCGCATCGGGCAGCACAATTTCAGTGGGGGCGGCAAACGATTTGAATCCCGCCAGGTAAAGCCGAGTTAAGCGCATAACCACTAAATAACAGGCGTGCGCGAATCTGCACACGAGCAGGCGCATTGGGCTAAAACTGCATCTATAATGGCCATCAATTCAATTTTTCCCGCAACATTTAAGCAAACCCCAAGGCCAAACCATGAGCACCCGCCCCAGCAAAACCTTAGAAACCTTCGCCAACCCCAATCCAGAGCGCGACTATACCATCCACATGCGCGTGCCTGAGTTCACCTGCCTGTGCCCTAAAACTGGCCAGCCTGATTTTGCCACGATTTATATTGACTTCGTGCCCGACAAGCTCTGCGTTGAGTTAAAAGCCCTCAAAATGTACATGTGGTCGTTCCGCGAGGAAGGCGGTTTTCATGAAGCAATGACCAACGGCATTTTAAGTGATTTAGTAGCGGCCATTTCGCCAAGGTTTATGCGCGTAACCGGCGAATGGAACGTGCGCGGCGGGGTTTACACTAATGTGGTGGTGGAGCACCGCCAGCCCGGCTGGGTTTCTCTGCCCAAGGTTGAGCTGCCTTAACCGCTGACCAAGCCCACCCTGTCGCAAGGGTGTGTCAGAAAATCCCTACACACCTTACTGCGGCAGGGAAGCCGCAGTTGCTGGTAATCTGGGTAGAATGTAGCGGCAATTCAATCATAGAATAACGCGGCCATACCATTAGCCATTAGATCGCTCAAGCGACCGCATCGACGAGGAACTCTCATGGAACACAGCATGCAGACCAGCAAACCCAAATACGCCGGCACCCAAGGCACCTTGCTTGTGGCGAAAAATGATGATCGCCTGTCTGACCCTATCGAAGAAGGCTCAGGCCAACCCATCAATCTCGATCAGCCGGCGCTCATCGGCTTAACGCCGCCGTTTAGTGGGCGGCGTTTTCCATTGCGGCCGGGCAAAACGGCCATTGGCCGGCGCGAGGATAACGACATCGTGCTGACCGATGGCAGCGTGTCAAGCCTGCATGCCTGGGTGATCGAAGATAACGGCAACTACCGCATCATGAATATTTTGTCGACCAACGGCAGCTTTGTGAACAATGAACGCATTACCGAAGCCCCGCTCAAGGATGGCGATCGCATTCGGTTTGGCGGCGTTGAGTTGCAGTTATACACGGGGCTGGCGACCCAAAAAAGACGCCCAACGAGTCGCTTTATGCTGGCTGCGGTGGTGATTGGGCTTGGCGCACTGGTGGCTTTGGGGTTGTGGTTTATTTTGAAGTAACGGCGTGCCGCTTGAACGGTCGGTCTAAAAGGTCGGTTTAGGGCTTGAGGAGTTGGGCATGTCCAGAATGTTTGGCCGCTTTGAGATTCAAGGTGAATTGGGTCGGGGCGCAATGGCGATTATTTATCGCGGCTTTGATTCGAAAATTGACCGCATGGTGGCGCTTAAAACCTTGCGCCCTGAGTTTTCGGCTCACCCCGAGTACCGCGCCCGATTTCTGGTGGAGGCGCGCGCCGCGGGCACGCTTAATCACCCCAAAATTGTGACTATTTTTGATGTAGGCGAAGTAGACGGCATCCCGTTCATTGCCATGGAACTCCTAGCGGGGGCTACGTTAGGGCAATTCGCCGAGCTGCACCCGCAAGGCATCCCGCTCCCGATGCTACTGAAAATCGCCATCCAAATTAGTGATGCGTTAGATTTCTCGCACCGCCATGGCGTGGTGCATCAAGATATTAAGCCCGACAACATCGTACTGGTGAACGATACAGGCGACATTAAAATGATGGACTTTGGCATCGCCCGCATCCTGCGGCAGGCCGATGCCCCCTCCGAGGAAGGCGCACGCGCGTTTTTATCGGGCACGCCGCAATATATGTCGCCCGAGCAAATTACCGATCAACCCATTGATGGCCGAAGCGACCTCTACGCGATGGGGGTGTTGCTGTATGAATTAATTAGCGGCCACTGCCCTTTTGAGGATGATGACCACTTCGCCCTCTGGCAAAAAACCTTAAAAACCCCCGTCCCCCGACTCAAACCCCGCGACCCGAGCACGCCGCCCGAGCTGCTTGAGCTGGTAACCACCCTGCTGGCTAAAGACCCCAATGCGCGCTATCAGGCGGCATCGGGTTTATCTGCCGATTTGCGCTCTTTGTTGCAACGCCAAAATGAACGCGCCGAACACTGGTTTTCAAGAAAAATTATTCCGCTGCGGGTGCGCTGGCCGCTTGTGATGGCGGTTGTGGTGCTGGCAGCCATGTTGATCGGATTACTCGGGGTTTATTACAAACAAAAGCAGGCCATGACAAATCTCGCCTACGACTATGGCTTTAGCCTATCGGAATGGGTGGCCGTGCAAACTGCCGAGGATTTGCTCCTGCAAGATAAGCTCGCGCTACAATCGTGGGTCGATAGCATGAGCCATAACCGCGAAATCGTGTATATGGCGATAAAAAATAACAACGGCACCACCGAAGCGCAAACGCGAGGGGATCGTTTAGCCGAGCAAATGGCCACCCAATTACAAGATGACCACGTGGTGTTAAAGCGCGGCGATATGCAAGTGTATGCCGTACACCAAATCGATGGCGCACCGTTTTATGTGTTCGAAATGCCCATTGAATACCAAGATAAACGCGTGGGACAATTGCGCATTGGCTTGGCGACCGATGCCTTAACGACGGCCAGCCACACCACCTTATTCACCTTGCTTATCTGGATTTTGGTCATTTTGTTGATTGTGATTAGCGGCACCTATTGGCTCACCCGCCGCATTCAGATGCCGCTGGATGCGGTGCGCAATGCCCTTGAACAAATCAAACAAGGCCACTTTGAGCACCGCATCCGGCTGCACCGGCGCGATGATTTCGAGCAACTCTATTCCGCCTTTAACGCCATGGCCGATGTGCTCGAAGCCCGGCAATTACAACAAGAAAGCCTAAACGACAAGCCCAACCCGCAAGTAAGCAAAGAACCGCGCGCCGCGCACGCCACCACGCTGGATTTAGCCAAATCTGCGCGCACGCTCTAAGCCTACTTTGGGCGGGCTTAGAGCAGGCTTCTGAACTGCAGCCATCTGCCCGCTAATGTGCGCCCAATTGGTTTAAACGCCGCTGCAGCTCTTGCGCGCGGGCACGGTAGCCCAATGCAGGCTCATAATTGGGATCAATCGCCAACGCTTTATTCCAGAGTGCAATGGCATTATCTAAATCTTGTTTGCGGTACGCCACCAAGGCGGCCTCATGATATTTTTGCACGCGCGCCATTTGCGCGGGCGAGTACCCGCCCGTATTAGCACTGGGCGGAGTAGCGGGCGTGCTCGCGCCACCGATAGGTTCTGTTGGGGCAAGTTCCGCTGGGGCAGGCACCGTTGGGGCGGGTTCAGGCTCAGCCGCAGGCTCGGGTGTTGCCAAAGAGTCGGACGCGAGGACGGCTTCTGGCGCAGGTTCAGCATTAGGATCGGCTTTCAGCTTGGCAGGAAGTTTTAACACCTGCCCGACGCGCAAATCTTTCACCCGGCTAATTTGGTTATATCGCCCCAAAATCACAAATTTAAGCGGATTGCCTAAAAATTTGGCTGCAATGCCGCCCAGAGTATCCCCCGATTGCACCGTGTAACGGGCGGCGGGCTTGCCCAAAAAAACCTCCGGGTTCACGGTGAGCTGCTGGCGTAAACTCAAAGCCACGGCATTTTTAGGATCATGAGCCAAATAGGTTGTCAGCGCGCGCAATGCCTCATCGGATTGCCCCGCCTCGATTAACCGAATAATGCTTTTTAAATCCATCAATGGGGCGGGATTTGTATTCGCTTCATGCCCGCGGGCGACATCATGATCAACACGCGCGGCAGAGCCTTCTGCATTATCGGCAGCCCCGTCTGCCGATTGCGGCAATTGCGCGCAGCCGGCCAAAAAGAACACGAGCACGAAACTTGCGAGCACAATCCAAGAAACACGGGCGCGTTGTGCACACCCCTTAATTAACCGCATGAATCACCATCCCCTCATCATCGAAAAAAAGACCAACGCCTTACCCCTTCGCGCGGCGCGCGCCACAAGGCGAGCCCAATATTATCGCCGCGAGCCCCGCCTCGGTACGCGGCTTGGCGCACCGTCAAGGAGGCGGCAAACGCTAAATCATCGGCCTGCAAAATCAGCGCCATGTCAGAGGGCGCCATGTGCGCCCAAAAGCCATCGGTGCAGAGCAAAAAGGCACAATCGGCACTCAACGCCATTTCACCCAGCGTGGGGCTAACCGTGGCTTCCATGCCCAACACCTGGCTAATTTGGTTGCGATTAGGGTGCGTGGCGCGCGCTTCTGCGCTAATTTTGCCTTGCTCGAACAAGCGCTGCACGAGGGAATGATCACGGGTTTGATGAATCAATGCCCCGCCCTTAAACCCATAAAGCCGGCTATCGCCCACATGCGCCCAAAAGGCGCGGGTTTGATCCACCAGCAAGGCGACTACGGTGGAATAAGCCTCAGAGCCCGCCAATGCGGCGCGCGCACGAATTTCTTGATTTGCTTGGGTGCAAAAATGGCTTAAAAATTCAGCCGGCTTGATGCCATTGTCAAGATCGGCGGGAAACATCTGCGCGGCCACCTCAACCACGCAGCGTGAGGCCAATTCACCGCCGGCATGCCCACCCACCCCATCGGCCACCACCAGAAATTGGCGGCGTTTATCGTGGGTGGTTAAGCACAGGGCTTGGTCTTGCTGGCTGCTGCGCCCGCCCTGATGACGTGCGCAGCCCATAATGCGTTGCATTTGGGTCGGCACTGCGCCGGCGCTGGAAGTGGGGTTGGCTGATTTCAAAGCGGCTTCCTTGCTCTGTGTGAAGGTCTATTTTTTTCTACTATAAACCGCATCGTGGATTTATGTCACAATGTTGTTGCTTGCTCGGCAACCCATTGAATTTATTTTAATCTTTATTATTTAAATTAATCAGAGGTTTCTTAGCTGCCGTCATCTGATTGAGCGCGCTGCCTTAAATTGCACGGCTCGATCTGAACGGCACACAAGCGGCGAACCCCCATCAAGGACGATGAACTATGTTGCAACACTTTCGCATTGGCACCAAGCTTACCGCGTTTTTAATCTTAGCCTTTTTGCTCAGCATTACCGTTTCGGGGTTTTTCCTTTCAAACGCGATGAATGCCAAAGCGCAGGCCGAAATTCAAATGCGCGCTGAAATGCTCACCCGGGTGATGAACTCAACACGCAGCTACACCAGCCAGCACATCACCCCCAAACTGCGCGCGCAATTAGAGACCAGCCCCGAATTTATTGCCGAAACGGTACCCGCATTTGCAGCCCGCACCGTGTTCGAGACCTTTCGCGCGGATCCTTTATTTGCCGATTACTCGTACAAAGAAGCCACGCTCAACCCCACTAGCCCAGGCGATCAGGCCGATGCGTTTGAAGAAAATCTCGTCGCCCAATTTCGCGCCGACCCAACGCTTAAGGTGCTATCCGGGTTTCGCGAAGAAGGCGGGCGAAATTTGTTTTATACCGCCCGCCCCTTAGCTGTAACGCAGCCCTCCTGTTTGCAATGCCACTCCACGCCCGCTGCCGCCCCCAAAAGCTTGGTGGCCACCTATGGCGATCAACACGGCTTTGGTTGGAAACTTGGGGAAATTGTGGCCGCGCAAACCATTTACGTGCCCTCCGATGAAGTGTTCGCGCAGGGGCATCAGTATTTAATACGCGCCATGAGCATATTTTTTGGCGTGTTCGCCGTTGGCACGGCGCTCTTAATTTGGCAAATTCGCCGCACTGTCGTGTGCCCCATCCAAAGGCTAACCGCCGCCGCGCGGGCGATTGGTTCGGGCTCTGCCACCGCAGAGCAACTCGCAGTTTTCGATGAGCCCAAGCTGCGCCAGCTCGCGCAACAAAACGATGAGCCCGGCGAATTGGCGCGCAGTTTTCAGATGATGGCGCATGAGGTAGCCGACCGAGAACACACCCTCAATGCCGCCGTATTGGCCCGCACCGAGCAAATTTCACAGGTGCTGGCAGAAGCTCGGCAAGCGCGCGCCGATGCCGAGGAGGCAAATCAAACCAAAAGCCAGTTTGTGGCCAATATGAGCCACGAGCTGCGCACACCGCTGAACGCCATTATTGGCTATAGCGAGATTTTAATTGAGGAATCGGCCGAGGATGGCAACCCCCAATATGAGCCCGATTTAGCGCACATTCTTAATAGTGGCAAACACTTGCTCGCGCTGGTGAACGATATTTTGGATATTTCCCGCATCGAAGCGGGCAAAATGGCGCTGTATCTCGAATCGTTTGCCCTGTGCCGCGAAATTCAATCCGTGATTGACACCGCGCGCCCCGTGATTGAAAAAAACCACAATCAAATTGAGCTCATTTGCCCCGAACATTTAAGCCCGGTAACGGGCGATTTAACCAAGTTCCGCCAGATTTTACTGAATTTAATCAGCAACGCCGCCAAATTTACCCACGCGGGGCAACTCACGCTGCGCGTTAGCACGCCCGCCGATGATCAAATCCAAATCACCGTATCAGACACCGGCATTGGCATGACGGAAGAACAATTAAGCCGCCTGTTTCAAGTGTTCAGCCAAGCCGATGCCTCCACCACCCGTAAATATGGGGGTTCGGGTTTGGGGTTATCGATTTCCCGCCATTTCGCCCGCATGATGGGCGGCGATATTGTGGCCAGCAGCACCCCAAATGAAGGCAGCGTGTTCACCATTACGCTGCCGCGCACCGTGGCAATGCCTGCGGTGGAACCCACGCGCACCGCCGAGATTTTGCCCACCCGCCCAATCGATGCGCCAAGCGACGGGGGGCTTGGCACGATCTTGGTGATTGACGACGACCCATCCGTGCATGATTTAATCCGCCGCTCCATGGGGCGGGCGGGGTATCGGGTCATCACCGCCAGCAATGGCAGCGATGGCTTGGCGATGGCGCGGGCGGAGCGCCCCGACTTCATCACGCTCGACATCATGATGCCGGGCATCGATGGCTGGAGCGTGCTCACCACACTCAAAGCCGAGCCTGAACTCAAAGACATCCCCGTGTTTATTCTCACCATGACCCACGAGAAAAGCTTAGGGTACGCTTTAGGTGCCGCGCAGTTTTTAACCAAACCTGTCAACCGCGATGCCCTGCTTGGGCTCCTGAAACAATACGCACCGCACCCCAAAAATTGCCATGTGCTGGTCATCGATGATGACGCCAATAACCGCGATTTACTCAGGCGCGTGTTTGAACCCGAGGGTACGCGCGTCAGCGAGGCAATTGATGGTCAATCCGGGCTCGATTGGCTTAATGCGAACCCGCCGCCCGATTTAGTCATTTTAGATTTAATGATGCCGACCATGGATGGGTTTACATTTTTAGATGCCCTAAGGCAAAACAGCCGTTTTGATCCGCTGCCCGTGGTGGTGCTAACGGCTAAAACCCTCACTGAAACCGACCGTGAACGGCTTCAAACCCGCACCCTGCACATCATCGAGCGCCAAGGCCAGAGTGAAGAAACCATTATCGCGCGCCTGCAAGCGCAAATTTGCGCCGCTGATCTCAGCAAAAATGATTCACCGCCCAACCCCTAGGAGGTAGCCATGACACAAATTTTACTGGTGGAAGATAACGAAATGAACCGCGACATGCTCTCGCGGCGGCTCGTGCGGCGCGGCTATGAGGTGCTCATGGCGTTGGATGGTGCCGAGGCGATCCGCATGGCGCAAGCGCACCACCCTGATTTAATTTTAATGGACATGAGCTTGCCGATTTTAGATGGCTGGGAGGCCAGCCGTGCGCTGCGCGCTGATGCGGCGACCCAAACCATTCCCATCATCGCGCTGACCGCCCACGCCATGGAAGGCGAGCGCAGCAAAGCGCTTCTAGCGGGTTGCGATGATTTTGATACCAAACCCGTTGACCTGCCGCGCTTGCTTGCGAAAATCGAACAACTCTTGGCGGCAAGGAGCTAAGCATGGCCGATTTACACCCCTGCGATGCTTCTATTCGCCATGATTTACGCACGCCACTGAACCACCTGATTGGTTACACCGAAATGCTGCAAGAAGATTTACCGGCCGCGTGTCGCAATTTATTGGCCGCCCCGCTGCAAATCTTGCTCGATGATGCCCATCAAATGCTGCAAACCATCAACCGCCCAACCCTACTCAGCGTTGGGCGCTTTGATGCCCTCCTCCCCGACTGGCGCAGCAAAATGGCCTTAATCGAAGCCGACTTCAGCCATCTTTCCACCCTCATTCAAGCCCATTGGCAATCGGCCTGCCCAGATGTTGGAAAAATCCACACGGCGATCGGCCAACTGCGCGCCTTGGCTGAAACCTTAAGCGCGAAACCAGCCATCGATTTAGGCGCAGCGGCCACCGCCAAACCCCGCGATACCACCGAGGCGAGCACCCACGCCGAAGGGCATCTTTTAGTCATTGATGATCGGGCCGAAAATTTAGAGCTCATGCAGCGCCGCCTGATGCGTGAAGGCTACCAAATCACCACCTGCAACAGTGGGCGCGAGGCGCTTGCGCGCATGGATCACGACAATTTCGATGTCATTTTGCTCGATTGGCTCATGCCCGACATGACCGGCAAAGACGTGCTGGGCAAAATTCGCAGCAAATTTTCCGCGCATGAACTCCCTGTCATCGTGGTGACCGCGCGGCATGGCTCCGATATGATCGTCGAAGCGCTCACCTTGGGCGCCAACGATTATCTCGCCAAGCCGCTGGATTTTCCCGTGGCGCTCGCCCGCATCGCCACCCAAGTCTATTTGCGCAAAGTCACCCAGCAGCTGGCTGAGGCCAACCGGCAACTCAAGCAGTTCTCGTATATCGATGGCCTCACCGCCATCGCCAATCGGCGCAAATTTGATGAGTATCTAATGACTACCTGGCGGCGCTCTCAACAAGAAGGGGCGCCGGTATCCCTCATCTTGATTGATGTGGATTATTTTAAACGCTACAACGATGCGTTAGGCCACGAGGCGGGCGACCATGCCTTAATGAAAGTGGCCAAGGCCATCAGTACCAGCCTGTTTCGCGTGAAAGATTTGGCCGCACGCTACGGCGGTGAAGAATTCGCGGTGATTTTGCCGGAAACCACGCTCGACGATGCTTTAAGCGTTGCCGAACGCGTGCGCACCAGCATCATCGCACTGGAACTGCCCCACCCAGCCAGCAGCGTGCTTCCCGTTGTTACCGTCAGCCTCGGTGTGGCGCAATGGCGTCCCACCGCTTTTTGCGAACCCAGCGCACTCATCAATTTGGCTGATAAAGGCCTGTATCAGGCCAAAGCGGCTGGCCGCAACCAAGTCGGCACATTGGGGCGTGCATAAAAAACCCGGCAAGCGCCGGGTTATCGATTCAAGCCAAAGCCTACGTTTTAATCCGCACTGGCCACACTGATTTTGCGCGGCTGCACCGACTCCCGCTTAGGAATGGTAATTTCCAACACGCCACTCTTGCAGCGGGCTGAGATTTTATCGGCCTCAGCGGAATCAGGCAGCCCAAAGCGTCGATAAAACGAGCCATAGGTGCGCTCAATTCGCTTGAACTGCTCGCCATTGGTGGTCGCTTCAGTTTTTTTCTCCCCTTTAATGGTGAGCTGGCCGTTTTCCATATGAATATCAATATCATCTGGGTTCACGCCCGGCACGTCGGCATGAATGACAAATTTATCCGCCTCTTCTTTGATATCCACATTAGGCGACCACTGCGCCGTCGCAGTCGAACCATCGCCGGTATTTTTTTCATAAGCCCGCTCAAGCTCACGTTGCAGCTGGGTGAGTAAACCAAAGGGTTCATAACGTACGATAGACATAAACACCTCCACATAATTGATACAACGCACTGTTTTACAACAGCTCAATGACTTTTTAGGGATTGTTATTATTTTTTCAAGAGCCTTTTTTGAGCTCGGTTCTAAGCGCCTAGCGACCTGTCGGACTGAACCATTCGTCACGAAAAAAGTATCCAGCTTGAGCACTATTTTTCACGATTTTGAGGCGAAGGCTTGTTCCATTGAACAAAAGATCGGGCGAAATAGTGCCCAAATCGGGCTTTTTTGTCGTAGAACTGCGTTAAAGCAGGCAAGCTTTTAGCCTTGGCCACCCGCAAGCCCGCTCACACCTGCCCGTAATGCTGCGCGGCGCCAATCCAGCGGCGCAGCAAGGCGGGAATCGTCGGGCTTTGCTCGGCAATCAGCTCATCGGCCAAGCTTCGCGCTAACGCCAGCCAAGGCGCATCAAGCACCAAATCAGCCACTTTAAGCTTGGCCAATCCCGTTTGCCGGGTGCCGAGAATCTCCCCAGGCCCGCGCTGCACCAAATCGGCCTCGGCGAGTTTGAAGCCATCTTGCGTTTCTCGCATTAATTGCAGCCGCGCGCGCGCCTTGTCGGAAAGCGGCTCATCAAACAGCAACACACAAAAAGAGGCCACCGTGCCGCGCCCCACCCGCCCCCGCAATTGGTGCAATTGCGCCAACCCCATGCGGTCGGCATTTTCAATCAACATCAGCGAGGCATTCGGCACATCGACCCCCACCTCAATCACCGTGGTGGCGACCAACAAATCCATCTCATGCGCTTTAAAGCGCGCCATCTCGGCATTTTTTTCAGCCGCTGTCATACGGCCATGCACCAGCCCAACGCGCAAATGCGGCAAAGCTTCACGCAAATACTCAGCCGTGGACTCAGCCGCCTGCGCCTCGATGCGCTCAGAATCTTCCACCAACGGGCACACCCAATAGGCCTGACGCCCCTGCCCACACACGGTGCTAATGCGCTCAATCAATTGCTCACGTCGATCTGAGCGCACCAGCGCCGTGGTAATCGGCGTGCGCCCCGGCGGCAGCTCGTCAATAATCGACACATCTAAATCCGCATAGGCACTCATCGCCAGCGTGCGCGGAATCGGGGTCGCCGTCATCACCAATTGATGCGGACGCGACATCGCGCGCTCGAGACTCGCACCCTTATCCGAAAGCGCCAAGCGCTGATGCACCCCAAAGCGATGCTGCTCATCGACAATCACCAAGCCCAATTGCGCAAACACCACCTGCTCTTGAAACAAAGCATGGGTGCCAATCACCAACTGCGCGCGGCCATCGGCCAAAGCCGCTAAACCCGCCCGGCGCTCAGCGGCGGTTTGCTGGCCGGATAACAACTGCACCGATACCCCAAGCGGCGCAAACCATTGGGCAAAATTGCGTTGATGCTGCTCAGCCAACAAAGCCGTGGGCGCCATTAACGCCACCTGATACCCATGCTCCTGTCTCTTATACACATCTCCGAGCCCACGAGACTAGGC
>ERZ1669248.628-NODE-628-length-16170-cov-42.597332_pt1 | contig 16170 bp, 20 predicted proteins | sample MGYA00579296_ERZ1669248 | MGnify/ENA primary metagenome ERZ1669248 (study PRJEB41166, sample SAMN08046057) | hot springs metagenome | biome: hot spring; feature: neutral hot spring; material: thermophilic sediment; isolation source: thermophilic sediment from...
TCTTTCTCCTCTCTTTCCCTAAATGGATGCTTTGTTAAGGGCCTGTTTTTTCTTTGATACGATTCAAAGATTGAAAGGTATTTTTTCACTTTGCCTAAAGTGCTTTATGGTAGAGGATTTTGGGTAAAGAGTAGTAGAAACTTATATAGCAAAAATTACAAACTAAAAATCTCTATAACAAGCCTATGGTTTAGAAAACTTATTAATCTTTTTGAGGTAATAGGAAATAGGGGATATAAAGGATATGAAAATGTTGAAGTATAGCATGAATATTAAGATTCACTATTTGGTAGGACTATTTTGACTTGTCTGACTTCTTGATTTATCTTTTCTCTTTTTTTAGAAGCTATTAATTTCTTTTTGAGGGAACTGCTTGATTTTATGACATATTAAATAACTTCTATAATCCTTTTTTAGGAACACTTGTCTCTTTTTTCATAACTTCAGAGTCGCTCTGCTCTTTTAAATAAGGGAATATGCGTATAAGTTACATACATATTACCGGACACCTAAGGAGCCAAAAGTTTTACCTCTACGTCTTTAAATCTCCACAGAGCAATTCCATCTGCTAAATAAGGCTTAACATATTTTGTGGGTTTACCATATATAGATTTTAAATTTTTAAACATAGAATTCACCTTACTCATAGACAAAGGAAAAGTATACACGATCTGAAAAAGAATTCCGTTGAAAAACCAAAGAGTAGCTCCTTCAATATTTTCTATAAGTCCTTTAACATAGGGATTTACTATATCACCTTTAATTACTCTATATCCTGAATTTGTAGCCTTGCACCCTCTTTTTTCATAATTGCAATGGCTTCCTTTTTGGTAGTTTTCCCTAAGATAAGACCAAAAGGAGTTGGTTCTTCTGCGAAGGCATTAAGAGTTAAGAAACTCAAAAGGAAGATAAGAAAAAATATTTTAACTCTAATGCTCATTTTATACCTCCTTACACAATTTTATATACGACATAGTTCACTCAAAATTCGCAAAATTCTCCAACATAATGTTGGAAGAAAATTTGCAAAAATTCAATACTTTTAATTCATGAGGGTAGATTTTTCTCTCACTTAAATACAGAGCTTATTTCTTTTTTGAGTTCAGAGAGTTTTTTTAGTAAAATTTAATATTATTGATCACAATTTTTTGGAAAAATTCAGAGAAACACATTCTGTTTTGTCTGGAGAATCTTTACAAGAAAGTTTGGAGTAAATTATGGTTTCTTGTAAAACATCTACTTGTGAAAATATTTGTTAATCTTGTTAAACAATATTTCAGGCCAGTTGTTATCCTCTAAAAATAGCACATGATTTTCTATATATTCATCTTTTGCTGGTCGAGATGTTCTACTTTTAATCAAGGATTTATATTTGGTTTTTAAAAGTATAAAAGATTCTAAAAATTATATCATCTTTACCAAGTTTTTGTTCTAAATTCTTGATTTCTTTTGCAAACTGAATCTTCTCATCATCTAATACTTTAGTATGTTCTAACCCCTTAGGATCAATAAAAACAATAATTTGTTTTTTGTTATTTTTCACCCACAGAAAAAAATCAGGATAAAAACCATCCCACTTAAGCTGAAATCCTATGCCCTCTTTCGAAAGGTTGCATAATAGATAAATTTCACAATTCTTGAATTTTTCATAATTTGATTTTAAATATTCTTTTAAATCTTTGATAAACTTTTCTTCACTTTCAACAAGGCCGGGTGGGGCTATCTTTTCTATCTTCTTAGTTTGTAGAAGGATTGGTACATAAAGATGTCTATCAAAATAAACACGAGGCAAAATGTCATCTTCTGTTTTCAGTAGTTTGTCTAAGTCCTTCACTAAGTCTCGTATTTTTTGGATAAGTTCTTTTTCTTATTTGTTTACTTGCACTGTATAGATATAATCTTTCTCTGATCTTTCAAAAACAAACAAGGGCAACTGTTCTACATTGCGATAGCACAGAGTCTCCGTCTTAAAGCGTCTGGCAGATTTTTTATAAAAAGCATCTATATATTTTTAAGGATCAAAATTGCTATGTCTTCTATTCTCCTAAGATCTTCCTGACTTTTAACTGTTAAAGTTTCTGGAAGTGGAGGAATTTCGTATCTATCTGAAGTAAAAAAATTTAAGTTTTTCCTCATTTAAAACTAAATTCCAGTAGCCTCTCATCAGCTTAAAATCATAAATTTCAAGGTAAATCCTTTGCCAGTCAAGCAGTTCTACAATGTCTTCTGGTATTCTTTCTCCTTTAGGCGTCGCCTTTAATTCCTCTGCCGTTATTCCCTTCTCATTTCTCTCTCTAGCTAAATATTCAGAAACCTTTGGCAAAAGGTCTAAAGTAAGATGAATTGTTTCGTTAATCTCTAACAACAAAATTTTACTTTCTTCGAATTTCTTAGATTCATTTTTTCAGAGAATTTTAAGTTCTTTCCATTTATCTTCAAGTTGTGGTTTAATAGGTACTTTAATGGTCTCAAACTCAACTTCTTCCTTATTTATTGTCTCTAAGAACTTACTCAAATAATCTGCTTTAATTGCAAAAATGTTAAGAGTTTCAAGGGGTTTGATTTTTTACTTCGCCACTTCTTTTGAGCGTCATTCCTCTCCTTTTAATCTCACCCCTCTACCAAACAGTTGAATAATCTGTGGTCCTTGCCCTTTACCTATATTCAAAAGATCCATAGAGGATACTCGCCAGGTGTCCCAATCCTCAATAAATTTCTTTGAAGCAATCAGTATGTTAATCTTTGAATTTTCTTTTTTAATATCTTCAAAGAGGGAGCTAGAAATCACATCCTGATTGATCATAATTCCTTGCTTTTCTAACTCCCTTATAAAACCTGAAACATCGCCAATGTTTATTACGCCGAAGTAATCATTTTTCACCTACTTTTAGCCCGAGTTCACCTTCGGCGTTTTTTTAGCTCGTAAATTCCAAGAGCACCTTTTCCGCCAAATACCTTTCTTTTGAGATCATCAAAATCGAGCCTTTTTTCTTTAAAATTTCAAACTATTTACTAAACACATCTTTATCTTTTTCGTCTTTTAATCCGGTCTTGCCATTTAAAATTTTATCTACTCGTTCTTTCAACCAATTTTCATCTTCTACTGCTTTTTTGATAAACTTTACGATTTGAATAACATTTGACTGTTCTTGTTTCCCGGTAACTGTTGTTCCTACAAATATCCAAAGTGGCTTTTCAAGATTATGCTCTTTTGCCAGGGGTTTGTTTTCTTCGTAAACCAGAAGCTGCTGATAGAAAGATAAAAAAAGGTTTGCGGAAAACATTATTTCCTGAAAAATTGAATCTGAGATTTTTGTCTGTTTTACATTTGGAACAAAAAAGTCCTTGCAATAGCCATCCAAATAAAAGTATTTATAGGAGTAATTAAAGATGATGGATTTAGCATATTCTTTAAGGATATCTGGTTGTTTTTCGCTTTAAATTTGTCCGAAGGTTGCGCTGTATTCAAAGACAAAGCCATCTTCCGCAATTTTATTTTCTAAATTTGCCCATTTTTGTTTTTCGGATCTTATGCCTTTATGTCCTTCATCTACAAATAAAAGGTTTCTGCCTTCAAATGTGTCAACAGGTAGGGTTACACCGCCTCTCTTTTTCTCTTCAACAAATTTTGTTATCTCAATGATAAGAACTTCTCTCTCGTTTTTTAAATTACCATTTAAAGAACCTTCATAGAGCCGGCAGGGAATACCGCTTTTCTTTAGTTCCTCAAAGTGCTGCTTAGATATCCCTTCGTTGGGAGTGATAAAAAGAAAGTTATCTGGTGAGAATAACTGGTAATGGAAGAATTGATAATAGTTTATATGAGCAATTAATGTTTTGCCTGAGCCGGTTGCCGTCCAGAAAACAAGCTTTTTTAAGTCACCTTCTGAAAAATCATCAACCATGTCAATTTCTTCTTTTTGTTTGTATCGGTCTAGAAAGCTGTTAAGTTTGTTTATTAATTCAGACTTTCTATTTTTAAGGTTATCAAGAAAGATTTCTGTAAAAAGTAGGGCGAGGTATTGAAAGTATTTGAGAGTGACTTTAGATTCTCTTTTTTCGTTTATTTTTTTCACATAATAGGTGATATTTTCGTCATATCTTAAAAGGTCGTTTCCAGAAATTTGTAGTTTTTCTAAGGCTAGTAATTTCTTAACAAAATAGCTTCTTCCGTCGCTATCGTACCTAGGGTTTGTGTTTTCCAACTCTTTTTTTAAATCGTTAAACTCCTCAAAGCCAAAAAGTGAGAGGAAATATTTGTTTAAGACAAGATATTTTTCAAGTTTCACTTTTATTTCTCCATCAATTTTTTGAACTCTGGTTCAATGAATCTTATCTCTCTTATTGTTGTTAAGACACTCTGGCCATTTACATAAACAATGGTTGGTTGCCATTCTTTTAGTTCATTTTCAATGAATTCTTTGTCCTTTCTGACACCATCTTCATTTCAGTTATCGTTATATTCATGCCAGACAATTGCGGGATTTGTCCCTTCTTTTAACCAAGTATAAAAAGGTATTTTTGCCTTTACTTTCCTTTGATTTGATCTTTTTTACTTTCAGTCCCAGGAGATAGTTAAAAGTTTCAGGAATATCTAAAACCACCTCCTTTAGTTTGCCAGCTTCTGAGAGATTTATCTTTAATTTGTATGCAAAAGGATTTTTCAGGTGCTCTATGTTTAAAAGATATGGGCTTTCTCTTGTTTCGTAGTCAAGGAAGTATTTAATTAGGTATTCATCTTTGAAAAGTTCCAGTGCCTTTTTGTTTTCTTTAAGCTCAATGTTATTTAGGGTATCTTAGTATTGTTCTAAAGTATGGTATTTGAAGAAGTCACCTGAGGTTTTTTCGTTATATTTTTCTTTTACATCTTTTTCTTTTGAGATGCCGGATTTATCGTAAGCTAAACCCTTTTTCATTCTTGGTAAAATCACTGTCCAAAAATGCTCTCCTATCTCGATTCCAATCCATTTTCTTTTAAGCTTATGTGCTACCGCTGGCGTTGTTCCAGAGCCTAAAAAGAAGTCGATAACTAAATCGCCCTCGCTGGAAGTAGATTCTATGACACGTTTTAAAGGAATTTCGGAGTTTTCGGTAGGAAAGCCTTGGGTTTGTGAATAACCTGAAATATCTGTCCAATTAGAATCTAATAGCTCTTCTTCACCTGTTAAATACTGGGGCATTCCTTTAACTTTATTCTCAAATATATCAATGTACTCAATATCTTCATTTATTCTAATCTTTCCTTGCTTTTCTAACTTACAAATTCTTTCCTGTACGAAAGTCCAGTGCTTTCTTTTAGGTGGATAAAACAACCGTCCAAGTATTATTCTTTCTAGTGGCTTTCTTTCTTCAGGAGAGTGCATATTTAACCATTTTTGTTTTTCTTCTCTTGTTTTATAAATTGGATTAAAAATAAAACTGTTGCTTTTTTTATAGAAAAAAAGACTATCGTTTGCGACATTATATCCTTAAACTTCAATAAAAATCTTTTTTATCCTGCTTACCCCAATCTCATTCCTAAAATTCTCCTCTCCAAAAATCTCATTCATCAAAAGCCTAACATACATATTGCCATTGTAATCACATCTTACAAAAATGCTTCCTGTATCTTTTAGTAAATCTCTTGCTAATGTTAGTCTATTTTCTAGCATGCTTATCCAAGTGGAATCTGTATATTTTACATTGTAAAGATAGTCTGCATCTAACTCTTTGTTAAATGGCGGATCAATGTAAATTGTTTGGACTTTCTCTCTATACTTATTCAAAAGCAAGTTCAATGCTTGCCAATTTTCACTTTTGATCAAAATCCCGTCAAGTAAGTCGTCTAAGTCAGCTTTTTCAGTTTGTTTTTCAAGAAGTTTAAATTTAAAGTCATCATCAAAATATCTTGTATCGATTGGCAGTTTTTTCCATTCTTTCCTTTGGAAAGGATTTTTAACCATCAAATCTTCTTTACCTTTTACCTCAATCCCAAACAATTCCCTCCATTCTTCCACCTGTTTCTTATTTTCTAAAATCTTACCTAAAATGCTTTCTGAAAAACTCCTCCCCTGCATACTCTTTAATCCTGTCCAAAGTAATCACATAATCAGTTTTCAAAACAAACTTCCTCTTCTCCCAAAGCTTTTTCTGAAAGTCCTCGATCTGGGCAAGAAAATCAATAATTGTTTCTCCAATTTCTTTGACCACTTTTGCTCTTGTGATATGCTTATCTAAAAATTTTTCCTCTTCAAGTGTTCTTATATCCAGAACTTATGCTTTTATAAAATAATCAAGCTGTTCCGATAAAAATTTTTTTTAAGTTTTTGCGTATGAAAAAGTCCCGTGTGTTTTTTGCGGTAAACCTGTTTATGTGATACAACAGAAGTGGCTTTTCATTTTTTTCTTTGGTTTATTAATTCATCTAGAAGGTGAACATGTTCTTTTTTCAAAAGATAAGATTTTATTTCTTCGAAAATTACTTCATTTATCTTCTCCTGCTTTGGTATATTGACCTTTCCACCTTCTTCATCTTCGTTTTTGCTAACTTGCCCGATCTTTTTACTTAAATTCTCAATCTCTTTATCTGACAAAAGCTTGTAATAAAAATGGATAATATATTTCTTCTTTTTCTCATCAAACTCTGGTTCTTTGTCAGCTAAAATAAACCTTTTTTGTTTTTCTTTTTATTTATTAGTTGAAAATTCTTCTGATTCTGCAGACTCTGTTCTAAAATTCACAGGATAATTATTGGTTTTGAAGGTATAATCTCTGAATAAAAAAACCGGTTTTTATATAATACTGTTCAGCATTTGCCCAGTTGAGTTTTACTTCTTCACCGCTATAAGGAATAGCATATTTGTGATGTTTGATGGAATAATGTTATTGTGGGACAAAATCGCCTTCTTCGTAATATCTTGAAAAAAAATTATAAAGGTCCTTGAATACCTGAAGTTTTATCTCGTCAATTTTTTTGCGGTTTCCTTTTGTGCTTTTGTAGAAAGGTATTCTTTACCAAGGGGTGTATCTCTATATTCTGGTTTTAATTCACCTGTGGGAGTAAGAGCAGAGTCACCTAATGTTTCTATATTTTTTAACTCTTCCAATCTCTGATTTATATTTTCAATCCTTTTATCTTTATGTTTTGCAAAGGCAGCTTCAACTTTGTCTATCAGGTTGTTCTCAATAAATTTCTTAATAACACCGCGCTTATAATTCAGAATGCGGTAAATTCCGAAGTCCAAGTCGGAAGATTCAAATTGGAAAAGATTTTTTTAACAATTCTTGGAATTTTTGAATAGTATTCATGATTTTTTGAGCACCCTCCAAAAAGAAATTTTAAAAATGATATTAATTAAACCCTTCAATTTCTCAAGTTACAACATAACAGTAATACTCAGTGTCTATTCCTTCTCCTCTGTGATTTTGTAGTGTCAAAGTATTTCCAAATCCAGCTTTTGTAAAAAGTGCTTTTGAAGCTTTGTTAGTACTCCAGGTTCTCGTTTCTATCACACTGACTTTAGCATTTTTGAATTCCACTGAATTTTTCACAAAGTCTATTACAAATTCAAGCATTTTTTCTGCTATACCAAGGAAACGATACTTTTTTCTTACAGCAATGGTTGAAATATACACGCATTTTCTTCCAGAAAGACTGTAACTGTCTTTTTCCGTAAAAGATATGATACCAAGAGGTATTTTTTCTTCTGTAAATTGTTCAGCATAAGCAAATATGTTCCAATACTTTTTAGCAAGAACTTCTGCATAAATTTCAACTGAATCTTTCCTTGTTGAAATATTTTCTGGAGAGGTATCCTCAACCATCTTCGAACTTTTTAGATCCATACTATCTGGTGTTCTTTCATCCAAAGGAGGAACAAACTCCCAAGATACCTCCTTAAGAAAACTAATAAGAGCTCTGTATTCTTTTTCAGACATATTTCTTGGCTGAATAATCTTAAATCTGACTTCTTTAAGAGGTTTTCTTAAACAGAAAAATCCTCTATGTGAAAAAGAGAGAGGTTCTATAATCTTACACATTATAAGAAAATCTTTAACAAATTTCTCTTGCTCTTTTTTGTCTTTGATCTGACATCTAAAAACATTTAAACCTGCAACAGAAAAAGATTCGTAAAGTTCTTCTCTAGAATAAGGGGCGGAAAAATCTTCAAGTTCGTAAAAGTCTTCAGTTGAAACCACTTTAAATCCCACCTGTTTGAAGTTTTCAAGTGCTTCTCTGCAAGAGGGATAATAAAGATAATTTGAGAGATTTATTTTTGTTCCGTATTTCCTTTCAAAAAGTTCGTTTGCAAGGTCGTATAAAGGAAAATAAGTCCATTTTAGTCCTTGATGGACAAAAAAGAAACCACCTTCAGCAAGTATTTCATAGATCCTTTTTACACATCTTAGCCAACTATCATCTTTTTTATTAAAGGGAAGCCAGTGAAGGGTATTTGAAGTAAAAATCATTTCAGGCGGTTTTTTAAAATTTTGCGGTTCGATTTCTGTAAGCTCTTTTTTGATTAAAACTACCTGTCTTACTCTTTTTTCCGAAATTTTGAGAAAAAAATCATTTAAGTCAACTATGTAAAAAATTTCTGGTTGTAAAGTTTTTGATATGATTTCAGCAAGACTACCATCACCAACTCCAAGCTCAGCAATGACTTTTGGGAGACATGAAAAATTTTTTAAATTTCTGTAGATAAATTCTTTAAATTTCTGATTTTGTTTATCTTGTACATACGACTTGTAAATGTATTTTTTAGGAAAAGTAACATAAATTTTTTGAGTCAAACTAAAAACCTCCTCTATAGTCTTACTATGTATTAATATTATATATTAAATTAGATCTTGTCCAAAACCAAATTAGCTCGACTTTGTAATTACATAATTTTAATTTCTAATTATATATCCATCAAATTGAATTTTGCTAAAGATCCTGATGATTTAATCTTAAAACTCTTAAAACAAAAAAATGCTTTTTAAGAATCTTTTCAACTTTCTAAGAAAAAAAGCAAAAATTACAAAAAAACTACCTGAATTTAGGCTGGGTATACAGGGATTTATTTGTCCAAAAATCGAAGGATATGATGCTGTTTTCGAAGTTTTAAACATCTCCAAGAATGGATTTTTACTCAAGTTAAAGAGCCAAAAACAAATAGACTTAAGAAAAAGTATTTTTGAAGAGTTAAAACACCATTCAAACAGAGAGTTAAACATTAGCCTATATTTAACAGGAATTTCTCCAAAAGAAGAGGGAAGTTTTATCAATGTAAAAGCAAGCTTAGTTGCTTTTGATGACAAAGGAAGAATTGCTTTTAAGGTTAGCAAAAAAGATTCTAAAAAACTTGAGAAATTCTACAATAAACTACTTAAATTGAAAGAAATCTTCTCCTACCAGGGAGAAACAGAAAAAGGAATAGAAACTTTCTAATTTTCAGAAAGAAATAGTCTTTCTCCTATATTCACAACTCTTTTATTTGCAACAATTGAAGAAAAAAAGAACACACAAAAGAAACAAGGTTAAGATACAGTCTTTATCTTATTTTTATCGTACTATTTGTTTTTTCAGGTCTTTTTTTCAATATCTTCATACAGGCTTTAAATGAAAAGAAACTTTCAGATCTTATCAGAAACTATGAAGAAAAAAACAATGCTAAGGTTCTTTATCTTGTGCACAAAAAGAGCTATGTTGGTATTTTTGGGATCCCAATGTAAGAGTATTTGGAAGTTTTTGATGCACACAGGCTTTTGAAAGAACTGAGAAATATTCCACCTAACAAAAATTTGCTTCTTATAATACACTCTCCAGGAGGAGAACTTCTTGCGGGTATGCAAATAGCAAAAATGCTTAAATCTTGGAAAAACAAGGTAACTGTCGTAATTCCGCATTATGCGATGAGTGCAGAAACATTAATTTCACTTGCTGCAGATGAAATTTTAGCAAAAGAAACAACAACCTATGGTCCTATTGATCCACAAATACCTACAGGAGGAGCAAATTCAAACTTTTTCTCAGCAGTAGATGTATTGAAGGTCTGCAAAAACATAAAAAAAGCAAAAATGCAGGAAAAAATCTTATGTGAAATTTCAAGAAAAGCAATGTCTCAAACAGAAGATTTTTTAAGAAACACAGTTTTAAAAGACAAACCTTAGATACCCAAGAAGTCAATACACTAATACAAAGAGGAGCAGAAGCATCATCATAACCCGCAGCTTTACAAGCATTTTGAAGAACTTTGTTTATATAACTAGGATTATTAAATTTTTGTAATATAAAATTTCCCGCCTCAGTACAAGTTAAAACCTTCTCTGTACCACTATCATAAACAGTCGTAAAATGAGCACCGCTGCTACTTCTGTTTATAAGATCTACAAAAGATATTTTTCCATCGATTATCTCTTGAGCTATTGTCTGATTACCAGCTACTGCTACTTCTAAGACGCAATCTCTGAAATAGTTAGAAAGAGATCTTCTATCATCCGCAGGAAATCCACTTAAGATCAGGTCAGGAGTTATTTCACCAACTATAAAACCTCCAGCTTTTACATATTTCAGGTTGCTATCACTAGTAATAGGTGGTGGAAGAAGATCAAGAATTCCACTTTCTATTTTTGAGAGAGTCCCAGCTATAAATGCAAGCCCAGCAGGTATATCACATTGCCTTGCAGATTTGGTTATCACAGGATCTTAAATTACTATACAATCTTTTTTTGATATAAAAGCAAAAAACAAAGCTGCCCCAGCAATTAAAGGAATCGCCCATGGAGCAAATGTAAAATGTCTCCCCCCAACCGCTGAAACAAATATGGTATAAAGTATCCCAATAAATAATCCAAGAACAGCTATAGAAGTATAAAGGGCAAGATAATCCCTATGGCTGAAAATAAGAGCAAGTGTTTTCCAAGCTTCATAAGTTGTGTTAAAACTATTGTAAACTATGACTTATAGTCTGCAAAGGCAAGATCTACATAGAAAAATAGAAAACTATAAAAAATAAGTTTTCTTTCATCTTCTTTTCACAAGGCATATGGGTTTGACAACTGTGTAAAGCATCTTAATCTTATCGGAAAGTGTAATAGCAGTTAAAAATTATCTCTAAATTGACTCACAAGAAATTTTTTCCTATTGAGAATTGTTTATGAGACGCTAATTTATAATATTATTGGTAAAAAGCAAAAGGATAATCATTAGCAAGAGAAGCCAAAAATTTAATTGCTTATTTTTATACTTAAAATTAATCTTTTTTAACTGATCAATAATCTGCTTTCCTGGAAGAATGTAGTTTACTGGACGTTTTAGAAAGGCATTAATCGGATTAATCCTTTTAAGAATTTCACTTCGGGATTTTATAATAACAATTAATCTAGTGTCCTGAAGTAAATAGTTGAGATCAGGATTTTTTGTAGGGCTAGCAGATTTTATGACTCCTTACTTACTAATATCGAATTTTGCTTTGTTTGTATCTTAGCCTCTTTTTCAAGGTTATCGGAAGAAAAATTAATAAAGTTATTATTTAGCATAACTCCTCTCCCCCCTTCAATTTGGAGGGTAATTTTTTTGACAAAAATTATTAGAGACGTAAAAACAGGTTTACTTTTTTGAATTAAACTTCAAAGTTTAGTCTCTTCGAAACAATAGGAATCATTAGATTCTTAAATTTCTTGATTTTCTAAAGAGAGGAAAAGTCTGTTTGGTTTTTGTTTTTTAAGTTTAAGGTATCAGTTCTTAATTTTTTGCTTTTATATTCAGAGACGTACTTTTCGATATTGTAAACATCAACTATGACTTCTTGTCCTGTATCGATCACAAAGTGATAAGCAATTTTAGTTAGTTTTGAGGCAAGCTTTGCATTGAGGTAATCTTTCCAGAGAAAAAGTGTAACATCTGAGCTTTTAACATAAACAAAGATTCTTTTGCGTTCTGGTTCATATACATAATCAAGTAATTTTTTTGGATCGGCAGGATATAGAGCATTCAAAACAAAACTTACTGGATGTTGAATTTCAAGAAAAGATTTTCCTTTGTATTCTTTAAAGGGAAGAATGTCTGTTCCTGAAGGGATAAAAATGGGGTGAGGTATGTGTTGAATTATTTGACCTAAATAGGGTTTAAGTAATTTTTTATTCAGGCTATAAAAATCCATCAAACCTGCTTTTCCCCATACTCCAATTTTGCAGAATTTTCCACGATTCGTTGCTGCAACTCTATCTAAGTAAGCATCTATTGAATCAAGAACCTCCCCAAGGTAAAATCTCAATACATTAATGATATGTATAGGAACTTTCTGACTCACCAAAGGGTACTTTTCATAAAATATTCCCATGGCTGTAGCAACAATTACATCACCAACTTTAAGCGGTTTGATTGCATGACTTTTTTTCATCAAACAGAGTAAGGGAGAAGTAATATTATCTTGAGAATCACAGACTCTAAGCAAATAAAAATCTTTGTCAGGATCGTTTCTTTCAACAATACAAGAATATAACCGATCCTTTTGCATAAAAATCCACCTCCTAATTTACTTTTTTTTTTAATTTAAACTATTAAAACAATATTAGAAAACAACTTAGCAAAAATCTAAAAAATAAAAACAGAAAAAAAAGGACAGAAATGGAAACAGCCTGCGTATTAAAAAATCATATCAAAAAAAATCAAGAAAAAAAGGAGATCGAAAATCGCAGCAGAAAAGAGGGCAAGATAATTGGAACTATTATTACTGTTGAAAAATTTAACCAAGGGATTCTCTTTAGAATAAGGCAGCAAAACACAAATGATTCTTCTTCAAAAAGGCAACCAAGGAAAAAGTTTAGAGGCTCACTAGACAAATGACTGGGCAAAACTTCCAGTTAAAGAAAAACTAAGCATGATTAAATTAACCCCTAAAAAGACAAACTGTTCTGATCTTATCGAAGGAAGAAGGGCAAAGATAAAGACTAAAAAAGATTACTTTCTTTTCCGGAAAATATTTTTAATACTAGATCTACCTTTGAAAAATTCTCATGAGTTTTTGTATTCTACAAGGTACTTTCTGAAAAATACACTTCCAAGCATTGCTTTACTAACTTATGTTCATTTGACCTTTAATAAGTTATATTCAAAAGGATGTAGAGTTCATATGTGCTCTTGCTGAGAGAGTGGAAGATCAGGCAAAAGGAACAACTATGGCTCAAATCAAAAAAATTAACTCGAAAACAATGTGGGTTCGTTTTTACCTAAGAATAAGAACTTGAGGAAAATTTTCAGGTACACAAGGTATTTTTTGATGTTTTTGGTGTAGTCAAGAGTGGTGAAGCATTTTGTAGTGTTATTGAAGCAGTAAAAAGAGTTTCTGAAGAGGACAAGATGCTTTTTGATAATCTTTTAAAGTGTTATTTATGTCTTGAATTACTTGTTTTTAAGTCTGAAGGATAATTTGCCTTACTAGCTATGTTTGATCATTTTGACTTTTAAGGTTTTTTCAGGGTTGATTATTTTTGTAGTTGAAATTGTTTATATAATTTAACATGTAGTTCCGTAGAAGATGAAAAAATCAATGTCAGATCTTAAATTGGAAAAATAGCAAATTCTCTTTTGCCAGACTGTTTCCTTTGTATTGGGAGTCCCTGTTTTTCAAAAATGGAGACCTCTATTGACAATCTGAGTTAATATGCTATAATAATATCTTGTCTTAAAAATACTTCTTTTTGAGAAAAAATAATTACGAACTATAAGTAGTAAATAACTGACTTTTTTCAACAAAAAAGTCAGGGCCTGGCCTACATATCCTTTCCCATTGGCGGTTTCTAACGTCTCAATGTAGTGGTACTATATAGCAACAGCAAAAAGCTTCTGAATATATTTGAAAGTGGGCGTTGATTGGAAAGAGATAAAAAATAAAAAAAAGACAAGTTTTGCCTTATCTTTTTTAATCGTTTTAGGATCTAGCAACCTTCCATTTTTTATAAGTTTCTTTTTTTAGTGTCGTAGGTTTAGTTTTTTGATTTCTTCAAAGGCTATTTCGATTTATTTGTCTGTTACGACTTTGTGGTAGAATTTTCTAGGGGTTTTGTTTCTTAAGAAAGCGACAAGTTCCTATTTGCTTTTTACTAAGTTTTTATCGATAAGCTAGCTACTTTATCCATACTCTTATGACATTTTATACAGGACTCTACGGCAAAATAAGTTAAAGCTGATTTTGCAAAGAAACTATCTACTAAAAAGGCTAGTAATTATTTCATAATTTTACCTCTTTATTAAAGTTTTTTGTTATGGAGCATAATCAGATTTTTGAGAGAATAGAGATTAATATATTCTAGGAAAGAAAGTTATTTGAATTTGTATAAGAGCTTAATAATAGGTTTAGTATATTAAAAAAAAGGATGTGGGCGTATGAAGTACGAGCTTCCTCAGGATTTTAAAGAGGAGTATTAAATACCTGAGGATTGAGGAGGAGAAGAAGGTAGGGATTAGGATACATACTCCTTTTAGTTATTGTTTGTTAGAAGGGTGCAGTAGGGAAAACGAATGTTCGTTAAAAATGGATCAGTTGTTATACTATGGAATTGGTCTTGGAGAAGATTTATTTAATGAAATATGGGAACTTATAGAGAATATTTTGTACAGTGACACTTCAAAAGAAGAAAGGGACGAAGCAATAAACAGTCTCAAAGCTATTTTGGGTTATTTTCCTGAAAAGTTTTCTTGAAAAAAATATGTTGGGAAGTTACCGAAATGTATTGAGCTTACGGCATTAGGAATGATTTATGGAAGGATACCAGGGAGACTGTATTATCCTCTCTATTCTGTTTATAAGATACATTTTATAATAGACACTATATTAGAAGATTTTGATTTGGTTAAGGAGAAGTTTGACATTCCTGGAGATAGAGCATGTAGAATTATATTTCGTATTAGCAGTAAGGATTCAGTATATGCTATAAATTATCTTCTTTTTTTAAGGGAGAGAGACTTACTTACAGTATGTGATCTAACTACAGTATGTGGTCTAACTACTTGTGGAAGCGGAACAGATGTAAAGTTTTCTCTTGATTTATTTAACAACTGGCTTTTTGCTGTCAATAAGGTAGTTTCTGACTGGAATAAGGATCAAGTAGAGAAGTTTATAGAGACAAGCAAGCTATTAGGAAGCTATCTCGAAAATATTAGAAAAACACAGTATTACAAAAAAGGGAACTACCTGTGGATTTAGAGGGTGCCGTGTTATACTATGGTACCCCCTAAATTTTTCTCTAGTTCTATTAACTCATAGGCAACTTTTTTTTCTTCCAGGTTTTCCTGACAAGGCAATTAAATAGACTTTTAACCTTGATAAAAGTGATGTCAGGAAGTATATAAGAAGGAAAATATGAGTCCCTTTGCAAATCTCTCATAATATTGTTTAAAAATTTCTTTATTAAATTTAATAGAAGTCTTTTTTTCCTTTTTATTTAAGCCAAACACATAATTTCATGTTGTCATCATAACCAGTTTTTTAACAAAAAAATTAGCCCATCTCTTACGAAAGGAAAATTTATGTTTTTAAGTAAAGGCAATAAAAACTAAATATATCTTTGGAAATTTTTAAAAGGTTTAAAGGTGTCATTACGATGACAAAAGAACATATCAAAAAACTTTATATAGGTCTTTTGTAGAAAATAAAAACCAAAAATTAACTTAAAATTACTTCTATCCTAAAAATATGCCAAGAAAGGGTCCTGAACTGGTTAAACTAATTTACCCATAAGGTATAAAAAAACTATAAGCTATTGTTTATTAAAACTCTTTAAATTTCTCAAGATTTATTATACCAAATAAACCTGCTCCTGGTAGAGTAGGAAAGAAAGTAGTTTTCTTTTTTTTTGAAAAATTGATATTATAATCTTACTTTTGATGATTTATCTAGATGATCGAATAAAGAAATTTTAATTGAAAAAGGTGAACTAAAATTTTATAATAAAAATTAACTATCTAATAGGAGAAAAAAACATAGGTTGCATGAGGGAGAGTTGCCAGCTAAGCCTCTTCTTAAGAGAGAGGAACAAGACCATTTAATTAACTTCAATTTTCAGTAGCCCTTAAGGAGTATGAGACTTATAAAATTTTTTCTTTTTATAACAGGCCTTTTCTTTTTTGGATATGTCTTTGTACATCCCATGTTAATTCCTATTGAACACTTAAAGTATGAAAATCCCAAAATGACAGCTATGATG
>ERZ1669248.629-NODE-629-length-16120-cov-5.290694_pt1 | contig 16120 bp, 20 predicted proteins | sample MGYA00579296_ERZ1669248 | MGnify/ENA primary metagenome ERZ1669248 (study PRJEB41166, sample SAMN08046057) | hot springs metagenome | biome: hot spring; feature: neutral hot spring; material: thermophilic sediment; isolation source: thermophilic sediment from...
CGGCAAGCGGCGCGTAGGTGTCGGGGTCGAACTCGATGGTTGCGAGCTGCACGTCGAGCGGCAGGTCGATCAGCACCGGCCCGGGGCGGCCCGAGCGCATGAGGTGAAACGCCTGCTGGAACACCTGCGGCACCTGCGCGGGTTCGCGCACCGTGACCGCCCATTTGCACACCGGCTTGGCGATGGCTTCGATGTCCACCGCCTGGAAGTCTTCCTTGTACAGCCGCGCGCGCGGAGCCTGGCCGGTGATGCACAGAATGGGAATGGAATCGGCAATCGCCGAATACAGCCCGGTGATCATGTCGGTTCCCGCCGGGCCGGAGGTGCCGATGCACACGCCGATATTGCCGGGTGCCGCGCGGGTATAGCCCTCGGCCATGTGCGATGCGGCCTCGACATGGCGCGCGAGCACATGCGCGATGTGGCCGTTGCTGCGCAGCGCGGAGTACAGCGGGTTGATCGCCGCGCCGGGCACGCCGAAGGCCTGATGCACGCCTTCCTTTTCCAGCACCAGCACCGCGGCATCGACCGCACGCATTTTCGCCATGACTTGCACTCCTGAGAATTGCTTCGCTCGCGCGGTGCACGAGCCGGTCAGGACAGTCTATTGGCGCGATATTTCTTTGTTAATACCACTCAAAAGTGAATGATTAAATCCTTTTAACCCACTAATCACGCGGCTCGCTCCACAACTTGCCGCCCGTGGCCCAGTGTGACTTGGGCACCTCGAAGAGGATGATGTCCACCGCGTCGGGCGAACATTTGAGCGTGTCGACCACGGCCTGGGTGATGTTCTCGACCAGTTGCTTCTTGACCTCGGGGCTGCGACCCTCGAACAGGTCGATGCGGATGGCGGGCATGGGTTCTCCTGCGGATCAATCAAGGGACACAGCTTACTTCGCCGACTTGTGCTTGCGTCGCGCCTTCACGCCGTCGGCCAGCACTTGCATCAGTTCGACCGAATCGTCCCACGGCAGGCAGGCGTCGGTGATGCTCTGGCCGTAGGTCAGCTTGGCCGGGTCGTCCTTGCCGGGGGTGAATTTCTGCGCTCCGCCATGCAGGTGGCTCTCGGCCATCACGCCGAAAATGCAGCGCTCGCCCGCAGCGAGCTGCGCGGCGATGTCGCGCGCGACGTCGAGCTGGCGCATGTGCTGCTTGGCGCTGTTGGCATGCGAGCAGTCGATCATCAGACGGCAGTCGAGCTTGGCGTCTTCGAGCGCAGCGCAGGCGGCGCGCACACTGGCGGCGTCGTAGTTCGGCGTCTTGCCGCCGCGCAGAATCACGTGCGTGTCCTTGTTGCCGCGGGTCTGCACGATGGCAACCTGCCCGTTCTTGTGGACCGTCAGGAACGAGTGCGGCCGGCGCGCGGCGTGAATGGCGTCGGTGGCGATGCGCAGGCTGCCGGCCGTGCCATTCTTGAAGCCGATCGGCGCCGACAGCCCCGAAGCCAGCTCGCGGTGCACCTGGCTCTCCGTCGTGCGGGCACCGATCGCGCCCCACGAGATGAGATCGGCGATGTACTGCGGCGAAATCACATCGAGGAATTCGCTGCCTGCCGGCACACCCAGACGGTTGATGTCGATGAGCAGCTCGCGCGCAATGCGCAGCCCCTCGTCGATGCGGAAGCTCTCGTCCAGATACGGATCGTTGATCAGCCCCTTCCAGCCCACCGTGGTGCGCGGCTTTTCGAAATACACCCGCATGACGATTTCCAGCTCGCCCGCGTGCTGCCTGCGCAGCGCGGCCAGGCGCTGCGCGTACTCCAGCGCGGCCTTGGGGTCGTGGATCGAGCAGGGGCCGATGATGAGCAGCAGCCGGTCGTCCTCGCCGTGGATGATGCGGTGCAGCGCCTGGCGCGTGTCGGCCACCAGGGTTTCGACCGGCGTGTCGGCAATCGGAAAGAAGCGGATCAGGTGATCTGGCGGCGGCAGCGGCACGATGTGCTTGATGCGCGCGTTGTCGGTGCGGGAGGTCTTGTCTTCCTGCGGCTTGTGCAAGGAGTCTGCGGCGGATTTGGACTGCATCGGGGGCTCTCCGGCTGGCGTTGGATTCAGGCGTGCCGACTGCGCGGCGGCAACTTGGGGGTCTGGGGCTGTGATGGAATCGAACATGATGGTTTGCACCGCGTGTTGCCCATCGCCCGACCAAAAAAAACCGCCGGGCTGGGCCGGCGGTTTTTGAGGATTTGTGGGCTGCGCGTCAGCCTCTCCCTCCGCCGGTGCGGTGCGAGAAAAACCAGAAACCAAAAAAGTAGAAGCGGTTTGCGGTCATGGCTGTTTGCGTCTGTGAAGCTCGATTGAAGCAGAACGGCGGCAGCCTGGCAAGCAAACCGCCGATTTGCGCGCAAAACGCGTGACGAATTGTCGCAACGCAACGGCAGCGGTGGGTTCCTGCGAACGGCGCAGCGAAAGACACAGATCGACTGTTTATGATGCATGGCCTGATCCTGGGCCACCAACCCTGCTCCCCGCGTGTGGGAAGCCTCCACGACGCCGCCGATGTCTGCAACACCCAAATCTTCCCGAACGTTCTGGACCCGCTTGTCGTGGGTTCTGCTCGCGCTCGCCGTCGTCGCAGCTGTTCTGTGGTGGCGCAGCCGCCCGCCCATCGTGCCCGGCTACAGGATCGAGACCCGCAATCTGGTGCAGAACGTGGTGGCCACGGGCTATGTCATCACGCCATCGCGGGTGCAGGTGGCGAGTGAAATCACCGGTACTGTGGTCAAGCGACTGGTCGATCGCGGCGCGCATGTCAAGGCCGGGCAGGTGTTGCTGGAATTGCGGGCCGACCAGACTTCTGCCCAGCTCGATCAGGCCCGCGCGGCGCTGCGTCAACTGGTTGAACAATCGCGCCCGCAGGCCGCCGCCGCACTGGCGCAGGCCAAGGTGCAGCTCGAGCAGGCCGAGCGCGATTTCAAGCGCGCCCAGGGCGTGTTCGACGCCGGTGGCGGCTCGGCGCAGCAGCTTGAGCAGGCACAGACCGCCTTGCGCAACGCCCGCCAGCAGCGCGACAGCGCGCAGGCCGCGTATGCCGCAGTGGCGCCCGGCGGCGCGCAGCAGCGCGCGCTGGAGGCGGCACTCAACGCCGCCAGTGCGGTGAATGCGCGCAATGTGGTGCGCGCCGGAGTTTCCGGCGTGGTGCTGGCGCGCAATGTCGAGGTCGGAGACACGGTCACACCCGGCCAGTCGCTGTTCACCCTGGCGATGGACGGGGCCACGGAAATCCTGCTGCCGGTCAACGAACAGAGCATCGGCAATCTGCAGATCGGACAGCAGGCGCGCTGCGTGGCGGACGCCTATCCCGACCGCAGCTTTGCGGCGCAGGTGAGTTTTCTGGCGCCGCAGGTCGATCGCACAACGGGCACGCTGGAGGTGCGCCTGCGCGTGCCCGAGCCGCCGTCCTGGCTCAAGCAGGACATGACGGTGTCGGCCGACATCGTCACCGCGCAGCGGAGCAACACGCTGGTCGTGCCCAACGACGCGCTGCGCAACGTCAACGGCGACCGGGCTTCGGTGCTGGTCCTGCGCAACGGTCGGGCGCAGGATCAGCAGGTCAAGCTGGGGCTGCAGGGGCTGACGCTGACGCAGGTGGTCTCGGGCCTGACCTCCGGCGAGTCGGTGCTGGCCGGCAGTGGCGTGACGCCGGGCGCCCGGGTGCGGCTGCAGGTCCTGCCGCTGCCCAGCGCCGCGGCCAGTGCTGCGGCGTCAGGCAATGACCTGCCCATGCCGGGCCGCTGAGCCTGCGAGCAGCTGCGCCCATGCGTCTGTCCTGGAATATCGCGCTGCAGTTCCTGCGGGATGGCCGCGCGCAGTCGCTGCTCATCCTCATCGGCATCGCCGTGGGCTCGGCGGTCATCGTGTTCATCACCGCGCTGGTCACGGGCTTGCAGGGCAATATCGTCAACCGCACGCTGGGCAGTCAGCCGCAGATCGTGGTCAAGGCGCCGGATCTGGTGCCGCTGACCCCGCCGCCCGCGTCCAACACGGTGTACCTGTCGCAGATCGACCCCCGGCCGCAGCGGCTGCGCGGCATCGACAATGCCGCTGCAGTGCTCCATGCCATCCGCAACATGCCGGACGTGAAGGCCGCCACGCCCGTGGTCTCCGGCCCGGCATTTGCGCAGCGCGGCAATGCGGTGCGGGCAGTGGCCATCCTCGGCATCGAGCCGTCGAGCTATGTGCGCATCATTCCGATCAACACCGACATCGTCGCCGGGCAGTTCGCCGTGGGCGCGGAAAAAATCCTCATCGGCTCGCGACTGGCCTCCGATCTCGGACTGAGCATTGGCGACACCCTGCGTCTGACCGGCCCCGCTGGCCAGGCGCAGGCATTTCGCGTCGCGGGCATTTTCACCATCGGCGTGCGGGACGTGGACGAGCGCCAGGTCTACCTCGGCCTGCAGCAGGCGCAGACCCTGCTGGGGCTGCCCGGCTCGACCACGGAAATCGATCTGAGCGTGAACGATCTGTTCAGCGCGCAGGCCATTGCCGCGCGCATCGCCCGCACCTTCGACGTCAAGGCCGAGAGCTGGATGACGACCAACAGCCAGTTGCTCAACGCGCTGCGCTCGCAATCGCTTTCGACCAACATCATCCGCCTGTCGATTGCGCTGTCGGTGGCGCTGGGCATCGTCAGTGTGCTGGCGGTCAGCGTGGTGCAGCGCACCCGCGAAATCGGCATCCTGCGCGCCATGGGTGCCACGCGGTTGCGCATGATGTCGGTGTTTCTCATCCAGGGCGGCGTGCTGGGGCTGATCGGCTCCACCATCGGCGCCCTGCTCGGGGTCAGTCTGGTCTATGTGTTCAACACCTCGGGGCCGCGATTGTTCCCGGTGACCATCAGCCCGTGGCTGGTGCCGCAGGCCATGCTGATTGCCACGCTGGCGGGCATTGTTGCCGCATTCGCTCCGGCGCGGCGCGCATCACACCTCGATCCGGTCGAAGCCATCCGCACCGTCTGATTGCCGCCGATGCCCAACGCCGCAACCCCGTCCACGCCCCCCGTGCTGCACCTGGAAGGCCTGCGCAAGGCCTATGGCGCGGGCACGCCGCTCGAAGTCGAAGTGCTGCACGGCATCGATCTGACGCTGCATGGCGGCGAATTCGCCGCGCTCATCGGCCCATCGGGCTCGGGCAAGAGCACGCTGCTCAACCTCATCGGTCTGCTCGATACGCCCAGCGGCGGCGAAATCCATGTGCAAGGTCGGCCCACAGTCGCCTTGAACGATGCCGAGCGCACCGCGCTGCGCGGCCGCACCCTGGGCTTCGTGTTTCAGTTCCATCACCTCATCAACGCCTTCAGCGTGCTCGACAACGTGATGATGCCCGCGCTGCTCGGCGGGGCGCCGCGCGATGGGGCCACGCGCGACCGCGCCCTCGAACTGCTCGACGCCGTGGGTCTGGCGATGCACGCCCACAAGCGCCCGACAGAGCTCTCCGGCGGACAGCAGCAGCGGGTGGCCATCGCCCGCGCGCTGATGATCCGCCCGCCCATCCTGCTGGCGGACGAGCCGACCGGCAATCTCGATTCACGCTCGGCCGACGAGGTGTTCGCGCTGTTTCGCCGCTTCAACCAGACCTTTGGCTGCGCCGTGCTGCTGGTGACGCACGATCCACGCATCGCCGCGCGTTGCGACCGCGTGCTCGAACTGCTCGATGGCCGTCTGGTTGCGGATCGCAGCAACCCGGCTCAGGCATAATCACAAATAAGAGTCATTCTTATTGGTGGCTGCCGCGATGCGCCTATTTTTTCGTGCTTTCCCTCTTGCTCTCCTGATCCACACGGCCCTGATGTCGCCCGCCCGGTCACAGACCACGGATCCGGGCCTGCAGCTGGCCCCATTCGCCGCCCCCATCACGCCACCGAGCCAGACCTGGAGCAAGGGTCTGAGCACCTCACTGCACCTCGATGCGGAGACGCTTGGCGTCGTTGGCGGCAGTGGTGCGCGCCAGGCCGTGTCCATTGCGGCACTCCAGGCTGCAGCCACGCTGGACACCGCACAGGCCGGCTGGTGGAACGGCGGCCAGTTCGACATCATGCTCATGGGTCTGCGCAGCAACGGCAATCTGCAGACGCTCACCAACACGGTGCAGTTGCCGAGCAATCTCTGGGCACCCAATTTTCTGCGGCTGTACCAGCTGAGCTACCGTCAGCAGCTTGGCCCGGGGTTTGTGCAGGGCGGCATCATGGACATGAACAACACCTTCGACACCGCCGGGGTGGCCGGCCATCTGCACAACGCGTCGTTCGGCATCGCCCCCACACTGACCTCGAACGCCAACATCGCCACCTTCCCCAACCCGGGTCTGGGGCTGATGGGTGGGCTCAACCTGGGCGCCGACTGGTCTGCGCAGGCTGGCGTCTGGCAGGGCGACCCGCCCGGCATGACAGGCGCGCTGCGCCGCGGCATGTTGTGGGTCGCCGAGGCCGACCATACCTGGAGTGGCGCCGAAGACCCCGCTGGCACCCTGAAACTCGGGGCGTGGCATCTGCGGCAGAGCAACCCCGCCTATGGCGCCGACAGTGGCGGGCTGTATGTCGTGAACGAGTGGCGCTGGAAAGATCCGGCCCGGCGCAACTGGGCCGCCTTCCTGCAGGGCGGCTGGAGCCCGGCGGCATCCAACCCGGTGCAGGCGTATGTCGGCGCGGGTGTTCGCGTTGTTGGCATCTATTCCGCGCGACCAGCGGACGTGCTGACCCTTGGCATCGCACAGGCGCGCCTGCGGGCGCTGCCCAGCGAGACCGTGGCGGAAGCGGTGTATTCGCTGCAACTCGCGTCGCACATCTATCTGCAGCCCGACATCCAGCACATTCAGCATCCAGGCGGCGGCACCGGCCAGCAATGGGTGGCGGGGCTGCGGGTGCACATCGAACAGTAGCGTCGGCAACCTACAATGTCGGGTTCCGCGCCTGGTGCGCGCGCCCATCTCTCCACACACCATGAGCCTCAAATGCGGCATCGTCGGACTGCCCAACGTGGGCAAGTCCACCCTCTTCAATGCGCTGACCCAGAGCGCCATACCGGCGGAAAACTATCCCTTCTGCACCATCGAACCCAACACCGGCATCGTGGAACTACCGGACCCGCGGCTCGACCAGCTCGCCGCCATCGTCAAGCCACAACGCACGGTGCCCGCCGTGGTGGAGTTTGTCGATATTGCCGGCCTGGTCGCGGGTGCCAGCCAGGGCGAAGGGCTGGGCAACCAGTTTCTTGCCCACATCCGTGAAACCGACGCCATCATCAACGTGGTGCGCTGTTTCGAAGATCCCAATGTGATTCACGTCGCCGGGCGGGTCGACCCGATTTCCGACATTGCCGTCATCCAGACCGAGCTTTGCCTGGCCGATCTGGGCACGGCGGAAAAGAGCCTGCACCGCATGAACAAGCAGGGCCGCTCGGGCGACAAGGACGCCAAGCGCGTTGCCGACCTGCTTGAGCGCATCATCCCTGCGCTCAACGAAGCCCGCCCGGTGCGCGCGCTGGGCTTGAGTGCCGAGGAACTCGCCCTGATCGCGCCGCTTTGCCTCATCACGGCCAAGCCCGCCATGTTCGTCGGCAATGTGATGGAAGATGGCTTCGAGGGCAACCCGCACCTCGATCGCCTGCGCGAGTACGCAGCGCAGGAAAACGCGCCGGTGGTGGCCATCTGCGCCAAGCTGGAGAGCGAACTCGCCGGGCTGGATGCCGAGGAAAAGCAGGCCTTCCTGACCGATCTCGGCCTGGAAGAACCGGGGCTGAACCGCCTGATCCGCGCCGCGTTCAAACTGCTCGGCCTGCAGACCTATTTCACCGCAGGGGTGAAGGAGGTGCGCGCCTGGACGGTGCGCATCGGCGCCACCGCACCGCAGGCGGCCGCAGTCATCCACACGGATTTCGAGCGCGGCTTCATCCGCGCGCAGACCATCGCCTTCGACGATTTCATCCGCTACGGCGGCGAGCAGGGTGCGAAGGATGCGGGGAAAATGCGCGCAGAAGGCAAGGACTACGTCGTGAAGGATGGCGACGTGCTGCATTTCCTGTTCAACGTCTGATCGCTGCAGACAAACGCATTCGCGGATACAGTGAACGACTTTCGCGCCGCTTCGTGAGAAGCCGCGCGAGCATCATTCATCCATAAGAAAACCGTTCACATGAATTCCGGCGTTGTCTACGCTTTTGCGGCCTATGTCATCTGGGGCCTGTTTCCGCTCTACTTCAAGGCGCTCGAGCAAATCCCCTCACTGCAGATTCTCGCGCACCGCATGGTGTGGTCGCTTCTCTTGGTGGTCCTGCTGCTGGCTGCGCTCAAGCGCTGGAGCTGGCTGAAAATCCTGCGAGAACAACCTGCAGTGCTTGCGCGTTTCGCCCTGAGTGCCCTGCTGCTGTCGAGCAACTGGGGCATCTACATCTGGGCGGTCAACAGCGATCATGTCGTGGATGCGAGTCTGGGCTACTACATCAATCCCCTGGTGAATGTGGCGCTGGGTTCGCTGTTGCTGCATGAACGCTTGCGCGCTCTGCAATGGGTGGCACTGGGCATTGCGGCGATGGGTGTCACGGTGATGGCGCTTGAGGTCGGTCATGTTCCGTGGATCAGCCTGAGCCTTGCGCTCACTTTCGGCGGTTATGCCCTGCTGCGCAAAACGGCGCCACTGGGCGCGCTCGAAGGCCTGGCGGTGGAAACTGCGGTGCTGTTCCCGCTGGCATTGCTGTATCTGTATTGGCTTGGCACGCAGGGTCAGAACGCGTTTGCCACGGCAGGGGTGTCCACACGCTGGCTCCTGGTGGCGGCAGGACCGATCACCACGGTTCCGCTGCTGCTGTTCGCGGCAGGTGCGCGCCGCATGTCCATGACGTTGCTGGGGGTGCTGCAGTACATCACGCCGTCTCTGCAACTGGCCCTGGGTGTCTGGCTGTATCACGAACCGTTTGCCCTCGCGAAGATCGTCGGTTTCGGGCTGGTTTGGGCCGGAATTGCAGTGTTTCTGCTGGACGGCCTGCGAACCGCCTGGAACAAACCGCGGGCGGGCACCCAACCGCCGCTGCAGGCTGAAGACGCCATCGCCTCCAGGCTCTGACAGGAGGCCTGCCCGCCGCAGAACCCGAGCAATCAGGGATACAGGCCCCGCTCTTCCCGTGCCTGCAGCACCCGCTCGCAAGCCACCACAAAGGCCGCGGTTCTCAGGCTGACGTGCAGTTGATCGGCTGTATCCCAGACGCGGGCCAGCGCATTGCCCAGAATCTTGTCCAGCCGCGCGTTGATATCGTCCTCGTCCCAGAAGAAGCTGGAAAAATCCTGCACCCACTCGAAGTAGGACACCGTGACGCCACCCGCATTGCAGATGACATCGGGCACCACGAGGATGCCCCGGCTGGCCAGAACATCGTCCGCTGCGGGCAGGGTCGGGCCATTGGCGCCTTCCAGAATGAGCTTTGCCGTGGTGCTGCGCGCCCGCTCCGCGGTGATCTGTCCTTCAAGGGCAGCCGGTATCAGCACATCGCAGGGCGCCGCCCAGAAATCCGCGTTGGGCGCCGCTTGTGCGCCGGGAAAGCCGCTCACGCCCCCCTTCTCTGCAACATGCCGCTGCAGCGCGCTGACATCCATCCCCTTGTCGTTCAGAATGGTGCCAGTGTGATCCTGCACGGCGACGATCAGCGATCCGCTCTGGGCAAAGAGCTCCGCTGCGGTTCCTCCCACATTGCCGAAGCCCTGCACGGCGATGCGCAGCCCTTTCCTGTCGAGCTTCAATCGTCTCAGGGCTTCGCTGCCGGTCACGAACACGCCACGCCCGGTCGCCTTCACACGCCCCAGCGAGCCGCCGAGTGGGATCGGCTTTCCGGTGACCACACCCGTTGCCGTCGCTCCGACATTCATCGAGTACGTGTCCATCATCCAGGCCATGATCTGGCTGTTGGTATTGACATCGGGCGCTGGAATGTCCTGCTGCGGGCCGATGATGATGCCGATTTCACTGGTGTAGCGCCGTGTCAGCCGCTCCAGTTCCTTGCGTGACAGCTTCGAAGGCGATACCCGGATGCCACCCTTGGCGCCCCCATAAGGCAAGCCGACCGCCGCATTCTTGATGGTCATCCACGCCGACAGCGCCATGACCTCTTCGAGCGTGACGTCGGGGTGATAGCGCACGCCGCCCTTGCCCGGCCCGCGCGAGAGATTGTGCTGCACGCGATAGCCCTCGAAATGCTGCACGGAGCCGTCGTCCATTTCAATGGGCACGTCCACGATCAGCGAACGTTTTGGCCGCTTGAGGGTCTCGCCCCAGCGCGCCAGGGGCCCAAGGTGCGGCAAGACCCGATCGACTTGTGCCAGATAGGTGAGCCAGGGGCTATCGGCCTTCGGGTGGATGTAGGACAGTGTGCAGACCGGATCGCGGCCCGCTGCATCGGACAAGGTGGTTGTCGTCATATCGTCTCCTGTGAACTTGGTGGTGATTCGGCTTGGCATGACCGTTCCACACGGTCTGAAACACCGCACCGAAGCGCATGTCGCCGCGCCTCATCACTGTAGTCCAGTCAAACCACCCTGCCCGCACAAGGACGGTGTGGACAAGCAAGACATGCAAGCAATCTTGACCACGCCGCTCCAGCGCAAACAAAAACCCGCCCCTGCCGATCCGCAAATGCGGAATCAACAGGCGGCGGGTTGTTGCGCCCTGCCTGCACCCGCGCATTCGCGCGAGTCGGCAAGACCTGCGGTTCAGACCACTGGACCCTCAGATCACCTGACCCTTGGTGATCAGGCGGCTGACCACCCAGGACTTGGTCTTGGAGATCGGGCGGGATTCCGCAATTTCAACCACATCGTTCAGGTGGTACTGGCCACTCTCGTCATGCGCGCTGTACTTCTTGGATCGCGCAATGAACTTGCCATAGATGGGATGTTGCATGCGACGTTCGACCAACACGGTCACGGTTTTCTGGCGCTTGTCGCTGACAACGCGGCCAACCAGCGTGCGCTGGACTTTCTTCTGTTCCGTCATGGCTTAACCCTTGGCCTTCTTTTCTTGAATCAAGGTGCGCACCCGGGCGATCGCCCGCTTGGTGTTGCCCAGTTGAGACGTGTTCTGCAGTTGCTGAGTCCCTTTCTGCATGCGCAGATTGAAATGGGCCTTCAACAGACTGTCGAGTTCGGTTTGCAGCGCAGGTATATCCTTGGCGCGCAGTTCGGTGAGTTGAGCGGAGGTTTTCAATTCGCTCTCCTTATGCGCCGATCAGGCGCGAAACAAAAATGGTGCGGAACGGCAGCTTGGCAGCGGCAAGCTCGAATGCCTCCCGCGCCACGGCCTCTGGCACACCTTCGATTTCATAGAGCACGCGACCCGGCTGGACTTCCGAGACGTAATACTCGGGGTTGCCCTTGCCGTTCCCCATGCGCACTTCGGCAGGCTTGATCGAAATCGGCTTGTCCGGAAAGACACGGATCCAGATGCGTCCGCCACGCTTGACGTGACGTGAAATGGCGCGGCGCGCAGATTCGATCTGACGTGCAGTGATGCGGCCACGAGTCGTGGCCTTCAGGCCGAATTCGCCAAATGCAACGGTGGCTCCGCGAGTGGCGAGGCCGGTATTGCGGCCCTTCTGCTCTTTGCGGTATTTGCGACGAGCGGGTTGTAGCATGAATTCTCTCCTTAAGCGCCTGCGCCCGGCGTACCGCTGGGTCCGGCCGGTTTACGCACACGCTTCACAGCAACTGATTTTTCGCCATCGGCAGAAGGCGCCGCGGCAGCTTCGTCACGACGGGGGGCAGCACGACGCGCACCAGAGGGGCGAGCGGCACCAGGGCGACGATTGCGGCGATCCTCTTCCTGGGCAGCTGGCTCTGACTTGGCCGGAACCAGTGCACCCTTCGCAGGCGTATCACCCTTGTACACCCAGACCTTGACCCCGATGACACCGTAAGTAGTCTTGGCTTCCGAGGTGGCGTAGTCGATATTCGCACGCAGAGTCTGCAGCGGCACACGACCTTCACGGTACCACTCACGTCGCGCAATTTCGATGCCGTTCAAACGACCAGAAGACATGATCTTGATGCCCTGAGCGCCCATGCGCATGGCGTTCTGCATCGCACGCTTCATGGCGCGGCGGAACTGGATGCGCTTTTCGAGCTGTTGGGTAATGGAGTCGGCGATCAATTGGGCATCGATTTCGGGCTTGCGCACCTCTTCGATGTCGACAGCAACTGGCACACCCAGGCGCTTGGCCAACTCGGCCTTCAGGTTTTCGATGTCTTCGCCCTTCTTGCCGATCACAACGCCCGGACGTGCGCTGTAGATGGTGATGCGGGCATTCTTGGCAGGACGCTCGATGAGCACGCGCGACACCGAAGCGTTCTTCAGGCGCTTGCTCAGGTACTCACGCACCATGATGTCTTCGCTGAGCATCTTGGCATACTGCGTGCTCGGCGCATACCAGCGCGAAGCCCAGCCACGGGTGACGGCCAGACGGAAACCGGTCGGATGAATTTTCTGTCCCATAGCGTTCTCAGTTTCCGACTTGAATGTAAATGTGGCAGGTGGGCTTGCTGATGCGATTGCCACGACCCTTGGCGCGCGCACTGAAGCGCTTGAGGGTCGAGCCCTCTTCGACCATGATCTTGGTGACCATCAGTTCGTCTACATCGGCCCCATCGTTGTGCTCGGCGTTGGCAATTGCCGACTCCAGCACTTTCTTGATGATGCCCGATGCCTTCTTGGGCGAGAACTCCAGGATGTTCAGAGCGGAGTCCACTTTTTTGCCGCGGATCAGGTCCGCCACCAGTCGACCTTTTTGGGCCGAGAGGCGAACGCCGCGTAGGGTTGCACGAGTTTCCATGTGTCTGCCTTACTTCTTCGCCTTTTTATCGGCGGGGTGTCCTTTGAATGTCCGCGTCAGCGCGAATTCGCCAAGCTTGTGTCCGACCATCTGATCGGACACATAGACCGGGACATGCTGTTTGCCGTTGTGCACGGCAATCGTCAGACCGATGAATTCGGGCAGGATGGTAGAACGACGCGACCAGGTCTTCACCGGGCGCTTGTCCTTGGTGCTGACCGCAGCTTCAACCTTCTTCAGCAGATGCTGGTCGCAGAACGGACCTTTTTTGAGTGAGCGAGCCATGTGCTATCCCTTACTTCTTACGACGCGACACGATCATGTTCTGCGTGCGCTTGTTGTTGCGGGTGCGATAACCCTTGGTCGGCGTGCCCCACGGGCTGACCGCCACGCGGCCTTCACCCGTCTTGCCTTCACCACCGCCGTGGGGGTGATCGACCGGGTTCATGGCCACACCACGAACCGTCGGACGAATGCCTTGCCAGCGGATTGCACCGGCCTTGCCGTACTGGCGCAGGTTGTGCTCTTCGTTGCTGACCTCACCCAGTGTGGCACGGCAGTCGATGTGAATGCGACGCACTTCACCGGAGCGCATGCGCACCTGGGCATGAATGCCTTCGCGCGCCAGCAGCACGGCCGAAGCACCCGCGGAACGCGCGATCTGCGCCCCCTTGCCCGGCTGCATCTCGATGCAATGAATGGTCGAGCCCACCGGAATGTTGCGGATCGGCAGGGTGTTGCCAGCACGAATCGGCGCCTCGGCACCGCTCATCAGCGTGGCGCCCACCTCCAGATTGCGCGGCGCGATGATGTAGCGACGCTCGCCATCGGCGTAGCAAACCAGGGCGATGTGCGCCGTACGGTTCGGGTCGTATTCGATCCGCTCGACCTTGGCTGGAATGCCATCCTTGTCGCGGCGGAAATCGACCACGCGATAGTGGTGCTTGTGACCACCACCGCGATGGCGGGTGGTGATGTGACCGTTGTTGTTGCGACCCGCCTTCTGGAACTGGGGCTCGAGCAAGGAACGCTCAGGCTCACCCTTGTACAGATGCGGATGCGTGACCTTGACGACCGCGCGGCGGCCTGCCGAGGTCGGCTTGACTTTGACGACGGGCATTTAGATACCCTCCTGCGCGAAGTTCAGCTCTTGTCCAGCCTTCAGGCAGACATAGGCCTTTTTGACATGATTGCGGCGGCCGGCCCCGCGCGCGGTGCGCTTGACCTTGCCTTTGAGGTTGCTGACCTGCACCGACTCGACGTCTACCTTGAACATCAGCTCGACAGCGGCCTTGATTTCGGGCTTGGTGGCATCACGCATCACGCGGAAAACGACCTGATTGCGCTTTTCCGCAACCATGGTGGCCTTCTCGGAAATGACCGGCGCACTCAAGACCTGCATCAGACGCTGGGGATTGATCACAGCTTGCTTCATGACAGCATCTCCTGCAGTTGGCTGACCGCGCCTTTGGTCATCACGACCTTCTTGTAGAACAGGAGGGACAGCGGATCGGCATAACGCGGCTCGACAACGAGCACATTGGGCAGATTGCGCGCGGCGAGAAACAGATTTTCATCTGCGCCGTCCGCAATGATCATCACCGACTCAAATCCCATGGCCTTGCACTTCTCGGCCACCAATTTGGTCTTTGGCGCCTCGACGGTGAACGAGTCGACCACCACCAGACGGCCTTCACGTGCCAGCTGCGAGAACAGCGAACGCATGCCAGCTCGGTAGGCCTTCTTGTTGACCTTGTGCGTGAAGTTTTCGTCAGGCGAATTCGGGAAAATCTTTCCGCCTCCACGCCACAGAGGGGAAGACGTCATCCCCGCACGCGCACGGCCCGTTCCTTTTTGCTTCCAGGGCTTGCGCGTGGAGTGCTTGACCACAGCACGATCCTTTTGCGCACGATTGCCCAGACGCGCATTGGCCTGATAGGCAATGACGATCTGGTGAACCAGATCTTCGTTGAAATCGCGCCCGAATACCTCCGGGCTGACTTCAAATTTTTCGGCAGGCTGGCCCTGCGCATTGATGAAATCGAGCTGCATCACTGACCTCCTGCCGCAGCCTTGACCGCGGGACGCAGAAACACAAAGCCGGAGCGCGAACCAGGCACAGCCCCCTTGACCAGAATGAGTTGGCGCGCCTCATCGATGCGCACAACTTCCAGGTTTTGCACTGTGACCGTCTCGTTGCCCATCTGGCCCGCCATGCGCTTGCCAGGGAAAACGCGACCCGGATCCTGCGCCATGCCGATGGAACCCGGCGCACGCGTCGTGACCGAGTTGCCGTGCGACGCACGATTGGAAGAGAAGTTGTGACGCTTGATCGAACCGGCAAAGCCCTTGCCGATCGACACCCCTTGCGCATCCACCATCTGCCCGACCTGGAAAAGGGTGGCAGGAACAACAGCACCCGGCGCGAAGTTGGCCGCCTTGTCTGCAGGCAGGTCAAATTCCTTGAGGATTTCAGCCGGCTCCACACCCGCCTTGGCCAGGTGACCTGCCTGACCCTTGGTCAGGCGTGACGGCTTGCGCGAACCAAAAGCGATCTGGACGGCGCTGTAGCCATCCACATCGTGTGTGCGCACCTGCGACACCCGGTTGCCGGACGCATCCAGCACGGTGACGGCGATGGATTCCCCATCATCGGTGAACACACGCGTCATTCCGACCTTGCGCGTGACAAGGCCCATTGAATGTGAGCTCATTGTTTTCTCCTGCCTGGCTACGATTGGCCAAGCCCGTAAGTTAGTCAGTGCAACTGCAAGATTCTGCAGCGCGCTTTTGCTGCTCGTTTTGCCGCTTGTTTTGCCGCCTTATCGCAGCGTTCTCGCATGCCTTCCGAAGAAGGAAAGCCTTAAATCATACAGCAAGCGTCTTGCCGCAGCAAGACGCTCAAATCATTGCAGCTTGATTTCCACATCAACCCCAGCGGGCAGATCGAGCTTCATCAGCGCATCAACCGTTTTGTCGGTCGGGTCGACGATATCCATCAGACGCAGGTGGGTACGAATTTCGAGCTGGTCACGCGAAGTCTTGTTGACGTGCGGAGAGCGCAGGATGTCGAAACGCTGCAGGCGTGTCGGCATGGGCACCGGGCCCTTGACGATTGCGCCCGTGCGCTTGGCGGTATCGACGATTTCCATCGCAGACTGGTCGATCAGCTTGTAGTCAAACGCCTTCAGTCGAATACGAATTTTTTGGTTTTGCATGATGTTCTCTTCAAAGAGCGAAAGTCGGCGCGCCAGGCGCCGACTGGTTCCGTTGGACGAATTTATTCGATGATCTTCGCCACCACACCGGCGC
>ERZ1669248.630-NODE-630-length-16117-cov-9.946395_pt1 | contig 16117 bp, 14 predicted proteins | sample MGYA00579296_ERZ1669248 | MGnify/ENA primary metagenome ERZ1669248 (study PRJEB41166, sample SAMN08046057) | hot springs metagenome | biome: hot spring; feature: neutral hot spring; material: thermophilic sediment; isolation source: thermophilic sediment from...
ACCCGTTCCCATTCCGAACACGGTCGTTAAGCCCTCCAGGGCCGATGGTACTGGGGCGTTACCGCCCTGGGAGAGTAGGTCGGTGCCCGGGATTTTTTTTATTTTAAATCTCGCTAAATTTTCATTGTAAAATTTCTAAAATTGATTATTTTTAAATATCAACTATGAAATCCCTAATAAAATTCATAGGGCTTTTATTCTTAACTTTTTCCCTCTTTTTAGGTATTATTTTCTTTATATTCTTTCTTTATCTTAAATTAAGCCTTCCCAGCATTTCACAACTTAAAAATTACAGACCAGAACAAACTAATGTAGTAGTAGATATAAACGGAAATACCATAGGTTATATAGGAGAAAAAAGAAGAATTTTTGTCCCCTTAGAAAAAATACCTCCTCATGTAATAAAAGCCTTTATTGCAGCTGAGGATGCAAACTTTTACAAACATAAAGGTATAGACTTCTTTGGTGTTTTGAGAGCGCTCTATAAAAATATTATTCATGGGAAAATTGTTCAAGGCGGAAGCACTATTACTCAACAGGTTGTTAGATCACTCCTTCTTTCTCCAGAAAGAACCCTTCAGAGAAAAATCAAAGAAATCATTCTTGCCTGGCAAATAGAAAAATATCTTACCAAAGATGAAATCCTTACTATTTATCTAAACCATACTTATTTAGGTGAAGGAGCTTACGGAGTTGAAGCTGCGGCCTTAACCTATTTTAATAAACATGTATGGGAACTTGATTTAAATGAAGCAGCCACCCTTGCTGGTCTTCCTGCTGCTCCATCTAAATATAGTCCCTTAAGTAATCCCCAGCTTGCTATAGCTCGCAGAAACTATGTTTTAAAAAGAATGGCAGAAGTTGGTTACATATCTTGGGATGTTGCTAAACAAGTTTCCTCTCAACCTATTATATTAAATCCTAAAAATGTAAATATTCCCATTTATGCAGCCTATTTTTTAGATGCAGTTAAAAATGAGCTTTATCAAATACTTCCTCCAAAAATAATAGAACAGGGAGGATTAAAAATTCAAACTACCTTAGACTTAGAATGGGCTAAAAGAGCTTATGAAAATGTTATAAGGACTTTAAATCATATTTTTGCCAATAGAGAACCTCCGGAGGTAGCCATAGTTTGCTTAAATAATGAAGATGGAGGGGTAAGAGTTTTAATTGGTGGAAGGAATTATCCTCAATCCTCTTATAATAGAGCTCTCTTAGCAAAGAGACAGCCTGGATCAGCCTTTAAACCCTTTATATGGGCAACTGCCTTAGAAGAAGGTGTTCTTTTACCTACTGCAGTTATTCCTGATCAACCTATAACACTTCCAGGAGCTAATAAAGGTGAAGATTGGAGCCCCGGAAATTATGATGGTAAATACATGGGACCTGTTAGTTTAAAAGATGGATTAGCCTATTCAAGAAACACTGTTTCTGTGAGAATAGCCTTATTAACCGGTATAGGAAGAATTGAAAAAATGTTAAAAAAATTAGGATTTAATTATAATGAACCACTCAATTATAGTATAGCTTTGGGAACTTACGAAGTAACTCCTTTAGAATTGACAAGACTGTATACTATTTTTCCCAACATGGGAGTTCTTGTAAAACCCTATTTTATTAAGAGGATATACGATAAAATTTATGATTCTTCCAAAATCTTATATCAGTGTTCCTCAGAAAATAAGCCTGTAATTTCAGCTTATACTGCTTATATAATGAATGAGTTTATGCAGGCAGTGGTGCAGTACGGAACAGGAACTTGTGCAAAAGCTTTGGGAGTTCCTGTGGCAGGGAAAACTGGAACTACTCAAGACTATAAAGATGCTTGGTTTATAGGATATACTCCTCGCTATACCTGTGGGGTTTGGGTGGGATATGATAAAGGTAAAACCTTAGCTAAAGGAGAAACAGGTGGGAGGATTGCCTGTCCTGTATGGCTAAGTGTTATGCAAGGAACAGCTCATGAATATCAGGAATTCCCTATTTACATGTCTCCAGAAGAACAATCAGAATTACTTTCTAATGCTACCTTTTAAGTTAAGGTGTTGCATAAGTATGAAGTCCAGAAAGTAGGAAATTTACTCCAAAATAGGTAAATATAACCGAGGCAAAACCGATTATACTAAGCCAGGCAAGTTTTTTACCACTCCATCCGCGGGTAAGTTTGGCATGAATAGCTCCTCCATAAATTAACCAAGTAATAAGAGACCAGGTTTCCTTAGGATCCCAACTCCAGTAACTTCCCCAGGCCTGATCTGCCCAAACTGCTCCTGTAATTATTCCAAGGGTAAGCCAGAAAAAGCCAAAAAGTATTAATTTATAAATAAGATTGTCTAAAGTGGTTTTAGAAGGTAGATAGTTTTTTAAATTTCTCTTATCACTTATTAAATAAAAGACTCCAAAGGCAAAAGCCACAGCAAAAGCACCATATCCTAAAAAACAAGTTATAACATGAGCAACAAGCCAATTACTTTTCAAAGCAGGAAGAAGGGGTTTAATTTCAGAACTTGCCTTTAATGAAGCATAAGCCATAATTAAGCTTGTTACCAGAAATACAATACTTCCAAAAATTTTGGTAGGAAGTTTAAATTCCAAAAATAGATAAACTCCAGCAATACACAGCCCAAAAAATACCAAAGATTCATATAAATTTGACAGAGGTACATATCCAAAACCAGCTTTATGGGTTTGAACCCATCTTACAAAAAAGGCTAAAAGATTTAAAAAAAATCCGCTCCACCCGATGGAAGAACCTAAGAATGCTCCTTTATCCCATTTGAATATCCAATAAATTAAATATATAAGAGATGATCCCAAATATATAAAGGTGGTTAATCCAAAAAGTAAACTATTTTCTGGAAGAAGGGTTTTTTTATTTAAAGCACAGAGAAAATAAGTTGCTCCTGCTAAAAGAAAACCTAAAAAAACGTTTTTAAGTTTCATTTCTCTCCTCCTACAACAAAAAGGATTAAGACAAAGAAAATTATAATCTGAAAAAAGTAAAAAAGCAATTTTTTAATTTGAGAAATTAATATTTATGGCTTCTAAAAGAGGAAGTAATTTAATACAAATTTCTTCCCAATCCCTTTTTCCTTCTTCTACTTCATCCATAAACTTTTCCAATTCTTTGGTAAATTCTTCAGAGACATACTCTTGATAATTATTTTTTAAATAAAAATAAACATCCTTTCCTAAGGAGGTAGGAACTAAACCTCCATTTTTAAGCTCATAGACATAGTGTCTTTGAAGGAGAGTTGATACTATTTCTGCATAAGTTGAGGGCCTCCCAAGGCCTCTTTTTTTCATTTCCTGAACAAGAGTTCCCTGATTGAATAAGAAAACCTTTGGGACTTTGCTATATTGAATATTTTCTGGATACAAAGAGTCTTTTAATTTAAATATTTGAGGTTTTGTCCAGAAATATTCATATCCAGGCTGAATTATATCAAGAATTAAGGTTTCTTGCCAAGAATAAGAAAGAAGTTTAAACTCAAAAAGACCCTTTAATACCTTTGTTTTCCTTGTTTGACTTGCCATAAATCTTCTAAAAATAATATCGTAAAGTTTGAAGCTATCCTTTGGGTTTTTAAAAGTTAAAAGCCCGTGAGCAGTCCTTAACTTGATTTCAGAAAGATCCCAGGGTCTTGTTGGTCTTATACCTTCATGAGCTCCTGGACTTGTCCATTCCCGAGGATAAAAATATTCTTCTCCAAGAGTCTGAACAATATAGGGTTTTGCCACTTGGTAGCGTCCCACTTCTGAAATTCTTGTAGAATCTGTCCTGTGATAGGTAATTAATCCCAACTCAAATAATTCCTGCAGAAGCTGCATAGTATAAGAGGAAGAAAATTTAAAGAAATTGAAGGCATCCTCTAAAACAGTGTCTGTAGTATAGGGAGGGGGAGGAGAAATTTCATCCTCAAAACGTTCCAATTCCTCTATTTCTAATTTTTTAGGAAGTTCTTCAAGGATCTTTTTGGCAAGACCATCTTCTTCAACTTCAAGAGTCAATTTATATCCATTTAAAGAAAAAGAAATTCTATGTTTATATTGTTTAGCAAGTATAGCTCTCTCAATTATCCATCCTAAAACAGGGGTCTGAACTCTTCCTGCAGAGAGATGATATCTTTTAAACACTTTCCATAATTGTTGAGATAAAGAAAATCCTACCCATCTATCTGCTACCCTTCTTGCAAGTTGAGCTTTTACTCTTGCTATGTTTATTTCTTGCGGGTTTTCTAAAGCCTTTCTTAAAGCCCTTTCTGTAACTTCGTGAAATTCAAGCCTTTTTATATTGGGTTGAAAGGGCTTTATATTGATGTAAAGGTCATAGGCAATCTTTTCTCCTTCTGCATCGGGGTCTGAAGCTATAAAAGTTTGATCAGCACAAAAAGAAAGAATTCTTAAAGCCTCAATAATTTCTCCTTTATCAAAAATTTCATTTTTATTTTTTATTTCTTCCTCATCCACAAACTGTTCTCCTTCTTTTCTGTCAATTTTTATAGTATTGAAAACAGGATAAAAATGACCATTCTGTTGAAGTATCCCAAAGGTACCTGTTTTTCTTGAAAGATCAAATACATGCCCTAAGGAAGCACATATAGATAAAAGATTAGTTTCTATAGGGATTTCATAAACCCATACATTTTTAATTCTCCTTACAGAGGGTTTTCCAAAAAAGTTAGCAATAGTTTTAGCTTTATGAGGTGATTCAACGATTAAAAGATAATTTTTAAAATCTATTTTTCCTTCAGTTAATTGTTTCCTTTCTTCTCTTATTTTTTTATCTAACTCTAAAAGCTCTTCCAGATTTACCTTTTTAAATTCCTGCTCTTCCCCTAAATAAAAACGAAGTCTTTTTTTCAAGCTATTTAAAGCTTTTAAATTGTCAACCAAAATAACAGAAAGACCAGGCAAAAGCCCACGAATAGTTAATCTTGAAACCCTTCCAGAAGCCTGTAAATAGGAAGATGCATTCCCCACTATTACATAATAATTTCCCTCTTCATCCACCTCTAAAAAGACTTCTTCACTTTTTTTAAGGTTTTCAAGAAAATCCGGATCATTGAATTTAGCTTCTAAGAATTCTTTTATACTAAGAATTTTTTTATAAAGACCCTCATATTGCATAACCTGATCATCTTTTAAGGTGAGATATTTTTTAAGATAATTAAGGTGAGAAAGAGCGGTTATTTTTTCTTCTTCTTCTAAAAGGGGCATAATAGAAATAAGAATACTGTGTAAAAATTGGGGAGAAATAGAAAGGGAAAAGCCTTCTTTATCTTTTGAAAGGGGGAAGACATGTTTGGGTACTCCTAAGAATACGGCATACCTTAAAACTTCAGGAATGTCTATCCCTCTTACTAAAGGATTGCCAAGATGGCAAAGTCCAATAGCTACATCAACTTTCCTATTTTTTAAAGCAGAAAGAAGCTCTTCTTCATCAGCTTCCAAATAGGAAATTACTTTAAATCCCTTATTTCTTAAATAATCTGTAGCAATCTCTACATAAGATTTTCCAAAATTTTCTTCAACAAAAATAAGACCACCTTCTTTTAAATTTTTTACCAAAATTTCTGCTATCTCTAATAGTTTTAAAAATACCTTTTCTTTATCACTTTTATCATCTAAGCTAACAGGCAGGTAAGTATCTATAACCTTTCTTAAGGTGGAAACAAAACGGGTTATTTCAAAACCAAGTAAATTTTGGAATAAAAGGACTCTATTGGTCTTAGGTTTTAGAGTTGCAGAGGAAATAATCAATTGTTTTGTCTTTTTTTTGTGTTTTTCCTTTATTTTTAAAAGATTTTCGTAATCTTTTTCTTCCTTATCCCTTTTTAAGGCAAGTTCTATCTCCTCTTTGGAAAAACCAAGAAGTAAGAACAGATTGTCCACATTTTTGCTATTTTTTAAAAAGGAATCCACATCATCAACAAAAATTAAGGAAAAATCAATAATCTTTAACAATTCAAAATTTCTATGCATAAAGGCTGAAGTACAGACAAAAATATCAAATTTACCCTTTTCTAATAATTCCTTTTCTTTTTCAGATCCTGTATAAGTTAAAATTATCTTATTTTTTAAAGATTTATCCTTAATTTTCCCCAAATAATAATTTAACTTTTCCTCAGTCTGTTTTACCAGAACCTTTGTAGGAACAATAATTAAAGCTTTTCTTGGAGTAAGAAGAGAGGTTATAAGACCGAAAGTTGTTTTTCCTGTTCCAGTAGGAGCAACTATGGCAAAGGATTCTCCTAAAAAAAATCTTTTTGCCCAACCTATCTGTAAAGAAGATGGTGAAATATCTAAAATTTGGTTAAAAATCTTTTTAAAATAACCAACTTTTTTTTCTACTTCACAGAAGACTTTAAGATCTCTTAAGGAGTTTTTTGCATGGAGAATTTCACAAACATTTGAAATTTTAGAAGAGATTACATTTTCTTCTGGTAAACAATTTTCACAGGGAAGACCTTTAGAAAGCCTTTCATCAGAGATCCTCCCTCTACAATTAGGGCAACCGTTTTCTATATAAAAAAGCAAATTTTAACCCCTTATTCTAAATTTTATTTTTTCATCTAAAATTAAAGTTTACTACAATAAAAAGAAAATCAAAAAAAGCAAGAGTAATTTTAAAACTTTTTGTCTTGACAAAAAACCTGGAATCTTTAAATTTAGTAAAAAGGAGGGTTAATGTCATTTAAAGTTTCAGTTTGTTCTCACGAAATTTTTCAAAAGGATAAATGGGAAAAGTTTTTTAAAAATTTAAGTGAGCTTTTAGGTATTGAGCTTATAGCCTATCTCCTTTATAAAAAGGGATACCACTCCATAGCCAAATTTAAAGACCAGGTGGATAAGTTTTTAATAGTAGGGAAACTACCCTTAGAAGAAATTAAGAAAAAAGAATTTATAAAAATAGCAATCATTAGTCATTCCTTTTACATTTTTCCTTTATTAGCTCTTTCCTATAGACTTAATGTTAGCTTTTGCAAAATTCAAATACTTCTTACCAATTCTCACCAAGAGACTTTAGAAAAAGTTATTTCAGGAGAAGCAGAAAAATTGGTATTATTTTTGAGGAATTTTCTCTTGAGACATGCCATCTTTTCATGCTTAATCCAGAAAGTTTTTATAAAGAAAAAATAAAAGAAAGTTTACTCAAAATAGACAGAAGTGTAATAAAGGAACTGGGATACAAAAAAATAGAAATTTTTGAGGATGAAAAGTTAGAAAAATTAGAAAATCTCTTTTTTATAAGTGAGCTAAAGTTTGAACTTCTTAAAGGAAAAACCCTTCAGGATGTCTTAATTAATAGTCCTTATATGGGAGTCCTTATTTATCAAGATAAGTATGTCTATTCCAATCCCTATATGTGTAAACTTCTTGGATACACCTCGGAGGAATTTTGCAAGCTTAAACCTGAAGAGATTATTTATTTTGAAAAAGATAGAGAAAAGGTAAGAAAGGTAGTTGAAAGAAGACTAAGAGGAGAATATTTTATTCAAACCTATGAAGATATTGTATTTAAAAAACTAAGGATAACAAAAAAGTTTATGCCCTTGTCTTTTCTCAAACCATCTTTTATGAAGGGAAATTAGGAGGTCTTATATTTGTTAGATAAAACCAGAAAGAAAAGATATGAAAGGCTTTTTGAATTATTAAGAAGGACAAATCAAATTTTAATTGAAGCCTATTCTGAAAAGGAATTTTTTGAAAAGATTTGCGAAGTTTTGGTAAAGGAAATTGAGCTTAAAATGGTATTGAGTGGAGTTCCCGATTATGAAACTAAATTAATAAAACTTCTTTACTGGTATGGAGAAGAAAAGGGATATTTGGGGGAAATAAAGGTTTCTATGGAAGAGACAAACCCTGAGGAAAGAGAACCAATTGGCACAGCCTTTAGAGAAGATAAAGTTATTATAATCTCTGATACAGAAACTGATGAAAGATTTTTACCTTGGAGAGAGTCTGCTTTAAGAAGAGGATATTATTCTGTAGCTGCTATTCCTTTAAAAATAGAAGATAAAGTATCCTATATTCTTACCCTTTATGCAGAGGAACCCCTATTTTTTGAAGAAGAAAATAGAAAAATTTTAGAGGAATTAAAGAGGTATTTAGAAATTGGACTTACCAAAATTGAGCTTTTAAGAAAGGAAAGGATTTTAGCTGAAAGATTAAGAAATTTAGAGGAAGTGGTAATAGTTTTGAGAGAAGATGGAGAAATCACCTTTATAAATGAAAAGGGATGTAAGATTTTGGAATGTTCCTTTAAGGAAATATGTGGAAAATCTATAGGAATATTTAATTTTAAATTTAAAGATGAGCCTTTAGAAAATCTCATCAAAATAGGTATCAAAAATATTCTTAGAATTCCTGTTAGACTGGAAAAGGAAAAAGAGACCATATGGTTTGATATGAAAATAATTCCTGTTTTTCTTTCTGATGGCACTTTTAGATATGTAATAATAGCTGAAGATATATCTCAGATCTTGGAATTTGAAGACTTGCTTAAGAAAACAAGATATGTAGATTCAATTACCCTTCTTTTAAATTATGAAGGTCTTTCAAAGAAAATTAATGAAATTTTGCCTTTTCTTACTGATTATGCCTTTTTAATTATTGTTGACCTTTGTGATTTTAGTTATGTAAATGCAAATTTTGGCTATGAGGCTGGAAATTTTTGCTTAGAGGAAATAGGAAAAAGACTTTTTGCTTTTCAAAATCATGTGGTAATAGGCAGACCTTTTGCAGATTCCTATGTTCTGTTTTTTTATAATGTTAAAGAAAAAAATGCTCTTTTAAAAATTTTAGAAAAATTAAAGACTCTCGTTTACGAACCTATAAAAATATTAGACAAGGAAATTAACTTTTTATTTAATGCAGGTGTTTCTATTTTTCCTGAAGATGGAAATACCTTTGAAGAATTGTGGGAAAAGGCAAACATTGCTTTAGATTTTGCCAAGAAAAAAGAAAAGGGTGCTTTAGAGATTTATAATCCAGAATTTAGTAAAAAAATTAAAGAAGCCTTTGAGTGCGAAGCTCTAATAAAAAGAGCCTTTGAAGAAAATCTTTTTACCTTTTATTATCAGCCTATATTTGATATTTCTAAATTAAAAATTTTTGGTTTAGAAGCTTTGGTAAGAATAAAGGAAAAAGATGGGCTTAACCGTTTTCCCTCTGAATTTATTGAATATCTAGAAGGAAGTCAATATCTTAGAAAGTTTGAAGAATTGAGTATAGAAAGGATTAAGGAAAAAATTTTAAGGTGGAAAATACCCATTTCTCTTAATGTTTCTGTAAATTCCATTCTTAATCCTGAATTTATATCTAAAATTGTAAAAAATTTCAAAAATAAAGAGCTTTCTGAAAAACTTATAATAGAAATTACAGAGAGTACATTTGCTAAGAATGTGATGGTATTAAAGGAACACATTTTCAAAATCAAAAAACTTGGTATTCAAATTGCTTTGGATGATTTTGGTAAGGGTTATGCCTCCTTTAATTATTTAAGGGAAATAGAATTTGACATTCTTAAAATTGATAAGGAGTTTGTAAATGAAATGAGCAAAGGGAGAAGAGAATTAATTCTTGTAAAGACTTTTATAGACATTGGGCATGCCTTTGGAATGAAAGTTTTAGCAGAAGGAGTTGAGACTAAAGAACAACTTAATTATTTAGATATAATGGGATGTGATTATGTTCAGGGCTTTTATTTAACTAAACTTATGCCAGAAGAGGAAGTGGAGAAACTTTTGAAACAAAATGGAATATTTTGACAAAATTGCCAAGGTTTATGACAACTGGTATAAAACAAAGACGGGGATTTATGTAGATAAAACAGAAAAGACACTCATATTTTCCCTACTAAAAACCAAAGGTGGTCTTTCTCTTGACCTTGGATGTGGAACAGGAAATTATACCATAGAGCTTTATAAAAGAAGTTTTAAAGTAGTTGGGCTTGATTCAAGTAAAGAAATGTTAAAAGTTGCTAAAGAGAAGAGTTTAGAAATTCTTTTTATAAAAGGGGATGCCTATTTTTTACCTTTTAAGGATAAAGTTTTTGATTTTGTCCTCAGTATTACCATGTTTGAATTTATAAAAGAACCTTTTAAAGTAGTAAAAGAAATTTATAGAGTTTTAAAGCCTGGAGGGGAGGTAATAGTTGGCACCATGAATGAGAAGAGTCTCTGGTTTTTATTTAAAAAGATTAAAAGCTTTTTTATAGAAACTGCTTACAGATATGCAAGGTTTTATACTCCTAAGGAACTGGAAAATCTTTTTAAAATAGCTGGTTTTAAGAATATAGAAACAAGGGGGATTATTTTTTTTCCATCCTTTTTTCCTTTTACTCGGTTAGCATTTAGTTTAGATAGAAGATTAAATAAAGTATTTAAAAATTTTGGAGCTTTTGTAGTGGTGAGAGGAGAAAAATAAGATGATAAAAGATATTATTTATTTAGATTATAATGCCACTACTCCAACTTTACCAGAGGTAATAGAAGAGTTTAAACTTTATTCAGGAGAGTATTTTGCCAATCCAAGTTCAGCTCATAAATTTGGAAAATTTGTAAAGGAAAAGTTGGAAGGATTTCGTAAAAAAGTGGCAGATTTAATTAATGCGGAACCAGAGGAAATAATTTTTACTTCTGGAGGAACAGAAGCCAATCATCTTGCCCTTTTTGGTATAGCCCTTTCAAAGGAGAAGGGGCATATTTTAGTTAGTTCCTTTGAGCATCCTTCGGTTTTAAAACCAGCAGTTAAACTTTTAGAATTGGGCTTTCAAATAGATTTTATTCCTATTAATCCTCAAGGATATGTAGATCCTGATGAGGTGAAAAGGCATTTAAAAAGTAATACCATACTTGTTTCTGTAATGATGGCAAATAATGAAATTGGGACTATTCAACCTATTAAAGAAATAGCTGAAATTTGTAAAGAGAGGGAAATTTATTTTCATACCGATGCCTGCCAAGCAGTAGGTAAAATAGTTGTAGATGTTAAAGAAATAGGATGCAGTCTTTTAAGTATGGCAGGGCATAAGATGTATGCACCTAAGGGAATAGGAGCTCTTTTTGTAAAGAAGGGAGTAAAAATAGAGCCTATATTTTTAGGAGGTGGACAAGAAAGGGGGTTAAGAGCTGGAACAGAACCAATCCCCCTTATTGCAGCTTTAGCTAAAGCTTGTGAAATAATAAAAAGAGATTTAACGGGAGAAAAAGAAAGATTAATTTTCTTAAGAGAAAAACTATATCAAGGATTAAAAGAAATTTATCCTGGACTTTATCGTTATGGAATTCCTGAAAAAACTCTCCCTAATACTTTAACAGTTTCTTTTATTGGTAAGAATGGAGCTAAAATACTTTCTGATCTTTCACAAATATGTGCTTCAACAGGGGCAGCCTGTCATGACAGAAAAGGTTCTCACACGCTTTTAGCCTTAAAAGTTTCTCCTGAAATAACTGAAGGAACCGTTAGATTTTCCTTAGGAAGATATACCAGTTTAGATGAGATAGAAAAAACTTTGGAGATTTTTTCAGAATACTTCAAAGGAAATGTTTAAAAAAATTGGTCAAATTTTTTTGATAAAGCCAGAAAATCTAAGAGATAACCTTTCTTTTTACAAAGATTTAAATTTTTCAAACTTTGTTTTTTTTAGGGAACATTTTATAGAGGATTTTGATTATTACCTTTTCAGTTTAAAGGAAAGACTTAATCTAAAGTTTTTAGCTGTTGATCAGGAAGGAGGAAGGGTGTGTAGAATTGAAGGAAACTTTGAAAGCCCCTTAGAAATTGCCAAAAAATATTTGAAAGAAGGAGAAAAAATAGTCAGAGACTGGGCAAAAAGAATAGCTTTTTCAATAAAAAAATGTGGACTAAACTTTAATCTTTCACCATGCCTTGATCTTGCTGGTGAAGAGGCTGAAGAGTTTTTAAGAGGAAGGACCTTTGGTAAAGATCCAAATTTGGTGAAAAAGCTTTCTCATATTTTTATAGAGGAACATAAGAAAGAAGGAATTTTTATCTGTCTCAAACATTTTCCGGGATTAGGAGAGGTTAAAATAGATCCTCATAAAGAACTTCCCTTTAAGAAAAATATAGAAGAAAAGGACTTAATCCCTTACAAATATCTTCTTGAAAAAGAAAAGATAAATTTTATTATGACTACCCATTTGGTTATAAGTGAACTTGATTCCAAACCTGTAACCTTTTCCTCAAAGGTGATAAAAATTTTGAGAAATGATTTAAACTACAAAGGAGCAATACTTACTGATGATTTAAATATGGAAGCATTAAAGAACTGGGAACTTCAGGAAAGAATAATCTTAAGTTTAGTAAGTGGACATAATTTTTTAATTTATTGTGGTAAATTTAATAATTTAATTTTAGTTTTAGAGGATTTAAAAAGTGAAATAGAAAAAAGTACAGTTCTTAAAGAAAAAATTAAAGAAAGCCTTTTTATTTTTGATAAAATTGAGAGATAAATAAAATGAAAAGAGAAATTTCCTATGAAAAAATAGTTTCTTTGGTTAAAGAAAATTATTTTAAAGCTTGTTTAAAACTTCCTGAAGAGCAAATCTTTGCTTTTAAAAAGGCTTTAGAGAAAGAAGAAAATCTTTTAGCTAAGGCTATTTTTGAAATACTTCTAAAAAATGCAGAATTAGCTGAAAAGAAAAGCTTACCTCTTTGTCAGGATACAGGTATTCCGGTTGTTTGGGTAAGAATAGGAGAAAAGATAAAGGTTAATAATTTAGAGAAGGCTATAAATGAAGGGTTATATCTTGCATTTAAAGAAGGGTGTTTAAGAGCCTCGGTTTGTGATCCTTTAACCAGAAAAAACACACTTACCAATACTCCAGCAATTATTCATTATGAAATTATTTCTGAGGATATTTTTGAGATTTATCTTATGCCAAAGGGATGTGGAAGTGAAAATATGAGTGCCCTTTGTATGCTTTCTCCATCAGTAGGAATAGAAGGAATTAAAAAATTTGTAATAGAGATAGTTAAAAAGGCAGGACCAAATCCCTGTCCACCAATTATTGTTGGTGTTGGGATAGGAGGTAATTTTGAAAAGGTAGCTTTATTAGCTAAGAGAGCACTTTTTAGACCCTTAGGGGAGTCCAATCCTGATCCTGAAATAGCAAAACTTGAGAAAGAACTTTTAGAAGAGATAAATAGTTTGGGAATCGGACCACTTGGATTTGGTGGAAAAATAACTTGTTTGGGAGTTCATATAGAGACTTATCCATGTCATATTGCCAGTTTGCCTGTTGCGGTAAATATTCAGTGTCATTCAGCAAGATTGGCAAGAATTAAATTAATTTAGGAGAGATTATGAAAAAATTGGAGAAAATTTTATTTCTCTTGATTTCGGTCTTTTTAATTTTCTCTTGTGGAAAAAAAACCGAACCCTTTCCCATAAAAGAAAGTATTCCCAAAGGACTTTCCTTTGAAATCAATTTAAATCCCCAAGGAGCAGAACTTTTAATTTCTCTTCCTACAAAAACAGAAGGAGGATATTCACTTAATAAAATAAAAGCTTTAATTATTGAAAAAATAGAACTTCCTCTTGATATTCCTAAAGCAAAGAAAAAGAAAAAAACCATTAAGCTTTCCCCTAAACTTCATTCTGCAGGAAACTTATTTATTTACAACGATTATGAATTAAAACACCGTCATCAATATACTTATAGAATAAAAGTAATAAAAGACTTTTTGGTTGAAACGCCTTTTACAGAACCTATTACTATTTTTTGGCATAATCCTCCTTCTTTTCCTCAAAAATTTCAGATAAAACTTTTGGGAGAAGATGCTCTTTTAATAACTTGGGAAAGGCCAAAAGAAGATATTTATGGACTTTATCTGGAAGGAGAAGTTTTTTATCAATTAGAAAAAGTATCTAAGGAAGGAATAAAGCTTGTGGAAATAAAGAATAAAGAAGAATATTTTGATAAGATTAAGTCTGGAGAGAAGGTTTGTTATAATATAAGAGCAATTTTAAATTTTAGGGGAACTTTTATTCCAGGACCTAAGACACCTGATAAATGTGTAGAGTAGTTTCTCCGTAACTTCGCCTTTGTAAGAGATTAAAATTTCCTATTTTTTCAGGAAGTTCATAACCTGTTCTTTCCTCTGCTATAATTAAGGCAGGCTTTTTTAAAATGTTTTCTGGAAATTTTTTTAAAGTTTTCAGGGCAAGTCCTTTTTCATAGGGAGGAGTTATAAATACAATATCAAAAAAATTTTGAAATTTTTCGGAAAGGATTTTTAATCCCTTTGGAAGATCTAATTTAAAAACTTTAGCTTTATCAAGAAGATTAAATTTTTCGAGATTTTTTTTTATAATATTTATGCTTATAGGACTTGAGTCTATAAAGACTGCAAAATCTGCTCCTCTTGAAATAGCCTCAATCCCAAGTGCACCTGTTCCTGCAAAAAGATCAAGCACTTTTAAATCGGATAAATTTTGACCAAGTATGTCAAAAAGTGCTTTTCTTATTCTTGTTCTGAGGGGACGAATTAAATCTAAATCCTTAGGTGGGCAATAAAGTTTTCTGCCTTTTAAAAAACCTCCAGTTATTTGCAAAGTTAGATCCTTTATTTAGAAAGGATTTCAATCCAAGTGTTGGGTATGGAAAAATAATAGGGATTGAGTTCAGGATGGTAATATTTTCCTCTAAAAATTTGTTTTGGATTAAACCAATCTTTTGGTTCTTTAGTAGCAAGTAAGAAAGCTATTTCTTCTCCATATGATGGAACAAAGGTTCTAACTATTTTAACTATAGGGAAAACAGAGGAAATTAAAGGATAAGAAGATTTTATAACATGAGGGAAATAAATTGGAAGACTTGCCTGTTGTATGAAAACTCCTTTCTTATTTAAAACTCTATAAGCTTCTTTATAAAATTCGTAAGTATAAAGGGATTTAGCTGGTCCTACAGGATCAGTACAATCTACAATTAAAAGGTCAAATTCCTCCTCTGGTGAGTCTTTAAGTCCTTCTAAACCATCTTTAATGACAAATGAAACCCGTGGGTCTTTGTAATCTCCTGAGAGTTTTAAAAAATATTTTTGACAGACTTCATAAACAAGGGTATCTATTTCAAATTGAACAACTTTTTTTATAGAAGGAATTTTTTGTAGTTCTCTTAAAACTCCTCCATCACCACCGCCTATAATTAATGCCTTTTCCGGTGGTTTTTCCAAAAGGCTGGCAGGAAGAAAGGTTATGGTTTCATGATAAATAAATTCATCCTTTTCTGTAAATTGAACAATTCCATCTAAGACAAAAAAATAACCCCAAACAGAATTCTTAAAGATTTGTATTTTTTGTAAGTTTTTTTCTTCAAATACTAATTCAACTTTATAAGTGTGTCCAAAATCTCGATAAATTTTTTCTTTCCACCAAAAGTTTCCAGTCAAGTTTCACCCCAGTCTTCAGAAATTCCTCTGGATATCTCAGCTACATATACATTTTGGGGTTTAAGAGTTTTTTGTAAATTTTCTAAGATTTTATAAGCTTCATCCTTAGAGTCTGCTATTATATCAATGGCGGAATATCCATTTTCAGGCCAAGTATGAATATAAATATTAGCTCTTCCAGAACTAACTTGAGCTGAAACTCCAAAAGGTTGAAATTGATAGCTTATAACTCTTATATTGTTATAATTAGAATTAGTAAGAGCAGATTTAAGGGCTTTTTCCACTATTTTAGCCTTGGCAAGAAGTTCAAAAGGGGAGTTCCAGAATTCGACAATTAAATGATAACTCCATATATTTCGTTTAAGTGCACCTTGCTGGGTAGGGGTGATTTCAAATTTTTCTACTTGACAGAGGGGTTCAAGTACTCTCATGACTCACCTCCCCCCAGGCAAGATGCCTGGCTTATTTGAATTTATGAGTTTACCAATAAAAAAATCGGGACGGGCGGATTTGAACCGCCGACCCCCCACACCCCAAGCGGGTGCGCTTCCAAGCTGCGCTACGTCCCGATTTAAAAAGACAAAAAAATACCTTATTTAACATTTTTATAATAAAAAATTTTTTAAAATTGTCAAGAAGTCGAATTGCCTCATTAAAAATCTAAAGGAAATTTTATCGATGCCTCATATAAAAA
>ERZ1669248.631-NODE-631-length-16111-cov-9.900411_pt1 | contig 16111 bp, 16 predicted proteins | sample MGYA00579296_ERZ1669248 | MGnify/ENA primary metagenome ERZ1669248 (study PRJEB41166, sample SAMN08046057) | hot springs metagenome | biome: hot spring; feature: neutral hot spring; material: thermophilic sediment; isolation source: thermophilic sediment from...
TTTAAATTCCCATTACCAATAACATGGAATTGGATAGTAGAGTATATGCTTAAATGATGGTTTTTCCTTATAGTCTCGGAATGAAGGCGAAGAATTGGAGAGCTGTTGAGAGACCATACACTAGGAGCGACTATATTCACGGGGCTCCCCACTCTAGAATAAACAAGTATACTATGGGGGTCTACAAGGAGGATTACACCCATGAACTACTTCTAGTAGCTAAGGAGGATATGCAGATAAGAGATGTATCAATAGAGTCTGCGAGGATTACAGCAGATAAATATTTGTCTAGGAAAGCAGGTGAAGGAAACTACTTTCTAGAAATTAAAGCTCACCCACACCATGTTTTGAGAGAAAATAAAATGATCTTTGGAGCACATGCAGACAGGCTTCAGGAAGGTATGAGGAGAGCTTTCGGTAAACCAGTAGGTAGAGCAGCTCAAGTATCTTCAGGCGAACCCGTCCTAAGAGTCTTAACTTATGAAAACTGGATCCAAACAGCTAAAGAAGCATTAGAACTAGCAGCAAAGAAGCTACCTAAAAATTACACGATCGTAATATCGAAAATCTCTGAAAAGAAGGTGGCCGCTTAACTCGTTAATCAATAATAGATTACAGGTTGGTTGAGACCAGTTAATATTTAAGAGAGTCTATACTCGAGTCTATCATGTTAGAGGTTGATGGAAATAGATGAAGTTGAAGATATTCTTCGATGGTTCTTCTCGTGGTAACCCTGGACCTTCAGGTATTGGGGTAGTAGTATACAATCAAGACTTCCTTGAAGTTACCAGATTCTCTCAATACGTAGGAGTTAGAACTAATAATGAGACAGAGTATCTAGCTTTAAAGAAAGCTCTGGAGATAGCTTTACAACTAGATGCAGAAGAAATTGAATTATATTCAGACAGTGAACTCCTCGTTAAACAAATTAGTGGAGAATATAATGTTAGAAATAGGAATCTACTCAACCTGCATAGAGAAGTACAGGAATTAATGGGGAGAGTTAAAGTCAAGATTATACACATAGATAGAGAAGAAAACAAACTGGCAGACAAGTTAGCAAATGAAGCTGCAGAAAATCCCAGATAATATCTTTTGAGAATACTCTAATATACAAGAGCTCACTCGATTGTAGAAAACTATAAGGTAAAAAATATATTGAAGTATATGAAGGAGATCTCTCAATGGGTAAACCTATTCGTAGACATATCCTCATGATCCCTGGACCGACTGAGGTTCTGCCAGAGGTTCTCGCATCAATCTCTCTACCAGTCTACCCGCATTATGGTAGAGAATGGGCTGAAATCTATGAAGAAACAACTAGGCTCGCAGCAGAAGTATTCAACACGAGTGGAGAAGTAATAATTTTCCCTGGACCGGGATCAGCTGCTCTCGAGATGGGTATAGCTAATCTAATCGCTCCAGGGGAAAAGATAATAGTTATTTCTAATGGCTTCTTCGGAGAGAGAGTTGAAGAGATTGCACACCACTTAGGATGCAGAGTCATCCCACTTAGAGCTGAGTATGGTAAAATTGTTGAGCCTAAGCAGCTTGAGGAAACGTTAGAGATGCATAAGGACGTGAAAGGGCTGGCTGTCGTACATAATGAAACATCTACAGGGGTTAGAAACCCAATAATGGCTTATGGTAGAATAGCTAAAGACTATAATTTATTCTACATTGTTGATGCAATATCTTCATATGGTGCGATAGAGCTACGGGTTGATGATTGGGGAATAGATTACTGTGTCGGATATGCTGGGAAAGCTTTATCCTCTGTCCCCGGAATAGCTCCAGTAGCTATTAATCACGAAGTCTTCAGATTCATAGAGGAGAGAGATTGGAAGCCTTCTTCATGGTTTCTAGACTTATCGGTATGGAAAAAATACATGGATAAATGGAAGACGATAGGTCATCCATACCCATCAACTGTTCCAACTCACAGTATAATTGGATTACGAGAAGCATTAAAAACAGCATTGAACGAAGACTTAGAAAAAAGATATGAGAGACATGAAAAAATGGCTAAAGCTTTTAGGAAGGCTGTCAAAACTATGGGTTTAGAAGTTGTTGCACCAGAAGAATATGCTTCACCAACAGTTACTGCAGTAAAATCTCCTGAAGGATTATCCAGCAAGATAGTTAGAGAAATGTTAGAGAAATTCAATGTAATGATCTCGGGAGGTCTAGGAGAGCTGGAAGGAAAATCTTTCAGAATCGGCCACATGGGGTTAACGGCTACACCTTTATATCTAGTATATACCATATCAGCATTAACGCGAACACTTAACAATCTCGGAATCAAGGTAGATGAGTGTAAGCCAATAGAAGCTTTTTATAAATCAATTGAAAGCAGATAACATTTGCGTCTAACCGCAAAGTTTATGTAATCAATCTTGAAGTAATTGAATGAAATGCCGTTACTAAGTAAAGAGGATAGAGAGTTCATAGAGAAAAAGTTTGAGAAAGAGCTAGAAAATGATGTTAGAGTAGTGCTTTTCACTAAAAAAAGAGATTGTGAATTCTGTGAAACAGCTGAACAGCTAATAGAAGAAGTCTCATCAACATCTACTAGAATTAAAAGTGAAGTCCACGATATTGATGAAGAATCTGGACTTGCTTCTAGATGGCGTATAGATAAAGTGCCAGCTACACTATTGTTCGGTGAGAAAGAGTATGGTGTTAGATTCTTTGGTCTGCCGTCGGGATACGAGTTCTCAACATTCATAGAAGATATAGTAGATGTATCTAGAAGAAGCAGTAGATTATCGCCTAGAACTAAGGAGATCGTTAAAAAGATAGATAAGCCCGTGCACATACAGGTGTTCGTTACGCCTTCATGCCCTTACTGTCCAAGAGTAGTAAGACTTGCACATCAATTCGCTATTGAAAACACAATGATAACTGGAGACATGATCGAGGCATTAGAATTCCAAGAACTATCTAACAGATATAATGTATTAGCTGTTCCAAAAACAGTGATAAACGACGAGATCTTCTTTGAGGGAGCAGTACCTGAGCCACTATTCCTACAACAAGTCTTAAAAGCTCTACAACTATAGAGTGTTCACTATAATCCTATCATTATCTTCTAATATCTATAGTCGCTATTCTCTCCAATATTAATAAGAGTACAGCTTCATGTAGCTCTCTTGCTTGGACTGAATTGATCTCTTCATCAGTAATATTGTAAAAGTTTTTTGCTGCATTAATTCTATCAATCGTATGGAGATCTTCCTCGTTGAATTCTAATCCATCTATTATTTCTGTAAGCTTTTTTGAAAATTCTTGTAACTCCTCTTTACTTCTACTTAAAACACATATTCCAGCATCTTTAGTCTCTCTATCCATACTGATCTTCTTTATCGCTTCATCTATCTGGCTCTCAGAAGATAATCTAACAAGTATCTCTACATCAAGCTTTCTGGCTATATTAGTCTTAGATTTGAATGCGAGGATCGCGGAAACAGCTGCAAACAAAATCTGTTTCAAGGAAATTACATGACTGGCTCGAAAAATTACCACTAGACAGTTTGATGTCTTTAAATCATTTAAGAGTTTATCTATGTTTTCTAATATTTCACGGTTATCGACATTATAAACGGCTGCAGAAATGAATAACCCATCGTATTGTATCGTCTCCAAAGATTTCTCAATACCTTAAGAGAATAAGTAAGATAAAAACATATGATGAACGTTAAGAGCGTGGAAAATATAATAAACGATTAAATCGTATAGATGCTTAGAGTAAGAAAGTACGTTAGCATGGTTAGGACCGCTGGTGAATTGATGATGAATTTCTTGAAGAAGCATACTCAGAAAGTCAAGGAACAGATGAGCGAATTGAAGTGGAATGTCCTAGCTCTTTATCTAGCTCGTAAAGATCCTCGGATACCTTTAAGGTCAAAGATCCTCGTTGCTGTAGCTGTTGCATACCTATTGACTCCAATAGACTTGATTCCAGACTTTATCCCAGTGATAGGTCAATTAGAAGACATAGTGATAGTACCAGCTTTATTGGGTTTTGCGATGAGATCAATACCTCCGGAATTATTGAGAGAGTATAAAGAGAAAGCTATGCTTGAATTCAGAAAAGGAAGCCCTAAATCATATATTGGAATGATTATGGTGATCGCGGTATGGGTTCTCATAATCTTATTGGTAACATACTTAATCCTAGAGAGTCTTAGCATACTATGATCTTTGATAAGATATTAGAGGATACTTGGTCTATTTTTTCTTTAAGTGTTCTCCAATATTATCTTCCACCATGTATTATAGGTATTATCGTGATCTCGTCCTCATCTTTAACGTATGTGTTCTCTAAGCCGAGGCTTTTAACTTCTACACCATTGACTAAAACAATTATCTCTGGTGAAATATTCCCCTTGGAATCTAGTATCCTCTTCTTAATCTGTTCAGGAAGCATGTTTAAAGCTTCATTGAGTTTTGCCTTCCCATTTATCTTCAATCTCAATTCATTAAGCCCCGCGGTCTTCTTTAAAGGTCCAACTAGCTCTATCTTCAAGCTCTCACCTAACTAGGAACCCTCTATCAGAAAGGTGCATGTTCTTCACCGTATCTGTGCAGGTCATTGTCATCATTTGAGGGCATATAGAATTATGTATACCCAGTATTTTAGGTTGTATATGAGCCTTTAAGACTTCACGTCTAATTCTCTAGCCATATTTATATTCTCCTCGATAAAATAAAATGTTACAGATTAAATTGTATGGAGGAAATCTATCAGTCTCTCGGAAAGTCTCCATTATTGCGATCTTATCGATAGCTGTTTTTATCTCAAAGATTTTTCTACCCTCTCCAATAGACAAGTTCATGATAGTTTTTCAAGGAATACTTTTTGCTTTAGCAAACTTCACAGTTGGGAGAATTGGTGGAACATTGATAGGAGTTATTTCAGGCCTATTTACACAATTCTGGAGACCGGTATTCATTCCTTTTACATTTATATTTGCAGTATTTTACGGATTCATGATCGATTGTTTTATTTCAATACTTAAGGTAAAGACTCCGTCTACATCTGTTAATACGTTGAGACTTATGATTGCATTATCTCTATCTACAGCAATTGTCGGCGTCGCATCAATGTATGTTACAGTTATGGTGGGGGTGATGCCTTGGGCTCCAGCAGTATACTTAATGATACTTATTGGTGGAACCCTTAACGGTGTAGCTGCAGGATATTTAACTGCTCAAATCTGGAATAAATATTTAGTGAAGAAGTGGAAATAACTCTCAGGATTTTCGACTTAAATTCAATGCTTGAAAAGATGTAGGTGATAGTTTTATCTAATCTTATCTTAGCGGAATCGTGTTATGTTGTTGTCTTTGCAGCTATTTTGTCTTCTTTCACTTGACTTAAGATCTTTCGAAGTGTTTCTGTTATAAACTGTATGTCTTGAACTGTTATCATGTATGGTGGTAGAAATCTTACTACTAGTTTTCCAGCTCTTAAAGCTATAACGCCATCGTCTTGTAGGAATTTCAGTATCTGAGTGGGTTCGAATTTAGTCTCTATACCAATCATTAACCCTCTACCTTTCACTGATCTAACGACTTCACTGAATTCTTCTTTGAGTTCTTCAAGACTTTCTTTGAATACTCTGCCTATTTGAGCAGTTTTCTCTACTACGTTTTCTTCAAGTAGAACGTTTATCGAAGCTGTCAGAGCTGCACATGCCAGTGGGTTTACTCCAAATGTTGATCCATGGTCTCCTTCTTTCAATTTTTCTCCAAGCTCTGTTTTAAAAGCCGCTAAGCTAACTGGAAATCCTCCACCTATAGCTTTTCCAGCTACTAGTATGTCTGGTTTTATGTTAGCGATTTGGTGTGCCCAGAGTAGTCCAGTTCTACCGAAGCCTGTCTGAACTTCGTCAACTATCATTTGAGCCCCCGTTCTATCGCATGCTTCCCTAATAGCTTTCAAAAATTCTACTGAGGCCTCGTTTAATCCTCCTTCTCCCTGGATTACTTCAACGATTACTCCTGCTGTCTCATTGTCTACTTCTTTCTCTAATTCTTCGACTTTATTGTATGGTAGGAATTTTACTTCCCATGGGAATGGATCGTATCCTTCTCTGTATCTTGGATTCCATGTTACTGAGAGGGCTCCCATGGTTCTTCCATGGAATGCATTAATGAAGGAGATGAATTTCTTCCTTCCAGTAAGTTTTCTAGCAACTTTCAATGATAGCTCTACAGCTTCTGATCCTCCATTAAACATATATACGTATTCAAGCTTTTTTGGAAGAATTTTACTTAAGCTTTCTAATGCTCTTTCCTTAGCTTCTGTATTGAACGCAGGATATGCTCCATAGATAAGGTTAAGCTGTTCTTTTATGGAATTAACGATTTTAGGGTTTCTATGTCCAAGGAAGAGTGAGCCATACTGAGCATGGCAATCGAGATACTTTCTACCATCAACATCCCAAACATACTGGTTTTCAGCTCTGGAAAGTTTCAACCCTCTAGGACTATAAAACTGTATCAACTTTACCATAATCTCAACCATTTCCGATATACGTTAAACTTGTTTAAAAACTATTACCTGTTGCTACGAATATTGATAAAAGACTTATATATAGACTCGGCTCAGCCAATATCTCCGACTTCCCGGTACCAGGGTTTAGAAGTTCCAATCTTTGAACGTTTAAGCCAGTTCTTAGTCTTCTCACATGATTCTACAGCTTCTCTAATCTTATTAACGTTTTTAACAATCTTCTCAGCTTGTTCTATCTTAATTAAGTTTTCATCTTTAAACTTCATTGTGAAAAACTCGACTTTCTTCAAGTTCTCTAAAGCATCATACCAGAAACCCCAATCATCTGCAAGTACGCTAGCTATGTATCTTCTATCTATAACTTCTCTCTCTGAAGAATCGCTGACTTCATGCGTCATTAAGACCGCCATCATATCTATTATATCCTTCTTGTTTATTTGATGTATCTGGAGCTTCTCCAACATTAGATCAGTCAAAGTAATAGTTGGATAATCTAATTCTAGTCTACCTTTTCCTGGTTCAGTTCCAAAATTTACATCATGACTGAATTCGAGTTTGTCGAAGAAGATGTCTACTTTCACTTGGTCTTTAAAATATATCAACCTCTTGTGCCCAAATAAAGCGTTTATAATCCTATCCTCACTATATCCTAGTTCCTTCATTAAATTAATTATTTGCTTTCTCTGCTTACTATAGGCCATTAAATCTATATCTGTAAAGATTGAGCCTGTATCGAGTCTCCCTGAATTCTTAAAGAACTTCAATGTATCCTCATCTTCACTACAGTGGAGATATGCAGCTAGAGCACCTAAGATCCTAACAATTATATTTCTCTGTTTAGCTACTTCCACAAGCTCGATAGCTGCTCTCAAAACTTTAGATGAATATTCATCCAGCAAATCCAGTCCAGTATCTTTGATGCTAATAGATTATATAAATATATATTGCATGTTAGCATAGTAGAGTCTATGTCTAGAGTATCTGAGTACTTGAGTAGAGAGGAGAAATCTATTGGGAAGACTATTGGTATAAGATTTTATCCAATAGTTATTGATAGAGCAGAGGGCTCAAATGTTTACGATGTTGATGGGAGAGAGTACATAGATTTTTCATCTCAATGGGCTGTAACAAGTCTAGGCCATAATAATCCAGAGATAGTTGACGCAGTGAAGAAGCAGATTGAGAAACTTGTATTTTCCTCCCATACTTCTTTCCCGAACGCTGTCTGTATAGAACTAGCTGAAAAACTAATAGAAGTATCTCCTGGAAGTTTTGAGAAGAAAGCTTGGTTCGGGTTATCAGGCTCAGACGCGAATGAATTCATATACAAGATTATGCCGATTTACTCTGGTAGAAGAAGGCTCCTCGGCTTTCAAGGATCATACCATGGCCAGACCATGGGAGCATTAAGTTTATCGGGACATAAAGCTCTGACAAGATTTATCGGTTTTCCAAATACTGTTAAAGCACCTTACCCATACTGTTATAGATGCCCATTTAAGCAAAGTTATCCTGAGTGCGGGTTACTCTGCATAGATTTTCTAGAAAATAACGTGTTAGAGAATGCTCCAGCTGAAGATTTAGCTGCTGTAATAGTTGAACCGATCCAGAGCGATGGTGGAGTAATCGTTCCTCCACCAGAGTTTATTCCAAGACTCCACAAGATCTGTAGAGATAGAGGGATAAGCTTAGTAGTAGATGAAGTAAAGGTTGGATTCGGTAGATCTGGTAAATTCTTCGCTGTAGAGCATTCTAACATTGCTCCAGACGTATTAACAATGGCTAAACCTATGGCTTCAGGCTTCCCGCTTAGCGCAGTTGTAGGCAGAGCTGAAATCATGGATGCAGCTTTAGCAGCCCACTTATTCACTAGTAGTGCTCACCCAGTTAGCTGTGCAGCCTCACTAGCAACAATAAACATTATCTTGAGAGATAAGATCCCGGAGAAAGCTGCTAGAACTGGTGAATACATCTTGAAGAGGCTCAATGAACTCTATGAAGAACATCCATTGATAGGGGATGTTAGAGGTAAAGGGATGATTGTAGGAGTTGAGCTCGTAAAAGACCGTGAAAGTAGAGAGCCAGCAAGTTTTGAGACTGCATGCCTTGTTTACAGAGCATATGAGCTTGGATTACTCATAACTTACGTTGGAACATATTCTAATGTTGTAGAGATTACTCCACCCCTCACAATAAGCATTGAAGAAACTGATAAAGCGTTAGATATATTTGAGAAAGCCTTAGATGATGTTGAGAAAGATAGAGTGGACAAGGAGAAGGTTAAGAAGTTTGCTGGCTGGTGAAAGGAATAAATGGGCTACCATTATCCCATAATTCGATTCTGAAACCACTACTCTCCAATAGACTTCTTAGGTTACCCTCTTTTTCTTTAGGCGTGATAATTATTATCCCTCCTTCTCTTCCATCTCCTCTGAGGAGAGCTTTCATAACATATTTAGCTGGTTGTAGATGGACTCCATATCTTCTATAGGTTTCCCTTATAATGATGAAAGATTCATTTTCTACTTCTATTAGGCCAGCGCATACCACATAATGACCGACACTCTCTCGGAAGACTTCTTTAAACTTCTCCCTTAAAAGTAGTCTCTCAGATAATCTAAAAATCTTCTCTGAATCCAGTAAATGCTTTGTATTCAAGTTCAAAATGAACTGTGCCCCATACTCCTCAGATCTCTTCAATAAGTTTAGGAAAACATTCATCTTCTCTTCTGACAATAGGTCGCCATCGATCTTGCTGTAGGTCTTCACTGGGATAGCTCCTAGCTTTGACATTGTTACTTCATGGATAGCTTGAATTATTCCTTCGGGACTTGCTCCAAGCTCCTGAGACTTCTCAGTAGTTGGGAGATCGTTAAACCTATACCATATATTTCTATACTTTCTGATTAGTTCTTCAGCCTGTTCTCTTGGAAGATTTGCTACTTCTTTCTTTAGTCTCTTCAGTATCTCTATATCAGAGGGGTCAACATTCACTCTCGCAAGATATGCTATGTAGTCTTGGTCTATAGTTTCATTCTTGTATGTTTTATATCCTAAGCCTCTCAAGATGTATGAGACGGAGAAAGCTCCACAGAAGTTTTCCTTCTGGTCAAGTTCTTTAACGTATTCTTCATGAATTGATAGATAATTTAGTGTGGGATAGATTTTTATTTTTTCACCTAGAGTTGATAGTACTCTATCTGCATTTACGTCTTTTAATGTGTTTAGAATCTCTCTAATCTTAGAATACTGGGACATAGTTCTTGATCTCCCATGGGCTAACATAATGATCGTAAGCGTCACATTCCACTTTTTTCACTTTGATGTATTCTTCTATAAGCTCTGAACCGAGCTCTGACTTAAGGTAGCTGTCTTTCTCAAGATATGCTAAAGCTTCTCTCAAACTTCCTGGGAGAAGCTCAACATTCTTCTTGATCTTCTCTTCTTGAGAAAGCTTGTACGCATCAGTATTAACGGGATCCCCTGGATCCATCTCTTCTCTAACACCATGTATTCCTGCAGCTATAGTTGCAGCTAAAGCTAGGTAGGGGTTTGCTGCTGCATCAGGTGTCCTAAATTCTAGCCTGATATTCTTTTCTTCTTTACCAACTCTAGTTGTCGGAATCCTTATTGCAGCAGACCTATTATTATACCCATAGCAAATGTTTGATGGTGCCCAAGATCCTGGAACTAGCCGTTTATAAGAGTTAACAGTAGATGCAACTATAGCTGATAATGCTTTCATATGATGTAGAATTCCAGCGATGAAGTGGTATGCTGTCTTCGATAGGTTTAACCCTCTCTTATCATTTCTATCGTAAAATATGTTTTTACCTGTTTTAGTGTCTAGAGCGCTTATATGGAAGTGCATCCCGCTTCCAGCATGCCAATCGAAAGGTTTAGGCATAAATGTAGCAACTAGACCATGCTTTGCGGCTACTCCTTTTGCAACATCTCTTAAGACAACCATGTCATCAGCAGACCTTAATATGTCTCTATGCTTCATGTTTATTTCTAGTTGTCCTGGTCCATATTCTTTGATTAATCTAACCACTGTTATCCCTGAAGCTTTGAGAGCATTAATGATCTCTAGAGCTATCTCTCCAAGAGTATCGTATCCAACTGTTGAGAAGCATCTCGCCCAGTCTACAGGCTCAACCTTGTCTGGAGCAGACTGTTTCAAGATGTAGAATTCAGTCTCCGCTGCACATTGGAATCTCGCTCCAATCTCTTCTTCATATTTTCTTGAGAGCTTCCTCAATAAACTCCTAGTACAGAAGCTCCATTCGCCACCATCTTTTAATCTCATATCGCATATAGTTCTACCTTGGCCTTCAGAATATGTTACAGGTGCAAAAGTCTCTAAGTCGGGGACTAGAAAGATATCTTCAGATTCTGGTCCAAACCTCGGCTCCGATAATAATGTATCAAGAGATGTAAAAGACTGCATGGCCATGGTTAATCCGATCCCATATGTTAGATGGTCTTCTAGCTCATCAAGGTAGGATGCTTTAGCTCTTAGAACACCGTCCAAGCCAACATAAATAAACCTAACAATCTGAATATTATACCGTCTAACGATATCCATAACATCATCTATCTTGCTCATAACGTCTCAATCTAATCTGACGGATTAATTAAACTTTCTAGCCGAAAATGTAATCGTCAAGAGAACACTATCCCTTATAACTGCTAGTTTTCGCGAGATCTTACTCTTTCTTCCCGTAAAGATTTATATATATTGTATATTCTGGAATATACCATGAGCTCTGATGAGTTATTGTTTGTTAGGAAAACTTCAGGGCTTGTTAGAGAGATTGGAGCCTTCTCAGTAATGGCGATAGCTGCTAACTACGTTATTGCTGATGGCTTCTACCTGTTTACAGCGGGTCAAGGGTATTCAGCTCCTGGAGCAAACATACCGTTAGCCTTAGTGATAGGCGGTATAATAATGGCTCTGGCAGCTTTCGCTGTAATATTCCTTACAATGGCCATGCCTAGGACAGCATCCGACTACGTAGGAATATCAAGAGTACTACATCCACTGCTCGGATACATAGAGGCATTGCTCGTCTTCGGAGTACATATCTGGATTGTTGGAGCATTATCATTCTTTATGGCATGGTTCTGGGGAAGCTCAATAATACAGATAGGGCTAGCTACACATAATCCTTCGATTATATCTCTTGGAGAATGGTTGTCAGTCGATACAGGAGCAGCAGTAGGTCTTGGAATACTCTTCGTACTAATCTTCGGTATAATCAGCCTCCTAGGCGTAAAAGTATTCAAATACGTTGTAAACATACTCTTCGCTCTAGCGTTAATAGCTGGAATAGTAACTATAGCGGGAGCAATATATGCGTCAACGCTTTCACTATCTCAGATAAAGAATTTATGGGACATGACTTACGGAGCAGGCGCATACGATGAAATAGTAAGAGTTGCTGAAGCAGCGGGGTGGAAAGATTATATTGCTTCTTCTACAGGCGATCCTTCAAAGTGGGGTTGGCCGGGGCCATGGTCTCCTGAGATAACGCTTTCCCTAAGCATTGTAATATCTGCATATGCTTTCTGGGGTCTTGAATTCGCAAACTATATGGCTGGAGAGATCGATAAGCCTAAGAGAAACTTTTTCCTTGGAACGATCGGAGCAATAATCTTAGTCTTCGCATATTATCTACTTGTCTCCGTGCCTACACTATATGGATTCAAAGAATTCTTCTCAATGTATGAGTATGTTATGAACACTGAGGCTGCATACAGTCAGCTCACAATTAATCCAGTTCAAACACCTACATGGGCTGTTTTCATTGCTTCATTATTTGGAGGCTGGGCTCCAATACTTGCTGTAATTGTCACATTAGCTGTACCGTTATGGGTTATGAACGGTATACCAGTATATATGATGGTGCCGACGAGGATCGCTTTCGCATTAGCATTCGATAGATTCTTCCCAGAGAAACTCGCAGAAGTTAACGCTAGATTCAGAACCCCCCACTTTTCAATACTGGTCGTAATGATAGTCGCTATTGTGATGATACTTGTATTGGCTTCGCCAGAGTATGGACCATTATTCTATGCAATAACAGCTGTTACAGCTGTAGCTGTTAAATGGTTCCTCTCCGCAATATCTACAACAATACTACCATACAGGAGACCAGAAATATACAAAGAAGGATACACTGGCACAGTAGGAAAGATACCTATAGTGTCCATCGTCGGTGGAGCAGCAACTATAGCTACATTGATACTGCTTATACTTGGTTTACAGCAAGTAGCTGGAGACCCAACGTTTGTTTCTCCACTCTGGATGATCGGATGGACGCTACTCGCTATAGTGTTATATGTATACTACAGGTGGGCTAACAAGAAGAAAGGAATACAGGTTGAAAAAATCTTTACTGAGATACCTCCAGCCTAAACCTTCATCTAATTCTCATATTTTTTATTGTGTAAACTTTATAGTAGAGTTTGATTATGCGAGGTGGAGTAAGCGATGAGTTCATTCAAGATGTTCTTCTCAGCAGATATACATAATAGTGAGATAGTATTCAGGAGATTTCTATCAATACCTAAATACTATGACGTAGATGTCTTGATACTTTCAGGAGACTTAACAGGTAAAGCAATTGTACCCATTATAGACCTTGGAGGAGAGAAGTATCAATACACATTTAAGGGGAAGACTGAGATTGTGCAAGGTCGTGAACAATTAAACAACGCCATAGACGAGTTAAGAAATAGAGGACTCTACACATATGTATGTACTAGAAATGAATTAGAAGAGTTGAGAAATAAGCCAGATGAAGTTGATAAACTCTTCAAGAAGTTGATAAGTGAGACAATACAGGAATGGGTTAAAGATATCGAGGAGCACATCCCTAGGGAGAAAGAAGTAATCTTGATGCCTGGAAACGATGACATATTCGACATAGACCCAATAATACAGAAAAGTGATAGAGTAATCTATCCTCTTGGAAAACTTGTAGAGCTACCACTTGGATACGGAATGATCTCTATGGATTATGTTAATCCAACTCCTTGGAATACTCCTAGGGAAGCCGATGAAAAGAATTTAATGAAGATGCTTGAAGAAAAAACAAAGTTAGTTGATAGAGATTGGAGAAAGATTATTTGCTGCTTCCATCCACCACCATATAATACTAAACTAGATATAGCTCCCAAGCTTGACAAGAACTTGAAGCCAGTCTACAGCTTCGGAGAAATCGAGAAAGAGAATGTTGGAAGCAAATCTATAAGAAAATTCTTTGAAAAATATAATCCTCTCTTAGGATTACATGGACATATACATGAAGCTCCTGGAATGGATAAAGTAAGTGAAACAATAGTGTTTAACCCTGGCTCAGAGTATTCTGCAGGAATACTGAAAGGCGTCATCCTAGAACTAGATAGACAAGGCTTAAAGAATTGGTATAGAATAGGATAGATAAACATGCACAACTATTTGTCAGCTCTAGGCGATAAAGTAATCGCAACCCAGTCTCCTCTAGCATCGAGAATAGCGTTAAAGATAATGGAAGATGGTGGAAACGTTGTAGACGCAGCTGTAACCGCTTCACTTTTATTGGGAGTTGTTGAGCCTGGATGGAATGGCATCGGTGGAGGAGGATTCGCACTCATATATTCAGAAGATACAGGGTTTAAAGCTCTAGATTACCGTGAAACAGCACCTTCACGGATAAACATCGAAGATTATAGAAGCGAAGAAGAAATGTCTATCGGCTATAAAGCTGTAGCTGTTCCCGGAACACTTAAAGGTTTATGGATTCTACATCAAGAATTCGGAGAATATAGTTGGAGAAAGATAATAGAGGCCCTGAAGAAATATGCAGAATCGAATGTTGTCTCGAAGCTTTGGTCTAAATGTATGCACAATAACTTGGATAATGCATTGTACAAGGTTAAACTCTTCTCTGAAAGCAGTGAAACCTTCTTGAGAGATGGTGAGATCTATCCAGAAGGCTCAAGAATAACGCAGAGTAAACTCTACTCGACACTTCATAACTTAAGAGATGGCCCCCAATATTTATATGAAGGAGAGCTAGCTGAGAAAATTGAAGAATTATTCAGCATAAACGATGGATACCTATCATTGAAGGACTTGTCAGATTATAAGCCGATATGGAGGCGGCCGCTCATCGAGGAAATAGAGCTATATGGAAGAAACTTAAAAGTAGCAGGGCTACCTCCACCAAGCTCATCAATACTAATAATACATTCTCTAAAGATTCTACCATACCTACACTTGGATAAGAAGGATTACTATCTTGGACTAGCACATCTCTTATTCCACCTGATTATGGAGAGGTCACGTAAGATATTTGACCCAACCTTCTATAGTGGAGACCCACTTGAAATTCTTTCAGAGAGAAAGATCCATGAATGCATTGAGTCTATAGAGGCTTATCATCCTGAATTTTTAATAGATCGAGATACAGGTGGGACAAGCCACGTAAGCATTATTGACAGTTCTAGAAAAATGTGCGTCTCTCTTACAGAGACTATTGAATGCTTTATGGGTTCAGGGTTAACTATTAACGGCATAATACTTAACGATGAAATACATGACTTCACGCTTGAAAAAGATCATCCCAACAGTATACATTCTGGGAAGAGACCTGCTAGCAGCATGTCACCCATAGTAATACTCAACGAAGATGAGGAGCCTGAAATAGTTATCGGAGCCTCTGGAGGATTAAGAATAATATCTGCAATCACTCAAACTCTACTAAACTACTTCGTGAGAAAACTCGATCCAGTTACATCAATACTTAAAGGCAGAATCCATGTGAGGAAAGGAAAAATAATAATAGAAGATAATATTGAAGAAGAAGTCTTGAGAAGTGGGTTAACCCGAAAGTTCCCTATCGATAGAGTGAGAGAAGTATCAATGTATCCTGGAACCGACCTATATTTCGGAGCAGTTCAAGCAATATTCAAACAAGGAGATAAATATCTAGCAGTTTCAGATCCTAGAAAACAGTCAGGAGCATACGTGCAGAATCAATCTTAAATATAATGCTTGAACAATACAAAATTAAATTCATTAATCTCCATAGCTACCTATTATTACTTGGAAGATGCCCCGGTAGCTCAGCCTGGTGGAGCACTGGCTTGGTAAACTAGAGATCCAGAAAGCCAGGGGTCGCGGGTTCAAACCCCGCCCGGGGCTGGACTTTTATATATTGATTATGTAAGTTTGAGCGTGTTGAAAAATTGTGGAGTGGTCCAAGAATGTTTGCAGAGTTTATATGTTAGATTTTAACTGAGAGGTTAACAGATTGTCATCTGTTTATTGAACAAATAATCTCGATGTATGTTCGATCTATTTTTCGACACGCTCAAACTTACATAATACGTCTTTCCCATCTTTCTATCATAGATCGGTGCCCCCCTCTTTATTAATAGATGCGGTCCTGTACATCTATATTCAACTTCAATAATAGTTCTTTAACATAGTTGAGAAGTCTTAAATCCGTATTGTAAACATATATTTTTCCATTCTTCTTTATAGATCCTTCACTATCGAAGAATGCTCTAAGAAACGATGTTATAGTCTCTACACTATAT
>ERZ1669248.635-NODE-635-length-15968-cov-15.307924_pt1 | contig 15968 bp, 14 predicted proteins | sample MGYA00579296_ERZ1669248 | MGnify/ENA primary metagenome ERZ1669248 (study PRJEB41166, sample SAMN08046057) | hot springs metagenome | biome: hot spring; feature: neutral hot spring; material: thermophilic sediment; isolation source: thermophilic sediment from...
TTTCATTCGCCTTTCAAGATTTTCCTCAGCACATAGGGCAAGATGCCGCCGTGTCGGTAGTAGTCCACTTCAACGGGCGTGTCAAGGCGAGCGATGGCGGTGAAGGTGATTTCGCTGCCGTCGGGCTTTCGGGCGCGAACGGTCAGTTCTTTGCGCGGGTGCAATCCTTCGGCAATGCCTTCAATGTCAAAGACTTCCTCGCCTGTCAAGCCCAAAGTCTCGCGGTTTTCGCCGGGTTGAAACTGCAAGGGTAAAACGCCCATGCCCACCAAGTTGCTTCGGTGGATGCGCTCAAAGGTTTCAGCAATGACGGCTTTCACGCCCAACAACGCCGGTCCTTTCGCCGCCCAGTCTCTGGAACTTCCGCTGCCGTATTCCTTGCCTGCGATGACGAGCAACGGAACTCCACGCTCTTTGTAACGCATCGCCGCCTCGTAAATCGTCATCACTTCCCCGTCCCTCGTCCCTCCTCCCTCGTCCCCGAAGTAAACCGTCCAACCGCCTTCTCGGTCGGGCGTGAGCAAGTTGCGCAAGCGGACATTAGCAAAAGTCCCTCGCATCATGACTTCATGGTTGCCGCGCCTTGCGCCGTAAGTGTTGAAGTCTTTTGGCTCAACGCCCCGCTCAATCAAGTAGCGACCTGCAGGGCTGTCAACGGGAATGCTGCCAGCGGGCGAAATGTGGTCGGTGGTGATGCTGTCACCCAAAACCGCCAAGACGCGAGCACCTTTGATGTCTTGCAACGGTGGCGGCTCAAGGGAGAAGTCAGCGAAGAAAGGCGGCTCTTTGATGTAAGTTGACGACGGGTCAAAAACGAACAAGTCGCCTTTAGGCACAGGCAGTTTGCGCCATCGCTCGTCACCAGCGAAAACTTTTGCGTAGCGCTTTCGGAACATCTGCGGCTTGAGGGCTTTATGGATGGTCTGGCGAATTTCTTCCATGCTCGGCCAAATGTCCCGCAAGTAGACGGGTTCGCCGTTGGGCGTGTAACCGATGGGTTCGTTGTCAAAGTCAATGTCAATGCGACCCGCCAAAGCGTAAGCGACGACGAGCATCGGCGACGCCAAATAGTTGGCGCGAACGAGGGGATGAATGCGAGCCTCAAAGTTGCGGTTGCCACTCAAAACGGCGACAGTGACTAAGCCTCGCTCTTTAATGGCGTTAGCGATGGGTTCGGGAAGGGGACCGCTGTTGCCGATGCAAGTGGTGCAACCGAACCCGACCAAGTGAAACCGCAGCGCCTCAAGGTAGGGCATTAAGCCAGCGTTTTCCAAGTAATCCACGACGACGGCGGAGCCGGGAGCGAAACTTGTCTTCACCCAGGGCTTGACTTGCAAGCCTTTTTTGACGGCGTTGCGTGCCAGCAAACCCGCACCGACCATGACCGTCGGGTTTGAGGTGTTGGTGCAACTGGTGATGGCAGCGATAACGACGGAGCCGTGACGAAGGGCAAACTGTTGGCTGTCAACGCTGACCCAGACTTCTCGGCTTTCCGTCCCGCTTTGAACCTCAGCCGTCGCAACGGCAGCGCTTTCCGTCTCCAATCGGTGCAAGGCAGCGGTTTGGGCGTGTTCCGCTTTTTGCCCTGAAGAGGGCGCTGATTTTGGCAGCATCGTCGGCAGCGTCTCCCAGAATTGGCGCTTGACTTCCTTTAGCCGCACCATGTCATGCGGTCGCCTCGGTCCTGCCATCGTCGGCTCCAACTGCGACAAGTTAACTTCAAGGACATCGCTGTAAGTCGGCTCAACGGTCTCGTCGTAGAACAACCCTTGCTCCTTGCAATAGCGCTCCACCAACTCAACATGCTCCTCAGGTCGTCCCGTCAAGCGCAGGTAAGCGAGGGTTTCGTCATCCACAGGGAAGAAGCCACAGGTAGCACCGTATTCAGGCGCCATGTTGGCGATGGTGGCTCGGTCGGGAAGGCTCAGCAACTTCAAACTCGGACCGAAAAACTCCACGAACTTGTCCACGACGCCCTTTTTGCGCAGCAAATGCGTGACCGTCAGCACCAAATCCGTCGCTGTCACGCCTTCAGGAAATTCGCCCGTTAGCCGAACGCCGACGACTTCAGGAATGCGCATGTAGTAGGGCTGACCGAGCATGACGGCTTCCGCCTCAATGCCGCCGACGCCCCAACCCAAAACGCCCAAGCCATTGACCATCGTCGTGTGCGAGTCAGTGCCGACGAGGGTGTCAGGGAAAGCGACGATTTCCCCGTCCCCCGTCCCACGCCCCTCGTCCCGTCTCACCTGCACGACTTTTGCCAGATACTCAAGGTTGACTTGGTGGACGATGCCCGTTCCCGGTGGGACGACGCGGAAGTTTTGGAAGGCTTGTTGCGCCCATCTCAGCAAACCATAGCGTTCGGCATTGCGCTCATACTCTTTCGCCACATTCAGCGAAAAGGCATCCGCCGTCCCGAAGTAGTCCACTTGAACGGAGTGGTCAATGACCAAGTCAACGGGCACGAGAGGGTTGACTTTTTTCGGGTCTTTGCCCAGTTTGGCGACGGCAGCGCGCATCGCCGCCAAATCCACGACGCACGGGACACCCGTGAAATCCTGCAAAAGCACACGGGCAGGCATGAAAGCAATCTCTCGGTCTTGCGGTTTTGGCTGCCAGTTTGCCAACGCCTGAACATCGTCTTCCGTGACGATGTAGCCATCGCAGTGGCGCAGAAGGTTCTCCAGCAAAACGCGGATGGAGTAAGGCAAGCGATAAATGTCGGCGATGCCCAACTCTTGCAACCGCTGCAGGCGGTAAATCGTCACTTCTTGGTCACGAACCTTTATTGTCCCTTTCGCTTCAAAAACATCCTGCCGAGCAGCCATGCTTTACTGCCTCCCCTCGCAAATTTTTGTCCCGACAAAAATGTAGCACATGATGACAAACTTTTGGACAGAGCCCCGACGCTAAAAGGAGGTGCTTGCTATGTCGGTCACTTACGAGGTCGTAACTCAGGTGGTTGAGGTTGATGAGGTGCCCGAAAAGATGCCAGAGAGCCCTTGACACAATGAAATTGTAAGGCTGCTTGAAGACTTGCTGAGGGAAGCGGTGAAGTCGCTACCGAAAGCCGTTGTTTTCCGCGACCTTTACTTCCGATTTCAAGGCAAAAATACGCTCCCGACCTTGCTGTTGTCATTGAAGGCGTTCCTCCGATTGAGCGCATCGGCTCAATTTACGATATCCCAGAAACTGGTTCTGCCCCCGCTACAATCACTGAAGTAGCCGTGAGCCCTAAATCCCTTGGAGAGGCACTGAGCGAAAAGCAGCATTCTATGCTGCGATGGGAGTGAAAGATTATCTCGTCGTTGAAGCCATCCCATCTTACCCTGTTCGCCTTTGGTTTTGCAGGTTGGCAGAGGGCGAAGGGATAAGACAGGTCAGCGAAGCGAAACTTGAAACTCTGGGCGTCAAAGTTTGGACTGATGGCAAAAAGATTCGCATGGTTGATTTTGAAGGCAACGAAATTTTGTCGCCGAAGGAAGCATTGGAGAAGGAAAGACGAGCGCGGGAAGAACTGGAGCATAAACTCGCCGAACTTGAAAGGAAATTGAGCCCTGAAGTTAAAAGTTGATGCGTTTAGTTCGCCTATGAGGTCGCCACTCAAAGGGTTGGGGTAAGCCATTGAGAAAACAAAGTGCAATGGGCTTGAGCGAAAGGTCGCTGGGTTGGAAACGGAAATCACAACAAGGCGAACAACAGAATGGCAAAATTGAGGTTGCCGTGTAGGAACAAAAAGCGAGGTGAGCCGAAATGAAGCGATGGATGGGCTTGTCGGTTATTGCTGCGTTAGCGCTGCTTATTTCTGTTTTGATTGGATGCAGCGGCGGAAGCAATGTCACAAATGCTGGCGATATTGACGAGCATGTCATCATTCATCCTGTCCCAACCGATGGCGGTCGTGGCTGCTCCGTCAGCACTTCCGACCCGACAACATTCGCTCTTGCAGGTTGGAAGTTGCCCTCTGGCGGAATAACTTACCGCATCAATCCCAACAAAGTTAGAGTGCCTTCTGGCTACTCACTGACTGCCGAGCAAATCATTCAAGCCATCAGAGACTCTTTTGCCGTCTGGTCAGAAACCAACTCAGCCCTTGTATTCAACTACGGCGGGACAACATCAGCACGAGCGGGACGGCTTGATGGTATCAATGCGATTTCGTGGCGCAACTTGCAAGCGGACGCTCTCGCCATCACTTATGTCTGGGTCTCAAGGGCAACAGGGCGAGTAGTTGAAGCAGACACGGCTTTCAACAACCTTTATGCTTGGTATGACTTCAGCGTGCCTGAAGGTTCAAACGCTGACAACTATTGCCCTGACCGTCCCGTCGCTTACGACATCCGCAACATCGCCACTCACGAGTTCGGTCACTGGATTGGATTAGATGACCTTTACAATTCTGCCGACAAAGATGCGACGATGTATGGCTACGGCGATGTGCAAGAGTTGAAGAAGCGAACTTTAGCGACTGGCGATAGGAATGGTGCTCTTGCTGTGACGCCGTAGCCGAGGGACGATAGAACTGTCTGTCGCTTTTGCTTGCGGGAAAGGCTTAAGGGGTGATGAGGGATTTGACCATTCGCACCCAAACTCCCCAACCTTTGCCGACTTCTTCAAAGCCCAAGCGACGATACCAAGCACGGGCTTTTTCATTGCCTTCGCCGACCCAAAGGCTGGCATACTCGCAACCTTGGGCACGGGCGTAATCCAACGCCGCCATCATTAGTGCCCGACCAATGCCTTTGCTTTGCCAATCTTTTCGGACGACCAACTCATGGATTTCAGCGGTTCTGCGTTGATAGCGGCGGTCCCACCAATCGGCATGGACGCTTACAAACCCAACTATCTCCCCGTTGACTTCTGCAACCATGAAACCGTTTGGGTCACCATCGTAAAGCCATTCCAAGTAGTCTCGGATGTCTTCTTCCGTTCGCTCGGCATACTCCTCAAGCCCTTCGTATCCTGAGCGGTAGACCTCAATCAGCGTTTTAAGTTCGTTTCGCTTCGCTTTGCGAATTACGAATGCGGGTTGGGCAACAGGTTCTGCGACTTTCTGGCTCATCAAGGATCACCCCGTGACGATTTGTCGGCTTTGGAAGGCAACGACAATGATGACACATGGCGAGAAATTTGGTGTCAGGTCACCAAACCTCTTCAAAAAGCAGCAGCCCACCTAAGATTGAAGCGGCGGCATAGGCAAGCAGAGCCTTAAGCGGCGCTGAGCTGACATCTGAGTTCGCTCCAAAAATTGCAGAGGTGATTTGCAAAGCAGCAGCAAGTGCTGGGAAGAAGAGCGGGAAGGCAGCGACAGCCAGCAGGGCAACTCGGCTCTGAACTTTCGCCAACATCGCTCCCAAAATCGTTCCCAAAGAAGCCATCGTCAACAAAGTCACTGTAATTGCCACAGCAAACAGACCCAACTGCCTGACAAATATGCCCATCAAAGTCACGAACAAGGGCACAGTCAATGCAGCCAGTAGTCCGAGCAATGCGAAGTTGAAAAGCATTTTGCCCATGAAGACCGCTGCAGGTTCAGCGTTCAAACGAAGCAAGTTGTCGGTGTGGGCGTCAACTTCCTTTGTGAAGGTTCGCCCCAAAGCAACAATCGTGGCAAAGAACATGATGACCCACAAAAGCCCAGCCGCTAAATTGGGTTCGTCCCTCAACGACCCGACGCCTAAACTCACAACTGTCAACGCTATTAGGGCGAAGGCTAAAGTTGTGACGATGGCATGCCTTGTCCGCCATTCGCTTTGAAAATCCTTTTTCGCAATTGCCAGCGCTTGTCTCAGAACCGACGGTCGTCGCAGAGTTGGCTTCACTTCGCCGTCAGTGGTTTTTGCCCAAGACAACTTGCTGTTCCCCATAACTTGCATCCCTTTCATCGTTGGTGGCGATGATGACTATTCCCCTGCGCTTTTGTTCTTCAATCAAGTTGGCGACGAGTTGGCGACCTTGCTCGTCCAGCATTGCTGTTGGCTCATCAAGCAAAAGTGCCAAAGGTTCGTGGATGAGCGCCATCGCCAATTTAAGCCTCAACTTCATGCCCGATGAGAACTCGCGGACGAGTTGCTCTTTTGCACTTTCCAATCCAACCCGCTCCAACCACTTTTCAACGGCTTGCCTTTGAACTCCGTGCAAGTTTGCAAGCAGTTGTAAATTTTCCGCTGCCGTTAACTCCTCGTAAGGTTCGCAATCGGGTAAGACAGCGCCTAACAAAGGTAGCGCTTGCTTTGGGCTCAATTGGGCGTCTTTAGTTGACCAGACCACTTGACCTTCCGTTGGCAGCATCAACCCACAAAGTAGTCTAAGCAAGGTCGTTTTGCCAGAGCCGTTGGGACCGAGTATGACCAAGCCAGTCCCTTGTGGCACATTAAAGGAGAGGCGTCGGAAAAGCCAACGCCTTCCAAAGGCTTTGCCCAAGTTGATGCATTGCAAGGTCAACATTTGCCGCAAACTCCCTTTCGCTTTGAGAAATTGCTTTGGGCTGCGTGAAAAAGTTTCGCACCACTTTGAGGTGATTGCTATGCGGCTTTACACCAAAAGAGGAGACAACGGCATGACAGACTTAATCGGCGGTCGGGTCAAGAAATCTCACCCGAGAGTTGAGGCTTACGGGACGGTTGATGAATTGAACTCCGTCCTCGGCATGGTTAGGGCTGTGATGGACGACAGGGAATTAGCGAGAAAGGTTGAAAAGGTTCAACGGGACTTGTTCGTCTTGGGCTCAGAACTTGCGACCGCTCAAGGCTTCAAACCACCTGTGAAACTCTCGGCAGCAAGGTTGAAAGCGCTGGAGCGGGAAATTGACCAGTTTCAAAACGAAGCACCTTCTCCCAGACTTTTTGTCCTGCCGGGAGGTTCGTTCACTGCTGCTTTGGTTCATTTCGCCAGAGCAGTTTGCCGGCGTGCGGAAAGATGTGTGGTGGCGTTGTCAGAGGAAGAGCAAGTTCGTCCCATTGTGCTTCAATACTTGAACCGCCTTTCTGATTGGTTGTTTGCTCTCGCTTTGCTCATCAACATGCGAATGGGTCTTAAAGAGACAACTTGGCAAATTCGGCGCAAAGGTAAAAGGTGAGCATGGCTTGTTAAAATTGACAGACGGAGGTGAACCGAACATGACATCAAGGCTAAAACTTTGGTGCGCTGTGCTCGCCTTCTTCACAGTCTTCTTCTGGCAAATGGGTATATCAGGGCAGCAACAACATCGGCACGAGCATCAACATGAGCATCCGCCGAAAGGAGAGGTCGTGCCGCCGGTGAAAGAGAAACCCGTGCCCAAAGCGCCAATCATTGCTCCGCCATCTCCTCAACTTGAAGAGGGAATTCCTGCAGGCGAATTTTTCTCCATCGCTTTCCGTCCCGACGGTCGCTACTTAGCAGTCAGCGCCCGCTGGTCCGCCAGATTCGGCGCCCACGAGCAACGAACTGTGGACATCTTGAACGCAAGGACAGGAAAGTGGGTCGCATACTATTTGCCTGACCGATTTTACGAGGGAATCCAACTCGCTTTGGCGTTCAGCCCTGACGGTCGTTTCTTGGCGACTGGAGGGTTAGACGGTCGCGTCTACTTGTGGGACACAAAATCGGCGAAACTGCTGCGAACGCTTAATTTCTTGGCTCCGCCAGGACCCGTTGAGACCGTCGCCTTCAGCCCTGACGGCAAATTCCTCGCAATAGGTGGACGAGACGGTCGGCTGAGAGTTTACCAAAGAACTGGCGCAGATTGGTCTCAACTTTCGCTCATCTTCAACCGAGAAATCTTCAAGGGGGACTTAACCGCACCGACGCCAAAGTTGCCGGGCAAAGGCATATTGAGCGAAAAGGAACGGGCAGAACTTGAGAAGATTATCGCTGCCCTTCGCCTCAAAAACCCACCTTTTGTCAAGGCTGTCGTGTTTGACCCTAAGGGGCGTTGGATTGCAGTTGCTGGGACTGGTGAACTCGTGGGTGCAAAGGAAGGGATTGTCCTCATCCCGTTCCCACCAAAACAAAACTCCCGCCCAATCGCTGTTTTGAAAGGGCACGCAAAGAATGTGGACATCAAAAGTTTGGGAGTGGGAACGGGAGCAAGGCTAAGACCGCCTGTCCCTTGGGTCAACGATTTGGCAGTCTCACGGGATGGTCGCTATCTCGTTTCTGCCGGCTGGGACGGAACAGTCAGGGTTTGGGACATGACAACTTTCAAGGAAATCCGAAAACTGGAATCTCCGAAAACACCAACAGGGCGAACTGCGACCAGAATTTACAATGCCTGTGCCATCAGCCCCGATAACCGCTATGTCGCTGCAGGCGGTTTCGGTAGCCGAATTGATGTTTGGGATTTGCCAACGGGACGATTGGTCGCTTCTTTGCGAACCGAAAACATCGTTGAAGCGGTCGCCTTTAGCCCAGATGGTCGCATTTTGGTCGCTGGCGGCTGGGACGGAATTTTGAGGGCATGGCAAGTCGGCAATTGGCGCCTCCTCTGGCAATACACCCACACATTCATTGAAGGTCGCGAAGTCCCTAAACCCGTCCCGCTTCGGTGAAGGACAACGGAGGTTGCTGAGGGATGAGAGTGCTGTTGCGAGGCAAAATCTTGTCCTTCCTCTCCCTCGCAGTAGTTTGCTCGCTTTCATCCGCAGACATCTCAACTTTGATGAGCCGATTAATTCAAGGGAGCGTTGACGACGAAACTGTTGCGGAATTGAGGGCGATAATCCGCCTTGACCCTTCGGCACCTGCTTGGTGGGCTTGGCTTGGCTACGCCCACAGTTTGAGGCAAGAGTGGTCGGAAGCGAAAACGGCATATGACCAAGCCAAGCAACTGAAAGCGGCGCCCAACATCGCTTGGTTCCCACCCGCTCTCCCTGTCTCTTGGCTTCCACAACACGGGTCAACACAAACCTTGACAATCGGTGACTTGACAGTTTGGCAATCTCCGGCAGTATTTTGCGAGCCAAAACCTGCCATTGATCCCAAACACGGTGAGCGGTTTGCCAAGGTCATCTTCGTTTATGGGGCATCAAAGGGGGCAAACTTAGCCAATCAAGTTGTCCATTGGATGGTGCAAACGAGCGAAATCCCGCAACAACTGTCTGATGCTCCGATGGTTCTCGCTGCAGCGCTTTTGTTGTTCTCCGAGCGTTTTGGCATTCCCCTAAAGTTTCCGTTGAAAGGATGGCTCTTCTCAAAAGGCAATGGAAGCGCTTTCTCGTTCTCAGGTCACACCCTCTTTTACGGCACGCTTCCAAAAGACCGATGGAGTTGGTGGCTGAAAGTCGCCCACGAAGCAGGACATCACACTGTCCCTGCATTCGGAGAATTTGACGGGTTGCACGAGCCATATTCGGGCGGGTTTTTGGGCGAACGGTTATTTGCGGTTTGGTTATGGGACGCGGGACGGGGGACGCGGGACGGGGAAGTTGAGGGAAAGTTGAGCGAATATTTGCGGAAGGTGGTTTGCGCTGAGATTGTGAGGGCACAACAGTGGCTCCTGCAAGGCGCTCAAACCGAAAAACCGCCGATGCAAGTCTTTCTGGGGCTTTGCCTATACATTGAGCGATTGGGCGGGATTGGTCTGCTCAGCGATATCATGTCTAAAGCGCCAAACGATTCGTGGGACGGGTTCAAAATTGGGTTTGAAAAATGCTTTGCCGAACGATTGAGGAATGGCTTGACAATTTGCTTGAAGACTCCTGACGCCAACACGGCTTTGTCCGCTTTTAACCTAAACGCCCTGCGCGAAGGTTTGTCAGCGCCGTCCATTCAACTTGCGTGGTGGTTGCCTGAAGGCAAGGTTCAGTGTGAGGTCAAAGTTCAGGGCAACGGGACTTTGCAACTTCGCTGGGGCAACGAGCAAATTGCGGAATGGGTCGTCAACGCGAGCGAAGCGAAATCGTTCTCGTGCAATTTTGTCAACCCTCACTCAGGCTGGCAGCGGTTGCGTTTCTGGTGGCAAAAAGGCAGCGGCAAAATCCTCTCAGTGACATTTTCACGCAAGGGCGATTGAGATGAACCTATTTTCGCCGAAAACCCATCGGCTCACCGAGAGGCTCGCTTCCTCGGATTTGCAAAGGCTTGCTGCAGGGCGTTGACTCGTCGGGCAAAACTGACCTTCAAGAAAGGTGGGGTGCGAATGGTTTCTGAGCACAGGAAGCAAAGAGCCATAAGGCAGTTGCAAGCCCTTGAGCAGAAAGCGCGTTACCTGCAGCGACTTTTGAATGAGGGCGAAATAGGAGAGCAACTTCAAGCCCTCACTGAACTTTTCAGTCACTTGCACGATGTCCGTCAAGCCCTTTTAAGGGAAGCGATTGAGCAAGGCTTGCTGCGGGCAACCCGAGCCGACGAAATCGGCGACATCGCCGACGAGTTGATGGATTGGCTTGAGAAATTGAGGTGGATGTGAGAAATCGGCACGAGGCGCTGAGCGCGAGGTTTTCAGAGTAGCAAATCGCTCACCTTTTCAATTTGCCAACTCTCCTAACTGCCTCAAAATTTACCGCTTGGAGGTGTGAACGATGAAGTTTACAGACGGTTTCTGGCAGATGAGACCCGGTTGCGTGGGGCATTATGCCGCCCAAGTCTACGAGGTTGAACTTAAATCGGACACACTCATCGTCTACGCTCCGACCCGACAAATTCGCCATCGTGCCGACACCCTTAGCACCCCTATCCTGACCATCTGTTACTCGTCACCCCTTGAAAATGTCATCCGAGTTCAGGTCTGGCACCACAGAGGGACAAAAGTGCGTCCGCCATTTTTTGAACTTGAACAACTTCCACCACCAAAAGTCATTGTGGACGAAACCGAAGAGTTTGCCGAACTAACCAGCGGAAAGTTGACTGTTCGCGTTTACAAAAAGGGTGGCTGGCTCGTTGAGTTTCGCGATGGAGAGAAGGTCATTACGAGAAGCGGTTGGAAGAGTTTAGGCTTTGTTGACACACCTGAAGGGCGTTTCATTCACGAGCAACTTTCGTTAAGCATCGGCGAATGCGTCTACGGTCTCGGCGAACGCTTTACTGCTTTTGTCAAGAACGGTCAGGTGGTTGACATGTGGAACGCCGACGCAGCGACGACCAGCGACCAAGCCTACAAGAACATCCCGTTTTACCTGACAAATCGCGGCTACGGCGTTTTCGTCAATCACCCTGAGCGGGTCTCCTTTGAAATCGCAAGCGAACATGTTGACAAAGTCCAATTCAGCGTGCCAGGCGAGTATCTTGACTACTTCGTCATTCACGGACCGCATCCTAAGGAAGTGCTTGAGCGTTACACTGCCATCACTGGACGCCCTGCCCTACCACCTGCTTGGTCGTTCGGTTTGTGGCTCACGACTTCGTTCACAACAAGTTACGATGAAGAGACAGTCAACCACTTCATACAAGGCATGGCTGACCGCGACATACCTTTAAGCGTGTTCCACTTTGACTGTTTCTGGATGCGCGAGTTTCAATGGTGCGATTTGACTTGGGACAAGCGATGTTTCCCTGACCCTGAGGGAATGCTCAAGCGGTTGAAAGAGCGGGGTTTGCGAATTTGCGTTTGGATAAACCCATACATCGCTCAAAAATCGCCTTTATTTGAAGAGGGAGCAGCGAAAGGCTACTTGCTCAAAAAGCTGAACGGAGATGTCTGGCAAACGGACGATTGGCAAGCGGGGATGGGAATTGTTGACTTTACGAACCCTGAGGCGAGAAGGTGGTTTGCTGAGAAACTGCAAGCCCTTGTGGAGATGGGTGTTGACTGTTTCAAAACCGACTTTGGGGAACGAATCCCAACCGATGTGGTCTACCACGACGGTTCTGACCCGCAGCGGATGCACAACTTCTACTCCTACCTATACAACAAGACCGTGTTTGAGGCACTGAAAGCAAAGAAAGGTGAAGGCGAAACAGTTTTGTTTGGTCGCTCAGCAACGGCTGGGAGTCAACGCTTCCCTGTTCACTGGGGCGGAGATTGTTTGGCGACTTACGAGTCAATGGCGGCTTCCTTACGGGCGGGTTTGTCCCTTGGGCTTTGTGGTTTTGGTTTCTGGAGCCACGACATTGGAGGCTTCGTCGGAACGCCGACTCCTGACCTCTACAAGCGTTGGTGCGCCTTTGGCTTGTTGTCTTCCCACAGCAGGCTCCACGGAAACGATTCTTACCGAGTGCCTTGGCTTTTTGACGAGGAATCTGTTGAGGTCTTGAGGTTTTTCACCAAACTCAAGTGCCGCTTGATGCCTTACCTTTACGGATGTGCCGTTGAGGCTCACGAGAAAGGCATCCCTGTTATGAGGGCAATGTTTCTGGAGTTTCCTGATGACCCCGCTTGCGATTACCTTGACAGACAATACATGCTCGGTGATGCTTTGCTTGTCGCCCCCATTTTCTCACCTGACGGCGCTGTTGATTTTTACTTGCCTGAAGGTCACTGGACAAATTTTCTGACTGGCGAAGTTCTTGAGGGTGGACGGTGGCATCGTGAGAAACACGGTTACTTGAGTTTGCCGCTAATGGTTCGCCCGAACTCTATCGTCCCTATCGGCGCTATTGACAACCACCCCGATTACGATTTTCCCGACGGGGTGACTTTCCAAGTCTTTGAGTTGCAAGATGGTGCCTCCACAAAACGAACAGTCCCTGACATTAAAGGCAAACCTGCCTTGACTCTGGAGGCTCACCGAGAAGGGCATCAAATTGAGTTCCGAGTTTGGGGCGAACGAAGAGAAAACTGGCTCATCCAACTGAGAAACATCTACTCTGTCCGGAAGGTTGAAAACGGGACAGAACGCTTCAACTCACAAGGCATAATCATCGTGCCAGAAAAGGGAATGGAGAGGTTAGTCGTTGAACTTGAGTGATGCCGCCGTATTGACACTCTCGGTCAATTCCTCTTGCCGAAGTGGGATGAGGAGGGGCGGACGGAATCTGTTCGTCATAATTTTAAGTCAGGCTGCAACCCCACACAGGTGGTGCAAATGGATTCGTTGGCTTGGTTTGCAACTACACCTGAGGGCGAACAACTTGGGAAGTTAGCGGCGCAAATGGTTCGGACTGAGTGGACAACCGTTCCGATTTGGCTTGCACCCATTGAACCTTTCCGCTGGTTCATCTCACTGATGAGCGCAGGATACCCGCATGCAAAATGGTTGGGGTTGGGTTTCTCGGTCATTTCCTTCTTCGTCGCCTTGACAATTTTTCTTCGTTTGAGAACCACTTGGTGGCACAGGTTGGCGAGTGCAGTCGTTGCGTTTTTGAGTGTGCTGTTGACGCTTTCTGGTGGTTTCATATTTGTCAACTGGCTGAACGCAATCGTGCCCTACGGGATAAGGTGGGTTGTGCCGAAAGATGCTCCCTTCTTGTTGGCGAATTTGCACACCCATACAACTCAATCCAATGGCTTCTTGACCCCAGAACAGGCAGTTCTGTGGCATATGCGACGGGGATACAAAGTCGTTGCTATCACTGACAGCAACACCGTTCGCGGCGGCGAAATTGCACGGGAGTTCGTCAAGGAAAAGAATTTGCCTGTGACCGTTTTGGTCGGCGAGGAATTTCGCGGGAAAACTCACCTTGTGCTGCTCAACATCAGCAAGGACATTTCGCCGAGAGACTTTGATGTCCCATCAGCGATTAAAGAGGCAAAACGCCAAGGCGGAATTGTTATTGTGGCTCACCCGTGGACGAGCAAGCACAGTATTGAAGACTTGGCTGGTTGGGGCGTTGACGGGTTTGAAATTGTCAACGGCGCAACTTTAGGCGACGATAAATTGCAAACCTTTTGCAAGCGGCGAAAATTCGCGGTTCTCGGAAACCTTGATTTCCGCAGCGATTACATCCCGGAAACAGCAACGGTTTTGCCTCGTTGGGCAACGACGCCCGATAAGGTCGCTGAAGCGTTGAAGGGAGGTAAATGTGCCGCCCTTTACTTATCCAACCGAGTAGGTGTTAGCGAATTTGACCTGCTTAGAAGCCCGCTTAAAAGTTGGTTCGGTGAACTTAAGGACTTGTGGAAAACAGGCGCTGCAGCAAATTTCGTCGGCATCGCCTTTTGGGCGCTCGTTGGGCAATTGGTTTTGAGGCGAAAGAGAAGCGGGACGAAAACAAACCCGAAAACTTGGTCGCAACGAAAATTTGTCGCCCTTCTTGCTTTGGCACTTGCCCTTTTCGCCCTTTCGTTCGCCCTCGGTGTTTGGTCAATGGCTCGCGACTTGAAGCAGGGTTGGTTTCCGCCGCTTCCCCTCGTCATCTCAGTCTGGGCAATCGTTTGCCCAATCAATTGGTGGCTTTGGGGGCAGTTGAGCAGGAATCGTGAATGCCAAAATTAAGGACGGGGTGTCGGACTGATGGAATTGAAGAAGGAAAAGCCGAAGCGAATTTTAGACGGCAAAACATGGTTGCGTTACTCTATCAGCGTTTGGGACGACATTGAAAAGAACCCCGACGAAAAAGCCTTAAAACACCCTGCCATGTATCCTTCTGCCCTCGTTGAGCGCTTGCTTGACTGTTACCTTTGGCATCAAGGCATCGTCCTTGACCCCTTCCTCGGCTCAGGCTCAACCCTTGTCACTAATTCTAAATGGGAGAGGTGAGGGAGATGTCTCATCAAGCCGACAATCGCCGTATGGTTTTCTACCCAATGGCAGGAGGCGTAAAAGGGCAGTTCACTGCTCTCTTGACGACTTTGCGTTTCATAAAAGATAACCGACCAAAACGCGTTGAGTTTCTGGATTGGTTCATGGAGCAGTTTAAAGCAGGGAGGGAGTTCTCCCGCCATGTGTTAGAAAAAGTTTTGAAAGGCAGCGGCTTGGTTATTTCCAAGAAAGGGAGATTGCATCTGTCCCCAGAAGGGGAGCAGGTCCTTAATAATGCCCAACCTCAATTTTTGCTGGAGCGCTTCATAAAGCATTATGGCGGTTTTGAGGAGTTGTTTGAGGTAATCAAGGGGAAAGCGAAACCTTTGGAAGAAATTTTCTCTCAATGGTGGGGGAAAGTTCGCCAGAACTTTCCTCATGTCGGTTCATGGAGTCGACAACATGCCCTTTCACAGTTCAATCATCGTCTCAATTGGCTGCGCTCACTGGGTTTCGTGATCACGGTTGGTGGAGATTACTTGCTCTCCCAAGAGGGATTAAAAGTCTACTCAGGATTGCTACAGCAAAGAATCACCTCACCTGAGGAAGCACGACGAATTTCACATAGTGACCTTGAAGAGAAAATGCGTTTTATTGGTGAGTTCTTTCAATTTGAGGTTCGCAAAAGACCAAGTGTCAACGACATTCTCCCACCAAGCACTTATAAATTGAGAGAAGAACGACAGTTGGATTGCCTATGGGTGCGCACTATACATTTCGCCGGTAAGTTGCAGTATCCGATTGAAATTCAAATCGCTGGCAGTATTGCTGATACGATTGAAAGGTTGGAGATGGTCGTCAATTTCATTCAGAAGGCTATTATCATCACCGATCACGAGCAACAAGAACGAATCCGTGAAAGATTAAAGGCTAAAAGGTCTCCACTTATTGACAAAATCGTTTTCATTGACATAGACGACATTGACAAAATAGTTGAGGCTGCAACAATTATGAAGGCGTTCGTGGAAAAAGTTTTCAGTTGAATTGTGAGAGGTGATGAACGATGTCTACAGCAAAACCACTCAGCGAAGTCTCAAAATGGCTTGCAAGTTATCTTTCCCAACGCTACCCGAAAACCACTGTCATCGCTGAACCTACAGCATATCAGACTCTCACCAAATTTATGAGCAAGAGCGGTCTATATCGCTACTTTCCGAATAGCGCTACATTCCAAATCAGTGTAGATGTATGTGGCGTTTCTGTGAAAGAATCTCCAATTCACGCTATTTTGGCAATAGTGAAGTTTGCCAATCATCCTATCACTCTGAACGAATGTCTTATCTTTAAGGGATATGCGCAAATTGTCCATGCAGACCACGCCTTTATCATTTCTCCCAAAGGGTGGTCGCCTACGCTCCAGCGGCT
>ERZ1669248.636-NODE-636-length-15961-cov-6.732114_pt1 | contig 15961 bp, 14 predicted proteins | sample MGYA00579296_ERZ1669248 | MGnify/ENA primary metagenome ERZ1669248 (study PRJEB41166, sample SAMN08046057) | hot springs metagenome | biome: hot spring; feature: neutral hot spring; material: thermophilic sediment; isolation source: thermophilic sediment from...
TCACCGGGGCCGATACCGTGGAGTCTGAAGTAGACCACGTCCGCCTTCTCTGAAACCGGCCTGTTTCTAAAGGGGTCTACCACGTGTACTATACCGAACTCCTCGACGACCCTGCGCAGCTCGGCCGAGTTGGCCCACTCTCCTCTCGGTTCCCAGCCTAAAACGAAGCCCTGCGAAACCTCGCCCGCCTTGCTGAAGAACTCCCTGACCCATCTCACGGACTCCTCGTTGAAGGGGAGGCTCGGCGGAGTCTGTAAAACTACGACCTTGGCCCCAAGAGCCTCCGCGACCCTCAGGGTCTCCTCTAGTGCCTCGAGGTTCTCTTTTGTCGGCTTTAGCAAGCCGTAGTTCGCGAGGTCGCCCCTCGGCTTCTTCTTCATCCTCTTCCACGTGGGTGAGTTCGGGGGGTGTGTTATGGCCTGCCAGGCTTTCACGGTGAACTCGAAGTCTCTCGGAGCCTCGCTCCTGAGGTTCTCCGCCCACTCGACGGTGGGGAGGTCGTAGAAAGTGTTCTGGAGCTCGACTAGGCTCAAGGACTCGTAGTACTTCTTCCTCGCTTTGGGGAACCCGCAGCAGCCTACCTTGACTACCATCACGGTTTACCCTGTGAACCACACGGCCTCGATGTTCTTGACGGACTCCAACATCTTCAGTTTATCCGCTATCAAGCTCGGCTGCTTTATGTCCGTCTTGGAGACGTCGACTATGATCTCGCACTCGGCGATATCGCCCCTCTTGATCACGACACACTTGGTCATCACAATATCGGCACCGTAGTCCGCCAGGTACTTCGTTATCTCGGCCAGCACTCCAGGCCTGTCCTCTATCCTCATCATTAGTCTAACCAGTTTCGCCGACACCGGGAGGGGTGTTATGACTATCTCCTTCTTGTCTCTGTCCCCGACCACCACCACGAACATGCCCTCCCGTATGTCGAGCGCCTCTCTAATTGTCAAGGGTATCGTGATCCTGCCTTTGGAGTCTACACGGACAAGCTCCTCTATCTTAACCATTCACGAGACCCCCTTTGCTACTTGTTTAATTTGTAAACGCCTTTTATAAGCTATAGCAAACAAACTGCTATCCAGAGCTGTGGTTTTCTACAGGGTTAACGCCCTTGGAAACTGGTCGGTGTTTCGCCACCCCGACTTCCACATCCCCCTACCGGACTAGCGGCGCTACTAGCGGCCGAGCTATTGTTTAAAACGATGAAAAGACTGCTAATCATCCGAGCAAATTGGCTTTCCTGAACTTTAACCAGCCTATTACGAAGGGCACAACGATCCACAACACTGCCGAGGCTACGACCAGTAACGGGTTAACGACGGACCCAACGCTTTTAGGCTCGATGCTGAGACCGTTGTGGATCCCGAAGTAGTACTGGGAGAAAGATGTCGGGCCCAGAGGCGAGAGGTAGTACGATATGTACGTGTTCACCCGGAGCCTCTCGTAGAGGTCAGGCCCTATCCCCTGCATTTGGGTCACCACGAACACTATGATCTGGTAGAGTATAGTGAATAGCAAGTACGCTGCCACGGCTAGCGCGATGTAGGCTCCTCCCCTGGTAGAGCTCGCGATAGCGTAGCAAACACTGTAGAACGCTATTAGGGAAGCAGCCAGCCCGGCGAAGAGCAAGAGGTAGGAGTACAGGTCGAAGTAAACCCCGATCAAGGCTTGCAGTGTCAGCATTGTTGATGCGAAGAACAGCAGGGACGACGCCAGTGCCACTAGTACGCCCGCTACAAACCTCGTGACGTAGACGTCCAGGCGGGTAATAGGCCTCGCCAGGAGGAACTCGAGGGAGCCCGACGACCTGGGCTTAGCCAGGTATACGTAGGCTAGGTATATCATCAGGATAGGGAAGAACATCGAGAAGGGGGCTACCCCTACCGTCCCAGCCAGGACGCCCGCCACGATCTTACTCATAGACGCACTCCTCACCGTGGACACCAACGGGTTAGCGTAGCCGACTATGACGCAGCTGCTGTTACGCGCCACTAACAACACGTGTAGTGACCCAACTATGTCCTCGCCAGTAGTCGTCGTGACGCTCTGGAAATCCCACACTATTTTCTCGAGCTCGCTAGAGTTCCCTACATTAAACCTGACCAAGTTCAGGCCTGGCGCGACTTCGCCGAGGGGTATCAGGTAGGAGGCGAGGTTGCCGTAGTCAACTTTGTCTGGGAGACTTGTGGAGTTCGGTACCAGGTAGAGCTTGTAAGTTAAGTTGTCCCTGTCTAGTAGAAGGACCACAGATACAAGCTCGTACCTGCCCTGCCCGTGACTCACCAGTAAGAAGGCTGTATCAAGGTACTTGTCCGACAACGTCCTGCCTTGTAGTGGAGTCAGAACTATTACCCCAGGAGGTCTCGTTTGGGGTATTAACTCCTTAATAGGGATCGAAGTCTCGTTCAGGCAGTAGAACGCCCAGTTGGCTGGGGGGCTGAACGGGATTGAGCTCGCCACGTAGACGGTGTCGTTGTCGAGAGTAAATGGTCTACTATACGATGTGGTGAAAGAGTAGCTACCCGTCTTAGTCGTGACATCTACCTTTAAGTACAGGCTAGACTGCTTGTCAAACTGGCCGATCGGGCTAGTCAAGTTTTTGAACACGGAGATCTTGCCGTACCCGGTGACCACGCCGCTATCTAAGACAGTGGTCTCGGGTGGCGTATTAGGCTTGGAAAACGTGAAATTACCCAGCTCGTAGAATATACCCCCCTCCGTCAATTTGAGATCTGGCGTCAGCAGTAGCGCCTCGAGGTAGAACTGATTTCTAGCGGGGCTTACATACGAATATAGCGCGACGTAAGTAGTCCCGGGCGTAGTGGCCAGGGTGCTGGAGGTCAAGTAGGCGAGCCCTACCCCGGCTAGGACAAACAATGATAGTGCCACTATTACGGATAGTCTTAGAAGACCTCTCTTGAAGTCGTAGAGCACGGGGTTCACGGACTCTCGGCCTCCTTAATCAAGCTGAAGAAGAAGTCTTCGAGACTCCTCTCCTCTCTCCTAACCTCCAAAACACCGACACCGTTCTTGACGAGCTCGGCGACTACCTCTTCCACGCTACCCGAGGGCCTCCTAACGAGGATCCTACCCCCTTCCAGGACGACGGGCTCGCCGAACCTGCCGAGTATCCTGAGCGTGTTTTCGTCCACTCTACTTAAGGCCAGGTAGATTCCCGGGCTAGCCTTGCTCTTGATCTCCTCCATCGCGTGTACGCCTATTATCCTACCCTTGTGTATGAAGACGACTCGGTCTGCTATGTCTTCAACCTCGCTCAGTATGTGGGATGAGAAGAGGACTGCTTTACCCTTCTTCCTGAACTCCTTAGTCAACTCCCTGAAGAAGGCGATCCCCTGCGGGTCTAGGCCGTTCAAGACCTCGTCGAGTATGAAGTTAGGCGGGTCGTTTATCATAGACACGGCTAGGGCAAACCTCTTCTTCATCCCCTGGGAGTAGGAGGACAGCTTCATGTAGAGGGCGTTACCCAACCCGAACTCCTCGAGGAGCTCCCTGCCGAGCTTCCTAGCCTCTGTGCCAGTAATCCCGTAGTAGCCCGCGAGGTAGACGAAGTAGTCTAGCGCCCTGAAATCCGTCTCGAAGATAGGTAGCTCGGGAACCCAGCCGACTCTCCTAGATGCGGCCCTCTTCTCCTTGGTCACAGAGTAGCCGTCTACAACGACGTCCCCGGAGTCGGGCGGCAGCACCCCGACAGCTATTCTAATAGTGGTCGTCTTACCGGCCCCGTTGAGGCCGACGTACCCGACTACTTCGCCATTGGATACTTTGAAAGACACGTCCTCGAGAACCTTTTTGCGCCCAAAAGACTTGTGCAGGTTCAAAACTTCGATCGTCAACCGTGAAAGTCCCTGTGGAGATCTTACCTCACGCTGGGTATAAAAGTGTTGTCTCAAGGGCTAGCTGACGGGCGGCGGTATTATAGTGAGAGTTTTAACCGGGTAGTCTTTGAGCCTCTCTTTCCACATCTCGCCTAACCCTAGTATCACTATTATGTCCGATATGGTCACCCTCGCCTTCTCGAGCATGTCTATTACAGCCCTCATGGTCTTACCCGAGTAGACGACGTCGGCCAGTATGAGGACGAAGTCTTTCCTACTCAGCATGTCCTTGTCCAGGTAGAGGGCCTCGGCCTCCTTCGGGCTCCTCACGACTATAGAGCTGAAGTACTGGACGCCCGGGTAGCTCCTCCTTTTGACCAGTATAATGGGCGCACCAAGCTCCATCCCCAGGAGTGTGCCTAGAGGTAGCACGGACTCGGCCGTCACGACGATCTTAGTGATGTTCGTCGGGACCAGCTCTAGTAGTAGGACGATGGAGAGCAGCCTGATGACGTAGGGGTCTTTGAGGACCCTCGACAGGTCTATTAGCGTGCTCTTCTCGTGTTCGACAAGCTCTCGTAGGAGGTGGTTTATGTCTATCGAGAGGGTCAGCTTCGAGAGTATGTTGACGGCCTGCTCGTAGCTGGGTATTATGTTCCCTCTCACATACCTGCAGAGAACGGATTCCGGTATGCCCGTGAGCATGGAGAGGTCCTTGTAGGACAGGTTGATCTTCAGGAGTCGTAGCATCTCGTTAGCCAATAGCCTGATCTTCATCCTGTTGGCCTTCGTTGTACCGTAGACTCTGTTAATGTTGCTCATCATTTGAGATACTTCGCTGTCGAGGGGCTTTCTCACGACTATCGAGGTTATCGAACTCCTGACCATGCTACCGACCTTCTCGTCTATGATAACTTTAATACGGCTAAATAAAAACTTATTCAAAGTGGGATGAGTGGGGTCTTAAGTACCGACCTTGATGAGGAGAAACCCACGCTACGACCGGTGGGTTGAACTGGTCGAGTTAAAGTTCGACGAGGCGTTTACAGAGCTCGGTATCAGGGTCGAGACGGTATACGAGAAGCTCCTTGAGAGCGTACTGGAAGGGCTGGACTACGTCCTCGTCTGCGGCTCCTGTAGCGAGTGGGAGTACTGCGTGGTCTCCTCGATAACTTTCCAGGGCGACTACTTCGAGGTCGGTGTGAGGGGGGCTAGAGTCTCGGTGAGCGAACAGCACCCATTCGATAAGCTGGTCGAGAGGCTCTTCGCGCTTTCGCGGACCGTCGTGAAAAAGGGCGGTAGAGTGTACTTCTACCTCACCCCCGAATTCGCCAAGCCGGCGCGGCTCATGCTCTGCGGGGACAGAGAGCCCTCTGATATAAGAGTCGAAGGGGCGTTATTTGAGGAGAGAGAATTTATCGAGGGCGGGAGGGAGTAGTGGTCTTAGTCAGAGCGAGCAAGTGGCTCAGCGAAGAGGACTTCCAGGAGCTACTCAAGGTAGCCAACTATATTGGTAGAACGGGGGGCAGTGTCTCCTTCGAGATCGACGTGGACAAGGCAGTATCGAACGGCTACACTTTCGAGGACGTCCTCAACCTGGTCAACGACCTCCAGCTAGAGGTCGAGGGATCTATCGAGGAGCTGAGACGCGAGTTCGATAAGTTCCGTGTATCGGTGGATTACGACTCGTTGTCCGGCTACGTCCTGTTTCGAGTACCGCTGGGGGTCGTGGGCAGGGTCAAGGACAAGCTGAGGGAGATAGGTGCTAGGAGACTCGGCGTGCAGAACGGGCTTGTCGTGTACAGGCTACTCCCCTACATGCTACACACAGCCCGGATGGTCGTGGAGGCGTCGGGTTTATCCATCGAGGACAGGCAGGCTTTGACCGCTAAGAAGGAACTACCCTTCAAGCCCGAGCTCGTCAACGTAAAGCTGAGAGACTACCAGGAAGAGGCTCTCGCGAAGTGGCTCGAGAACAGGGGCACCGGTATTATAGCTCTGCCGACGGGGTCCGGAAAGACAGTCATAGGGGTGGCGGCCATCACGAAGATCTCCGAGAGGACCCTCATTGTTACCTACACGAAAGAGCAGGCTGTCCAATGGAGAGAGACGATACTGAAGTACACGAACACGCCCAGCCACATGGTAGGCCTGCTCTACAGCGAGGAGAAGAGGATAGCACCCATCACGATAACAACCTACCAAACAGGCTTCAGGATGATCAAGGAGATAGCACCGCAGTACAGCCTCTTAATAGTAGACGAGGTGCACCACCTGCCCGCGGACAAGTTCAGGTTCATCGCCGTCCACGCCGTGGCACCCTACAGGATGGGCTTGTCTGCCACCCCGTACAGGGAGGACGGGAGGCACGAAGAGCTGTTCCCGCTACTCGGGGGAGTAGTGTACTACAAGACGCCCGGCGAGCTGGCGGAGCAGGGTTACCTGGCGAGGTACGTGGTCTACACGGTGAAGACCAGGCTCCCTCCCAACGAGTGGAAGGAGTACCTCGAGTTGAGGACTATATTTGAGAAGTACGCTGCGGGCAGGACATTTGAGCAACTAGTAAACGACGCGTCTAGAGGGGACAAGTCGGCTGCCGAAGCACTCAGGGTCCACAGCAAGATCAGGGGGATCCTCGCAAAGTCTAAGGCCAAAATAGAGAAGGCTGTTGAAATCGCCAGAAGCGAGCTCGCGAAGGGGGGCAAGATCATAGTCTTCACACAGTACGTCGAGCAGGCCGAGGAGTTAGCGAAGAGGCTTAACGCCTGGCTGCTGACAGGCGAGACGCCCGGTGAGGAGAGGAGGAGGGCCCTCGAGGAGTTCAAGTCCGCGAAGTCGGGTATACTCGTGGTCACGACAGTAGGCGACGAGGGGCTGGATATACCCGACGCGAACGTCGGTATAATAGTCTCCGGCACGGGGTCTAGGAGGCAGTTCGTACAGAGGCTGGGCAGGATCCTGAGACCGAAGCCCGGTGGTGGCGAGGCCAGGTTGTACGAGATCGTCCTCGAGAAGACGAGCGAGGAGTTCCAGGCTAGGAAGAGGAAGAGCACCGGCTTAAGCGACTTCGCCTAGCTCTTCTTCACCTTCGCCCTAATAGACTCGAGCAAACTCCTGTCTATACCCATTCTCCTAACGATCTCGAGCACCTTATTGTACGCCTCCTCGTCGCTGGACGCCTCCACGTTGAAGACTATGTTCGTGCCCGACAGCGCTATCCTGTACCTCGTCTTACCCAGGAAAACGTACTTTTCGACCAGGACAAGGTCGCTCTTCGAAACCTCGCTCAATCAGCCAACCCCTTTATCATCACTCCTCAGCGATCGAGGACTTCCTCATGCAATCTCTAACTAGGCCAATTCTCCTTTAATAACTTGTAGACCTCGGATAAGGCCACGGGGAGAGTCTTGGTCTCGGCTACTACCGGCATGAAGTTGCTGTCGCCTGTCCACCTCGGGACGACGTGGACGTGGACGTGGCCCGGCACACCAGCGCCGGCGGGCCTGCCTATGTTAACCCCTATATTGAAGCCCTCGGGGTTGAGGGACTTCCTTATCGCGGCCATGCTCTTGTTGACAAGCTGCATTAGTTCTAAAAGCTCTTCGTCGCTCATCTTCTCGAGGCTGTCCACGTGCCTGTAGGGCGCCACCATTACATGGCCGGTGTTGTAGGGGAAGGTATTTAACACCACGAAGTTGAACCGCCCCCTGTAGACTATGTAGGCCTCGTCGTCCCTCGCGCCCTGCAGTTTGCAGAAGAGGCACTCCTGCGCGCCCGCCAGCGTCTTGACGTACTGGTACCTCCAGGGCGACCAGAGTATCCTCAAATGTAGGCACCCCGTCGCATAGCATATTTTTAGCTCAGGGCGGATTATATGTGTAGTAAATCAACAAAAAAGCTGTCCACGGACGGGAGTGGTCTCGTTTGACCGAGCTCTCGCTACTAGCAGTAGTCGAGTACGCTATTACGTTGCTCTTCCTAGCCCCCTTCTCCGTCTACGACTACAAGAAGAGGGACATCCCGGATAAACTCGTGTACTTGTTCCTAGCGGTGTCGGTGGTCCTCTGTTTCCTGAACTTCTACTTTGTGAAAGACCTCGTGCCCTTCCAAGCCCAGGCTCTCTACACCCTGCTGTCCGTGGTGCCTGTCCCGCTAGTGCTACTGGTCCTGGCGAGGCTAGAGCTCGTGGGGCCGGCCGACTTCTACGTGGTCACGTCGATCGCCGTCGCCTACTCCTCGCCTCTCAACTACCCCACTCTACTAGGTGGGTACAGCGTCCCCGTGCCTCCTATAGTCTACTCGGTCTTAATCTACGCCTTAATACTCCAGATCGCGGTCCACTACGCAGTCCTGGTTGTGAGATTACGCAGGTTCGGGTTTAGGGTTCCAAAAGGCTTCAGCGCGTGGGACAAGGTCTTCTTGGCGATAGCGGGCTGGCCTATTACAGTGGGCGAACTACTAGAGAAAGACTACTACACACCTCTACAGGAGCCCTTCGAGGGCCCGCTGGGAGTCGAGTGGAGGCTTAAGGGAGTAACGAAAATAGAGGACTCGGAGTTGAGGTCTAGAATCGGCGAGTACCTCGAAAGGGGGCTGGTCAAACACGACGAAGTAGTGTGGGCCTCCTACGGCCACCCGCTAGTGGTCTACATATTGTTTGGCTTCATAATGTTCCTGGTAAGGGGCTTCTAGACCTCACTCCTCGGCGTCCCTAATACCCTCCTCCGTTATTACGAAGACTGCCTCCCCCTCTGGTAGGTGGGGGGCGTCGACGATCCTGGCTATCCTCTTGTTGCCTTTCGACTTTCTCAGCTGGACTCTCACACCTGGTGTGTGCGCTAGTACGTGCCCTCCCACGGCCACGGTGGGGTCGCCGTAGAACACGTCGGGCCTGGCCATCACCTGGTTCGTTACTACAACCGCTAGATTGTACGCCTCCGCGAGCCTCATTAACTGGTGTAGGTGCGCGTTGAGCTTTTGCTGCCTCTCCGCCAGGTGCTCTCTACCAGGGTACTCCGCCCTGAAGTGGCTCGTCACGCTGTCTAACACCACGAGCCTGACGTTGTTCTTGGGCACGAAGCTGAATAGCTCCTCGACTATGCTGATCTGGTGGTCGCTGTTGTACGCCCTCTGGTAGAATATGTTCTCCATAGCCTTATCGGGCTCCAGGCCCACAGCTCTAGCCATCGCCTCGATCCTCTCCCACCTGAAAGTCCCCTCGGTGTCTATGTAGACCGCCTTCCCAGACAGCCCCCCCTTCTCGGGCGGTAGTTGCACGTTCACGCTGAGTTGGTGGCATATCTGGGTCTTCCCCGTGCCGTACTCGCCGAAGAACTCGGTAATGGTCTTGGTCTCAACACCTCCGCCTAGGATGTTGTCGAGCTCTCTACTACCCGTCGTTATCTTCTTTATAGACAGCCTCTCGTACTTCACGTCCTTGGCCGTCTTGAAGGTCAGCCCGAGGACCTTCCTCGCGGAGTCGATGACCCTGGACACCGTTGTGGGGGGTAGCCCGGTCTTCTCCGAAACCTCCTCGGGCCTGGCGACTATCAGAGCCCAAACAGTAGTGTACCCGGCCGACTCGAGCTTCTCGGCTATTTGGGGGTTGACGCCCGGTAAATCCTTCACGTAAATGACCTTGCTAGAAGACCCACCCTCGCTCACGCGACCACCCTACTATGTAATAGCTGTTTTTAAACCGGCTATTTACGTTAACTAGGCTCTACCTCCTCCCGGTACTCTAGTATCTCGTGGAACGTGTTCCGGCGACAGTATGGGCAGTAGTGGAAAAGCTGTGTAAACTCCTTCTTGAGAGGGAAGCTTACCTCTAGCTTCCACGTGTTGCCGCACTCTTTACACTTTAGTAGCCAGTAGGGTATTCCTGGTCACCCCTTTTCCTGCAGTATGCCCTTCTCGACCAAGATTCTTAGTGCCCGGTTTAAAACGTCTACGACAGCACCCCTCTTACCAACATCGCCCAGTACCCTGGCGGCTGTCAGGTCTATATCGCCTGTCCTGGTCAGGTCCAAAAGGACTTTTGCCTCCGAGTCCGTTAGCACGTCTGAGAGATACCTTAAGGCTATCCGGGCTAGGACAACCGGCTCCAAGCCGCCGAATGGCTTACCGGTGTCGACGCTGTCGAGCCTTTTAACAACTCTTAAACCGATGACCGTGACGTACTCGTCGTCTCTTATACCAGGGTAGATCTTCCTCAACTCGCTCACGAGCTCGGCTCTGCTCTCAAACCCGTCTCTTCTAGCCTCGCTCTCGCTGATGTCTCTCAGTCTCTTGTAGTACACGTACTCGACTCTAGCTAGGGCTATCGGGCGCGAGCCCGCGTGTATCACTACTTGCCTGTATCTCGGCCTTACAATACCCCTCCTGATAGTCGTCGTTTTAGAGCCCTCGATTAGCTTCTCCGCGTACTCCCCCCGGAAGATTATGTGCCTCCCGAGAAACTTCTTGGGCGGCATCCTCGGCTACTCTACTCACAGCTGGTAGCTCGCCAAAGGCCTCCTACTGACCAGGAGAGGCAGCGTGGGCTCTGTCCTAGGGTACCCCTTGACCTCTTCACCGAGCTTAGCGGTGAGCTCGCTCACAGACATAGTGGTAGTCTCGTTAGTCGCCCTCACCCTGACGCTGAGCGTCCCGCTCTTGACCTCTCTCTCGCCTACCACTACGATGTAAGGTACCCACTCCCTCCCCGCGTCTCTGATCTTCTTCCCCAGGCTCTCGTCTCTGTCGTCGACGTCCACTCGGTAGCCCTCGCCAGCTAGCGCCTGGGCCACCTTGACGGCGTAGTCCACGTAGTCCTTGGAGACCGGTACTACTCTAACCTGTACAGGGGCTAGCCAGGTGGGTATACTGGGCGTCCTCCCCTGCTTCTCCTCTAGCGCAGCGGTGTCTAGCAACATGTAGATGTACCTCTCGACGCCGCCGATGATAGCGGTGTGGATTATCACCGGGTGCCTCTTCTCGCCCTCGGGTGTCGTGTAGGTTATGTTGAACCTCTTACCGTTGCCTACGTCTATCTGGAAGGTCGCTATCTCCCTAGGCCTCCCGATGTTGTCTATTATGTGGTACTCCACGTTGAGAACCCAGTAGTAGATACCGCCCGGTATCACGGCTACCAGGACTGGGTAGTTCTCTCTCTTGACGTACTCAACTATGTCGTTGAAGTTGTTCTCGAAGAAGTCTCTCGAGACGTTGTACAGTGCTACATACCTCCTGCCGACCTTCCTTGCCTCCTCCATAATCTTCTCCTGGACTAGCTTCGACACCTCTATGGCCTCCCTGAGGTCTCTGGTCAGTATGTGGAGGTCCGGCATGTAGAACTTCCTAAGCCTGAAGCAGAGGTTGAGCTCGCCTCTCTGCTCGAGCCTGTAGCTGTCTGCGACCTCGAACATGCCGAATGGCAGGTCCTTGTAGCTTATGACCCAGTCTCTCAACATGGCGAACTGCTGGTGACAGGCAGCGTACCTCATGACGTACCTGTCCTCGTCTACAGCGACCTCGTACAGCCGGTCCCCGAACAAGAGCGCGTGCTCTAGGACAGGCCTCTCCTTCAGGTTGAACATGTTACTGCCCATAACCTTGAAGACGGGGATGCCTAGGCTCCTCACGACCTGCCAGCTGTACCTCATAACCGACTCCATTATAACCACGGCGTGGGGCCCGTACCTCATGTGGCCGTGGTCGCTCATCGGCTCCCACTCGAAGCCGAACTTCCTACAGTAGTCGTTCACCCTGTTCTCTCCGCCCACCAGCTCGACCCCGAAGACCTCCTTGTCCACTAGGATCTTCAGGTCGGGGTACTTCGAGTAGTCGAACTCGGCCGGGTTGTACACTCTGCCCTCGGGGGTGACGATGTAGAAGGTCTTCTCCACAGTCCGCCTCACTACGCCTGTCTCCTGCTTCCTTATGGTCTTGGACAGCTCGCTGAGGGGGTGGCCGTAACACTCTAAGGCGAACTCCTTGTACCAGCCGAAGGGGGCTCTCTCGACCCTCAGCCCCCTCTCCTTTAGCTTGTCGGCGAACTTCCTGAGGACGTCCATGGCTACTGGCGGGGGAGCCAGCTCGCTCGACAGGTGGGCGTAGGGGTAGACCACTACAATACCGGGCTTGAGGCTGGAGGCCGTCTCGTAGATTTCGCTGGCAGCCCTCTCCGCCACACTCTCGTCGTCGCCCTGCTCCACTGTCGAAAAGACTACTAGTGCGTTCTCGAAATCGCCTGTAGCGCCCGCCTCGCCGAGGCTCTCCGGCTCCTTGACAGCCGGCTCCCTCACCTTGTACGAGAACCTCTTGGCGTGTATTAGAAGTAGCCTCAAAACCCATCCCTTTAAGGCTTGATGCATTAATGAGCGAGGACTCATTTAATACTTTGCTTCCGCTGAAGAAGCTTAATAGCGTGTGTCGCGTTCGTAGTAGTTGGTGATGAACCCCTAAAACGCGAGAGATGAGCGGACCTGTCTCAGCTGAGAGGAGTCTTACGAGGGGGTTCAGCCTACACTACGCGGTGGTATCCAAGGAGAGAACCTCGCCGACTACTCCTCCCGGCATCTGAGCGAGGCCGCCGTCCTTCCCCAGGAGTTTCACGGTGATAGACTTGAGGCGCTTGTAGCTCGTACTGCTGATGTTGAACACCTTGGTTACGAAGTCCTCGGGGGGCACTACTCTCGTTGAAGCCGCGTAGGCCACCATGTACGCTAGCGCGTACCTGCCGCGAAGACTCCTGGAGAGGAGGGCGGGGTTCTCCCTCCTAATGATCTCGAGCCCTCTCTCCACGTAGGTCTTCACCCCCTCCTTCTCAATGTTCTTCTCAGCCGCTATAGACGCCTTGCTCTTAACCGTGTTAACAAACCTGCCTGTCTCGAGGACCCTGTCTGTGTCGACTACCATCCAAGGCTTCTCCTTGGCGATCTTGTAGGCCTTGTTGTACAGCCTGAGCCTGAACCTGTACGTCTTCCTGTCGATCACGCTCCTCGGGCCACGCCTCCGCCCGCGTACTGCCTCGCCCTCGTCGGTGTCAGGTGCGTGGGCGTACTCGTAAACCCTGTCTACGACGAGGCCGCACGCGCTACAGACCACGAAGCCCTCCTCGTAGTCCCAGACGAGGCTGGACCCGCATACAGGGCATTTCTCCATTGCGACACCAAGCTAGCATACGTTAGCCGTTGTTATTAGAGGAGATTTCAACCGAGGGGAGGGGGAGGGTTGGGCGAAAGTATTGAGCGGAGTTCGTTTATTAACCTTGTAAAGTCTATCATTAGCAAGGTGGTTGTATTGGAGGCTGTTCTACCAGGCACAGTAATCGGGATCAAGACCAGCAGCGGCGTGGTCCTGGCCGGCGAGAAGAGGATGACCTACGACGGCTTCATCTTGAGTAAGAGTGTAAGGAAGCTGTTCCCGATCACCGAGCACACAGCGGTAGGGTTCGCGGGCTTAACAGGGGACATGAACTTCCTGTACAGGGTGCTCAAGACCGAGGCAAAGAACTACGAGCTCGAGCACGGGAGGGAGATCAAGACCAGGAGCCTCGCCAAGCTGCTCTCCATAATCCTCTACAGTTACAAGCTCTTCCCCATGCTGACAGAGGCAGTGGTGGGCGGCTTCGACGAGGCCCCGAGCCTTTTCGTGCTAGACGCCGTAGGCAGTTTGCTAGAGGAGAGGTACACTGCGCTGGGCTCGGGCTCCCAGCTAGCTCTGAGCATAATCGAGCAGAGCTACAGGGAGGACATGCCGCTCGAAGAGGCGAAGAACCTGGCTATCAAAGCGGTCTTGGCCGCTATAGAGAGGGACGTCTTGTCGGGCGACGGCGTCGACGTCCTAGTCATAACTAGGGAGGGTATTAAGAGCGAGGAACACTTGCTGGCCAGGTCCACGACCCGCTGAGGGAAGACCCTTCCGCTTTTCTAAGGCCGTTGGTGAAAATTTATTTACTCGACTCAAGCCTAAAATAATTAGTCGAGTGGGACAGGTGTACCTCTACATGAATATACGCGTGAAGGCAGTTTTCCCTATACTCTTCCTGGCTATAGTAGTACTACCCCTCCTTACGGTAGTGCCGGTGAGCCAGGCGGCAAACCTGCCTCCAAGCAGGGTCACGGACGTGAAGAGCCTGCTAGAGGTCTTCGATAGCCCCAGCCCCAAGGTTGTAGACGCGCAGGAGCCGGGCGTCCAGGTCGTAACCAGCGGTGGCTCACAGGTATACAAGCCCTTCATCCTCGTGGCGTACAAGCAGGCGCTCTCCTACGTCAGGGAGTACGCTAAGATAAAGTACTACGTCCCGCTACCCAACGGCGTAGTAGTCGCGCACGTGGCGGTCTCGAGAGAGGGGCTCGTCAAGCTAGCCGGGCTACCCGGCGTCTTGAGTATCATGCCCTCACCCTCCCTGGAGGAGCTGTTCTCGGACCAGGCCAGGCTTAAGTCGATGGCGTTCGAGGACAAGAGCCCCAGCCAGGTCGCTGGCTCTGGCGGCTACGGTACTTTCTCGAGCCTAGACGTACTAGGCGTGAAGAGGGAGTGGTCCACCTACGGCTACAAAGGTAAGGGAGTGATAGTTGGCATAGTGGACACCGGTGTAGACTTCACCAACCCCGAGCTTGGGCTAGACGCGGTCGCGAGGGACTCCTCCGGTACACCGCTCGTGGTAGTCAACGACGAGCACATAGCGCTGACGCCCATTACTGTTGTGAGAGACGCTAACGGCTACCTGAACACGAGCGGCGCTATCGTCCCAGTGTTCAGCACCCTCTACTCCGGTCTCTACGGTTATCCATACGTATACGCAGTAAGGGTGACGGTCAACTACAAGGCTCCGCCTGTGAGTAAGAGCGGCGTCTACAAGTTCGGCTTCCTAGAGTGGTTCTTCTCCGACTCGCTCACAGGCTACTACGTAAGAGTCAGGATACCCACTCTACTCGTGGACGCCGACACTCCAGGAGTGTACAACGCCGTGATGTTCGACTTGTCTTCGGCGTTCTACGCCTTGTCCGCGACCATGAGGAGCCTGGAGAACAGCACGCTGGGCACAGTGTTATGGGCTGCCCCGAACCCCGCCTGGCTAGACTACAGCTTTAACGACGAGCAGCTCTTCAAGCTGGGCGTAAACGACGTGGTCGGCAGGGACTTCAATGGTGACGGCATTATAGACTTCGGCGTCGGCGTGATAGCGGGCGCTTACATAGACTCGTACGGTCTAGCGGACTACACCTACTCGTACCCCACTTTCACGTTCGGCCAGCCAGGCGAGTACCCCGGCTTAGACCCCAACGGTAAATACGTCGCTATACTGACGGACTGGGAGGGGCACGGCACTAGTGTGGCTACGGTTATCGCCGCTAGGGGCAGGCTCAACTACACAGGCTACGGCGGCGTGTACAAGCTATACGGTGTCGCGCCCGAGGCCAAGCTATCTGCCGGCACGGGGTTCTTCTTCGGAGACCTGATACCGGTCGAGTACTGGCTGGGCGGCTGGGACTGGGTCTACGACCCGACTTACGGCGCCCTCTTCCCCGTGCCTAGCGGTGTGAGGAGGGCCGACATAATCAGCAACAGCTGGGGCTACATAAACCTGGCTAGGTGGGGCCACCAGGGTCCCGGCATGGACTACCTGTCGGCCTTCTTCAACCAGATAATATCCGTCAACCTGCTGATCAACCACAACGTAACCATAGTGTTCGCGGCTGGGAACTACGGGCCGGGCTACACGACTATATCCGCACCCGGTGCCGACCTGTTGATAATAGAGGTTGCCGCTTCCACGAACATGGAGTACTTCAGGTTGTACGGCTTCCCGCCCGGCTACAGCGGTGATATAGTACCCTTCAGTAGCAGAGGGCCCAACGCGCTCGGCTACCCGAAGCCCGACGTCGCTGCCATAGGCGCGTTCGAGTGGGCCGGCGTCAGGACGGTCGACGGTAGAGGCTATGGCGTGAGATGGTACAACGAGGGCGCCGGCGGGGGCTTGACGCTATTCGGTGGTACAAGCGAGGCGACACCCTTCACTAGCGGCGTCCTAGCCCTAGGCGTACAGGCCTACATGTCCAAGTACGGCTACGTGCCATCCCCCATAGAGCTCAAGGTGCTGCTCAAGAGCAGCACGAACGACTTGAAGTACC
>ERZ1669248.638-NODE-638-length-15951-cov-66.153309_pt1 | contig 15951 bp, 19 predicted proteins | sample MGYA00579296_ERZ1669248 | MGnify/ENA primary metagenome ERZ1669248 (study PRJEB41166, sample SAMN08046057) | hot springs metagenome | biome: hot spring; feature: neutral hot spring; material: thermophilic sediment; isolation source: thermophilic sediment from...
GTTAATTCCTATTGAACACTTAAAGTATGAAAATCCCAAAATGACAGCTATGATGAAGTATCGTTTAAAGCAATGGGAAAGGGAAGGAAAGAAAATTACCATTCGGCAAACCTGGGTACCAATGCATAGGATTTCGCCCTATCTTATAAAAGCTGTTTTGATTGCAGAGGATGATAAATTTTACAAGCACTCTGGCTTTGATTATGAAGCTATAGAAAAGGCACTTGAGAAAAATCTAAAGGCAGGGAAAATTAAATATGGTGGAAGCACTATCTCTCAACAGGTTGCTAAAAACTTATTCTTAAGTCCTTCTAAAAATCCCATAAGAAAGATTCAAGAAGCGATACTCACTTATCGTCTTGAAAAAACCTTGAGTAAAAAACGCATCCTTGAAATTTATCTTAATATAGCTGAATGGGGGCTTGGAATCTTTGGTATTGAGGAGGCTTCAAGGTTTTACTATCATAAACCTGCCTCAGCTTTAACCCCATGGGAAGCAGCAAGATTGGCAGCTGTCTTACCCAATCCTTTAAAATATAATCCTTTAAGTGATTCCCCCTTTGTGGTTAAACGCTCCCGTCTTATATATACTATAATGAAAAAGAGGGGAGTTATTAAAGAAGAATATCTTCAAGAAGTAGGCGAAAAAGGAATAGACAATAAACCTCCTGCAGAGAATCAATCTGAGGGTAATTTTAGCTCTGAGATAGAACCTAAAGAGAATCTAACTTCTCAGGATGGAAAGGAGAACTCAACAGAAAAAGAAAATTAGAAAAATTCTCGGTTAGCCCATTCTTTTTCCAGTTCTTCTTCCTCTTTTTCTTTCTCTTTTAACATTAATTCCCAGTCGGTTCTTTTTTCAAAAAGGGCAACTTCAGTTCTTATTAAATTTTCTCTAAAATTAGGTCTTGCAATATAGGGTAGAACTGCTTTTAAAAAGTTTTCCTTTATACTTTTATAAATCTCCGGGACCTCCTTTTCAGGCACGAAAGTGCGTTCTTTGTGGTAGCGATAATAGAGTTTTCCATCGGTATTTTGTAAGAAGTATTCATAATAAAATTCATTGGAAAAATCCTCTTTTGAAGGAGTAACGCTAATTTGGGCAAGAAAGCCTACCAACCAGCGATCACCTGCAATCTTTCTTGAATAATCCCAAATTTCTAAAATCAAACCATTTTCAAGTTCAATTCTTTCAAGCATTTTACCCTCCCAAAGTGGTCTATGTTTTGGACTTGGGGGAAGCCACCTGTAGTCCATAATAATTATTTTAAAACCAATTTAAAATTTTCCCACCAAAATTTGCTTTTTATTATCTACCATTAAGACTCAAACAAGGCTTACAATAATGAGTAAAGAAAATTAATTATTTTACTTTTATGTGCTGCCCAAGTTAAAGAGGATTTTTTAAGCTTTAAAATCATATAAAATTACGGACAATATGGAACTTAGGCTATAGGTTTAGCTTATGGTGTTAATTGTAAAACTATTTATTGCTGAAAAAAGTAATTTGGAATAGGGGGGTAAACTTGAGAGACAAATATTAAAACCAAGGATTGCCAAAAAAAGAGGCTGAGAGTGTAATTAAAAAATTCTTTTCTATCTCTGAAGGTATGGATAGAAAAATGTGCTTGACAATCCTAAAAATTGCTATATTTTTAGGTAAAATTTTTTAAAGGGAGGGATATCGTGTTTGCGGTGATTAAAACTGGTGGAAAGCAGTATGTGGTTAAGCCGGGAGATCGTCTAAAAGTAGAGAAAATTGAAGGTAATCCGGGAGATATTGTTGAAATTAAGGAGGTGTTGCTTATTAATACTGGAGAAAACTTAAAGATTGGAACCCCTTTGGTTGAATCTGCTTTAGTCACTGCAGAGATTATTGAGCAAGGAAAGAGCCCTAAAATTATTGTGTTCAAGAAGAAACCCAAGAAGGGATATAAAAGAAAAAGAGGTCACAGGCAATTATTTACCACTATAGAAATAAAAGAAATTAAAGCTTAAGGAGGGAGTTCTCATGGCTCATAAAAAGGCAGGAGGGTCCTCAAGGAATGGGAGAGATTCTGAATCTAAACGGCTTGGCGTAAAAAGGTTTGGTGGGCAATATGTCAAGGCTGGTGAAATTATTGTGAGACAGAGAGGTACCAAGTTTCATCCAGGTTTTAATGTTGGTCTTGGAAAGGATTACACTATTTTTGCTAAAATTGATGGTATAGTCAAATTTGAGACCAGACACGGAAGAAAAGTTGTAAGCGTATATCCCCTTTCTTAAATAATTTTGGAAATAAGCACGTCTAAGGGTAAGGGTGCCTCCTTTAAAAGGGGGTGCGGTTTTAGTCCACCTTAGACGGAAGATAAAAAACCCAGAGGAGGAAAAAGGAATGAGTCACATCACCATGAAGCAACTTCTTGAAGCAGGTGTTCACTTTGGGCATCAAACAAGAAGATGGAATCCCAAAATGAAACCCTTTATTTTTGGAGAAAGAAACGGGATTCACATTATTGATCTTCAGCAGACCCTTAAGTATTTTGAGATAGCTTATGAATTTGTGGTAAATGTTACTGCAGAGGGTGGAAAGGTACTTTTTGTGGGGACAAAAAAGCAAGCTCAAGATGCTATTAAAGAGGAAGCTGAGAGATGTGGGATGCCATACGTTAATTTTCGCTGGTTGGGTGGAACTCTCACTAACTTTCGCACCATAAGGCAGAGTATAGAAAAACTAAAGAAAATCGAATCTTGGTTTCAAGATGGAACCATTGACAGATTTTTAAAAAAGGAAAGGCTTAAACTGGAAAGACTTAAAAATAAACTTGAGAGAAATTTAGCAGGTATAAAGCATATGGAAAGTCTTCCTCAGGCTGTCTATATTGTTGATCCTGTTTATGAAGAGATAGCGGTTAAAGAGGCAAGAAAGCTTGGAATACCAATTGTAGCTATTGTTGACACAAATTGTGATCCTGACCTTATTGATTATATCATCCCAGGAAATGATGATGCTATTAGAGCAGTAAAACTTATAACCTCAAAGATTGCTGATGCCTGTATTGAAGGTCAGGAAATTTATAAAGAAAAAATGATGGCCCTTTCTGACAAAGAGGTAACTTTGGAAGAAGAAATGCTTAGAGCTTCAGAAGAAAAGAAGGCAGAAGAGATATTAGAGGAAATTCTTGCTGAGGAAGAGAGAGAAGCAAAATTTGAGGAAGAAGCTCAGAGGCTTTTAGAAAAAGAATAATTTATAAAGGAGGACAAAATGGCAAAAGTGGATCTTGAGCTTATAAAACAATTAAGAGAAAGAACAGCAGCAGGCTTTAGTGATTGTAAGAAAGCCCTTGAAGAGGCCGAAGGTGATATTGAGAGGGCTATTGATATTTTAAGAAAGAAAGGACTTGCTATTGCCACCAAAAGGGCAGGGAAGGAGGCTAAAGAAGGGATTGTTGAGGCTTACATTCATGCCAATAAGAAGATCGGGGTTTTAGTGGAGATAAATTGTGAAACTGATTTTGTGGCAAGAACTCCCGAGTTTCAGGATTTTGCCCATAATGTTGCTATGCAAATTGCAGCTACAAATCCCCTTTGTGTTTCCCGTGAAGATATGCCTCAAGAAATTCTTGAAAGGGAAAAGAAACTCTATGAAGAACAACTTCGCGAACAGGGAAAACCGGAGAATGTAATACCTAAAATTCTTGAAGGAAAGCTTGAAAAATTTTATAAAGAGACAGTTCTTTTAGAACAACCATATATTAAAAATCCTGAGATAACAATCCAAGATCTTTTAAACGAACTTATTGCTAAAACTGGTGAAAAAATAGTTATTAAGAGATTTGCCAGATTCCAAATAGGTGAATAGCTTTGAGCGAAGGGGAACTGAAATATAAAAGAGTATTGCTAAAATTATCTGGTGAGGCCCTTTTAGGCACAAAGGAATTTGGTATAGATTATCAATTTTTGAAAAAAATCTCCTTGGAACTAAAGGACGTTTCTGCTCTTGGAGTCGAACTCGCCATAGTGATAGGCGGTGGAAATATTTTTAGAGGAGTTTCAGGAGAAAAGGAAGGCCTTAATCGAGCCCGAGCTGATTATATGGGCATGCTTGCAACTCTTATTAATGCTTTGGCTTTGCAAGATGTTTTGGAGAGGGAAGGGCTTTCTGTTAGAACTATGTCTGCTCTTGAAGTAATTGAGGTTGCTGAACCTTACATCCGAGAAAAGGCTGTAAGGCATCTGGAGAAGGGAAGAATTTTAATTCTTGCTTGTGGCACGGGAAATCCTTTTTTTACCACAGATACTGCAGCCACTTTAAGGGCCCTTGAGCTTGGCTGTGAAATTCTCTTTAAAGCCACAAAAGTAGATGGAGTTTATGAAAGGGATCCTAAAGAGGACCCAACTGCTAAAAAGTTTGAAGAGATTACCTTTGATGAAGTTCTAAAAAGAAATTTAAAAGTGATGGATGCAACTGCTTTTTCACTTGCAAGAGATCACAATCTACCCATTCTGGTTTTTAATTTATTTCAGACAAACAATATTAAGAGGGCCCTTTTTGGGGAGAAAGTAGGAACTCTTATTAAGAATTAGGAGGTTAGGTTATGAAGGAGGTTCTTGAGGACCTAAAAAAGAAAATGCAAAAGAGTTTACAAACTTTTAAAGAAGAGCTCACCCATATAAGATCCTCTCGGGCCTCAGTAAGTTTACTTGAGGGAATAAAGGTTGATTGTTATGGACAGAAGCTTCCTATAACTCAAGTGGCCACAGTAAATGTAGTTGAAGGCAAAATGCTTATTATTCAACCGTGGGACCCTAATCTCACCAAAGAAATAGAAAAGGCTATCCAGAAATCTGACCTTGGAATTAATCCCACAAGTGACGGAAAGACTATAAAGCTTGTTCTTCCGCCGCTCACAGAAGAGAGAAGAAAAGAATTAATAAAGGTAGCCCATAAAATAGCTGAAGAGGCAAGAATTGCTGTAAGAAATCTTAGAAGAGAAGCTCTTGAGAAATTCAAAACAGCCAAGAAAAATAAAGAAATTTCTGAAGATGAATATCAAAGACTTGAAAAGGAAGTGCAAAAGATTCATGATGAGTTTATAAAATCTATTGATAAGCTTCTTGAAGAAAAAGAAAAAGAAATTCTTACTCCTTAAGAATGCCCGTTTCTCAAATTGAGGATAACTTAGATCCGGAGAAACTTCCTCGTCATGTTGCCATTATTATGGATGGCAATGGAAGATGGGCCAAAAGAAAGGGCCTTCCCCGTATTTATGGACATAAAAAGGGGGTCGAGGTTGCTAAATCTATTATAATTAAGTCCCGAGAGCTAAATATCCCTTATCTTACTCTTTTTGCCTTTTCTAAAGAAAACTGGCAAAGGCCAAAAACTGAAGTGGATACCCTTCTTTTACTATTAAAGGAATATCTTCAAAAGGAACTTCCTTTAATGATAGAAAAAGAAATAAAATTAAAAATTATTGGAGACAAAGAAGATTTTCCAGAGGAGTTAAAAAAACTCATAGAGCAGGTTGAAAAGAAGACAGAAAACTTAAAAGGAATGACCTTAGTTCTTGCCTTAAGCTATAGTGGACGAGCTGAGATTTTAAGAGCCACAAAATTGTTGGCTGAAGAAGTAGAAAAGGGAAAACTTAGTGTCAAAGATATAAATGAAGAGCTCTTTAGAAGATTTTTTTATTTTCCCGAACTTCCAGATCCAGATCTCCTTATAAGAACAAGTGGAGAATTAAGAATCTCTAACTTCTTGCTTTATCAATTAGCCTACACAGAATTTTATTTTACCGAAACCCTCTGGCCTGATTTTACTGAAGAAGAATATCTTAAAGCCCTTTTTTCCTATCAAAAAAGAGAAAGACGTTTTGGAAGAATTTATGAACTTTGAATTTCTAAAAAGAGTTCTTTCAGCCTCAGTTCTTTTTCCCTTGTTAGTGATCCTTGTCCTTAAGGGTAATTCATTAGTAATAAATCTAACCATACTTATTTGCCTTTTTATCGCTTGGTTTGAATGGTCAAAGTTATTTAATTTTGAAAGTCTACTTTTTTTCTGGGGTCTGATATCATTAATTTTAGTTTATTCTTTTTTTTTAAAGTTTAATTTTTTCCATTTATTTGTTTTTACCTTTTTTTGGGCCTTCCTTCCTTTTATCTTTAACTTTGAAGCTCCCTTTTTTTATAAAAATTTTTTTGTCTTTCTCTTGGGAATTTTTTATCTTTTTCTTGGTTTTTTTCCTTTTAAAATCATACTTTTTGAATATCCAAGAGAATTAACCCTTTTTTTCTTTTGTGTAATTTTTGCCAATGACACTGGAGCCTATTTGTCAGGTAAATTTTTGGGTAAAAGGCCCTTTATCCCTAAGATCTCTCCTAAGAAAACTTGGGAGGGATTTTGGGGTGGTATGGTTTTAGCTCTTTTAGTGGGCTGGATGTTAAATAACTATTTTCACTTCTGGGATTCAAGGAGAGTAATCTTAGTTAGTTTTGTGTTAGCCCTTTTTGGTGTCATGGGAGACCTTTTTGAATCAGCTATTAAAAGAGCTGTTGGAAAAAAGGATTCTGGAGCTTTAATTCCAGGACATGGCGGCTTACTTGATAGAATAGATGGCGTTCTTTTTGCTTCTCCTGTTTTTCTCTTTTTACTTGAGGTTTTCCCTCATGGAACTTACTCTTGAGTTTGCTTACGAACTCTTAAAAAAGGAAGAGGTTCCTGACCACATTATTCGTCACTCTGAGAAAGTGGCCCTAATATCTCTTTTTCTTGGCTGTTTTTTAAAAGAAAAAGGTGAACCTCTTGATCTCAATCTTCTAACCTGCTCAGCTTTACTTCACGATATTAGAAAAATGGCAAGTATTAAGACCGGGGAAAATCACGCCTTTTCCGGATATAAATTAATGAAAGAGCTCGGTTTTGAAAGGGCTGGTGAAATTATTTATGCTCATATTTTTTTAAAGGCCCCAAAACCTAATTCTCCTATTCGTGAAGAAGAAGTTGTTTTTTATGCTGACAAAAGGGTTAAACATGATGAAATAGTAACTCTTAAAGAACGCTTTAAAGATCTGCGAGAAAGGTACGGGAGAACCCTCAAATCTATCATTAGAATGCGCCTTCTTGAGGACATGACTCTACTTCTTGAAAAGAGGCTTTTTAAAAAGATTGAATTAAAACCTGAAGATCTTTTAATATTGAATGAAATAAAGGAGGCTAAAGATGTCCTCAAAAGGTGTCTTAAGGGTTGCACTACTTGCTGGCGGGACATCTTCAGAACGAGAAGTTTCTCTTAAAGGTGCCAAAGCTGTAAAGGAGGCCTTAATAGAGCTTGGACATAAGGTGGAATTTTTTGATCCTGCTTATGATTTAGTAAAGCTTGCTCAAAGAGCTAAAGATTTTGATGTTGCCTTTTTGGTCATCCACGGGCCAGGCGGGGAGGATGGAACTTTACAGGGTTTTCTGGAAATGATAGGGCTTCCCTATCAGGGAGCTCAAGTTCTCGGAAGTGCTCTAGCTATGCATAAGGGCCTTTCTAAAATTCTTTATGAAAGAGCAGGCCTTCCAGTCCCCAAGGGATTTTTATTCAAAAAAGAGGATAAGATGGAAACTATTTACGAGGTAGCCAATAAGCTCGGCTATCCCTTAATTGTAAAGCCTGCTACTCAAGGGTCAAGCATTGGCCTATCTCTTGTTGAAGATTCCTCTCTTCTTAAAGAGGCCCTTGAAAAGGCCTTTGAAATTGATAATGAAATTCTTCTTGAGGAGTATATAAAGGGGAGAGAGCTTACCGTGGGAGTTCTTGATGATAAGCCTCTTCCAGTGGTTGAAATCCTTCCCAAAAGCAAATTTTTTGATTATGAGACTAAATACATTCCTGGGATGGCCGAAGAAATATGTCCAGCTAATATCTCTGAGGAGTTAACTAAAACAGCACAAAACTATGCCTTAAAAGCTCACAAAGCCTTATATCTAAGACATTATAGTAGAACCGATATGATTCTAAGGGATAATGAAATTTTTGTGCTTGAGACCAATACCATACCTGGAATGACAGAGACGAGCCTTCTTCCTCTTGCAGCCAAAGTGGCAGGATATTCCTTTAAAGCACTTATTCAAAAATTACTAGACCTTGCCCTTGAAAATAGATAGAATTTAACTTGTATAATATCCCTGGCGGAGCTTTTCAGCTTCAATTCCAAGATAGAGGGCAGATTCTTTAAAAAGATTCTTTAAAGCACCATCTGGAAGAGTTTCTGCAACCTTTTCCATTTCAAGGGCCTGAGCAAGAAGAAAATCCCCAACAGTTGAGGAGGTTGCTTGATTAAGGGGAGTTTTGGCTATTTTATCCATAAGGTCAAGAGAAAAGCTAAGTTTATCCTGAAGAAACTTAATTTTTTCTCTTTCTTCTTCCTTTAATAATTCTGCCCTTTCAAGTTCAAGGAGAGCACTTTTTAAGTAGTCTTCAAAGATTTTATTACCCTGCTTGGAAAGAGCCTCAGGTGTGATAAAATTAAGATTTGAAAAGATTTTTGAATCTACTTTCATAGGAGGCCTCCTTTATGAGAAATTTTAATTCTTTTATCGGAAAAAGTAAAGGGTTCTTAAGTTTTAGCTTGATACTTTTAATAATTAGCCTATATGGATGCGGTTGGGTTCTTGTGGGAGGAGGGGCTTATGAAGGATATAAAGTAGCTACCGATACCAGGACAGTGGGAACCCAAATTGATGATGCCCTAATTACAGCTAAGGTTAAAGCCAAACTGATTGAAGATCCTATAACCAAAGCCAGAAAAATTGATGTTGATACGGTGAACGGGGTAGTAACCTTAACAGGAATTGTAGATAGCGAAGCAGAAATAACAAGGGCGATCGAGATTGCAAAAAGTGTTCCAGGTGTAAAAAAGGTTGTTAATAACTTAAGGGTTGGAAAAAGAAGTATTGGTAGTTATCTTACTGACAAAGAAATTACTGCTAAAATTAAGGCTAAGTTCATTGCTGATCCTGAATTAAAGGCCTTTTCCATTGATGTAGATACCCTAAATGGAGTTGTTACCTTAACAGGAGTTGTAGAAAGGGAATCTCAAAAGGAGAAAGCTGTTAAGCTCGCTAAATCTGTAGAGGGAGTAAAACAGGTAATTGTAAATATTCAGGTCAAAGGCTCAAGATGATGTTTTATAAAATTTTCCCTGATAGAGGCCCTTTTCTTTCATATAATCTGTAATTGCGTTTAAGACCTTGTTTTTATCTAAAAGCCAAAGGGGAGCAAGAAGCCCCTCTTTGGGGGGATCAGAGGTTAGACGGTGAATCACCGTGTATCTTGGAAGAAGGGATAGAGCCTCTCCAACAAGACTTCTATATTCTTCCAGGGATAATTCTCTCACTTGGCCTGCCTTGTAAAGTTCTGAAAGAGGGGTACCTTCAAGAATATAGAGGGCATGGAATTTAATACCTTCTGGTTTTAATTCAGAGAGGGTTTCAACAGTTTCAAGCATCATCTCTCTATCTTCCTTAGGAAGCCCAAATATAATATGAACTACCACAGGAATCTCTTCTTCCTTTAAAAGGTAATAGGCTGAAAGAAAGTCCTCGAAGGTGTGCCCTCTATTAATAAGTTTTAAGGTTTGATTGTGTTTGCTCTGAAGGCCTAACTCTATCCAGAGGTAGTAACCGAGATGTTGAAATTCCTTGAGAAGTTTAATTACTTCCTTATCTATACAATCTGGTCTTGTACCAATAGCAAGACCAACTATTTCTGGGTAATTTAAGATTATGCGGTAAGTCTCCTTTAATTTTAAAAGAGGGCCATAGGTGTTAGAGAAGGATTGAAAATAGGCTATAAACTTTTGATAGCCCCTTTTTTTAAAGCGCTCAAGAAAAAATTCAATCTGCTCTTTAAGAGAAAGTCTTTGGCCAAGGCCTGTGCCAGAGCCCTTTAAATCACAGTAAATACAACCCCCTTTTCCCTTGGTGCCATCCCTGTTAGGGCAGGTAAAGCCTGCATCAAGAGGAATTTTTTTTACTTTCTCTCCAAATTTTTCCTTTAAAAACTGATTTAAGCTGTAATACAAAGTTTTTTCCATTTGAGATTTAATATAAGCTCTTTCTTAAATACTTCCAGTGATTTCAAAGGCCTTTAAGCAGGATAGCAGGATCAATTTGACTGGCTTTATATGCTGGATATACCCCTGAAATCAATCCAAAAAATACGGTAAGTGCAGATGAAACTATGATTGGTTTAAATGGAAATACCCAGGGATATTTAAGCAGAGGAAGTAGAATTATTGACAATAATCCACCTATAAGAAGTCCAACTAAGCCTCCCACAAAGGTTATAAGAATACTTTCAAGCAGAAACTGTAATAGCACACCTCTTCGAGAAGCACCAATTGCAAGCCTTAGCCCTATTTCTTTTTTTCTTTCATTAACGGAGAGTAACATAATGGCTGTTACGCCAAGACTTCCCACAAGCAAACAAAGAATAGAGATACTTTGCACAAGAGTTGTGAATAACTTAGAGGCCTCCAAACGAAATTTAAAGATATCCTCAGCCTTAATAATTTTAAAATCTATGTTTGACGGGGAGACTCGATGCCGCTTAAGCAAAAGCTCTTCAATATTTCTTTCGATCTGGGGAATTAAAGAGGGATTTTCAACAGCCACATAAATACCTGAAAGATAATCTGCATTAAAAAGAGAAGACATAGAGGTAGTTATAGGCACAAGGATTTGATCATCCTGATCTTGATTACTGGCATCAATACCAATAGGACTTAAGACCCCAATTACCACAAAGGGAAGTTTATTAATTAAAATTACTTTACCTTCAGCCGATTCCTCACCAAAAAGCTCCTTTTTAACTTTATATCCTAAAATAGCCACCTTTTTATAACCTGTAATCTCACCTTTAAGGAAATTTCTCCCCTCAATTAAAGAAAATTTTCTGAGAAATATGTAGGACTCATTAACTCCATTGAGCATGGTTGTTATAGTTTTAAAAGAATAACGGGCTGTTCCTGTACCACTAAAAAGGGGAGATAGAGCCTTTATGCCATAGATTTTTTCTAAGGCCTGGGCATCTTCCATTTTTAAAGTTGTTCTCTGTTCAGTCTGAATAGCCCTTCCAGCACTTACCCTTACTTGACCAGGAAGGATCATCAAGATATCAGGGCCAAAGGTTTCAATTTCTTTTAAAGTCTTTTTTTTAGCAGCCTCTCCAAAGGTGTTCATCAAAAAAAGGGCTGAAACTCCTATAATGATTCCAAGAACTGAGAGAAAAAGTCTTAACTTTTTATGAAGAATACCACCTAAGAGGAGCTTAAGCTTTAGGGTATTCATAGACTTTTAAGAAGGATCGCAGGATTAATCTTACTGGCTTTTAGGGCTGGAAAGATACTAAAGATTATACAAGTTATAAAAGAAAAACCAAAACTCAAAAGAAAAGTGCCCCAGGAAAAAAGAGGCTTTAAGGGAGTGAAGAGGGAGATAACTTTAATAAGAAGAAGACTGATTAACCATCCCACCATACCACTTATTCCAGAAATAAGGAAAGCTGAGAAGAGATAATGATAGATAATATCATGCGAATTTGCCCCAAGGGCTAATCGTAAAGCAATAATACCTGCCTTTTCTTCAACACTGGCTGTCATAAGATTCATAATAATTACTCCACTAATTACGAGGCTAATTAAGGCAATAGTAAGAAGAAAGGCACTAATTGTCCTTGAGGTTTTAGTAAATCTCTCAATAGCCATATCAGGAGTTATAATTCTAAAATCATCTGGTTCCATCTCTAATAATTTATGTCGACTTCTTAGGATCTCTCTAATTAAGTTTACATTCTGCTTATAGTCTGTTCCTTCTTGAAAGACCACTTTAAATCCACTTAAATAATCTACATTAAACAATCTCTTTTGAGCTGTGGTTAAAGGAACAAAAATCCTCTCATCCAAAGGATAATGCCCGAGACTTCCCTTTTTTTCAAGAATCCCAATAATCGTAAAATATTCTCCACCAATTTTTATTTTTTCCCCTAAAATCTTCTTAAGACCTAATTTTTTAGCTACTTCATAGCCAAGAACAACCACTTTTGCATAATTTTCGACCTCCCTTTCTGTGAAAAATCTTCCTTGAAAAACCCTCCAATTATTGGCTAGAAGATAATTAGGTAAAACTCCATCTACTCTAAGTTTTTCTGCTTTACCAGAAAAATTTACTTCAAGAACATTTCCTAAAAAGGGAGAGACAATCTTTACAAAATTTAGCCTTTCTATGGCTTTTATGTCCTCCATCTTTAAAGTATCAGTTCTTGTAGTAGCAAGCCCCATCATCCTTCCACCACCTGCAAGGACAAGGGCTGCGTCTTTTCCAAAATTGAGATTAGCTAAAGTATCTAAGATTTGTTTCTCTGCCGATTTTCCAAGGGCATAAATGGTATTGAGAGCAGTAAGACTAAAAGTTAAAGCAAGCACCATAAAAAAAAGATTAACTTTATTGGAAAGAAGTTCCCTTAAGACCTCTTTCACAAAAAATCTATTGAAAACCATTAATCCTCGATGAATTTTCCATCTTTTAAAAATTTAATTTTTTTGGCTCTCTGAGCAATCTCTCTTTCATGGGTTACCATAATGATGGTTAAGCCTTCTTTGTTTAGATTTTCAAAAATTTTAATAACCTCTTCACTACTTTGAGAGTCAAGATTCCCTGTAGGTTCATCGGCGAGTAAAAGGGTAGGGTTATTGATAAGAGCTCTTGCAATAGCCACTCTCTGTTGTTGGCCTCCTGAGAGTTCAGCTGGTTTGTGATTTTTTTTATCTCCAAGACCCAATCTTTCAAGTAACTCATGGGCCCTTTGAATCTTTTCTTTAGTTATTTCTCCACCATAAAGAGCTGGAAGAAGAGTGTTTTCAAGGGCTGTCGCCCAGGGAATAAGATGAAAGGCCTGAAAAATAAAGCCAATCTTTTGATTCCTTAGCCTTGAAAGTTCCCTTTCTGAGAAGGTATTTACATCTTTTCCCTCAAAGAGATAGACCCCTGAATCTGGGCGATCAAGTAGCCCAAGAATATTTAAAAGGGTTGATTTGCCTCCACCAGAAGGCCCCATAATTGCAAGAAAATCTCCCATATAAACTTCAAGGTTAATGCCCTTCAAAACCTCATATGTAATTTTACCGCTTTGAAATTTTTTTCTTATGTCAATTAGCTGAATAAGAGGTTTAGACACAATTTCTTACCAAACTCCAACTACTTCGCCTTCCTTTAGACCCTCAAGAATCTCAGTCTTTCCCCTTGATTCCCATCCAACTTTAACTATCCTTTTTTCCCATTTGTCACCTTTTTTAACCATTACATACTGTTTGCCCTCTTTATCAATTTTAATAGAAGCACTGGGAACTAATAAAGCATTTTCTTTTTTATCTGCAATAATAGTGACTTGAGCAGTCATCTCGGGGCGAAGATAATTTTCATAAGGAGTTAAAATGTCAAGAACAGTATCATAAAATACAACATTATTTTTAATAATAGCACCTGGATAAATAGTTCTTACTCTGGCCTTAAAGATTTTATCTGGAAAGCTATCCACTTTGAAGGTAGCTTCAAGACCTGGCTTAATTTTTCCTATATCTGTTTCATCGACGTAGCAGTGCACCTCAAGACGGGAAAGATCTATCACAGTTATAAAAGTAGGGGCATTAAGTCCTGCAACTACTGTTTCTCCCTGTTGTGTAGTAACTTCAGAAACATATCCATTAATAGGAGAATAAACAAAGGCGTACTTAAGTTTAACTCTTGCCTCTTCAACCTGTCTTTTAGCTGCTTCCACTTGAGCTTTAACTCTTTCCTGCTCTTTTTCAAATTCATCCATAAGGGCTTTAAGCTCTGCCTTAGCAGACTCAAGTTGATGCAGTTTTACCTCTCTATCCCGTTCCATCCTCTCAAGATCAGTTTTAGAGATAAGCCCTTCTCTATAAAGCTTTTCAAGTCTTTTTAGCTCTCTCTCAATCTGAGCTAGCTCCGCTTCAAGAGCTAAAACTGAGTTTTTTTTAGCCTTTATATTTTCAGGATATACTTTTCTAATTTTTTCAAGCTGACTTAGGGCCTGCTTATATTCAAATTCATAGCGTTCAACTTGTTTTTTTAGATCTTCATGTTCAATAATGGCAATAAGCTGACCAGCTCTAACATAATCCCCTTGTCTCACCAATAATCTTTCTACTTTACCAGAGACTCTGGCTCCAACCTTCACACTGGCTCCAACTTGAGGCTTTATAGCCCCTGTAGCGGTAACCTCAAGATAAATGGTGCCTCTTTCAACCCTTTCAGTTTTCTTAGGATAGATCTCCTCTTTTTTCTTATCTTTGGTACAGGAAAGAATAAGAAAAACCATTAGAAAAATAAAAATTAGCCTTGTACTTTGTCTTAAAATCATAAACTTAGAGACCTGGGATTTCTCCAGTAGATTTGAGAAGATTATAATAATTGAAGATGAGATCATATTTGGAAAGGGCAACCTTTGATCTTGCCTCAGAAAGCCTTGCCATAACTGTTGTTAAATCAACAATACTTGCTAAGCCATTTTCATATTTTTTTTGCATAATACGATAATCTTCTTCAAGCTTAGCAAGAAGGGCTAAAGAGGCAGCTAAATTTTCTCGAGAGGTTTCAAAAATTTTATAATTACTGAAAACTTCATGTTGAATGTTTAACTCAAGTTCTCTTTTTTCAAAGTGTTTCTTTTCTAGAGTAGCTCTTTCCTTTTGCAGTTTTGATACTGTTGAAAAACCTGTAAAAAGAGGAAAAGTAATCTTTATACCTGCTTGAAATTGAAAGTTAGAATCAGGAAAAAATTTGGAATCTTCTTTATAATAATTTGCAAATAAATCAATTGAAGGGAAAAATTCTCCTCTTACACTTTTAAGTCTTGATTCTTGCGCAAGAATTTCCTTCTCTTTGGAGAGAATCTCAGGTCTCAACTTTAAGGCTTTAGCAATGTATTCAGGAAGAGCTTTTAAAGTTAAATCTTTTTCTTCAATAGGAAGCAATTCATATTCCTCAATTTTAGTCAAGTCTTCATTTAGAAGAATGAGAAGTTTAGCCTTTGAAATCTCAGATAGATATTTATAGTTAGTAACTTTATATTCTGCCTCTTTTAGTCTTGCCTCTGCATCAAGAACATCAGCATAAGGTGAGAGTCCAACTTCATAGCGCTTTTTTGCAAGTTTTAAAATATTTTTAGCATCTTCAAGATCCGAAAGTGCAGCCTCAAGGAGGGATTTCTCTTTAAAGTAATCAAGATAAGTTTTTATGGTAGTAAGTGCTATCTCGTTTATTTTACCTCTTAAGTTTTCATCTTGAAGGGCAAGATAATAAAGAGCCTCCTTAAAAGCATAATAAGTAGAAAAGCCTGAGAAAATATTCCAAGTTAGAAAAGGACCAAAAAGATGGGTATTATACTCAGGGAGGTTTTTACCAAGATCTGTTCTTTGATAAGTATAATTGAGATAAATCTTAGGGAAAAATTCAGCCCTAACTATATTTTTTTGATAAAAAAATTCTTCTCTTTGTTTTAAGGCTGAAGAAATTTGTGGATTGGCTTTAATGGCAAGACTTACAGCCTCAGATAAAGTTAAAACCTTTTTGGCTAAAGCTTGAGAGGAAAGAGCTAAGAATATAAAAAAAATTGAAAGAAATCCTATTTTTTTCATAGCCTGATTTTATGTTATAGTCTAATCTAAAAAAATTAATTATCAAGAGCTTTATTATCAATCTTCTCTTTAGAAAACTCCTTTTAAGATCTTCAATTAGTTTTTAGAAAAGATTTTTAATCTAATAGCTTCTTAAGAGGTAAAAAATTGAAAATAAGTTGGGTTAATAGAAAAATAGTTTACGCTAAACTTTCTTTGTTGACCTTTTAGTATAATCTAATTAAAATTACCTAATACAGGAAATTTTTAAAAGTTGGAGGTGAAAC
>ERZ1669248.639-NODE-639-length-15929-cov-4.103251_pt1 | contig 15929 bp, 15 predicted proteins | sample MGYA00579296_ERZ1669248 | MGnify/ENA primary metagenome ERZ1669248 (study PRJEB41166, sample SAMN08046057) | hot springs metagenome | biome: hot spring; feature: neutral hot spring; material: thermophilic sediment; isolation source: thermophilic sediment from...
TCGTTGACAAGCGCGGGGGCCTGCTGGCCGTCGGCAGGGCCGTGATCAGCGGCTGCCTGATGTCTTCCAAAAAGCTGGGGGTGGCGGTGAAGGTCCGAAAGGGCACAAAAGGTTAGGTCACTTGTAGAAGACCGCGTACCTGAACTGCCTCCTCTTCTCGATCCTCACGTTGAAGTTGTCCCTCAGCGTCCTCTCCATCTCCCTGTAAAAGTACTGGTTGGTGAGCCTCGAGGGGGGCTTCACCCGGGGTATGAGCCCCCTGATGACGTTCAGATCGGTGGTGTGCTGCTTGTAAGCGACGTAAGCGTAGCGGAGCAGGGTGCGCAGCTTTATCGAGACGCACTGCGACCTGGCGCGCTCCAGGAGCTCCCTAGAAACGAGAACGACGTGCTCGAGCAGACGGGCCCTTTCGGAGTCCGTCATAAGGCTCCGTAGCGCGTGAACTCCGCTCTGGATAAAACTTATCCGCCACATTTATATATACTAGTAGTCAAAGAGCGGTTAGCTCACGGCGATTCTAGGCCGCTTGCCAACAGTTTCTCCACCTCTCGACGATCGACTCCTACAACCTCGGCTAGCTTCTGCAGGTCCCCCCGCGGGGGACTGGCCCCGCCCTGCACGCTGAGGACGTAGCGCCGCCCATCCTCCCCCCCTATCACCATGAGGAGCCTCCTCTTCACGCCTCCCTCCACGATTTCGTACAGCTTCAAGCAGGGCCCCGCGCACTCGTGCACCGCAACCGTGAGCGGCAGGGCCTCCGACCACGCGGCGCTGTGGACCACGTCTGCCAAGGTCAGGCCGATCGTGGCGCCGAAGTCCTCGTCGAAGTCCAGCGCGTCCTCCTCGGGGGAGAACTGGCGCTGCAGCCCCTCAACCCTAACTAAGCGGCCCCCTGACGGCGAGTATACCGCGCCCCGAGCCCTGACCGCGCGGGGGGCTGGATCCTCAATGCGCAGGTCGAAGCTGAAGACCTTGACCATCATGGCGACCAGCTACTCGACCACAGGTATGCCGAACCTCTTCGAGGCCATCACATGTTCCTCGTACGGTATCGAGAAGACGTCAGCGATGCCCTCGTAAGCCCTCCTGTAGGGCTCGCCACTCATGAGCTTCCTGATGTTCCTGACGTAGACCTCCTCGGAGAGCCTCTTACCCGTCAGCCTCTCCCACTCCTCGATGGTGTACGAGAAGAACTTCTGCGCGCGGTCCCTGTAGAGCTCGGGCATGACGTTGAACGTGCAGAAGGGCACGACCCTCCCGTCAGGCATCGCGTAGTGCACGTCGCAGCGCTGGACGCGGCTCACGTCGTAGTTGTACGTGTCCATGAAGTGCATCATCCCCAAGAACAACGCGTTGTAATGGAACTCGCCCAGCGCCGAGTAGTCGTGTTTCAATAAGATGTTGAAGATCATGCGCAGGAACTTCCTCTTCTTCCTGAACTTCTTGGGGGCCTGGCTCGCGTCAACGTACTTCCTCAGCTTCGCTAGGACGCTCAGAAGCACCACGTACTTGTTCCTGCCACTCCTTATCTCCTCGGCCGCCCTATCGAGGAGCCCCATGACGCCCTCCACGTCCACAAACCTCGTTATCGGTATCAGCTCGTCCGCGCTGTCCCAGAAGACGTAGGTGGCTGCCCCACAAGCGAAGTGCGTGGTCAGCTCGAACTGAGGCCTGCCCGTCAGCGCCTCCACGAAGCGTGAGATGGGGACGACGGTGGGCACCGGGTACCAGTCCTCCCTCCTTATCTGCCCGCCCGTCTGCCTCTCTACCTCCGCTAGGATATCGGGTATCGTGACGCGCAGCCTCTCCCTCTCCTTCCTCGGGACCCTCCCGACGATGGAGACCGGCTGCATGTTGACTCCGCGCACAATGTCGGAGTGCTTCACGCCGAAGCGTATTATCGCCCCGACCTCGTGCAGGTTGTACCCCCTTATCACTGTCGGTACCAGCACGACTCCGAGGCCGGCCTTCCTCAGGTTCTCGAGCGCGTAGGGGACCTCCCAGTGGTTCTTGGGGTTCGTGTGCGGCGTGACGCCGTCGAAGCTCATGTACACGGTGTTCGTGCCAGCCTGCCTGAGCTTGACGGCCAGCTCTGGGTCGAACGCTAGCCGGATGCCCTCGGTGTTCACCTGCACGTGCTCGTAGCCCTCCTCCCTGGCTACCCTCACTATCTCGACGATGTCGTCCCTCAGCAGCGGCTCTCCGCCCGTGAACTGGACGGCAATCGCCCCCCTCGGCAGCATCCTCTTCGCCTCCCTCAGCATGAAGCGGATGTGTTCCAGCGAGGGTTCGTACACGTAGCCGGCCTTGACGGCGTAGAAGAAGCAGTACCAGCACCTCAGCTCGCACCTGTTCGTAACCGCCACGTTGAGGAGCGCAGTGTGGCTCTTGTGGCGGGGGCAGAGCCCGCAGTTGTAGGGGCACAGGGCGGTCAGCCCCACGTTGGGGGTCCAGATCCCTTTCCCGTCCCTCTGCCACTTCTTGTAGCGCTCGTAGGTGGAGTAGTCGCCGAAGTACAGCTCCTCGAACTCGCCGTGCTCGGGGCACACCTTACGCATGTAGACCTTCCCCTCCCTCCTAAAGACCGTCGCGGGGAGTAAGGAGTAGCAGTGCGGGCACAGCGACAGGGTCCTCGTTACCAGCTCCTCCCCCTCGCGGAGGGGAGGCGCGGGGCCCAAGTGGATCCTGTAGTCGATGCCCGCGCGCGGCATGAGGAGCTTAGCGTACTTCCTGACCTCCTCGGCGATCTCCTCAGCCGTCAAGTTCCTGAGAGCCGAGTAATCGACTCTCTCCAGGAGAAGCGTCGACTGCGCAGGGGCGTCGACCACTAAGACCCCCGCACCAGGGTGCGCAACGTCCCCTTTAAAACGCTGTCGGCCCTGAATCGAAGTCTCCGTACACTTTCCTTCTTCGCTCTATGACCTTCCGATTCCTTCATCTTCCACCTGGCATAGCAGTGCCCTAAGCAGTGTAAAAGTTCGGTAAAGAGAAGCTGCGGCCGGGCCTCGCGACCGCCGGGCCGCCATCCAGCCTCTTGCGCAGGGGGCTCGAGGCCGGCCGTAGGCATTTAAGGCTTCCATGGATTGGGGGTGCGTGGAGCCCAGGCTGCTCGTGGTCCGGGTGCCCGTCCCTGAGAAGACCAACGTGATACTGGGCCAGGCCCACTTCATCAAAACGGTGGAAGACCTCTACGAGGCCATCGTCACCTCGGTGCCCACCGCCCGCTTCGGGATAGCCTTCTGCGAGGCATCAGGGCACAGGCTGGTGCGCGTCGAGGGCAACGACGAGGAGCTCAAGCAGCTGGCCGCCAAGGCGGCGCTCGAGGTGGGCGCTGGCCACTTCTTCGCGATCTACCTCCGTGACGCTTGGCCGATAAACGTCCTGAACGCTGTAAAGGGCGTCCAGGAGGTCGTCACCCTCTACTGCGCAACGGCGAACCCGGTGCAGGTCATCGTGGCTGAGACCGACCAGGGGAGGGCGGTCCTCGGGGTCGTCGACGGCTTCAAACCCGTCGGTGTGGAGGGCGACAACGAGAGGCGGGAGAGGGTTGAGTTCCTGCGGAGGATCGGCTACAAGCGGGGCTAGGCGCGCCGATGAAGCAGTCGATAGTGGTGAGGACGGACATTAAGATGGGCAAGGGCAAGCTGGCTGCGCAGGTGGCGCACGCCGCCGTGACCGCCGCCGAGGTGGCCAGGGCCGAGAGGCCGGAGTGGTTCAGCGAGTGGATGAAGTCCGGCCAGAAGAAGATAGTCCTGAAGGTTTCGAGCTTGGAAGAGCTCCAGAGGGTATACGAGGAGGCCAGGCGGATGGGGCTGCCCGCCGCGATGATCTCAGACATGGGGCTCACGCAGCTCCCCCCAGGCACCGTGACCGCGGTGGCCATTGGGCCCGCCCCCGACGACTTGGTCGACATGGTGACCGGGAAGCTGAAGCTGCTCTAGGCGATGCCGGCACCCTCCCGGTCACCCCTCGACAGGCAGCTGGGGATGCACTACTACGCGACGGAGGTCGACGGCGTGGGCGGCGTCCTGAGGGAGCGGGCGGACGACTTCCGCGTCTACGAGGTGGCGCTGGGTAACGTGGTCTGCGCGCCGGGCTGCTCGAGGCAGCTGGGTGGCGGTGGCGGCAGCTACGTGTGGTTCCTGCTCGAAAAGCGCGACGTGGACACCGTGACGGCGCTTAGGGCCATCGCCCGGCAGATGGGGATCAGCCACAAAAAGTTCAGCGCCGCCGGCCTAAAGGACGCGCGCGCAGTGACTTTCCAGCTGGTGTCTGTGGAGGGGGTCGACCCGAGCGCCGTACCGCGCGCCGTGGGCAGGAAAATCCGGATCCACGACGTGTTCACGATGCCGTTCAAGCTGGCAGCCGGGATGCTGTGGGGGAACGTGTTCGAGATCACCGTGAGGAGGCTCAGCGTGAGCCTCTCAGAGGCCGAGAGGAGGCTGAGGGGCATACTCGAGCAGCTGGGGAGGGAGGGCGCACCCAACTACTACGGCTACCAGCGCTTCGGAACCATCCGCCCCCTAACCCACGTAGTGGGCAAGCTGGTGCTCCAGGGGAGGTTTGAGGAGGCCGTTCGCGAGCTCCTCACCAGGGTCTTCCCCCACGAGTCGGAGAGGGCCAAGGAAGCCCGGCGCTACCTGGCGTCGACATGGGACGTGGCTGGCGCCCTGAAGCTCTTCCCCACCAGGCTCCACCACGAGAGGATGATCCTGCACTACCTGTCCAAGCACCCCAACGACTACTCCGGGGCCATTAGGACGCTTCCCCTAGCCATTAGGCGGCTGTTCGTCGAGGCTTATCAGGCTTACCTCTTTAACCTCGCCCTCAGCAAGAGGATAGAGATGGGGCTGCCGCTCTCCACCCCGGTCGAGGGCGACCTCGTGATGCTGGGGGGGAACGAGAGGGCTATCGTCCGAGCCAGGAGCAGCAACATCGACAAGCTGCGGGAGCTAGTGGAGCGGGGCGCGGCGGAAGTCGTGGGCAACGTCTTCGGCTACGCGAGCGTGCTGTCCGAGGGCCTGCCGGGGCTCGCGGAGGGCGAGGCGCTGAGGGAGGAGGGGGTTTCGCTCGACGTGTTCAGGGCCAAAGTGATGCCTGAGCTCGCCTCGAGGGGCACCGTTAGGCCGCTCTCGCTCAAGCCGTCCCAGCTGGAGTGGCGGCTCCTCGACGAGGGGGGGCCTTGCGTCACGCTGCGGTTCGCTCTGCGCAGGGGCTCCTACGCCACCGTCCTACTCCGCGAGATCGTGAAGCCGGAGGACCCCGCCGCGCAGGGGTTCTAGGGCCTCCAACCTCCGAAGCTCCTCCGCGTGCGGGTGGGCAGAGAACGTCGTAAGTGGGTTGGTGCGGTGGGTGCCCGGACCGGCAGCTACTCCCTGCAGAGGAGGGCCACCGAGCCTGCCTAGGCCGGCAAGCGCAGGTAGAGGTACTTGAGACCCTCCTCCTCGCTCCTGATGCCCAGGAGCTCCGCGCACATTGCCCTGGCTGTGCTGCGCATCAGCTCCATCGCTCTGGGCGGTGGCACCCTCAGCTCCTCGCAGGCCACCCGCCAGCTCTTGGCCTGAAGGACCTTGGTGATCAGGAGGAGCTCCTGCTCCTCGCTGAGGAACCCGTAGTTGCCCATGAAGTAGGCCCGGGCCATCTCCACCATGCAGTCCATGCAGTTCTCGAGCGTCATGTCGCCCCAGGCGTAGGACACAAGCCTCCCCACTTGCGAGGCCGTGAGGTCCGGCCTGCTCGGGACCCCGGGTGTGGCGCGAAGGAGGGCCCTGGCTATCCTGGGCCCCAGGTCGTGGTAGGGCTCCGCGAGCGAGTACAGCAGCCTGCGCTTGAACTCAATCGCGATCCTCTCCACGTACACTGCCGCTTCCTTGTTCAGGGGCTTGATGACGAGGGCCGAGTACTCGCCGCTGACCGGGTTCCTCTCGGGGGAGAGGTGGACCGGCGTGTACCCGTTCTTCAGCCAGAAGTTCAGCAGCTCCAGGGTTACACCGAAGCCGGCGCCGACCCAGTCGTAGCCCTCCCCCCTCGCCTCCTCCTCGACCTCCCTGAGGGCCCGGGACCCCAGCCCCTTCCCCCACAGGTCGGGGTGCGTCGCTATCCTCACGATGCGGAGCCCCTTGAACCTCCCGAAGTCCACCAGCTTGTAGTGCTTGATCAGCCGGTCCGGTATGATGTTGCCCATGATCCAAGCGCCCTTCGCGCACTGCTTGGCCAGCTCTTCGTCGAGGGGGCCCTCCTCGGCGAGCTCTATGGAGACGACGATCTTACCGTTCTCCAGCCTCAGGGCCCTCGCCCTGTGGTGGGGCGCGTCCATGATCATCCCCAGGTCGTTCGGGTTGTTCCTGTAGTGCGCCATGATGTAGATGCCGAAGAACTCCCTTAGCGAGCCCTCGTCCCTCAGGAAGAACTCCTCGGGATCCGGCGCCCAGTAGACGACCCTGCCCTCGTTGACCAGCTTGAGGTCCTCCTCCGTGATCGGGGCCGGCTCAGCGTCGAGGAGGAGCGTGTCGAACGCCCACCTCTCCACAGGGTCCCCCACGGCGTAGCGAATCGGCTCGTACATCTCGTACTCGCGCACATCAACGTTCTTCAGCTGGCGCAGGCGCCGGAGGAACCTGACCGAGAAGCCCCTACCGGCGCCCTCGTAGCCGTGGATCGTCGACGAGTAGACGATCTTCCTGTGGCGCTTCAGCAGAGCGAAGAGCATCGGGACTTGCAGCGAAGCCGCCTCGTCCACAGCCACTACGTCGGCGCGCTTCGCCACGGCCTGCAGCGGGTTAGTGTACGTGATCTCGATCCCCTTCGACCTGAGCCCGACCAGGTAGCCGCGCTCCTCGACGGCCTCGACCTTGTGGCCCAAGCTGGCCAGCCCGCGCCTTGCGAACTCCAGGAGCACCTGGACGTTCAGCTCGCTGGGCGCCGTAACCACCACCCTGCACCTCCCTTTGGCCCTCCTCAGCTTGTGCGCGAGAGCGGCTAGGCCCAGGCCCACCGCTGCCGACTTACCCCTGCCCCTATCCGCAGTCACCACGATGACGAGCTTGCGGTCGCCCTCCACCTTCTCGTACATCCTCTCCATGAGCCTCAGGACTTCGACCTGGTCCTGCGTGAGGACCAGCCTGTATATCTCCTCCGGGAACACCCTGCCCTCCAGGGGTATGCTCACTTCCTTCCGCTTGAACTTGGGAACCGAGGAGGGACACTCCGAGCGTTTGAGGACCTTCTTGCCGTCCACATCGTAGATCATTACGCCGGCGTACTGGAACAGTTTGGACACGAAGCGCTCCTCGAAGAACCTCCGCAGGTCCTTGGCGGTGTACTGGGGGGTCAGGAGCGTACTCTGGAAGCGCGTCACGATGCTCTTCAGCCTCTCGAGCGACGGCATCAGGAGGACGTAGAGCCCCCCTCCGGCTACTACGCCGGATAGGCGCCCTATGTCGTTCGGCTCCAGGTTGTTGATCAGGTCTATGACGGCCGCATCGAAGGTCCTGCCGAGGACCTTCTCGCTCTCGTGGTAGGGCACGTAGGCCACGCCCTCGCCCCCCACAAGTTTTGCGAACATCTCCTTCCTCGAGACGCCATCATCGTAGAAGGCGTGGTAGACGTAGAGCACACCCTCACCTCTGCGCTCGCGGTGGCGCCTCCAGAAGATCGCGATCGCTTCAGCGGCCGCCGCAACCAGGTTGCCGTCGTTATCGCCGAGCAGAACCAGCATCACCCTGTGGTTAGCTCTCCTAGCGTACCTGAGAGCCGCGCGGAGCTCGTCCACCGCCTCCGCGCTCAGGATTACGGGCTTCACCTCTAGCACGGCAGGTGAAAGGGCGGGACAGGGGGGCTTTAAAAGCGATCAGGCGGCCCGAGCAGCAGCCTCGAGCTTCGCCCTCAGCTCGGGCGCGACCTTCTGGGCCATCTCGAGGGCCCTAACGATCTCATCGACGCTGAAGCCGCCCCTGCCCCCTTTCTGCATCGCGCAGACGCTGCCGTCCTTGGTCAAGACGAACGTTAGCCGAGCGTCCATGACTAGTTCCTCCTCGTAGCAGGGGTCGACCACGAGGGCATCGCCGATCTTTGCGATCGTTACGAACACGGGGACGTCCGCGATGGGGAGCGCAACCCTTTCCTCGCTCTTTGAGAGGGTCCCGTCCGGTGCCACCGCGTACTTCGGCACCCTGGCGTTGAGGAGCGCAGCCATCGCAGCCAGGCCCGACGCGTCGATGAAGTTGCCGTCGTGGTCGATCGGGTAGATGTCGATGAAGACCCTCCAGACATGCTTCGCTGGCACCAGGACCAGGTCCTCGAGCTTCAGGGCGGGCGCGCTGCGGAGCCCCCTGTCCACGACCCTCGCGAGCTCTATGTCGTTTTCGTCGGGGGGGCCCGGCTCGAATATCGGCGAGGCCACGGGAATGAGCTCGGCGTGGACGACGAGCGTGCCAGCGTTCGGGCTGTCGGGGAAGGGCGGGCCGATCGACGCCTTAACCCCCGCGATGGCCTTCGTGTGCCCCAGCGAAACCCTGGCCGACCCGTCGGCGTTCCCGGCCACTCCCACCTCGATCTTCACCTCCCTGTACTCGTCCGGCTTCCGGCCGTCTATGCGCTCCCCCCTCTTTATCATCGAGCGGATCGCCTCGCGGCGGGGGAGCGGGATGAGCGTGTGGGCCCTCTCCATCAGCCCTCACCCGCCGACCCGTACTCGAGGCCTACGCCCGAGTAGCGGTCCTTCAGGGCCCTCCTCTGCTCCTCGTAAATCCTCTGGATCGCCTCGCGCGCCATGCTGAGCGCCTGGACGATCTCCTCCCTCGTGAACCTGCCATCGGCCTGCAGCAGCGTTACCTCGCCGAGCCTGGGCATCATGGCGATCGGCATGTCGCCCTCGCCGTACTGATCCTCGAGCCCGTTTATGTCGAGCGCCAGCTTGCCCTCTATCTTGCCGATCGAGACGCCGGCCACCAGGTCCATCATGGGGATCCCGGCGTCGGCGAGGGCCACGGCTGCCGCGGTGATCGAAGCGACCCTCGTGCTGCCATCGGCCTCGATGACCTCTATGTACACGTCGACGGAGGTCCTCGGGTAGTCCTCCAGGAAGATCGCGGGCTCCAGCGCCTCCCTTATCACCTTCGATATCTCGACCTCCCTCCTGGTAGGGGTTGGGCTCTTCCTCTCCTCCTTAACGGAGAAGGGAAGCATCGAGTAACGGCACCTCAGCAGCATCCTGTCCGGCAGGGCCTCGTGGCGCGGGTGGGTCTCGCGGGGGCCGTACACGGCCACCAGGATCTTGTTCCTCCCCCACTCTACGTAGGCCGAGCCGTCGGCGTTCTTGAGGACCCCTGCCTCTATCCGCAGCCTCCTCATCTCGTTGAGGGCTCGCCCGTCGAGGCGCCTCCCGTCCTCCGTCAACAGCTTGACCGAGCCCTTGCCAGTCATCGAGCACCACCGGCTGCTTGGCTTATGAGCTTTCGAGCCTCTTCCAGGGGGTCCTCGACGTAAGGCTGGGCGCACAGCCTCTGGATGACGTAGGCTGCCGCTACTTCGCCGTCGGGCTCCCTCCCGACCACCATGATCCGCCCGTTCCTGCCCACGAGCAGCTCAACCTTCAGCGCCTCCTGGATCAGGTTGGCCACCTGGCCCCTCCTCCCGATGACCCTTGAGACCCTGGAGGGCGGCACCTCGACCAGGAGCCCCCTGCTCACCTTGCCCAGCTTCGGATCCCTGACCGTCAGCAGGGGGTCGTGGGTGAAGTCGAAGGACAGCACCCTGGCCGCTACCAGGTCCCCCACCTGGAACACCTCGCTCAGGTCCCTCGACGCCTGCTGAAGGCGGGGGAGGGCCTCGGACGCCTGGAGGATCGCCGTGTAGGGGGAGTTGATGTCCACCAGCCAGTACGTCGGCCCCACCTCGATCACCCTGCCGATCACCAGGTCGCCCTCAGCTGGGATGTAGCGCTGCTTGATCGGTATCAGGCGCACCCTCTTCGGCTTCTCCACGACCGCGACGCTCAGCGCCTTGGCGTACACTCTCCTCCCCACCACGACGTGGGGGCCGCTGACCTCGTAGTGGCCCTCTGCGACCAGCTCCCCCGGCACGACCACTTGCCCGCTGGCGACGTAGATCGGAGCCATGCCGCTAGCCCCCTACGTTCAGCACCTTGACCTCTCCCTCGCCCTTGGTCAGGGAGTTCACCTGCGCTATGACGCTCTCCGCCAGGCCGGCGGGCACCTCCAGCTCCGCCACGAGGGACCCGTCGCTCGCGTACTCGCTCCTCACGAGCTTTCCCATCTTGCTCAGGACGCCGTACGCCCTGCCGGCGTACTGCGGCGGGATCCTCACCGCCAGCAGGGCCCTCGCTATCTTCAGCGGGAGAACCCTGCTCAGGGCCCTTATCGCCTCCTGGACCTGCTCCTCCACGGGCTTGAACGGATCCACAGGGAAGCGGACCTCCTCCAGCGCCAGCTCTATCCTCTTGGGCGGGTGCGGCGCGTTGGTGCGTGGGTCGACCGCGTGGCGGGAGAGGAACTCCACTATCTGCCTTCTCTTCGCCTCCTGCAGCTCCCGCCTCTGCTCGGCGGTCAGCTGGAGCTCGCCCTGCCTGAGTATCACCTCCGCGACTTTGAGCACGTCGGTCGTTCCGAAGGCCGCCTTGAGGTCCTCGGGCGAGGCCTTCAGCCCCTTCTTCGCATCGTAGTACACGAAGGGGCTCTCCACGACCTCCCTCAGGTTGACGCTCTCACCGCTCTTGTACTTCCACGCCTTCTCCGCGTCGACTATCACCTCGAAGCTCTTGCCGCCCTTCACCAACCGAGCCACCACCAGCCTGCGCGAGCTCACGCGAAACTCGAACAGGGACGGGGAAATAAAGTTGTCCGGACAGCCGTGAAGGCTTTAAGGGGCCCAACGGCTGGAGCGGCGGAGTGATGAGGGAGGTGAATGCCGAGCCGCGCGATGAGGAGCGGCAAAAGTCTGATCACTCGATCCACGCGCCGGTGCTCAGCTTCTCGGGGATGTAGCGCTCCGTCAGGAACTTGAAGCCGTAGCCGCTAAGGGCTTCGATCTCCACCTTCTCCTGCTTCTCCAGGAACAGCTGCAGCTGCTTGACCCACTCCTTCGAACTCCTAAACCAGGGGTAGTTGAGCAGCTCCTTGGCTCTCTTGAGGTCCCTATCCTTGGCCTTTATGATGAAGTTCCTAGGTATCTTGTAGTCGTAGATGTCGGTGATCGTGAGGCCCAGGAAGCGGGCCCCCGTGGTCGCGAGCCTCTCGCTCTCGTAGCCCAGCGTTATGGACCCGCTCCTGTAGACGCTGTAGATGTAGAACCCGTAGGGGTCGGCGTCCGTCAGCACGTAGACTGGCAGCCCGAGCTCCTCCCACAGCCTCCTCACCATCCGCCTCGTGCTCCTATCGGGCTGGCCCTTCCCCGTCACGATCAGGCACCTGTGCTTCTCCCAGAAGCGCTCCTTGTTCAGCCGGTTGAAGATGGCGTCCTTCTCTATCACCAGCACGTACTCCGCGTCGACCTCGAGTACCTCGAGAGCGTCGGGGTTGGGGGGGATAGAGTATGCGCCATCGCCCATGCGCGAGCAGTCGATGACGTCGGCCCCCGACCTGATGGTTAGGCGGCCCACGATCTTGCCCTTCGTGTCGTGGAGTATCCCCATCTGCTCCCTCAGGAAGCCCGTGAGGACCTCGATGTCTTGGATCACCGAGTCCGACTCCTTCTGAACGTCCCACGTCTCCTCCTTCCGCGCCCTGCCGTACTCGTCGGTGTACTCTATGGTGTGCTTGCCGGCGTAGTAGAGGTCCCTAATGGTGGGGTAGTCGCCCTCGCGGATCGCCCTGGCGAGCAGCGACATCATCAGAACGGTTTGCATGAACTTCCTCGCCTCCCCCGCGTCCAGGAAGTCCCTCCTCAGCTTCCTGGGCCCCAGCTTAAGCAGCTTGGACTGAGGATCCCAGATGATGTTCGCCAGGGTCCTAACTGGTACCTCCAAGTAGGGGCCCTCCCCCCTCGCGATCTGCGCAACGAGCTGCCTGGCGACCTCCTCGATGGCCCTCAGGGCCTCGTAGCGTTGCCTATCGGGCGCCGCCACTGCCATCAGCGACCACCACGCGAACTCCTACTCCTTATAAGCTCGACGAGCCTGCTGCGCAGCTGCTCTTCGTCGTAGTTCGTTATGTAGCTCAGCGCCCTGCTCACGTCCTCCACATACTTGCCCACCGTCACCCTCCACCTCTTGGCCTCGAGCAGCCTCTCCAGCCTGGAGAGGTGCAGTCTCAGCCTCCTCGCGCACTCCCTAACCCCCGCCTCGATCTCGCTCTCTATCTCGGGGACGTCTGCCACAGCCTCCTTCCCGACGCCCTTGAAGGGCACCTTCGTCGAGCAGACGTGGGTCACCACAGCCAGCGGCGCTGGGAACTCCACCTTGTAGGTTCTCCAATCGATCTTCTCCGTCACCACCTTAACGGAGACGTCCACCCCCTCGTCGTACAGCAGGGGTATCCTGTTGGCGAAGCGGAGCACGAGGGGCCTCTCGGCCGGGGGTATCGCGCCGCCGTACGCCAGGGCGACCTCCACCACGAAGGGGTGGCCCCCGTAGGAGGAGGGGGCCCTTGAGACGGCCGTCACGAACTCCGGGTTCAGCACGGCCCTCACGCCCTCTGCGAGCAGCTCTTCTCCCAGCGGCGAGAGGGTCGAGGCCTTCGGCCTCCTCCACCCGCTGAACTCCTGCATCTTCAGGGCGAGGAGCTCGAGGTCGCTCACCTTCAGATCCCTCAGCTTCATCTCGGGGTTCAGGCCGGCCCACTCGCAGAACTTCCTCGCGGTGACCGGGCCCACCCCGTCGAAGTTCTCCATTAGGAACTCCACCAGCGGCGTGCTCCTCTTGGATCTCTCCACCATCATCCTCAGCATCTCGATGTCGACGCCCTTCGGGTGGGGCCTGCCGACCTTGGGCGCCGGCGGTAGCTTCTCAACGCTCCTCTCAAACCTCAGCACCAGGTCCGGGGCCTCCAGCGATATCCTGGCGTACGGCGCTATGAGGGCCGTCCTGCGTACGTACTCCTCCACCCTCTTCTTGGCCTGAACCCAGTTGCCCCTCATCGACAGCTCGACGCGCGTCCCGTGCCACTTCGAATCGTTCCTGGAGATCTTCAGGCTCTTTATGACCGGGATGTTCTTCTCCACGTCGATCATCACCTCGTACTCGTACACGAACTTCGACCTCGCCGTGGCGGTCCTGACCTTCACCGGCCGACCGGTCGTCATCTGGGCGTACAGCACTACCATCTTGACCCCGAGCCCGAAGACCCCCCTGCTCTGCCTGAGCACGTACTTCGACCCGTAGAAGACCCTCCCGAAGACGTTGGGGACCTCGGAGGATGGGATCCCTATGCCGTTGTCCTCGATCGCCAGCGTCAGGCTGCCGTCGCCCTCCTCCCTCAGCTCCAGCTTGATGTCGGGGAGTATCCCGTGCATCTCCGTGGCGTCTAGGGCGTTCTCCACGAGCTCGCGCACGGCCTGGTAGACGGCCCTCGTGGGGTTGGAGAAGCCGGCCACCTCCCTGTTGCGGTAGAAGAACTCGGAGGGGCTGAGCTGCCTGTACTGCTCGCTCACCGCTGGCTCACCGCCGGGGGCCGGATCCCCCCGGCCTTTAGGTTAACGGTAGGCGCTAAGGGGGTTCGTCAGAAGGTTGCCCGCACAGCCAGCCTCCTGGTCCTGCGGCCCGGCAGAAGCGCTGCGATCACCGCTAGGAGCGCCAACAAGAACCCCTCCAGCCCCCAGAGCGCGTACCCGACCGCCAGCAGGCCGACGTAGAGCACGGCCCTCGCCCTCACGGGGTCCCGCTGATACTCTGGTAATAAGTGCGTATCACTTACGCAATACGCCGGCAGCCTTCGCCGCGGGCAGCAACGACTTTTAGGGCCCTGAGATTCTACTCTCGTGCCAGCCAACCTGCCCCCGCAGGCGAGGGCAAAGTGGAAGAAGGTGGAGGAGGCGCGCACGAAGGAGGAGAAGCTGCAGGCGCTGATCGAGTTCGTCTCCAGCGTGCCGAAGCACAAGGGCACCGAGAAGCTCCTGATGCAGGTCCGCCGCCAGATCGCCCGCCTGCGCGAGGAGCTGGAGCAAGAGCAGAGGAGGCGGCGGAGCCTGGGCAGGGGGCCCTCCTTCTTTGTCGAGAAGGAGGGCGACATGCAGCTCGTCCTCCTGGGCTTCGCCAACGCGGGGAAGAGCACGCTGTTGAGCGCCCTGACGGGCGTCGCGTGCTCCTGCAGCGACGTCCCCTACGAGACGGCGCAGCCGCAGCCCGGCATGATGGTGTGGGACGGCGGCGTCTCGGTCCAGCTCGTCGACACCCCCCCCCTCGCACCCTCCCAGGGCTCCCCCCGCAACAGCCTGATTCTCTCGCTCGCTTACAACGCCGACGGGCTGGTGATAGTAGTCGACGCCACGCAGGACGCGCTGGCCCAGCTCGAGCTCATCGAAACGATGCTCCGCGCGAAGGGGGTCACTATCAGGGAGGAGAGGAGGAAGGTGGTCATCGAGCGGAGGAGGAGCGGAGGCGTGAGCGTGCTGGGGGGCCGGCTGAAGGCCAGCGACGTCGCGGAGCTCCTGCGCGAGTATGGCATTTACCACGCACTGGTGCAGCTCGCGGACGACGCCACGCTGGATGACGTGGAGGCGGCGATCCTCGAGCTAACGGCCTACAAGCCGGCTCTGGTCATCGTGACGAAGGCCGACCTGAACCCGGAGGGCGCCTCCCGGGTCAAGGGGGGCGCCGGCCACCTGAAGGTCCTCGAGTTCGCGCTGGGCTCGTCGGACCCCGCGGCCCTGAGGGATGAGATCGGTGAGTACTTCTTCAGGAGGCTGAACCTCATCAGAGTCTACACCCGAAAGGATGGGGTCGTTAGCGAGAGGCCTCTCGTCCTCAAGCGGGGGGCTCGCGTGGCCGACGTGGCGGAGAGGGTGCACAGCAGGCTCGTCAAGGAGTTCAGGTACGCGCTGGTGTGGAACGAGCGGCGGCTCAAGATCAGCCCGGCGAGGGTCGGGATCGATTTCGTTCTCGACGACATGGACGTGGTGGAGATAGTCGCCTAGCGGGGGTCGCGCGTCGTCAAGCTTTAATTGGAGCCCAGGGAGGCGCATCCGCCTATGTCCTCGCGCGATAGGGAAGCCACGCTGAGGGTCGCCGAAGCCAAGCAGCGCGACGTGGGGCGCGGCATCGTCAGGATCGACAGGTCTGTCATGAGCAGGCTCGGGATCGAGGCGGGGGACGCCGTGGAGGTGGTCGGGAAGAAGGCCACGGTCGCCATAGCGTGGCCCGCCTACCCGGACGACGAGGGGCTGGGCCTCATACGGATGGACGGGGTCACCAGGCACAACGCCGGCGTGACGATCGGGGACAACGTGGTCGTGCGCCCCGCCCAGCTGGTGCCGGCGCAGAAGGTCGTGCTGGCCCCCTCCGGCATCAGTGGGCTCACCGTCTCCCCGGAGTTCTCCGAGTACGTCAAGGAGAGGCTCCTCTACCGCCCGCTGAGGCGTGGCGACGTGGTTGAGGTCCCCGTGCTCAACACTGCGCTGAGGTTCGTCGTCACTTCGACGCAGCCCGCTACTGCCGTGAGGGTGGTCCCGGAGACCGAGGTCGTGGTGCGCGGGGAGCCGGTGTCAGAGGCCGAAGTGGCCATCCCGAAGGTGACGTACGAGGACATCGGCGACCTAGAGGAGGTGAAGCAGAAGGTGAGGGAGATGATCGAGCTCCCGCTCAAGCACCCTGAGCTCTTCCAGCACCTGGGCATAGAGCCCCCCAAGGGGGTCCTCTTCTACGGCCCCCCCGGCACCGGCAAGACCCTGCTGGCAAAGGCCGTGGCCAACGAGACCGGCGCCTACTTCATCGCCATCAACGGCCCCGAGATCATGAGCAAGTTCTACGGGGAGAGCGA
>ERZ1669248.647-NODE-647-length-15775-cov-9.820992_pt1 | contig 15775 bp, 15 predicted proteins | sample MGYA00579296_ERZ1669248 | MGnify/ENA primary metagenome ERZ1669248 (study PRJEB41166, sample SAMN08046057) | hot springs metagenome | biome: hot spring; feature: neutral hot spring; material: thermophilic sediment; isolation source: thermophilic sediment from...
ATTATTGTTATAGTTGATTTAAGAGGCCGGGAAGACCTAGCAGAGGGCTTGAGAGGCGAGCTGTCAAGGCTGAGGTTTGTTGAAGAAGTTACGTATACACCTCCCATAGAGGAGGGCGTTGTTTTCGACACCTTTAGCTTCCCGTTAACCTTTATGGGTGAACGCTCGATTATATTTCGGAGAGCTGTCTATGAAGGGTTTATAAAGGGGGGATGGGAGAGGTTTGGCTCTGCCTTCGCCGCTATGCTCTACCTTATGGGTTTCGAGGCTGGACGGAAAGCTTTCGTAGACTATTATAGTGTTTTCCATGATTTTAACACGCTGCAAAAGGCTGTGACCGCGGCGTTCCAGATGCTTGGCTACGGTGTCCCAGAGGTTGTCATGGTTGACGACAATGCCCATAGGGCTGTTGTCAGGGTTTATGATAGCTTTGAGTGCGAGCTGTTCAAGGGGGCTGGTGATATAAGGAGTGGTTTTGTCAGGGGCATTATAGCAGGCTTCCTAGCGGGTCGGTGGAATGTGAAGGAGGTTTCTGCCAGGGAGGTGAAGTGTATAGCTAGGGGAGACCCCTATTGCGAGTTTCATATTGAAGTGGAAGAGGGCAGTAGATAGGAGTCTGGACACATGGGTTAATGAAGCTTTATTGCACAGTGTCCGTGTGGTTGCTGATCTCGAGTCATAAGGTTTTTTATTCTGGCTTAGAATTACGCCATTATGGCTCAGAATATTGACAAAGAGCTTGTGGATGGGCTTAGGGGTCTTGCTGAGGGCTCGCTTTTAATGCTTGTGGCTTATATTGTTTTTCTGGGCCTTGCCTGGCTTGCAGGTTTTTGGATGTTGATGCCTTTCCATATGCCCATGCATATGCGTGAAGTTCCATATGAGGGTTTATATCCAAGGCTTATAGCTCTCGTGGTAGTGCTGGTCTTCCTAGTTATAGCTATTTATGGGCTTGTCTCGAAGATTCAGCCTGGGCTTGCGTCTCTTGGCCGGTGGAGGCAGGACTTGAGTGGCCTTGTGCCTTTGGCTGTCTGGGGCTTGGCTTTTGGTTACGTGTTGCTCGGGGTTTTCGCCTTGTTAAGTGTTTTGCAGCTTCCGGGGAGGTTTATCGCTCTATTGCTTTCCTTGATACTGGGTGTAATCGGGTATATTGGATTGGGTATTACGGCCTTGAAGCTTGGAACATACTTGGGTTCCGGCGTGTTCACCCTGGGAGGAGCTTTCGCTCTTATCTCGTCTCTTATCCCGGTGTTCGCGCCTATAACGTGGCTTGTCTTGTATATTGAGGCTAGCGGTCAAGCATATAGGGTTGCGCAGGGAGGACTGAAGTCTTAAGGCGTAAAACATGCACTGGCGTTAAAGTCGTCTGGACTGTTAGGATTTATAAAAGGCTTTTTCCAAGATTTAAGTGATGAGCGAGAAGCTTGTCAAAAGCCTGGGGAAGAGCATAGAGCTTGAGAACAAGAATGCCTCGGATCTCGAGAGTGGTGTTAAGGGTTTGAAGAGCGAGGTTATCAGGACTATTCTGGGGAGTATAGCTTTTGACTCTCGCAAGCACGCCGAGATGTATAAGGGTATACTTAACATCCTGACTAATGTCTCGCCTGCTATCAGCGAGGAGGACTTTGAGAAGTTGAGGGTTATTGTTCAGACACACATAAAGCTGGAGGAGGAGATGATAAAGGAGCTTAAAACCTATATGGGTGAGTTGAAGGATCCTAGGGTTGAGAATATATTCCGCTACATCCTGGATGACGAGTACAAGCATCACAGAATGCTTGTAAACATTCTCGAGATTATTGTTAAGAGGGAGGTCATAAAAGAGTCTGAGATATGGGATATGCTTTGGAAGGAGGTACCATTCCACGGGACGCCCGGAGGTTAAAGAGGAGAAAAATGGATTTTATTTGGAATTCGAGGATTTTTTGGTTTTAGTGTTTTTTCCCTTATCATTTTCAGATTTCTGTTTACTTTTAGACTTGCACGGCATGGTTGCTCAACTAATGCTTAATGATGTCTATTAAAAATTTAACGCTTAGATTTGAGGGTTTAACTCAAGGCTTTATTTATCAATCCTCTTTTTCTTGCGGAATAGGATGACCGCTATACTTGAGAAGGTTAAAGCGAGCAGAATGGGCCATAATGGCATTACACTTGACGATACGCTGCAGTCAGCTGTAGAGGTCTCAGGTATAACGACGCGTAACCGGTATACGAGTAGGGAGGAGTTCCGGGACGACTTTAAAGCACAGCTGAGGCTTGCTTCAGCGTAGAGTGCCGGGAAGCCTAGGCTTGATACGTCCAGATCTGCTACGGCTTCGTAAAGAGCCTTGATGTTTAAAGGCCTGTCAACCACGACTTCTTTTCTACTTGTTTTCTCACCGTCTATGATGAACGTAGTTGGCACGTAAAGTACGCCGTTTATGACGGTGGGTGAGGCGTGCAGGAGGATTGTGGAGCCCTGGTCGACCCATTCGGCTGTGACGCCTGCTAGGAGGGATATTGTGCAGAAGTATTGCCTCGTATAGGTGACTTCATATGTTCCGGGACCTATGATCTTGGCTTCGCTCAGATTCCAGGTGTTTGCCTTGTATCTTACCGCGGGCTTTGCGAGCCTAGTATTATTCCCTAGATTAATAACTTCAGGTAACATGGCCTTGAGTGGTGTTCCTTCATCAACCCATAGGGTGGTCTCGTTGAGGGATTTTATTGTTACTAGGAATTGTTTACGATAGTAGCCTATGAGCTCGCCCGGCCTCTTGATCTCGTAGCTACTGTTGACCTCGGCGCCCGAGAATGTTATCTTCTCGAGCTTGTACCTTACTCCTTCTCCAGCATCAATAACCTCTGGAATCAGGGAGGCGACCCTTGTTCCATCGTAGACCCAGAGCTCACTCCTCTTGTGTGGAAGTGTTAGATAAACTAGATGTTGTATAAGATACTTGATCTCAACGACAGCCCCAGGCCAAACCCTTGTGGCGTTGAAGGGCTTACCCTCGACGAAAACCGTGGGCTGGACGAGCCTGGTACCGTTGCCCAGGTCTATTATGGGCTTTATGAAACGCGAGATATCGGTGCTGGTTGAGAAGTTTAACCCTAGGGGTGTTTTGACGAGTACAAGGGAGGACCAGAGGAGCTTGGCTTCGGTAGATCCTGGCTTCACAATCACTATTCCCGGCCTTACAAGCGATGCTGAGGCGACTGATTTCTCGTACGTGTTTCCCCCGGTTGACCAGGCTGTGAGGGGGGTTGACCACTGGCTATCGCGTAGGTATTCTAGTTTTAGGGTTACTTGGCCAGAGTTGAGCAGGGCTAAGGGATAATCTGCTGACTTTCCCGCGAATACAAGCTCAGCGTCTATTGGGCTCCACTCCCATAGGAGGGGTTTTACTGTAAGGCTTGCCTTATAGGCACCAGAGTAGGGTGTTAAGGACACTTGGTCGACTAATACTCCATCTCTCAGGAACATGATTGTGATTGTACCTGTTGTTCTCGCAAGGCTGACTTCGAGGCTTGTAGGGCCCAAGGGTTTGGTTGTCGGCTCTGCGTAAGCGTAAAGGTAGCCTTCGCAGCCCCCAGATCCGCCGCTATAAAAGCGGACTGTGCCCTTACCGGTAATAGCTGTTGCGAGCAACGGGGATAGTGTACACGTGGCGTCCTTATGCACCATCGTTATGTTCCATATGTTTATGTTGACGTAGACCTTATTCCCTTCAATTACGAGGACCTCCTGTAACCAGTACCTTTGCAGAGAACCTGAAAGTGTAACCACTTCAAGGTTCAGGTTGAGCTGGACGCTAGCACCGGGGCTTGTACCTGAGGTGCTGAAGCTGGTTGCGGCGAAGCCGTCTGTGAAGCCGATCTCAGCTCTTGCCGCGGTGAAATTGTAGGCATAGGCTGTGTATGTTCCGTTTATAAAGGATATCCCCGTGTCTATTATTCCTATGGGGGCTGCCGCCCCGAGGCTGGTCTGGGATGTGGAAGTCATGCGTTCGAGGGCCCAGGCTAGGGCTGGCGCGCCGCAAAGGTGAACTGTGAGCCTGCCGCTTATCCTTGCTGTTAAACTTGACGGGTTTAGTATTGCAAGCCCTATCCTTCTGGGTGTGGTTGTTCTCGCCGAGAGCATCTGGGATAGAAACGTTTGAGGGTTCGTGGACGCTATCTGGCTGTTTTGCTCCGTGTCCAGAACGACCATCTGTACAGGGGCAGTCGAGGTTAGCTCAGGATACATTGTTATGTCGACGATCCCGGGGCGAGAAAAGTAGACCTCATAGAAGTGATAGGTGTTCGGGGGTATGGCGTCGTGAATCATGTATGATAAGCTTACGCAGTTGTCCTGTGCAAGCAAGGTTTTGAGTGAAAAAAGGAATATAAAGAGCGTTAACAGGAGTAAGACTCTACGCATCGCATAAAGGTATTTTTATCAAAAAATAAAGGTTATTTTTCGAGGACGTGTTAGATTATCAACTCGCCGCTCCGCCTATAGAAGTGTACCTTTCCGTAGTCGAAGGATACCTCGACGCCGTCCCCTATGTTGAAACGTTCCTCGGGTGGGAGGACAGCTCTTATCAGTGTCCCGTCCGGGGCTGAGAGGAAAGCGAACTCTTCCCGTCCTAGCCACTCCACCGAGTAGACAGTAAAGGTTTTACCTTTACGTACGACGAGGTGTTCTGGTCTAACCATTAGGGTTACTTTTGTCTCGCCCTTCTCGCGTAGAACTTGTGCTATGTCTTGTGGCAGTGGAAATACGGCTCCAGCCACCTCTAGCCTTGGCTGTGGCTCGAAGACTACGTCGGCCTGGAGCAGGTTCGCTGGCGGGCTTCCGATAAAGCCTGCCACAAAGGTGTTCGCCGGGTTCCTGTATAGCTCCTCGGGGGTCGAGTACTGTTGGAGCTCACCCTTGTTGAGGACTGCAACCCTGTCTGCTAGGCTCATTGCCTCTGCCTGGTCGTGGGTGACGTATATCGTGGTTATGCCTAAATCCCTTTGGAGCCTCTTGAGCTCCGCCCTTACTTCTACCCTTATCTTGGCGTCGAGGTTGCTTAGGGGCTCGTCCATCAGGAAAAGCTGTGGACGCTTTACTATTGCCCTTGCTAGAGCGACGCGCTGCTGTTGGCCACCGCTGAGCTGTCCAGGCTTCCTGTTAAGGAGGTCCTCGATGTGGAGTGTCTTTGCGACCTCTTTTACTCTCTCGTCGATCTCTTGCTTTGATAGTTTCTTGAGTTTCAGGGGGAATGCTATGTTCTCGTAGACTGTCATGTGGGGATAGAGCGCGTAGCTCTGGAAAACCATTCCTATGTTCCTGTCCTTTGGTTCAAGGTCGTTCACCACTACGTCATCAAAGTAGATGTAGCCTGTCGTGGGCTTGTAGACTCCTGCTATCATCAGGAGTGTCGTCGTCTTTCCGCAGCCGCTTGGCCCAAGCAGGACAACGAACTCTTTGTCTTTGACTTCTAGGTTTAGGTTTTTAACTGCGTCGACGCCTCCCTTAAAGATCTTGGACACGTTTTCCAGTCTTACCCTAACCATTCAAACTCACCCCTTTACACTACCTATTGTGACCCTAACCAAATACTTTTCACCAACGACGTAGAGCACGATCACGGGTATGAGGTAGAACACTGAGAGCGCGGCTATGAGCGCGAGGTTTATGCCGCCCATCTCCCCCACCAGGCTCCTTATGAGAAGGGAGAGGGTCCAGTTTGTCTGGGACTGTATGAACGTGTACACGAAAATGTACTCGCCCCACCCGCTCAGGAAAGAGAAGAGGGCTACAGCGAAGATTCCCGGTGTGACCAGTGGTAGCATTACACGGTAGAAGGCGCCCAGCCTGCTGGTCCCGTCTACAAGGCTTGCTATCTCAATGTCCCATGGTATGCTGTCGTAGAAGCCCTTTAAAACCCACACACCTAAGGGTAGGTCGACGGACATCCTGACCAATATAACCCCTGCCAGGGTGTTGAGGAGGTTAAGCTGGCGCAATAGGAAGTAGAGGGCGATTAAGAGAACCGATGCGGGGACGCCGTGAATCACGAGGAAGGTTCCTAGAAGGGTGCTCCTGCCCCGGAAACTGTAGCGCGAAATAACGTATGCCGCCATGGAGGATATCAATACTACGAGGAGCATGTTTCCGAATGCAAGTATCATTGTGTTAACTGTAACGGTGTACACGTTGGGGTAGAGCTTACTATAGACAGGGTTCTCTTGGAATAATATTCCGTTCCTTATGAAGTTGAAGTTGTCTAGCGTGAATCCCTCTATCGTAACTTGGCTCTTGCTGAAGGCTAATCCTATGAGTAGAGCTAAAGGTACGATTATTATGAGTGTTAATACTATAGCCGTAAAATACAGGAGTACAGTTGATAATTTCAACCTCACATCCACCACCTACTCCATCTTAGGCTCCGCCATCAACTCCCTTAGCCTGAAAACCTTCCAGTAAACCACCGAAAGTATTAGGCCGATGACAAGCAGTATGGTGACAAAGACCGTCGCATAGCCGTACCTCATACTCGCAAGGTATTGACCAAAGGCGAGGTGATACGCTTGAAGTATCATCACCTCTGTGGAGTAGTATCCAGGGCCGCCGTCAAGGGTGAGCAGTATGTATTCGAAGGACGCGAGTAGCGAGAGAGTCTGGTAGGCTACTACGAATGCTATCTGCCACTTGATAAGGGGGAGTATTATCCTCCTAACAATTGTGAGCTGTGAGGCCCCGTCAACCTTGGCCGCGATGATGTAGTCTTGAGGTATGGATTTTATAGCGGAGCTGAATATAACCATTCCGAAGCTACAGCCTATGAAGCCGTTAACTATTATAAGGAAGGGCCAGTAGTACTGGAAGGTCCACGCCACTGGACGCCCTCCCAAACCCCTCAGTATTGTGTTTAGGAAGCCGGTATCCATGGGAGAGAAGATCCACATCATTATAAACGCGTAGATGACGGAGGGCATAACCCTGGGAAGGTACCATAATGCTCTCATGAGGGTTCCCAGGGTGTCGTGGACGTGTGTGGATACTAGGGCGAGGAATAGTCCAACTAGAACGTTAAAAGTCAAGGTCCCCGTCACGAATATTATAGTGTTCTTTACAAATATTGGAGTGTTGATGTCAGTTATAAACTTCTGGTAGTTTGCGAGGCCGATCCACTCCCATATGAAGCGGTAGTCAAGGTTTGTTAGAGATATAAGCACTGTGAGAACGGCCGGGATAACCATGAAAAGCACGATGACGATTGTAGCCGGCACCAGCATTAATGCTAGAACCGCGATTCGAACCCAGCGTCTACCAAAAGCCATGTAGAGAACCACCCAGAAAAAAATATTTTTATTTTTTAATCCCTAATGATTACACTGTCACCTAGGGTATTCTGTAGGTTCTGTCTGAAGACCTGGAGAGCCTGATCAGAGTTGAACTGCCCTGTCTCTATTCCCTTTATGACGTTAAAGATTATGGTGTTGTAGTCGCTCCACTTCGGGTGTAAAGGCTGGTATTTGGCGTATTGTACCATGTAACCCGTTGCGGCTAGGAACTTGTCCTTAGTGTATACGGGATCTGAGAGCTGGTCGTATAGTATCGCTAGGTGTGCACTTTTAACCGCATGCAGCGAGTTCAGGTATGGATCGGTGGCGAGGGTGATTATAAGGAAGGCTATCTCGGGGTATTTGCAGGACTTTGATACGAAGTAGGCTTGAGGCTGTGAGAGTGTTACCGGCTTTAAGCCTGGCTCACCGGCGGGGTACAGGGCGAAGCCGAACATTTGCCAGAATCTATCCTCTGATAAGTTGAAGGAGCCTATCCACTGTCCCTTGTGCCATATGCCTCCCATCCAGAAGAGGACCTTCCCAGAGACTATTGTGGGGTGAATGTCCCTGTTGAAGTCTAGGGAAGTTATCTTGTCTGAAATAGCCTTGCCCTTCTGCATGGAGGCCTCGTAGAACCAGTCGAAGGTCTTCTTCCAAGCCTTCATGTCAGCGACAAGCTTGCCCGTGGTGGGGTCTTGGAGCGTGCCTCCGAATGCCAAGTATACTATAGGCCAGTCGGGTCCAGCGCTGGGCCTATGCCATATGGCGTAGCCTGGCTGTACCACGCCCTTCTGGACAGCCTCCTCGGCTACGCGCAGTAGGTCTTGTAGAGTAAACTGTCCGCTCTTGATCTTGTCGGGGAGTGAGTTTATCTGGTCATCGGTCCAGCCGAGCTGTTTTAGTAGTAGCTTGTTGTAGAAGATTGGTCGGGCTTCGGTGTCCTGAGGTATACCCCATATGTGCCCTTTGTATGTAACGGAGTCCCATAGACCGCTAATTATGTCATAGTATGTCCAGTTCCAGTACTTCTTGACATAGTCGTCTAAAGGAATAATCCAGCCATTTTCGCTAAGCAAGGCTGAGTAGTGATGCTCCATCTGGAAGATACAGGGACCAGTGCCACCTTGCAGCGCGAGGAAAACCTTGTTCCTGTAGTCCGTCCAGCTCGCTGTAGAGAAGTCGCCCTCCACTTTAACAGTGGCTGGGACGCCGACGACCTTGAATATAGTGTTAAGCCTGTTTGCCGCCTCTACCAGGTTCAGCTGACGATATATTGATTCTCGCTCAGGTCCCTGCGTCCATGCTGTTATCACTATCTCTACGGGTTTGCCGCCTTGTTGCTGCTGTAGTTGTTGCAGCTGGTTTTTCAGAGTCTGTAGCTCTTGGTTTAGCTTGTCATACTCACTTTTAGGGACTACCTCTCCTGTCGGAGCGGATGGCTGTGGAGCTGTAGCCCAGTGGACAAGATAGCCGACAGCGAAACCAAGGACGAGAACTACTATGAGAAGCAGTGCAATTGATTTCTGAGTTTTTGCTTGCATGCTTGCTCATTTTTTTCTGAACTTTATACTCTATAAATCTTTTTCCCGTAAGCTTTAAAGGTTTATGTAAAATAAGAATAAAAAGTCTAAATACATAAACATAAGATTAAAAGAAAGTATTGATTTCTATAAGAAGAATATATAGCTGTAAAGCTTTAGTTTTATACGCTAGTACGTTTCTTTCTGAGCTTAGCTGTGACTTGCTCAACGGCATACTGTATTCTCGAGAGAGTCTCTAGGGAGAGGATGTGTGAAGTTAGGTAGACGAGAAGCATGGTGAGGATTATGGAGAGGACTAGGTAGAGAGGAGTCTGTGCGGGTGGAACTGAGGCCACGATATCCTTGGCTAGTATTGTTGGCTGGGTTAGTGGGAAGATATAGAGTATTGCCTTAACAACGGGGCCTAGCATTTGGGATGGAGCGAATATAACAAAGTATCCTGGGAGGAAGATTAGCATGGAGAGAGGCCCTAGGATTGTGTTGGCTATTCTAACGTCTTTGCTTAGGGCGCCTATTACTACTCCTAGGGCTGCTGCAGAGAATAGTGAAATAAGTAAGCTGGGTACCAGGAGGACTAGGCTCCCTGAGGGTAGTAAATCAATGGCAGCTGGGGAATATGGAGGAGCAGCTTGCTGAGCCGTGATTTGTGGCTCCGTAGGAAAGCTTGTAAGCACTATTAAAAAGTAAAGGCCTATCCCTATCATCTCAAAGAGTGAGCCTAAGAGAGAGACTAAGAACATTCCGAGCAGTTTCGCCGTTAGTATGTCCCGCGCAGGTACGGGCATCGTAAGAAGGGTTTCTAGAGTCTTTTCCTCGTTTTCTACGGCCATGGAGGTCGCTGACATCTGCATGACCACCATGGCTATGGACATAACTATTATAGGAATGAAGAGGGCTGCCATTACTAGCCCAAAGAGAGATACAGGATCGGCTGGTAGGAATAATTTCTTGCTTGAAATGTAGGTCTGGGGTACCGACTCGACGGGATTCTGGAGAAGCTGAGGATTGATCCCTGAGTTGTTCGCCAGTAGTTCGAGGTAGAAGGATTTCAAAGATCCGAGTAGACGCCCGGTTTGGATACCCGAGGTAAAGGAGATCTCGTCTACTATCGCGATGAGCGTGACGTTTAGAGGCTTCTTGTTCTCAATTGACGATGAAAACGAGTTAGGGATTACTAGTATAAGCTTTAGTCCTTTAGCTGACGCCTCCGAATATATGTTGTTACCCCCTTTTTCAAGGTAGGTTATAGTGTAGCCCTTGCGTGACAACCACTCGAGGAGCAGCCTCGAGTAGTACCCGTTGTCAAGGTTTAAGACACCTATGTTCTGAGTCATCTGTACTGCTTCCTGCACTGCCGTACGCATTGGAACCATGATTACAAGGCCCACCACTGGCATTATTAGGGCGCTTAGGATGAAAGGTACTAAGATTCTAGGGTCGCGAAGCGTGTCCTTTACCTCTTTGATAAGAAGGGGCCTGATCACGTGACACCACCTGCTAGCTTGAAGAACACTTCTTCTAGATTCCTGACCCCGTGCTTGGAGATGAGCTCCTTAACGGGACCCTCCTCTATTATGAGGCCCTTGTTAAGCATTGCCACGCGTGAGCAGACGTCCTCTACTTCAAGCATGTTGTGGCTTGAGAGAAGTATAGTGACGCCGAAGCTCTTAGCGTTCTCCTTGATGAGGTCGCGTATCTCTTTTGCCTGAATCACGTCTAGGCCCGCGGTAGGCTCATCCATTATGGCTAGTTTAGGCCTCAGCATCAATACCCGTGCAACTTGTACACGCCTCTTCATACCCTTGCTGTAGGTCTTCATTTTCTCGTGTATTTTCTCGCCTAGACCCGAGATCTTAATCCCGAGTTCAACAGCCTCCTCCGCTTCCCTTGTTCTCCCATAATAGAGCTCTGCGACGAGCCTTAGGAACTCGTAGCCTGTGAGATTCCTGTATGAGCCTGCGTCCTCGGGGAGGTATGCTATTTGCCTCTTAACCTTCAATGTCCCGGGCTTCTCGCCGAGGACTAGAACCTCACCGGAGGTGGGTTGGAGCAGGCCTGCAAGTATCCTGAACGTGGTTGTCTTGCCGGCGCCATTGGGACCTATGAGGCCGAAGACTTCGCCTTCTTGGACTTCAAAGCTTATACCATTGAGAGCCCTGAAAGAGCCATAATCCTTCACGAGTCCTTTGACCAGGACGGCATGCATGAACAGGTCACACTTTAAATGAAAAAATATATAGGAAAATATAAGATTTATTAGGGGGCAAGAGCTTGGAAGACCCTAAAAAATTCTGCTGGAACACCCTTATATGCTTCATATCTGTTCTATCGGCTACAGCCATAGCCTTCTACGTCGGGCTTGTCCTAGCTAGATTTAATCCGATCCTGCTACCTCTAATTCTTACGCTAGCGGTATACCCAGGCTTTGCCTACCAAGTGTATAAGGGAAAGTTGTGGACGGCAAGCCTGCTAGTGTTCTCCTGGGCCATACTAGCCTCTCTTCTGATGATACACTACGCTTATTCGAATGGGCTTGAGGGAGCAGGGCTTGTGGCCAAGGGGGCTGACTATGTTAAAGAAATGTTTTCCTGGATAGCAACGGGTAAGGGAGCCGAAGGTGACCCCTCGTTGTTCATCGTTCCTAAGATAATAGAGATCGTAGTGTTTTCAATGGCATCCTTTCTAACGGTTGGCTTTGCAGGGCTCTTCATGGGAGCCTACCTTCTAGACTACATGAACTTCTATGTGGGTATCCTGCTGCTCCATGCTAAGCCTGGACACTTCCTTGAAGTTGCTTTACTTTCCTGGCAGATCTACGCGATACTACGCGTTGTTGGGTACGTCCTATTAGGGACGAGCCTCTCTAGAATTTCCTTGCTGTTTTTCAAGAAGCGGAAGTTGATCATTGAGGATGAGGTGAAGAAGATGCTACTGTATTCTCTGGTGTTCATTGCGCTAGACTTCCTATTGAAGGGAGTTGTCGCAAACGCGTTTTACCAACCCATGTTAAAGCTCTACGTTAGCCTACCATAGTAAAATAGATATATTCAAAATTTATTTGAACCCGCATGTATGACAAACATCTATCCCTATCCTGGTCCCGCAACGCCAAACGGTCTCTACCTTTACTCGACTACCGAGAAGAGATGGATCCAGCTTGAAAGGTTCTGGTTGAGCGAGAACGGTGTACACGTTATATATTTCGACAATACCCTCTGCCCCGCATGCAGAAAGTTCGACAAGACCTGGTTCACCTTTGTAGAACAGAACGCGGAAAAAGCAAGGGACACTTATTTCATGATAGCCCTCTGTGACTGGTTTGCCGGGCAGTGTGGCTCTGAGCCCGCAAGGAGGCTCTTTGAGATCTTCGATGTACACGTTTCACCTACGATAGTCTTTCTAATCAGGAAGGGCGGAGAGTTGAAGAAGAGTCTAAAGCATGAAGGCGCGATGGACATGGAGAAACTTACGATGACCCTTGCCGTTCTCTTAAGCCTTAACGTGTAAGCTCCCCTATTGCCGCCTTAGCGGCTTTTCTGACCGCCTCACTGCTATTGAATTTTGGAGCCCAGCCCAGGGCCTTGAGCTTTCTAATATCGAGGTGCATGTATTTCACATCCCCCACCCATCCTCTGCCACCATCTACACCCCCCGTGATCTTGTATCTGACATTCGTCAGACCCATTTCCTTCACTACAATAGCTGCCACGTCGAGAACGGTTATTGAGTCCTCGCTCCCGACATTGTAGGCCTCAAACCCCCTAAGGGTCTTCTGCCAAGCGGTAATTGTTCCTTCTACCGCGTCGTCGATCCAGATGTAGCTTTTACGCTGGGTCCCATCTCCAAGGATCTCCAGTTCGTGGGGATTCGCTTTGAGCTTCGCCACAAAGTCCTTTACGACTCCCCTCTTTGCCCTGGGGCCTACTACGTTAGCGTATCTCAGAGCGACGGCTGTAAAGCCATAAGTGTAAGTATAGGCCGAGATCATTGACTCGCAGGCAAGCTTGGACGCCCCGTAGAGCGAGATAGGCTTCATGGGGGAGTAGTCCTCGGGCGTTGGAAGCCTAGCTGCGTCACCGTAGACTGTGCTTGTGGAAGCAAACACTATGCGCTTGACGTCTCTCCTCCTCATCGCCTCTAGGAGATTGTATGTTGCAAGGATGTTGTTCTCGTAGTGTTCCTTTGGGTCTCCAACCCTAACCTCCGGATTCGCCGCAAAGTGGAAGACGGTGTCCACTTCGTCTCTTATTGCCTCCTCAGAGACCTCTGGTAGGCGGAGATCACCCCTGATTAATCTGATCTCTGAAGAAATGCCTGAGAGGTTTTCGATACGGCCCGAGGAGAAGTTGTCTACAACTGTCACTTGGTAACCTAGGCTCAGCAGCTTCTCTACGAGGTGGCTACCTATAAAGCCGGCCCCACCGGTCACCACAACGCTCATAGCAACCACTATGCTAAGCCTATCATTCTCGGACCTCTGATGCTTACATCCGGGTTCAACGCCTTTATAAGCCTAGCCGCAAACTCGTAGTGGTCCTCGGGACTTGTGTTTGAAAAGCTTCTGGCTGACTTCTCGTATATCTCGATTTCAAAGCTGGAGCCGTCTTCCCGTTCTAGCCTCATGTAAGCCAGGTCGAGGACTTCTCCTTTATAGTTAAGTGTACCAGTTGCCAAGCTAAACGAGGTGAAGACGGTGTTCATTTCTTCCTCGAGCTCTCTCTTCAACCTATCACTGTCCTTTCCCAGCACTTTTCCGAGAATCTCCTCGTGAGATTCGAACTCTATTACTCCGTAAGAATATTCTACGTCTCGCACCGAGAATATACTCAGCTTCACAAGATTGTAGGTAGAGGGGCCCAAATAAAAACTAGCTGTTCGATACGAGAGAAAACTGCACACGCCAATATACAAGTCTTATTTTTATAGTTGAATCCGTGTTTTTAGGAAATCAGTATGAGACTTGAAAGAAGAATACTCTCCCTTATCATCCTCATCTTAATCGTCATACTCTCTGTGAGGCTCTTTGAGAGCCTACTAGGCTCTCTCTTTAAAGATATTGCTCCCATCTACCAGGCTCACCGCCACCTTGTATACGCGGCCATAGCCACCCTTGTGGGCGCAGCTATAATACAGTCAGTCGCTACGGCTACTCTAGGCTGGTTCAAGGAAAAGCATCGACCCGAAGCCTATTACGTCCGGAACGTTACAATCCTATTTGGATATATTATTCTGGGCTTCGTCGACGCCGCGCTTCTAGGCGTCAGTGGCGAGTCACTGCTTGCGAGCGCGACATTCACCGGCTTGATAATAGGTCTCGCATTGCAGCCAGTGCTCTCAAACTTTTTCTCAGGAATCCTGATACTAGCCTCTGGTTTTCTGAAGCCTGGTCAGAGCGTTAGGATTACGGGGCCAGTTACGATTTCGGTGCTTGCCTTTCCCGCGTATAAGTTTTTCAGCAGAGACCAGCTTCTTCCAAGCCTTAAGGGGACAATAATCGAGGTAGGGTTCATGTTCACAAAGATGCTCGATACTGACGGGCAACTCGTAAAGATACCTAACTCTATTCTACTAAACTCGAGCATCGTAGCGGAAGAGCTGGAGGAGAGTAAAACGATACAAGTAAGATACGAGTTTCCCATATATTGTGATCCGGATACCGTCTTATCAGAGCTCAGGAACGCGATATCTCCGATCGTAAAGGAGTTCAACCTGTACATTGAGGAGCAATCAGACAAGCAGTACTACATCGTCCTTATCGTTGCTCACACTCCAACTGGTTCCAAGACGAGAGAGTTCCGATCCAGGGTTTTGAGGGAGGTGGTGAAGGTCCACCGGAAACTTGGGAACTGTCAGAGCCCTGACAAATGAGTACAGGGTTCCTTGCATAAAAATGTAAAAATGACTTTCACGCCAATCCAAGTAACATTTATCTGACGCCTCTACGGTTTTTTCCCGGGTTTGTCATGCCTTTAAATGTAGGTGATTATGTTCCGGACTTCACTGCCCAGTCGACCAGGGGAGAGATTAGATTCTCAAACCTCAAAGGACGAAAAGTAGTAATATTCTTCTTTCCAAAGGCGTTTACCCCTGGATGTACACGCGAGGTTGAAGCCTTTAACAAAGCTCTTAATGAGTTTACCAGTAGAGGCGTTGAAGTGATAGGCGTTAGCGCCGACAAGCTGTCCACTCTGCAGCGGTTCGCCGAGAAATACTCCCTGCAATACCCGCTTATCTCCGACTCGAGTCTAGAAATCATAAAGCTATTTGGAGTCCTCGGCAAGTCTGGGAAGACCGCGCAACGAGTTACCTTCGTCATAGACCACGATGGGAAGATAAAGGCGATCGTAAAAGACCTGAAGAGGGCTGAGGATCACCCCACCGAGGCACTAAAATACCTGTAGATAAAAAGCCTATCTCACCAAGTTTATTCTTGGCTGGTTATTCTAGCGGAGCCACCCGTTTCAATAAACCACAGTCACCGGGAGTTCAAGTCATTTTACGCTCTAACAATTCTACTTAGCATTCTTCCAGCCTGCTATGGGATCCGCACTTCTAGATGTCCTTTCTTTCTGGCGAGCTCGGCTGCCTTCTTTCCATCATTGTATTGAGCATCAAGATCCGCGCTCCAAAACATCTTAACCAATTCAGGGTCGCCTCCACCAGCCGCATAGCGTAGAGGCGTCGGTCGAGAGCCTGTCCCTGCATCGACGTCAACATAGCTCCCAAAGTTTATCCTTTGTCCATAATTAAACTGTAGGCGTGTTTTTCAGCAAGGCAGTGCTCGGTACTCTTGCAATACTCCACCTGCACCATAAGAGAAAAACTGTTATTTAAACGGTACATAAATATAGGGCCCTTTAACCCTTTATCCTCAATGATGACCAACCGGAGCTCCCTGATGCGTGAGGAGAGCGGCCGTAGCTGAATCT
>ERZ1669248.648-NODE-648-length-15755-cov-10.292866_pt1 | contig 15755 bp, 15 predicted proteins | sample MGYA00579296_ERZ1669248 | MGnify/ENA primary metagenome ERZ1669248 (study PRJEB41166, sample SAMN08046057) | hot springs metagenome | biome: hot spring; feature: neutral hot spring; material: thermophilic sediment; isolation source: thermophilic sediment from...
ACCAAGAGTTTGTTTATAATGAAGAGTTGGGAAAGGAAATTCCAAAAGGGTGGGAGGTGAAGAGGCTGGGAGAAGTGGCTACAATAGAAAGCGGAGGAAATGCTCCACAAGATCAAAAGTATTTCATAAATGGAAAATTTCCTTTTGTCAGAGTAAAACACTTAACAAAAGAAATCTGTGTGCATGAAAGTGATTTTATAAACGAGGATGCAGTTAAAGATTATAAACTTAAAATGTATTCATTAGGTAGCATAATTTTTCAAAGAAGTGGAGAATCATTATTTGAAGGAAGAATTAATTTACTTCCTTTCGAAAGTTATTTAGTTAATCATTTAGCTGTAATAGATAGTAAAAACAATCAAAATATACCCTTTCTTTACCTGTATTTGAAAGATAACATATTTGAAATTATTGAGAACAGTAAAGCTGGAACATCCTTGCCCTATTTGAGGACATCAGATTTAAATGGTTTTCCAATTACCATTCCTCCCCCCTCTATCCTCCAAAACTTCCACTCCCTCGTAGAACCTCTATTTCAAAAAATCATTCTCAACCAAAAGCAAATTATGACCTTAAAGAAAGTTAGAGATACACTTTTACCTTTGCTTGTTTTTGGAAAGTTAAGGGTGGAAGAAATATGAAAATCAGTTTTTCAAAACAGGCTATGTTGAAAAATTCAGGAAAGAAAAATTAATATAGAAATATGAAAGCATATCTAACAGAAGATTACCTTGTTGAACAGTCTGCGATAAACTGGTTTAAGGAAATTGGCTACGAATACATTCAGGGTTCAGAACTTATACCTGAAAAATTTGAAAGAGAATCTTACCGAGATGTTATTTTGAAGCGCAGATTTATTAATGCGATAAAGAAAATTAACCCCTGGGTTACCGCCCGTCTCGCAGAAGAAGTTTATAAAAAAGTTAGAGATCTTGACCATCCTGATTTTGTAATGAAGGGGAAAATTTTTTATGAACTTTTAACAAATGGTGTAAAACTGACATTTAAAGAAGGAAAAGAAGAAAAAACGAGAACTGTTAAACTTATTGATTTTGAAAATCCTGATAATAACGACTTTCTTATTTCAAACCAATTTAAAGTTGAATATCAGTTTGAAAAAGAACAATATAGAAGACCAGACCTTGTAGTTTTTATAAATGGCTTATCAATTGCTGTTTTTGAGTTTAAAAATTTTAATGCAGACGAAACAGCAAAAGATGCCTTTATGGAGCACAAAGCTAAAATTAAGGATATTCCTCAACTTTATGTCTATGCCCAGTTTATAGTTGCAAGCGATGGGCTTGAAACTAAATATGGTGCTGTAACCAGCGATTGGGATAGATTTTTTATCTGGGAAGGCATAGAAGATGACAACGAGTTTGAGACAATAAAACTCACTGATGAAGGTTACTTATATAGGCATAAAGGCACAGGTAGAGAGATGACAAGTCTTGAAGTTCTTATTAGAGGACTTTGTAACAAAAGAAATTTAATTGAATACCTCCAGGATTTTATTTTCTACGATAAAGAGGGCGAAAGATTGGTAAAGAAAATCGCTATGTATCATCAGTTTTACGCTGTTAAAAAAGCTATAAAAAGAAGCATTGAGTGCGCAAAATTTGGGAAAACCCCTGAAGATAGAAGAATAGGGGTAATTTGGCATACGCAGGGAAGTGGAAAGTCCTTAACTATGTACTTTTATGCTAAAAAGGCTTTAAAAGAAAAAGAACTTGACAATCCTCTTTTAATTTTCGTTACAGACAGAACGGAACTTGACGAACAGCTTTATGGAATTTTTTCAGAAATTTCCATAGCCAAACGAGCAGAAAATATAGAGGATCTCAAAGAAACTATTAAGAATACTTTTACAGGTATCATCTTTACAACTATTCAAAAATTTGGGAAAAAGAAAGGAGAAGAATATCCTCTTTTAACAGAGAGAAGAAATATAATAATCATTGCAGATGAGGCTCATAGATCACAATATAGGGATCTTGCCAGAAACTTAAGAAAAGCTATCCCTAAGGCATCTTTTATGGGGTTTACTGCAACTCCCATAGAATTAGCTGATAGAGATACCTATCTTGTTTTTGGTGAACCCATAAGCATTTATACTATGGATAAGGGGATAAGACATAGAGTAATCGTTCCTATATATTACGAGGCAAGGCTTGCAGAAATTCACCTTACCAATGAATTTATAGACGAGGAATTTGAGGAAATCTCGGAAAAAATTCTTGAAGACCAAGAGGTCAAGGAAGCTTTAAAGGCAAAATTTGCAAGGCTTGAAAATCTTATGCTTGCTGAAGATAGACTTGAGAAGGTTGCAAGAGATATTGTAGAACACTTTAAGGAGAGAAAATTAATTCTCAAAGGTAAGGCCCTTGTTGTGACTATTTCAAGGAAGGTTGCGGTAAAACTTTATCAAAAATTAAAAGAAATAGATCCAAGTCTTTCTGTGGTTGTAGTTATCTCAGGAGACAAAACTAAAGATCCTGAAGAATTCCATCCACATATTAGAACCAAATATGAACATGAAGAGATACGGAATAAATTTAAAAATCCCGATTCTGAACTTGAGATGGCTATTGTGGTTGATATGTGGCTTACAGGGTTCGATGTGCCTTGTCTCCATACTATGTATTTTGATAAACCTATGAAAGGTCATACTCTTATGCAAGCTATTGCCAGAGTAAACCGAGTCTTTAAGGACAAACCTGGAGGGTTAATAGTTGATTACATTGGTATTGCTGATAACCTCAAAAAATCTTTAGGCTGCTACTTAGCTTCCGAAAAAACTCAGGTTCTAACAAAAATAGAAGAAGTTTTAAAACAATTAAGAGAAAGATACGATATCATAAATTCTTTGCTTTCTGGCATAAACTATAAAAATTGGACTAAACTTTCCTCTGAAGACCTTTCAAAACTTACTATTTTAGCCTATCAAAAAATTACTTCTGATGAAGAGATACAACAAAAATTTTTAAAAAATTACTTAGCCCTCAAAAAAGCTTTTGCTCTTGCCAGCCCTCATCCAGAAACTATTGCCATAAAAGATGACCTTAAATTTTTTGAAATGCTTAAAAAGATGATTGTTAAATATTCATCAAGAAACCTTAAAAGATTTGCTCGTGACTTAGAGTATGAAATAAATCAGCTTATTTCAAAAAGTATTTCTGCTCAAGAACCAGTAGATGTATTTACTCTTCTTGAGAAAGAAAAACCAGATATCTCTATTTTAGATGAAGAGTTTTTACTCAAATTTAAAGACCTTGAATTTAAAAATTATTCTGCTGAAGTTCTTTTTAAACTTTTGAAAGATGAGCTCAGAATAAAAGTAAGAAAAAATCCTATAAGATATGAAAGTCTTTACGAAAGATTAAAAAAACTTATTGAGAACTATAACAAAAAGCTTATTACTGCAATTGAAGTTATAGAGCATTTATTAGAGCTTGCAAAGGAATATAAAGAGAAATATAATGAGGGGAAATTACTTAATTTAAGTGAAGAAGAAATACTTTTTTATGATTATCTATTAAGCAAAAAAGAATACTTACTTGAAGATAAAGATTTAAGAGCTATTGCTAAGGAAATAGCTAATGTTATAGGTCCGTATGTGAAAATAGCTGATTGGAATAAAAAGGAGACTATAAAAGCTAAAATTAGAACAGCTTTAAAGTTGATTCTTCCAAAATATATAAAAATAAAGGATTTCAAAATTATAGATGAGTTTTCTCAGGAAATTCTTGAATATGCAGAAAGTTTTTATGCTATGGCAGCTTAATTTAAGGGTAAGATGAATAAATTATGGAAAAGGAAATTATAAAAGAAGTTATAGAAAGGATATTTAAATCTGCAAATGTAGAAATTGACAAGATTATTCTTTTTGGTTCAAGAGCAAGGGGAGATTATAAAAAATATAGTGATTGGGATTTACTTATTGTTACCAAAGAAGAGCTTTCAAGAAAGGAAAGACAGAGATTGGCTTATTTAATCCGTAAGGAACTTGCTGAACATTTTATTGATGGAGATGTTATAATTAAGTCTGAAAAGGAGGTTGAGAAAAGAAAAGATATTGTTGGAAGTATAATAAAAAGCGCAATGAAAGAAGGAGTTACACTGTGATTAATGACGAAGTTAGAAAATGGCTGATAAAGGCTATAAATGATTATAAAAGTGCTCAGAAACTTTTGGCTCAACCTGAAGAAGATATTATTACTGATACAGTATGTTTTCATTGCCAGCAGGCAGTAGAAAAAATGCTCAAGGCATTTTTGATTAATCATGATATTGAGTTTGGAAGGACTCATTCAATTGAATATTTAATAAAACTTTGCAGTACCGTTGATAAAGACTTTGAAAGATTATACAAAATAACTGAAGGACTAACTGAATATGCTGTAGATGTAAGATATCCTGAAGAATTTTATATTCCTTCTATTGAAGAGGCAAAAGAAGCTTTCTCTGCAGCAGCCAAAGTAAAGGAATTTGTTTTTAAAAAGCTAAAAATAAACGAAAATGATCTAAAATAAACTATTTAAAAAATTCACTTTCTTTAAAAACTTCTGCAGTAAAAAGATAAATTTTTGCAAAAGAGTCTTTATAACAGTCTGGAGGAAGCCCAGCCTTTAAACAAACATGCTCTAAAAAGGTCTTTTTGTCCCAGCCATATTCTACAGGAACCTGAGGAAGTAAGACCCCTCTGTGATAATCTTTTACTAAATATACTCCGTGTTTTCCTACTTCTATTTCATCAACTGTTCCAGGTTTTAAAGGAGAAAGAACCGAAATTTCTATTTCAACTAAAGGCAATTCTTCAGCTTCTAAAGGAGCAAATCTTGGATCTTCAAAAGCTGAAGATAAAGTCATCTTTTGAATAGCTTCATAAAGTGGATAGATAGGTTCAAGAGTTCCTATACATCCCCTTAAATGACCCTCTTTTAAAAGAGTAACAAATACTCCTCTTTTTTCCCAAAGATTTTTATATTCCTTAGGAGGAATAATTTTTTCTGATATCCCAGCAAAATGATTTTCAAGAGTTTTCCTTGCCAATTTTAAAGAATAAATCTTTTCCTCTTTTTTAAGCATTTAGATTATTTTAATTTTTTGGATTGAATTTGCTAATTATATAAGCTTCACTCAATACATCAGTTTTCATCTCCCCATCTGGAAAGACAAAAGTTGGTGTACCAGTTACTTTTAGCTCATTTATTAGAAAATTAATGTTATCTTCTATTTTTTTCTTTCCAATTTTACACTGATTAGAGCTTTTATATCCTTTCATAAGTTCTTTAAAGCCTTTTTTATCGCATATAAGAGAAATAGCTTTAGCTTTTGCATCTGGGTGAAGAACCTCAATAGGTAACAATATTACCTTAACTGTAAGTTTCCCTTCTTTTACCAATTTATCTAAAATACTTTCAGCTTTTTTGCAATGAGGACAATCTGGATCTGTTATAAAATAGACTACATTTGAAGATTTTCCGTAAACTATATCAACCATTTTATCAAGTTTAGAAAGATCATCTTTTGAGAGAACTCTTTTATTTATAGCTTGTAGTTTTTCGTGAGTTAAATTTTTAAAATTTTTAATATCAAGTATGCTTCCACTTACTATGTAGTTTCCCGTAGAGTCTATATAAAAGATTCCCTTTTGTATATCAGAAAGTTTAACAATTACTTCACATAATCCAGGTATAGGACTTTCTTCCACACTTTCAATATTAATTCCTGGCTGTATAGGATCTAAAATCTTTTTTATTTCACTTGGTTTAGGACAATTAGTAGAAGAACTTCTTACACTTTTACAGGAAATGAAAATTAAAAGACTTAAACATAAAATAAAAAGGATCTTGAAACTAAAAATTTTTACTTTTTTCATGATCTTTTTCCTCTTTCTGTATTTTTATAATTCTTTTATTATAAAGTGCTCCAGAGGATATCTTCCTGCTCTTTTGCTTTTATCATCTGGATAACCGACAGAAATTAAAGCACACATTTCATATTCCTCTTTTGGTAATCCAAGTACTTCTTTTACTTTATCCTCATTTTTCAAAATTTCACCTATCCAACAAGTTCCAAGTCCAAAGGCATAAGCAGAAAGAAGTATATTTTGGATGCAGGCTCCTGCTGATTGATGATCCTTTATTTGGTCATACATAGCATTTTTACTTAAAAACACTCCAATTAATACAGGTGCACTTTTAATCAATTCTTTGCTATATTTCACAAGTTCAGATAATCTCTTTTTTATTTCTTCGGACCAAATAATTACAAATCTCCAAGGTTGATTATTGTGACCTGAGGGAGCCCAAATTCCTGCTTCTAAAATTTTAATTATTTTCTCCCTTTCTGGAATATTTTTTAAATATTTTCTTATACTTCTTCTTCCCAATAGAGCTTTAAATATTGCCTCTTGAAATTGTTTTTCTTCCATAATTTTCAAACTCTTTTATATGTTTAAGTTCTTTTAAAACCTCACTTCTTATTTCATTTAAAAGATTTTTGTTATCTATATAAGTTAATTGCGATTTTTCTCCCCTTTTTAAAAGCTTTATCATCTTAATTACTAAGAGTCCAATATTTATAACATCCATAAGTGCTTTATCATCCCAAATAGCCTTATTTCCTTTATAAGAATAAGCTATTCCCCAGGGCGGAATTATTGCTCCCATAGAGGTAAAAGTAGTTATAAGGTATCCACAAGTCCATGGACCACCCGCATCAGCTCCTACAGCAATTGCTCCCACAACTTTCCCTTCCATATAACTTGGTTCTCCGTAGCTTATCATATTTTCAAGACAGGTCATCCTGTCAATTAAGATTTTTAAAGGTCCAGAAGGAGCAAACCAATAAATAGGAGTTGAGAAAATTAAACCATCAGCCTGATTAATTTTTTCTAAAATAGATTTCCCAAAATCATCAAAAATGCAAGGAAATTTACAAACAGGCTCTTCATTATGAATACAACCTATGCAAGGCTTAATTTCTCCATCATATACAGAGACAATCTCAGTTTTAGCCCCTTCTTTTTCTGCAGCCTTTAGGGCTGATAAAAGGAGCTGAGCTGAGCCTCCATCTTTATGAGGAGAGCCTAAAATACCTAGAACCCTCATTATTTCAAAACCTCTCTCCAAAATTTTGGAAGTCCAAAGGAAGCTTTATGTACTTCGTGACTATAATAATAAGTGTTAGGAATTTCTTTCCATTTTGGTATTTCTGGATTTGCATAGGGACATCTCAATAAGTATGCATTATCCCCTCCAAAAGAAGGTATATTAGCTCTATAACAATATATCTCTTTTTCGGGATAAACTTTTTTGAATATTTTGTAAGTTTCAATTAATATATTTTTCATAGTAAAAGGTGTTCCACATTGTTGAACAATAATTCCCTTAGGGCATATTTCATAAACCATTTGATGGAAATCTATTCCAAAAAGCGCATGGGACAATTCCTGAGTAATACCCGTTTCACTAATATCTGGGTCTGTGGAATCTATAACTACTAAATCAAAAGTTTTCCCCTCTTTTTTGTAATTTTTAACCATTTCATAAGCATCGGCTATAATGAGTTTCAATCTTGGATCCTTAGGATTTTCTGGAAGAAGTCCTGGGAAATATTCTTCTACTATTTTGGGAATATGAGGGTCTATATCTACAATAATAACTTCTTCAATTTCTGCATATTTAAGAAGTTCACGGGCAGCTCCATAATCTCCTCCACCGCATATAAGTACCCTTTTAATTGAATTCTCTGGAGAAGCTTGCACAGGAATATGAACCAGAGCCTCATGATAAATGAATTCATCTCTTGAGGTAAATTGAAGATTATTGTTAATAAAAAGCATCCTTCCCCAAAATTTATTTTCTAAAACATAAATATTTTGTAAACCCGATTCTCCATAAATAATTCTTCCTATATAACCAAAAACATAATCCACATTAACGAACTCTGCAAAAAAAACCCTTACTCCTTTATCTTCAGTAAAAAGAGCATCAGCCATTATTTCTTTGACCATAAAGACTCCCCTAATTAGAAAATTTCTTTGAAAACTAAAAAAATTTTAATCATTTTGAAGTTTTTTGTCAATAAAAGGTTAAAACTAAAGACCAGTGTTTTTTAATTTTTCAATCAGGCTTCTTTGTTCTGGGGTTAACTTATCAGGAATTTTGGGTTGTAGAATTACATATAAATCTCCTTGTATTCCTCCTTCCAAAGGCAAACCAAGTCCTCTTAGTCTTAATTTGGCTCCTGGTTTAACTAAAGGAGGCACCTTAGTCTTTACCTTTTTTCCGTCAGGAGTTATTACCTCAATTTCATCTCCTAATAAAAAACTGGTTAAAGGAATTTCCTTTTCAATAATAATATTTCCATCCTCTACTCTGTAACCAGAATCGGGAACTATTTTTACTCTAAAAAGATATTCTTTAGTTTTTCTACCTTCTTTTCTTTTAATTCTTAAGATTTGCCCATCCTTTACACCTTTTGGTATCTTTATTTTTATAGTTTCATAAGTCCCTGGTAAAAATACCTCCTTTTCTCCTCTTTTTAAAATGTCCTCTATAGTGAGAGGAAGATCCATTTGTATAGTTTCATATACTTCTCCAAAAGGAGAAATTTCCTCCTCTCCAAAATAGGTACCAAAAAGGTTACTAAATAGATTTCCCAGATCAAAAATAAAGGTTTTACCACCCCTTCTATTTCTCTCAAAAAATCCTCCCAAATCTATTCCGAGATCTTTAAAAATGCTTTCAAAATCAAATCCTCTAAAAATATCTTCAGTGGTATATCTTCTTTCAAACTCTGCAGAACCATACATATCATATAGTCTTCTCTTCTCTGGATCAGAAAGAACCGCATAAGCTTCATTTATTTCTTTAAACTTTTCCTCAGCTTCTTTATTTCCGCGGTTTCTATCAGGATGATATTTCATAGCAAGGCGACGATAAGCCTTTTTTATTTCTTCTTGAGTTGCATTTCTTGGTACACCAAGAATTTCATAATAATCTTTGGGCATATCTCAACACCCCTTAGTTTAGGTTCTTTATAAAAAATAAATTTATAAAAGAAAAAATCAAGAAAAAGTTAATCTGTGGGAGGAAGTCTTCTTTTGGAAGTTGGATAAGGTAAAATTTCTTCCAAAGCTTTTAGAGTTTCTTCTGAGACTTTAATTTGTTTAAAAACCTCTATTTTAGCCTCCTTTATAGCAGATTTCCAAAATTCATCCCTTTCAAAATCTCTACTTTCGTAATCATATTCATAATATACTTCTTTAATTCCTGCTGAAGCAAGTAATTTTAAGCATACATAACATGGAGCAAGCGTACAGTAAATACTTGCTCCTTCAACAGAGATTCCAAATTTAGCTGCCTGAGCTATAGCATTTGCCTCTGCATGAGTTGATCTGCAAAAATTATATTTATCTCTATCAGGAATACCCTTTTCCCTTCTAAAACAATAATCAGGGCCTTTATCTGTACAGTGCCAAGCTCCCGGCATAGGACCATTATAACCTGTGGCAAGAATTCTTTTGTCTTTAACAATTACAGCCCCTGTAGGACGAGAATTACAACCGGAACGTAGAGCTACAATTTTAGCAATAAGCATAAAATATTCATGCCAATCAGGTCTGTGAATCTTTTCAGCCATTTTTATTTTCTATAAAATTATATTTTTCTATAAAAAGGGAATTTTTTACAGATTTCTCTTACCTTTTCTCTTATATTTTTTCTTAAATTTTCTTTATCTGGATTTTTTAAAACCTCGCACATATAGTAAGCCACTTCTTCAACTTCAGTTTCTTTAAGTCCTCTTGTTGTTATAGCAGGAGTTCCTATTCTTATACCGCTTGTAATTCTTGGTGGGCGTGTATCAAAGGGAATGGAATTTTTATTTACTGTAATTCCTGCTTCTTCTAAAAGTTTTTCTGCTTCAGCTCCAGTAAGACCTTTTATAGAAACATCTACCAAAATTAGATGTGTATCTGTTCCTCCTGAAATGATCCTAAAACCTTCTTTATTAAAAACTTCAGCAATTACTTTAGCATTCTTTACTACCTGTTGCTGATAAGACTTAAATTCAGGTTTTAGAGCTTCTTTAAAACATACTGCTTTGGCTGCAATTATATTCATATGAGGACCGCCCTGAATTCCTGGGAATACAGTTTTATCAATTATCTTTGCATATTTTTCTTTACAAAGAATAAAGCCACCTCTTGGTCCTCTTAAAGTTTTGTGGGTGGTAGAGGTTACGAAATCTGCATAAGGGAGAGGAGAGGGATGAATTCCTGCAGCTATAAGACCTGCGATATGTGCCATATCAACCATTAAATAAGCTCCTACTTCCTGAGCAATTTTATAAAAAGCTTCAAAATCTATGATCCTTGGATAGGCACTTGCACCAGCTATTATGAGTTTTGGTTTATGCTCCAGGGCAAGTCTTTTTACCTCTTCATAATCTATCATTTCAGTTTCTTTAGAAACTCCATAATGAACAATTTTGTAAAATTTACCTGAAAAATTGACTACCGCTCCATGAGAAAGATGTCCTCCATGGGAAAGGTTCATAGAAAGAATAGTATCCCCTGGATTTAAAATAGCAAAATAAACTGCCATATTTGCTTGAGTCCCTGAGTGGGGTTGCACATTTGCATGCTCTGCCCCGAAAAGAAGTTTAACCCTTTCAATAGCAAGTTTTTCAACCTCATCCACATTTTCACAACCGCCGTAATAACGGGAGAATGGATATCCCTCTGCATATTTATTCATTAAACAAGAACCTTCTGCTTCCATTATAGCTAAATCTGCCAAATTCTCAGAAGCTATCATTTCTAATTGATATTCTTGTCTCTCTATCTCCTTTTGAATTAAACTCCATATCTCTGGATCAACCTCTTTCAAAAATGACATTTAATCCCCCATTCTTTAATTTAAATTTATTTAATTTTATCAAAAATTTAAAAAATTTCTTCCACTCTAAAAACCCCCTCTTTTTGGGCTTTATTAAATCTATTCAAGTTTTTCCATATTATATAATTGATAGTAGATAAAATCAGAAAAAAAGCCTCAATGAGAATTATCCAAAAATAAGGTAAATTCAAAGTTAAAGCAATGATTGGATTAGTTATAATAAAAATAATAGAAAAAATAAAAAAATGTTTGAAAAATCTTTCAAATTTGAGGGGATTCCTTAATATAAAGGGTATAGTTAACAAATCTCTTATAACTTCGAAAGTTCGTTTAAGTCCGTAATGAGTTTTGCCATAAAGTCTTGGTCTATCAATAACAGGTATTTCGCAAACTTCTTCGTTTTTTACACCAAAAAGAGCAGGTATAAAGCGATGAAATCCATGGGGGATTTGAAACTTTTTCGGTATAGGAGAAATATAAGCTTTTAAAGAACAGCCATTATCTTTTACTTTAAGACCTGTTACTAAACTTATGAGCCAGTTTGCAACTCGAGAAGGTAAAATTTTTGTTAAAAAAGGCGCTTTTCTTTTTATTCTATACCCTGTAACAACTTTATAACCCTCTTCTAATTTTTTAATGAGGTCCTTAATATATTTAGGATCGTTTTGTCCATCTCCATCCATAGTAACAATAATTTCGCCTGTGGCATGATAAAAACCAGCAGACAGCCCTGCTGCCTGTCCACGGTTTTTATCCATATTAAGAATTCTTAAAAAGGAATCTGAATTTTTTAAACTTTTTAAAACTTCTAAGGTTTGGTCACTACTTCCATCATTTATAAATATAATTTCATAATCATAACCTTTATTTTTGCGCAAATCTTCCAGAACTTTTTTAGATTCTTTATACACTACAGGAACATTTTTTTCTTCATTATGAACTGGAATCACTAAGGATATTTTTTTCATTCTGGAAAAATTATAACCTAAAATTTGATTTGTTTAAGATTTTTTGTGATAATATCACCCCTTAACAATTTTTATGGTTGTTCAATGTTTTGCAAATTCTTATTTTTCGTTATTTTCATAAACTTCTGCTCTTTTCTTTTACCTCAATTCAGTTATCATATATAACTAAAATCACACTTATTTCAAAAAATCTCCTATTCCTCAGAAACTCTTCTTAAAGCCTTCCTTCTCATTTATCTCGGCTTTGCTAACTCCGAAAGAGACCTTACAAGAAAACTCCGCTACAATGCCAGACTTTCCTACCTCTGTGGTTTCTCTTTTGGAAAAAACTCCTAATCACAATACCTTCCATTACTTCAGAAAAGGAATCCCTGAAAATATCTTCTCCCAAATACTTAAACCTTTTCAAAAACAAAGCAACTTAATTCCCTTGAAAAAGGGGAAATCTACCTTACTTCTGAAGGAGAACTTGTTTGTAAAGCTGGTATAAAATTGTGTTACTGGGGATAGGAAAAAGATGCTATTAGAGCTAAAAAGAGCTTTAAAAGGATTTACGCAAGGAGAACAACTATAGAAAGACTTTTTGGATGGTTTAAAGAGGTTCAAGCAAAATCTACCCCTCTCATTGAACAGCTTTATTTTTCAAAAAAAAATGTTATAATATGAAAAATTTAAAAAGTTAACTTTTGAAGTATAAAAACTCTTGACAACATAGAGAAAAAGTATTATATAAAGGCTTGCCAAAATTTTTAGAAAAATTTTTAGAAAATTAAAGAGGGGGATATGCCGACTATTAATCAATTAGTAAGGTTGGGAAGGGGAAAGAAAATTAGGAAATCTAAAGCTCCTGCTTTACAGGGGTGTCCCCAAAAAAGGGGGGTTTGTGTAAGGGTTTATACTGTAACTCCCAAAAAACCTAATTCTGCTTTAAGAAAGGTAGCAAGGGTTCGTCTTACCAATGGAATAGAAATAACTGCTTATATACCTGGGATTGGACATAACTTACAAGAACACTCAGTGGTATTAGTAAGAGGAGGTCGTGTAAGGGATTTACCTGGGGTTAGATATAAAATTATAAGAGGTGCTTTGGATGCAGCAGGTGTACAAAACAGAAGAAAATCTCGTTCTAAATATGGAACACCTAAACCTAAGTAAAGTTTGAAAGGAGAGAAATTTATGCCACGAAAAGGGCCTGTACCTAAAAGAGAGATTTCTCCTGATCCCAAGTTTGGAAGCATTTTAGTAGCTAAATTTATAAATAATCTTATGAGAGATGGTAAAAAAAATATAGCTCGAAAGATTTTTTATTCTGCTTTAGAAAAATTGAGAGAAAAATCAGGAGGTGAGGATCCTTTAAAGATTTTTGAAAAGGCTGTGGAAAATGTTAAACCTTTGCTTGAAACTCGCACTCGTAGAGTAGGAGGAGCAAACTATCAGGTTCCTGTGGAGGTAAGACCTGAGAGGCAGATTTCTCTTGCTATAAAATGGATTATTAATGCTGCAAGGGCTCGTCATGAAAAAACAATGGTAGAAAGATTAGCAAACGAATTGTGGGATGCCTATAATGAAAGAGGAGCTGCTATAAAGAAAAGAGACGATACTCATAAAATGGCAGAATCTAATAGAGTTTTTGCCCACTATCGCTGGTAAATTTTTCTTTTAGAAAATTTAATTTAAGGTTGCTATATTAGATAGTAATTTTTTGTTTTTTAAAAATAGGGTTAAGGTGAAAGAATGACACCAGAAGAATTAAAGATTTTAAAAACAACAAGAAATATAGGTTTTGTTGCGCATATTGATGCTGGTAAAACTACAACCACAGAAAGGGTACTTTATTATACTGGTAAGACCTATAGAATAGGTGAAGTAGATGAGGGAACAGCAACTATGGATTTTTTGCCTCAGGAACAGGAAAGAGGAATTACTATTACCTCTGCCTGTACAACCACTTTTTGGAGAGGACACAGAATAAACATTATTGATACTCCAGGGCATGTGGATTTTACTATTGAGGTAGAAAGAAGTCTAAGAGTCTTGGATGGAGCTGTGGTAATTTTTTGTGCTGTTGGAGGAGTAGAGCCTCAATCAGAAACTGTTTGGAGACAGGCAAACAAATATAAAGTGCCAAGAATTGCTTTTATAAATAAGATGGATAGAATGGGAGCAAATTTTGAGAAGGTTGTAGAACAAATTAGACAAAGATTAGGAGCAAATCCTTTACCTATTCAGATTCCTGTAGGACAAGAAGCTGATTTTGTGGGGGTGGTAGATTTAATAGAAATGAAAGCTATTATCTGGGATGAAGAATCTTTGGGTGCCAAGTATCATTATGAGGAAGTTCCGATAGATTTGAGAGATAAGGCTGAAGAATACAGAATAAAAATGATTGAGACTTTAGCAGATATTAATGATGAAATTATGGAAAAATATTTAGAAGGAAAAGAAATAACCCCTGAAGAAATAAAAAAGGCATTGAGAGAAGCAACTATAGGTTTTAAGGTTGTTCCTGTTTTATGCGGAGCAGCTTTTAAAAACAAAGGAATTCAACCTTTGCTTGATGCTATCATAGATTATCTTCCTTCACCCCTTGACATACCACCTGTAAAAGGAATTAATCCAGACACAGGAGAAATAGAGGAAAGACCTACAGATCCTGATGCTCCTTTGTCTGCTTTAGCCTTTAAAATAATGACAGATCCTTATATAGGAACTTTGACTTTTATAAGGATTTATTCAGGAAGGTTGGAAAGCGGTATATCGGTATATAATTCTACAAAGAGAAAGAAAGAGAGAATAGGACGTTTAGTAAGGATGCATGCTAATCAAAGAGAAGAAATTACCGGAGCCTTTGCTGGAGACATTGTTGCTGCAATAGGTTTGAGGGTCACAACCACAGGAGACACCTTATGTGATGAAAACTATCCTATTGAACTTGAAAAGCTTGAAATTCCGGAACCGGTCATTTCAATAGCTGTTGAACCTAAGACTAAAGCTGACCAGGAAAGACTTAGTGTGGCACTTCAAAAAATAGCTATAGAAGATCCATCCTTCAGAGTTACTGTTAATAATGAAACAGGACAAACCCTTATTTGGGGGATGGGAGAATTACATTTAGAGATTATCATTGATAGACTTTTGAGAGAATTTAAAGTAGGTGTGAATGTAGGTAAACCAGAGGTAGCTTATAAAGAAACTATTACTACTTTTGCAGAGGCAGAAGGAAAATATATCAGACAAACAGGTGGAAGAGGACAATACGGACATGTAAAATTAATTGTAGAACCAAATCCTGGTAAAGGTTTCAGTTTTGTTTCTGAAATTGTAGGAGGAGTTATTCCAAAGGAATTTATTCCTGCGATAGAAAAGGGTGTAAGAGAGGCTACTCAAGAGGGAGTTTTAGCTGGATATCCAGTTATTGATGTTAAAGTAAGGCTTATTGATGGAAGTTATCATGAAGTAGATTCATCTGATCTTGCATTCGCTATTGCTGGGTCTTTAGCTTTTAAAGAAGCTTGTAAAAAGGCAAATCCTGTTTTACTTGAACCCATTATGAAGGTAGAAATTGTAGTACCAGAAGAATACTTGGGAGATGTATTGGGAGATATTTCTTCACGCAGAGGAAAAGTTGAAAACATGGATTTAAGAGGAAATGCAAGAGTTATAGTAGCTTATGTTCCTCTTGCAGAAATGTTTGGATATGCTACAACTTTAAGATCACTAACTCAAGGAAGAGGAACATTTATTATGCAGTTTTCTCACTATGAAAAGGTGCCTGCACAAATGGCAGAAAATATTATAAAAAGAGCTAAAGGATTATAAAAATTTTTAGGAGGAGAAAAGATGGCTAAGCCTAAATTTGAGAGGAAGAAGCCTCATG
>ERZ1669248.649-NODE-649-length-15753-cov-4.171805_pt1 | contig 15753 bp, 13 predicted proteins | sample MGYA00579296_ERZ1669248 | MGnify/ENA primary metagenome ERZ1669248 (study PRJEB41166, sample SAMN08046057) | hot springs metagenome | biome: hot spring; feature: neutral hot spring; material: thermophilic sediment; isolation source: thermophilic sediment from...
ATATGTAAGCCGCTATCTGTGTAAGCCCAATACCGGTTTTAAGATTGCTAAATAGAAAAGGGCGGTCCCCACGCATAAGCCGCGCATCGCGCTCCATTGTCTCCAGGCTTGCCCCGACGTAGGGCGCCAGATCAATCTTGTTGATGACTAAGAGGTCAGAGCGTGTGATCCCAGGGCCACCTTTTCTGGGTATTTTGTCTCCAGCGGCGACATCAATGACGTAAATACTCAGATCCACTAACTCCGGACTGAACATTGCGGCCAAATTATCACCGCCACTCTCCACGAACAGCAACTGGACGCCTGGAAAGCGTATTTCCAAGTCCTCTAATGCCGCCATATTCATGGAAGCATCCTCGCGTATCGCGGTATGCGGACATCCGCCCGTTTCCACCCCAACGATACGATCAGCGTCCAACGCCCCATGACGAACGAGAAACTCGGCATCTTCCCGCGTGTAAATATCGTTAGTCACAACCGCAATGTCATACCGTTCTCGCAAGTAATTGCACAGCGCCTCAACCAGTGCTGTTTTCCCAGACCCAACCGGTCCAGCTATACCTACGCGCAGAGCATCCATAGCAACTCCTTCAGAATGGTCGCCGAGAAAATGTAAAGTTAGGTGTTAACATCAACTCCGAAAGAGTCTACTGTATTGGGACTCATGGCTCATGGCAGCCAGCGACTGGCCAGTACCCCATACATAGAGTTCGTCATCGGTCACAGTTAGTGCATATGATGCGGCGTCTTCCAATCTATCTTGCAGTTGCCAGAGAATTTTTTGTCCACTCATTTGGCCGATGGGTATGAGTTTTACTCCTGCAGTTACCAGGTTGTTGAGCCAGCTGTGCAGGTAAGCAACGATTGCTGCATGCACGGGGATACCCCACTGCGCTGTCAACACAGCATATACTGCCGTGAAATTAGCCAGCGGTTTCTCTGAAAGCGGTGCATCGTGGACATTCATCGCAATCCGCCACAATGCTCGGCCCATGGTCCAACTCTGCTCACGCAGCTCCTCGCTCTCCCTACTCGCGGAAATCCAGGCATCCCAGTAATGTTGGCCTGCCATATCGTCGTTTTTTCGCGCGTCGAATACCCGTTTGACGATCGCGGCATCCACGCGAATCGCACCATAGCACAGTGAGTCGCTGAGCCAGCCAGCGAGATCATCGGGTTTTCGGACAATCTCGGATTCCACAAGATGTTCCAACCCTTCTGAATACGCAAACGCACCCACCGGTAGCGCAGCGCTGCTCAATTGCAGCAGCCTCCCCAGAGCGGTGGCATCAAGGTCCATATAGTTCATGCATGATGGTGTCTATAGGCTCCGGCGTCTGGCAGAAAGGGGGTCATTTCGGACATCACCTGCAACCCGCCCAACCCCTCTATCAAATGCAGTAACACATGGTCTGGCTTGATTCGTAAATATTCCTGGGTGATTTCCATCGCTATGTGGCGATTTCCCAGATGGTAGGCCGCTCGCAGTAGCGACAGTGGGTGATCCGCGCGGATGGTGTAGACGGCCTCATCCTGCGCCAAAACGCGCACCACAGGTTCGCCGGAAGCCGTCAGCAGGACGTCACCCGGCTGAAGGACCGTGCCGCGCGGCAGTTGCAGTTGAATCGGCTCTCCGCCGGGAATGAGCAAACGGTGGCGAGCGCGTTCACGTTCCTCGGCCGCCAGCGGGATACCGACCAGATCAAGGCGGTCGGCAGATTGGGAATGGTCGCGTGCAGTAATCGTCAGCATAATCAGAACAAAAAGTAGCGTTGGGCAAGTGGTAAGTCTACTGCCGGATCACAAGTCAGCAATTCGCCGTCTGCCCTGACTGCGTAGCTTTGTGGATCCACCTCAATATGTGGCAGGGCATCGTTGTTCTTCATATCCTGCTTGCCAATGGCTCTGGTGTTCTGTACGGGCAGCACGCTACGCTGCAGTCCTAATTGCCCGGCCATGCCGTTTTCCCAGGCAAACTGGGACATAAAGGTAATCGAAGTATTCTGAAGAGCCTTTCCGAACGCTGCAAACATGGGACGTCCGTAAACAGGTTGCGGAGTAGGAATACTTGCATTGGTATCGCCCATCTGTGCCCAGGCAATCATACCACCCTTGAGTACGAGCTCAGGTTTAACCCCAAAAAATGCGGGCCGCCACAATACGAGGTCCGCCAGTTTGCCAATTGCAATAGAGCCGAGGTGATCCGCCATACCGTGGGTGAGTGCCGGGTTAATCGTGTACTTCGCGATGTATCGTTTCACCCGCAGGTTATCATGGGTGGCCGGATCCCCCGGAAGGCTGCCGCGCTGCTCTTTCATCTTGTGGGCTGTTTGCCAGGTGCGCAAGATCACTTCCCCTACTCGCCCCATAGCCTGAGAGTCTGAGGCCATCATGGATATGGCGCCCAGATCGTGCAGGATGTCTTCGGCCGCGATGGTCTCACGACGGATACGGGATTCGGCAAAGGCGAGATCCTCAGCGATGCTAGGATCCAGATGGTGACAGACCATGAGCATGTCGAGGTGCTCTTCCACAGTATTCACCGTGTAGGGTCGTGTGGGATTGGTGGAGGATGGTAATACATTAGATTCGCCGCAAACTTTAATGATATCAGGAGCATGCCCTCCTCCGGCACCTTCTGTATGGTAACTATGAATGGTACGACCTTTGAAAGCGTTAATGGTATTTTCGACAAATCCGGCTTCATTAAGCGTGTCTGTGTGTATGGCTACTTGCACGTCGTAGGCATCAGCAACAGTCAAACAGCAATCAATAGCGGCTGGGGTAGTGCCCCAATCTTCGTGTAACTTCAAACCGATAGCTCCTGCTTCAATCTGCTCGCGCAAGCCCTCCGGGCGAGAAGAGTTACCTTTACCCAAGAAACCCAGGTTCATGGGAAAGGCCTCGGCAGAAAGCAGCATTTGTTGCAAATACCACGGTCCGGGCGTACAGGTCGTCGCATTGGTGCCCGCGGCAGGGCCGGTACCACCGCCAATCATGGTGGTAATGCCTGACGCCAGCGCCGTTTCTATCAGTTGCGGGCAAATAAAGTGTATGTGTGAATCAACACCGCCGGCAGTAAGCACCATTCCCTCACCGGCAATGATTTCGGTGCCGGGTCCGATGATGATAGTCACACCCTCCTGCGTATAGGGATTACCTGCTTTACCAATGGCAGCAATACGCCCCCACCGTATGCCGACATCCGCCTTGATGATGCCCCACCAGTCAATAATAACCGCATTGGTGATGACGAGGTCCATGGCACCATCCGCATGGGTGATCGGAGATTGTCCCATGCCGTCACGAATGACCTTCCCGCCGCCAAATTTAACTTCATCGCCATAATGGGTCAGATCCCGTTCGATCTGAATTAGGAGCTGCGTGTCAGCCAGCCGCATGCGGTCTCCTGTAGTGGGGCCGTAATGCTCGGCATACGCACGTCTATCCATTTGCGCCATAGTTTTATGCTTCCTTCAGCGGACCGTTCACGAATCCGTTAAAACCAAAAACCTGACGAAGCCCGCCATAGGGGATCAACGTCACCGCCCGCTCGTCACCAGGTTCGAAACGAATAGCCGTTCCCGCAGGGATGTCCAGCCGCATTCCGTATGCTACTTCCCGATTAAAAGTAAGGGCAGCGTTGGCCTCGTAAAAATGGTAATGGGAACCCACCTGTATCGGCCGGTCACCGACGTTGGTAACCTGCATAGCAACGCGCGGGCGTCCAACGTTCAGTTCAATCGCACCATCTGCACTGATAATTTCACCGGGAATCATTTCAAATCACTCCTTTCCAATGCGGCTAGCGGATAGGCAGATGAACAGTCACTAGTTTGGTTCCATCCGGAAAGGTAGCTTCTACCTGTACTTCAGCAATCATCTCTGGCACCTCGTCCATAACCTCTTCACGTTTCAATACTTGGCTTCCTTCGCTCATCAACTGACTGACAGACTTGCCGTCTCGGGCGCCCTCCAGAATCGCTGCAGAAATATAGGCAACGGCTTCGGGATAATTGAGCTTGAGACCGCGTTCTTTACGCCGTTCAGCCAGTAAAGCGGCTGTAAAAATCAATAACTTGTCTTTTTCCTGCGGGGTAAGATGCATAAAATCCTCTTATTCAGGTGCTCCAGACACGCGGTGAGCAGGCCGGTCGATGCAAAAATTGTCGGCGCACGATATCCCAGATGGCCACGAACCACGCTCGTGCGTTAGCCGTAGACGGTCCCCGGTAACGCGCTGTCATTCCACATTCGAGTCGAGTCACACCCGCGTCACCTTCCCAGTCCCGAGATCGCCACCATAACCTGCACGCCTCAACGAGCTCCCGATCAACCGGCGCACCTACCCAAGCCAGCGTGGCCATAACGGCATTCCCATTCAACCCAAAAGGCGAGTCCAGAAGTCCGCTACCTCCGTCTAATCGCTGCCGGTCTATCCAGAGTGGGCGACCTTTCCGCCATACCTCTGTCGTTGATTTCCAGCAACCCCGCGAAAACCTCTCACCAGAGGCACTTCGCCCAAAACGGGTAATTTCCCAGCCTAGCCAGAAGCCTTTTGCATCCAGCTCGATCCGCGACTGCTGATGCCAATATGCACCATCAAAAAGTATGGTCTCCTGTGGTAGCCATTCCAGACAAGCATCAGTACCCACCGTAATTTCCATACTCTGGTATGCATTTGTGGTACTACGATACACCTTGGTTGCTCCGGGACTGGTGAGCAACACGTGGGTATCTTCGGCGAGATCAACATGGATATGTAATTGATCGTCATTGGCCACCCCGCCCGGGGGATGGAGAATGATTCCATGACAAACCTCTGGACCTTCTGGATACAATGGCCGTTGAAAGGCCAAGGGCAAGACCGCCTCTTGTCGCTTTAACATGGTGTTGCCTTGTCTAGCCACGAAGGACAGCGAAAGATTCCCTTCCCAAGAGCACAACTTATTTTTTCACCTCGCTAAAATATATTGCGTCCACTCCGAAGTGTCGTAGGGCACAATATAAAGAAATCGTCTACTATAATTTTCTATGAAACCATCCAGAAAATTGGGCGGCTATGCCGCCCGAAGCAGTTCTTAGGGAGTCACTCACAGCCATGGAGTCCATCACTAACGCCATGACTAGAAGATAATAGCAAATACCGCGCCACAACTTGCGGGCTAGTGTTTTCAGGCGACGTTCGCCAGCACGGAGATATCGGCCAAATGATCATTTTTGTGTGTTATCATTCTAATTCTATTTAACATGCTAGACTGCGAGAATATCCTCGTAAGGACTTTTTCAACGAACAACAGAGTCAGACGCACGAAGCGGCAACTTCTGCCGATCTGGGAAAGCCATACCATATGCGCACCGATATGGTGCACACTCGCGAAAAAAACTGCTTTCCGCTTTGTTTTAGTGCATATCCTGACACCGGGGGCTGCTATTAACGCTGTAATTTAACAAGATGCCCCCTCAGCCCTGTATGGAACGCAGATAAGCACGCCATCCTTTGAAATCCGTGATGTCTACGGCATTGGTGATGCCAACACCCTCGCATATGAACCCATTAACATGGCTGCCATCGAAGAGTTCGACGGTACCGATGCCTAGCGGCGCGGGGATACCGTTGACAAAGGGTCCGAAGGCCGCGGCAGGCATCTCCCACACCTCGCAGCCGATCGCCTTACCCCCATGGGCAACGCGGACCAGCCCGGGACGCTTGCCGTCGGTCAGGGCGTATAGCCGATAGCAAGAGGCGGGACTGGTGTCGCTTATCAGCCGGCCACCGCGTGAAGTGATTTGGTGATTGAGCGGTAGCCCGCTGAGGTGGGCACCGACCACCGCGACCCGCACCTGCCCACTAGACACTGCTGCGGGCACGGTTTCCACTGGTGGCGGCATGGTTTCCACAGCTCCGTTGGGCACGGAGTCTGTCAACTGCCAACGCTCAGCCAGATGTAGCAGCGGCACATCCTGATGGGCTGGGGCAAACAGCGTGACGCCGAACGGCAGGCCGTCAACGCGGAATCCGGCCGGCACCGCCACTGCCGCGTAATCCAGCAGATTCATGAAATTGGTATAGTAGCCCAGGTCGGTATTCCTAGCCATGGGTTCGGCCAGCAGTTGGGCGCGGGTAAAAATAGTGCCTGCTGTAGGTGTAAGGACGCAATCCACCTGCTGCCAAATGCAGTCGCATTTTCGCTTGAGCTCCTGTAACCGGTAAAGCGCGGCGAATGCATCTGCAGCCAGCGGCTTGGCTCCTCCCAGGGTGATATCGCGGGTGACTGGAAATAATGCATCGGGGTAAGTATTAATAAAACTGCGGATGGCATGGTAACGTTCAGCCACCCAAGGGCCGCCGTAAAGCAGACGAGCGGTTTCCAGGAAGGGGGCGAAGTCCAGTTCGACGCGCTCGCCGCCCAGCGATTCGAGCCGCGTCACAGATGCGTCGAACAAACGCCCGTATTGGTCGTCCCCAAAAAAGTTCAGGTCCTTGGCCGCTGGCACGCCGAAGCGAAAACGCGGCGCACGGCCAAAGTCAAAACCGTGGGGCTGGATTGTGCGTGAATAAGGATCAGATGTATCCTCCCCCAGTGCAGCCGCAAAGACCCGCTGGGCGTCCTGCGCACTCAGAGCGAATATCGATACACTGTCTAGGGAACGGCAGGCTGGTACTACGCCGGAGGTAGACAGCAGGCCGCAGGTCGGTTTGAGTCCAACAAGATTGTTGAAAGCCGCCGGTACGCGGCCAGAACCGGCAGTATCTGTGCCCAATGAAAAACTCGCCAGACCCAGCGCTACAGCCACCGCCGATCCGGCACTCGATCCGCCGGAGATGTAGTCCGGAGCGAAGGCGTTGCGGCAGGCACCATAGGGCGAGCGTGTGCCATTCAAGCCGGTGGCAAATTGGTCGAGATTGGTCTTACCCATGGCGATAGCGCCGGCGTCTATCAGCTTCTGCACCACCATAGCAGAGTTCTTGGGCGTATAGGCAAAGTCAGGACAGGCACAGGTAGTAGGTACGTCAACCAGATCCATGTTGTCCTTGATGGCGAAAGGCACCCCGTAGAGCGGCAGCCCCTCCATGTCTTGGCCTTCCAACTCCCGCGTGCGTATGAGCAAATGTTCACGCTGCGGCGGAGTGATCCAGATTGCGTGATCCGTATAGCGGGCAGAACGCTCAAGCAACTCCTCCACCAAACTCGTCGGGGTAAGTTGCCCGGAGCGGTAGGCTGACCGCAAGTTGTGTATATACAGGCTACTAGACATTCAGCTCTCCATCAGTGTCAGCACGTTCTGTCCAGTACTGACCGCTTCGCCTTCGCGGCAGAGCAGACGATCAATGACACCAGAGGTAGGCGCTTCGACGGTCATCTCCATTTTCATGGACTCTAAAATAATCAGCGGATCATTGGCTTGTACTCGTTCACCCGCTTTGACCAGAATCCTCCACACGCTGCCGGCGATAGGGCTAGCCACTGGGTGCGCACCGGCGGTCAGATCCAGATCCATGTCACTTGCGTCCTCAGCCACCGTTGCGTCGCTGATCCAGTTGGCTTGGCCAGATTGGGTCCAGCGCTCGCGCTCCTCGGCGAAAGCCTGACGCTGGCGATCCCGAAATGCGGCGATATCGTCAGCATTGTCGGTTACAAAACGCCGATAATCCGCAATACGAAAAGTATCTTCACGAATATCCAGAAGGTAGCGTCCGTGCATGAAGTCGGTGCGGATGGTTTCCAGCTCTGTCGTACTGACGGGGAAGAAACGGATCTGGTCGAAAAAACGCAGGAGCCAAGGCTTACTATCGGTAAATTGCGCAGTCTGCCGCCAGCGGTTCCACATCTGCAGGGTGCGGCCTACGAACTGGTAGCCGCCTGGCCCCTCCATACCGTAAACACACATATAGGCACCGCCGATACCCACAGCGTTTTCCGGGGTCCAAGTGCGCGCTGGATTGTATTTGGTGGTGACCAGGCGGTGACGCGGGTCCAGTGGCGTAGCCACCGGCGCGCCAAGGTACACATCGCCCAGACCCAGCACCAGATAGCTGGCGTCGAACACGATTCGACGTACATCTTCCATGCTGTCCAGACCGTTGATACGGCGTATGAACTCGATGTTGGATGGACACCAGGGGGCTTCTCTGCGTACCCCAGTCATATATTTCTCGATAGCCAACCGGGTGGCGGGATCGTCCCAGGACAGCGGCAAATGCACGATGCGCGTTGGCACTTCCATGAGATCCACGGCAGGCAATTCATCTTCGGCGCCGCGCAACACCGCAAGGAGTTTTGTCAGCGATAACGTGCGATTGTCATAATGGATTTGTAGCGATCTAATGCCTGGGGTGAGGTCGATAACGCCAGGCAAGTTGCGCATACGCAGGTTTTCCATCAGCGCATGGACGCGAAAGCGTAGCTCCAGATCCAGTACCAGCGGTCCGTATTCAACCAGCAGGTGTTTATCGCCGGCTACGCGATAGGCCACTCCCACCGGATGTCGCGGCGTATCATATCGGCCGACGATAGGTGATTCCAATGCCGGTGTTGCGTCCAGCGGCGGGTCCAGAAAAGTGGACAGGTTTTCGAGCGCCGCGTCTTGCGCGCATTCCAGGCGGGTAGCTTCTTCCAGACTAACGGGCACGAAGCGTACGGTATTGCCTGGCCGCAACTGGCCCATCTTCCATAGGTCAGCAGCAACAATCACCGCGGGACAGACAAAGCCACCCAAGCTTGGGCCGTCCGGGCCGAGCAGAATCGGCATGTCACCGGTGAAGTCCACCGCGCCGATGGCGTAGGCATTGTCGTGAATATTCGAAGGATGCAAGCCGGCCTCGCCGCCGTCGCTGCGCGCCCATTGCGGTCGCGGACCAATGAGCCGCACTCCGGTGCGGTTGGAGTTGTAGTGCACCTCCCAGTCGGTGGCGAAGAACATCGCCACGTCAGCGTCTGTAAAAAAATCTGGTGCGCCGTGCGGCCCGTAGCGCACAGCGATTTCCCAATGCTCGTTATAAGCTGGCAAAGCCTGTGGCGCCACGCGTCGCCCAGACTGAGACTGCGGATTGGCACCTAAATGCAGCACATCACCGGTGCGCAGGGTGCGCCCGGCGTGACCACCGAACTGGCCGAGCGTGAAGGTGCCGCGACTGCCCAGATAGAGCGGCGTGTCGAAGCCGCCAGCCACTGCTAAATAGGCACGGCAGCCAGCGCCGCTCAGGCTACCGAACCTAAGTACGCCGCCGGCACGTACCGCATGGCTGCACCACAACGCCAATGGCTGCCCATCGAGTGCGACCGACAGATCGGCACCAGTAACTGCGATGACGCTGTCGGCGTTGAATTTGAGGGTAGGTCCGCTCAAGGTAATTTCCAGGGTCACCGCCTCTGGTGGGTTGTCGAGCAGGCGATTGGCCACACGATGGGCGAGTGCATCCATCGGCCCGGATGGTGGCACGCCGACATCCCAATAACCCAGACGCCCCGGCCAATCCTGCAGGCTGGTCTGCACCCCTGGTTCAATCACATCCAGCGTGGGCGCATGGTAGGCCAAAGCACTGAGATAGCGCGTAGTCTGCCGACCTTGCGCAAAGGTTGCGTCGTTGACAATCTGGCGAAGATAACCAAGATTGGTCTCAAAACCATAAATGCGCGTGGTATCCAGCGCCGATCGCATGCGCGCCAGCGCATCGCTACGGTCGCTGCCATGCACGATGAGCTTGGCAAGCATGGGATCGTAATATGCCGTGACGTCGCTACCTGCCTCGACCCAGGTGTCAACCCGGGCATCCGGAGGAAACACCACTTCACTCAATATGCCAGCGGCGGGCTGGAAGTTCTTGCCGGGATCTTCGGCGTAGAGGCGCACCTGAATACTGTGACCACGCGCTGAGTGCACATAGCCAGCAATAGGTGATTCGCCCGCCGCCTGCCGCACCATCCACTCCACCAAATCGACGCCACTGACCTCTTCGCTCACCCCGTGCTCAACCTGCAAACGCGTATTGACCTCAAGGAAATAGAAGTCACCAGAGTCTGCATCAAGCACGAACTCCACCGTTCCCGCGTTACGGTAGCAGACCCCTTGCATCAAGCGCACTGCGGTGTCGCACAACGCATGTCGTATAGATTCGGGCAGATTAGGGGCCGGAGTTTCCTCGATGACCTTTTGGTTACGCCGTTGAACCGAACAGTCCCGCTCGCCAAGATGTACCACATGGCCTTTTCCATCGCCGAAGATTTGCACCTCAATGTGACGTGCAGCCTGTACATATTTTTCCAGGTAGATGCCCGCTTCTTTGAAGTTGGCCCGCGCGAGGCGGTCTACTCGAGCATAGGCGTCCTGCAGGGCATCCTCACTCCAGATCAGCTGCATACCAATCCCACCACCACCCGCAGTACTCTTGAGCATGATGGGGAAACCAATATGCTGAGCCTCCACCATGGCATGGTCGACATCAGCCAATAATCCCGTGCCTGGCAGTAGGGGGACGCCGTTTCTGCGTGCGATTTCCCGTGCAGTGTGCTTCAGACCAAAAGAACGCATTTGCTCGGGCGATGGTCCAATAAACACCATCCCGGCGTTTTCTACGGCAGAGGCAAAATCAGGGTTTTCGGATAAAAAACCATAACCTGGGTGAATAGCATCCACATGAAGAGCGAGCGCTGCATGAAGAATGGCATCCTCTTGAAGGTAACTCAGAGCTGCGGGCGAGGCGCCTATATGTACTGACTCGTCGGCCAGGAGGACATGCGGACTTAATCGATCTGCATCCGAGTAAACAGCAACAGATTGAACGCCCATCTTCCTGAGGGAGCGAATGATACGGACAGCGATGGCGCCGCGATTCGCTATAAGAATTTTATTAAACATATCAATTACTCGGCAGGTCGTCCTGCTAACGGATAAGGTGGCTGAGGCGTCTCAGCCATCGCACGCAATTCACCAAATCATCAGCTGCAATGGCGTTGGGTTATAGGCATTGCAAGGATTGTTGAGCTGCGGACAATTTGATATCAGCACTTTCACATCCATCTCAGCCATTAAGTCAACATATTTACCGGGGCCGGAGACGCCGTCCGCAAAATTGAGAGTGCCATTCTCGCACACTGGAACATTCATGAAAAAGTTTATATTGCTGGTGATGTCACGTTTACCTAAGTGACAATTGCAATTAATAGCTGCAAGCAAGAAACTATCTCTACAACTATGCATGTATTTTTTATCCAAAGAATATCGTACGGTATTGCTTTCCGCAGAACATGCACCACCAATGGTGTCATGGCGACCACACGTATCCTCAACGATAGTCATGAGTAAATTTCCTTCATTGGAAAGCAACCGACTGCCGGTGGTCAAATAAATATTACGTTGGGCCGTGATGGTGTCTGTCGCGCTGTAACGGTCAGACGGATCGTTGGAATTATATATCAGTGTATCCGCTGACTGATTGCCATCCTGATCCACAATGCGTAGTATCTGCCCCGCCAGCACGTCATGCATCCATGATTCACCTGCATTTAGGATAAAGTCATATAGTATATTGCGCTGTGTAAAGCTGCCATTATTCTGAGTCATCGTTTATAAACCTCCTATCTGAAGATCAGTTCGGTATTATAGAAACCCCTTTCATTCTCTGGACAGGACTTTCGGCAGAAATCGTACGGCCCCGCTGTCGAAATATTCCGTGCTGAAAGCGCAAATGGTTTAGGCAAATATGGAGATGACGGATCCAGCACATGCTGAGAAGACACCACAACAACCAGCGTATTCATCTCAAATCGAAGATCTACAAAATCTCCAGGCTGGCTATTGCCCGAAACAAATGACAGGTTACCGAAATCGTCTGCAGTGACCTTGCTGAAAAAATTAACATTCGCTAGCAAGTCCTGTTTGCCGAGACCCCATTTTGACAATTCAATGAGAGCACCATCGTGAGCATTATGGTGCATATCGTTTCGCGCTTCTTGATAGTTGAGTATACCGTATTTACTACCGACTGTTTTGGCATTACTCATACCCGATATAGTGTCATGCCAACCGCATGAGCTATCCACTATAGAACAAATAATTCTACCCATATCAGAATAACAAACATTTCCCTTCGACAAAAAAACAGTATGTTGAGCTTTAAGAGTGTCGGCCATGTTATACCGCTCTAATCTATTATCATTATTATAAAAGAGAGTGACCAGGTTTCCATCGCCGTCGAGATCGGTAATTCTAAGCGCTGTATTACGCTTCATGACGAACGAACTATGTGAACCAGACACAATCAAATCATCCCATATAATTTCTCCAGACATAAACCCACCTCCTTTGATCAGTAAATTTTCGCGATCGAACGCCCTGAGAGAAAGCAAACAACCAATTATACGTGAACACATTCTAGACCAATGTTTTTGCGACCATTTGCAAAAGATCAGCGGTCGCTCTCAAGGTGGTAGTCTCTCTGATGCGTGACAATATCTGTTCCTTAAAGTCAAAAAATACAGAGTCATTTTTTATGACGATTCCATCTTCGTCACGCTTTAATGATTCAGTCGTGAACACACTATCTACACGCCCTGGATTGGCGCTCAAAACAATTATTTTATCACCCAAAACTATAGCTTCCTCGACATCGTGAGTAACAAACATTACAGTCGTTTTTTCGACATTAAAAAGATGATTAACCACCTTGTGCATAGTTTCGCGAGTTTGCGCGTCAAGCGCACCGAACGGCTCATCCATCAGCAGGACTTTTGGGCTGGATACCAGAGCCCTGGCGATATTAGCCCGCTGTTGCATGCCACCACTTAATTGATTGGGATATAATTCTACCGATCGTTCCAACCCCATCAGAGTGACTAACGCATTACTTCTGTATACAGCACGTGATACCTGTTCATCTCGCGAATTCAAACTAATGCGCAGCCTTCTGGAAAATATAATATTATCCCACACGGTCATCCAAGGAAACAGCGTTGATTGCTGAAAGACTACTCCTCTATCAGCCCCTGGCCCATTAACCACATCTCCATCTATGGATATTGAACCAGCGGCTGCCTGCTCCAATCCAGCCACAAGTCTTAACAGGGTAGATTTTCCACAACCTGATGCACCAACTATCATAACCTTTTCGCCTGGGCGAATGCTTAAATTAATATCATCCAGCACCGGCCTAATGACTAGCTTTTTTCTTTCTTTTATCCTGAATGACTTAAATATATGGCTGATATCAACCGCTCCAGCGCTCATCACTTATAACTCCATACAAAAAAAATACGATGCATAATTCTGAATGACAGATCAAACAAAAGGCCAAGAATACCGATTATTATTATTCCGACAAATATTTTTGGGGTGTCCATAAAACGCTGAGCCTGCAAAATAGCAAAGCCAAGCCCTCTATCTGCGGCCACCATTTCCGCAATTACTAAATAGGTCCATGCCCAACCCATATTAACGCGCAAAATATTAAATATGTCAGGCGCGGCACCCTTAAAAATAACATGGTTCAGAACTTCTCCTTTCTTAGCGCCCATAGTATAGGCAGCCTCAATGTATTTCTGCGGAATGTTTCTTACAGCATCCGCAACCATAACGACAATCTGGAAAAATACCCCAATAAATATTATAGAAATTTTGGCAGATTCACCAATACCAATCCAGAGTAGCACCAAGGGTATGAATGCCGAAGCCGGCATGTACCGTATAAAATCATTTATCGGCTGTAGCATCGCCTCAACCATCTTGAAAGTACCTATGTAGATGCCGATTGGTACACCAATGGCCGCCGCCAGCAAGAACCCGGAGACAACGCGATATGCACTTATATAGGTATCCTCCCACAGGTTGCTAGCGGCCCATCTTTCGAACGATTTAAACACCCGCTCCGGTGATGGCAAGAAGAGTGCACTAAAAATGTGCATACTACATATTATCTGCCAAACAGCCAGCGGGATTATAAAGCCAGCTATTGAAAACGATATATATACCCAGCGAGGAATTGAATCTCGTATATTAGTTAACGCTATCATGAGCGTATCTCACTTTTGTTGAGCCAAGAGCTGCGAGCAGTTGGTATGAAAAATACATGCTCGCAGCACCATTATCCAGGTAATATTATATCACTTATTTTCAGACTTTTCGATAAATCCAGAATCAAGAAAGCTTGTCGGGTTAGGTTTCGCAGAAATTGCCCCTACCTTCTTAAGGAAAACCGAGGTATCGTCGGTGCTCTTATAGAGCGAAACCGATTTTTCCTTGTCTTCAGGATTCATTGCCTCCAGATTTAACTTTGGTCCAAATAGGCGTGTCCCAGACAATGCGGTCAAATAAACAGATGGAGATAACTCGACATGTGGCGCCATTATAGCAGCCGCTTGTTTTGGATGTTCTTTGATGAATTTTACAGTAGCAAACCAAGCTTTTGATAAGTTTATGAACTGTTGAGGATATGCTTTCAAGACGCTTTCACGGGCAGCCACAACATCTGGAATGACCCCTGGAGCACTAGCACTAGAAAAAATGGCATGCCCTAGCTTTTTCTCTTCAATTCTCTGTATCCACGGATTCCAAACGCCTGCAGCGTCTACTCGTCCCGCCATTAATGCTGCAGCCGCATCGCCTGTTGACATGTTTATGAAGTGTACGGATGTTATTGGAATGTTGTTTTTCGTTAGCGCATATTCATCGAGATACTGTTCTATGGAATCCATGCGCACCGCAATGGTCTTTCCTTCCAACTGCTTGAATGTACTAATAGAGTTATTCACCATCAGTGCGTCATTACCATGTGAATTATCAGTCACTAAAATAACTTTTATCGGAACACCTTTTTCCACAGGTGCCAGAGTATCAATTAGGGCTTGGCAATTTGCATCTATTTTTCCGGCTGAAAGCGCTTCCACTGACGTCATGTAACTGCTAAACCATACTAATTTGAAGTCGGCGTGGTATTTCTTCAAATAACCGTTGTGCTCAGCGACGTACCATGCGACCCAACCGGGCCAATTACTCAGACCTAGGGTGATAGGCTCCGCATCCGCATTTGCAGATAGTATAAAAGGAGCCAACGTCAGCGTTCCTGCCAATAAGAATGACTTCAATTTTTTCATGCGCGTTTCTCCAAAAAAAAAGGGAGATAGCAGCTTTCACTGTTATCTCCCGGGCTTTTATCCCTCCGTGTACCCTGCGCGGCAGGGCGGAAACTCTCGGTCCGATCACCTTTGCAGGCTGGAACCCTAGAATCCTAAATATTAGAAAGCAGAAAACATGCCATAATGCCAAAAACCCGTAACATGCTGAAAATAATACTTAACCCTGTGTCATGCTCATTTTACCGAAGTGTTCACACATCCCAGTACGGTGCAAAATTTGTTTTTGTGCACCATAGTGGTGCATCGCCCATCTAGTTAAATGCGTGATCTTATTTTGTGGAACTATCAAAACTCACTAACCGATGCTGTGTTTCTGCCTGATATCGTGTACACGAGGTCACATTCAACGCCTGACTGGATCTGGAGGCTTCCTGGAGAGCGTAGCTCCGATAGTGTGCACACGGTCATAGTCTCCCTGACTTGCTACAGAAGCCCTTTTGCGGGCTTTTTCGGTTGCCCAATGACTGGTTTTCAGTCGGGTCTGCCACGCCCTACCCTATCCCAAGGTTAAAGCGTTTCCTGTCTGACCGCCCATTGCTCCAGTTCCGCAGCCAGCGCCAGATAGTGCTGGGCGTCACGCAGCCCGGTGATGAAACGACGGGGAATCCCCTCCAGACCTACC
>ERZ1669248.650-NODE-650-length-15728-cov-8.051043_pt1 | contig 15728 bp, 11 predicted proteins | sample MGYA00579296_ERZ1669248 | MGnify/ENA primary metagenome ERZ1669248 (study PRJEB41166, sample SAMN08046057) | hot springs metagenome | biome: hot spring; feature: neutral hot spring; material: thermophilic sediment; isolation source: thermophilic sediment from...
TCGTTCACCAAAATTATATGCCTTAGCTTTCACATTAAGAGGGCTGAAGACGTTGATACCAAGCAGTACAGGACATTATGAAAATGGAGCAGTTTTCAGCTGGGCGATGCAGAGACTCGTAGAGATGCTCGCGCTTAGGGGTATTGTACGTTCAATAAACCTTAAGATCGGCTTGGAGGGATCAGTTAATCGGTGATCTCCGGGTGAAGCTTGTTGATGCGTATATCTTCTTGGAGAGGTTGAGGGACCTCATCTACTCGCTGCTTGAGCTTAGGGATAGGGCTAGAGAGGATGGGTTTGAGGTTATCCCGGTTAGGGAAGCTACCCCCCTGGTTAGATACGGGTTTATATCGATGTTTAAGGGAGGCGTCATAATGGATGTGACCAATGAGAAGCAAGCTGAGATTGCCGAGGATGCTGGTGCTGTTGGCGTTATGGTGTTGGATAAGCTACCATACGATGTTAGGGCGGCTGGTGGTGTTGCTAGGACAGCTGATCTCAAGGTGATAGAATCTGTTATGAACGCCATAACGATCCCTGTATCGGCTAAGTGTAGGATTGGTCATGTTGAGGAGGCAAGGCTACTAGAGGAAATAGGTGTTGATTTAATAGATGAAAGCGAGGTTTTAACACCAGTCGATGAGAAGGCACACATAAATAAGTGGGCTTTCAAAACACCATTTGTTAACGGAGCTCGTAACCTGCAGGAGGCTTTAAGGAGGATCTATGAAGGTGCATCTATGATTAGGACCAAAGGCGAACCCGGGACTGGGAATGTTGCTGAGGCCGTTAGGCACATGAAGCTCGTGAATAGGGATATAGCTATGCTTAAAGGCTACTACCTGGGAGGGGACTACGAAGCTATATGGGCTTACTCGAAGGAGAATAGCGTCTCCTACGAGCTAGCCCTACTAACAGCTAGGCTTGGTAGACTCCCAGTTGTTAACTTCGCAGCTGGAGGTATAGCTACCCCCGCTGACGCGGCTCTCATGATGTGGCTCGGTGCGGATGGCGTCTTCGTAGGCTCAGGTATATTCAAGAGCGGTGATCCTGAGGCTAGAGCTAAAGCTATAGTTCTAGCTACAGCGTTCTACGACGACCCGGAGGTTGTGGTTGAAGCACAGAAGATGGTAGCAGAGAAGCAGGCTATGATGGGGATTGATATAAGGGCTTTGAAACCAGAACAGTTAATGCAGGTGAGGGGCGAGTAGATTGAAGGTAGGTATCCTAGCACTCCAAGGTGATTTCCTAGAGCACTCGGAGTTGCTGAGGGAGTTAGGGGTTGAAACCGTATATGTTAAGAAACAGGATGACCTGAGGGATGTTGATGCCATCATAATACCTGGAGGTGAATCCACTACAATAGGTAACCTGATAGAGGTTAGAGGCCTCGGCGAACCCATAAGGGAGCTCGCTAGATCTGGAACACCAATAATGGGCACATGCGCTGGCGCCATACTACTAGCTAGGAAGGTGGTTGACAGGGTTGTAGGTGAGACGGGGCAGTACACGCTAGGATTAATGGATATGGGGGTTGTTAGGAACGCTTTCGGTAGACAGAAGAACTCGTTCATAGCTAGAGTGAATGTTGAGGGCATAGGAGAGGTTAGCGGGGTCTTCATTAGAGCTCCAGCTATCGTGGAAGCCTGGGGGGCGACGAGGTTGATAGGTTACCTAGACCACCCAACCCTAGGCAGGATTGGAGTAGCAGCTCGGCAAGATAACATGCTTAGCTTAGCCTTCCACCCCGAGATCTCAGGTGATAGGAAGGTCTACGAGTACTTCCTAGGTATGATTAAGAGGTAGAAGCCGACGGCCCCCGTCCTAAAGGACAGGAGTTCTTAATGAGGAGTGATCGACCACCAGACATCATTGAAGGCGAGAGGCTTATGAAGGTAGTTAGGGTAGATGATGCAGATATCATCGCAAGCCTTAAGGAGCTTAGCGAGAGACGAGTATGCACTCACCCCTTTCCCCATACTGCTTTATTTTGCTTAAGGCGGAGCTCCTGAAGATGCTTACCTTCCAGTTGTAGTTTTCATGCCTCCTCTCCCCGTTCTTCACCCAGTAATACCTGAGGTAGCCGATTACCTCGGGTTTTTCCAAGGCTATTACTGAAACCCCGTGGTGGTACGCGTACTCAAGCATTTCGTGTATCCTCATGCCGATAATGCTTCACGCCCTGTCTCTTGGGAACGCCCTAGCCATCGCTTCTCTAAACCAGAACGCCTTTGCATCCCTCAGCTTATATCTGAAGGCCTCGCCCTTCAGGGCGGGGAGGAGGGAGGTCAGCCCTATTAGGAGTTCTTCCTAGCTGGGTATATATAATCCTTAGGTGCCCTACTAAAGGACTCTAAATAATTTCTAAGTACCTTAGGTACCTCAATAATGCCCTCAGGCGTTTGATTATTTTCAAGTATAGCTGTTATGGTTCTGGTGCTAGCTATCGCCGTGGAATTCAGCGTATGTACGTAATCCCTAATCATCCCCTTACGCCTTAAGTACCTAATACGAAGCCTATATGACTGCCAGTCAGTACAGTTACTACAGCTTACTAACTCCCTAAACTTACCCTGAGCCGGGTACCATACCTCTAAATCATACTTCTTAGCTGCCGGGGCACCTAACTCACCTGAGGCTACATTGACCACCCTATATGGAAGCCCTAGACCTCTATATAATTCCTCGGCATTGCTTATTAGCATCTCAAATACATCCCAACTCTGCTCAGGCAAGGCATACGCGAACTGTTCTACTTTATGGAATTGATGTACTCTGAATATGCCTTTAATATCCCTACTACCCGCGCCGGCCTCCCTCCTAAAACACGGACTAACGCCCACATAGAGTAGTGGTAATTCATCATCAGGTAGTTCGTCACCAGCATGGAGGGCTGCCAACGCGTGCTCTGCGGTAGCTATCAAATATAGGTCTTCCCCCTCAATCTTATATATGGCATCCTTAAAGGTACTTAAGTCGATCACGCCCAACATGAATTGGTGCCTAAGCATGTATGGAGGTAGCACCAACTTAAATCCTTTACTGGTTAGGTAATCAATGGCGTAAAGTAAGAGCGCCATATCAAGCCATACTAAGTCATCGAAGAGGTAGTAAAACCTTGATGAAGCCACTTCAGAGGCCTTCAGAGTATTACCTAACTTAAGAACGTTCTCCAACATATCTGCATGGCCTATAGGCTTCCAATCAATTACCTCGTAATCCATCTTAAGCCCGGAACCCTCAGTTAATGCGAGAAAGTTATCTAGGAATTCCCTATAGACCTTAGCCCTACCCGAAGCCCTTATGGGCACGTTGTAGCTCTCGTCCGGGCCTACTGGAACCGTTGGGTGAACTAAATTAGGCAGCGACCTAAGCACTTCATCCCTTGCAGCCTCAATTTCCTCTAATTTCTTCTCATAATCCTCTATAGTCTTAAGCAATTCCCTGGCCTCCTCGACTTTGGCCTTACGTTCATCGGGAGGCAACTTAGGTATCTGCTGGCTAATTAAGTTATGCTTATGCCTCAGGTTATTGACCTCATTAAGTAGCCTCCTCCATTCACGATCCAGTTCCACAGCCCTATCAACTATTGATGCGTCCTGATACCTCTTCCTAAGCGCGTCCTTAAGTATTTCAGGATCCTTTCTCAAGGCCTCTAATATGCTCCAAGGCATGCCTAACCCTCTCACTAGATCTTCATCTAAATTACTATGCTCTAAAGCTTAAATTAATAGATGAGCGGTAGTTTGATATCGCTTAATGAATTAATATCTACCTTAAATGTGTACCTAACCTCTAGGAACCTCTTCCTAAATTCAATAACTTCCCCCCTGACTTTAGATGGATCCCTACCGTCTATCAGCACCTTCCTCATAAATCTAGCTACTTCCTTAAAATCAGATTCAAGCATGCCATATCTAGTCATTTCCTGGGTACCTAATCTAATACCGCTTGGATCCCTAACAGATTCAGGCGGATCCCATGGAAGGAGGTTCTTATTAACTATTATATTAGCTTCCTCAAGGAGCTTTGCTGCCTTAGCCCCACCACCCAAGTTCCTGACGTCGATAACCAATGTGTGCGACTTCGTATATCCCAAAGACTCGGCAACTACCTTAAATCCCTCACTAGCTAGTGCCTCAGCAAATGCTCTAGCATTCCTCACCACCTGATCAGCATATGCCTCACCAAAGTACTTCATCTCAATGGCTGTTACAGCTGTTGCGGGAAGCCTATGTAGATGGTGATTACTTACGAACCATGGGAATATGACCCTAGCTATAGACTTATATAGCATCTCATTATCTGTGAATATTAGGCCGCCCTGAGGGCCTGGGAAGGTCTTATGAGTTGATGCTGTAGCTACGTCGGCACCTTCATGGATAGGGTTAGGCCACCTCCTACCAACTATTAAACCAAGCACATGTGCAACATCGTGTACTACGTATGCACCCACTTCATGAGCAACCTCAGCTATTTCCTTGGTTGGATGCGGGAATAGGTATACTGAAGCGCCTAAAGTCACGAGCTTTGGCCTAATACTCCTAATTAATTTAATTGCTGCATCTACATCAATATTCCAACTATCCTTATCGAAAGGCAGTTCGATGTGCTCTACGCCTAAAGCACCTAGGGTACCGAACTTCGTATGCGATACGTGAGCGCCTGCCTGAACCGGGGCCACCAAAGCCCTATCACCTGGATTGCTTAGGACCCTAAATACAGTTGCATTAGCGATGGTGCCGCTAATCGCTCTAGGCTCGATATACTTAACGTTAAGTAGATCGCTAAATATCTTGGAAACCATCAACTCAACTTCATCAACGTATTTAGTGCCTTGATAGAACCTCTTACCAGGCCTACCCTCGGCATATCTATGCATCATATCACTTAAGTACGCGGACTTAGCTAGGGGGGACATGACATTTTCGGAAGCAATTAAGTTAATGCATTCAAGCCCTCTCCATCTATTATGTGATCTGATGATGCTAATCAAATTAATTAGTTCTCCGGGCATATCCATGTATATACCTGAGGATAACTATGGTAGTTAATATTAAAATATTTAAAGCATCTTAAACATTACTAACGCCATAATTATAGCTACCGCCGTCATTATTGTCATAATTACTGAGTGCTTAAATCCTGCAGCCACTGTTAAGCTACCTATCTTGCCTGCTATTAAACCCATCACATACGAGTTAATTATAGCTCCTAAGGAAAGCATTGCAGTCAATGGAGCTATCGCATCCGGCTCCGGGGGGCTAGGTGATGCCGCTATCAACTGCCATATGATAAGTATAGGTGATACGGCCACTAATACAGCTCCAAAGTAAGGTAGCGTCATATACAATCTTAAGCTTCTTCTTAATTCCTCCTCAGACTCGCTAAGTCCCTGTGTAAAGTTAGCTAAAGCATCAACGACTTCAGGGGATCCCCCACCAACTGATAAGGAATCCACTAAAAACCTGAAGATTACGGCGAGGAACCATTCCTTAACCCTACCCACGGCTCCAAGTAACGCTCTATCCAAACTCATTCCTATGGCTATTGCTGTTGCTATCCTCCTAACAATACCAGTTAAGTTGCCGTAGGATCTAATCGAAAGCGTTATAAAGCATTTTTCAGGGCTTAGACCTGATTTCATGGTCTCACTTAAGTCCCTCATGAAGTTGGCCAACGCCCTAATTAATCCCTTAGTTCCCCTCCTCTCGAATGAATATGTAGCCCACGGAGGTACTGAAAGCACTATTAACATTATGGTTATAGATAATATCATCACTGGTACATTACGCATCTTTACAATGCCCTCAAATATACTCCATGAATCGCCCACAATTATTACTGCTAACGCTGAAGGAATAGCTATAGGGGCTGAAAACAATAACATTAAGTAAGGCAGTCTATGTGGAAATGATGTCTTAGGTTGTGATAGATGAATTAAAAATAACGTGATAAAGCCTAATCCAGGGAGTATAAGTGTATTATACAATAAAGGAATCCGCGGATCTAAGCCAGCACCCTTTAATCTAGGACCTCCAATAGCTGTAATAGCTCCGCTTGTTGCGAAGAACGTAAATACTGTTAAAGAGACGATGACACCTAATATCACATAAAGCTCTAAATAAATAGCTAATCTCTCAACCATCGAACGTATCTCTGAGATCCTATTAACTAGTGCCTCCCTAGCCTTAGTTTCCAGGTAGTGAATTACATCACCACCAGCTCTTAAGGTAGCCACATAGCCAAGCATAAAGTCTCTAAACTTAGTACTTGGACTATCGTGAGCAACCTTTGTAATAGCAGTTATCGAATCATCACCAAAGACCTTAATCTGCCTAACAATCCTTCCTGCCTCACCGCTTATGTATCTAAATACCCTTAGATTAGCAACCCTAGATATAGCCACTTCAGTACTAACACCGCCTCTAACCATGGTAGCTAGGTATGTAATAAAAAATGGTAATTCGGAATCCACATACAGTCTCCTAAGCGATGCAATTAAAGAAGGGTAAGATAACCCGAATGCGAATGTTGATATAGGCGCTAGAACCATAACTGAGAGGTAAACAGCACCGATTAATAGAGGAGGTGCTGTTGTAAGCAGTAATAATACGGATGCTGTTGCCGATATGAATGCGGATACCACAGTATATAGTAATATCCTACATGCATATCTAACAGGATGTATATAAAGTCCCGCTAACCTCAGAGACCTCTCTAGCTCGAAGGTCTTAACTAACGACTTACCTATGCCCTCGAAGATGGTTAGTGCAGCAACATCTATATACATCGATATAGGGATCCTCTGTGATTCCTTACTCATGCTTCTTGACCTTAATACTTTCTAATAATTCCTCGCGGTTTACATAGTACTTATTTATATACTTAGCTAAACTTCTATACGATCTAATCTTATTAACAACCAACCACTCAAGAACCAATTTCCTGAGACCTAAATCATCTATTAATTCATTAAATGTTTTACCGCTAACCTCAGCAATTCTCTTAAGCACTAAGGAACTACTTAATCTAACTTCAAATTTATCCCTTACAGGATCCCATCTACATATCTCTAAATATTTACCATAATCTTCGATTTCCCATACATTGGTTATCCTTCTTGCAGGTCTTAACCTACCGGATTCGTCAATCCTAGTAACCCTCTTAATAACCATTGCCACATTAATTAATGGTATGTATGAGTGGGGTATATTCATGGGCGGTGAGGTGAGCCTTTTGACCGCTGCATCTATATTTTCGGCGTGAAGAGTTGTCAAACCGCTATGCCCAGTAGCTATCGCCTGGAATAATACGTATGCCTCCTCACCCCTGACTTCACCAACTATTAAGACGTCGGGTCTATATCTAAGCGATACCTTGACTAATTCGAAGAGATCTATCTTGCCAGGACCGCCGCCAGATATATGCGATGGTCTAGAAACCAATTGAACCCAATTATCTTGAGGTAGTCTAAGTTCAGGCGTATCTTCAACACTTACTATCTTATACGTAGGCCTTAAAAGACATGCTAAAGCATTTAACGTAGTCGTTTTACCTGCTCCCGCAACACCTAGAATTAACGTAGTCAATTTATAATCCATAAGTAACCAGAAATATGCCGCTAACTCTGAGGATACTGTTCCGAAGTCAATCATATCTACGATAGTTATCGGATCTTCCCTAAACTTTCTAATGGTAAACGTAGATCCGCTTGTGGACACCTCCTTCTCGAAAGTGGCTGCAACTCTATGACCGCCGGGCAGTATAGCATCAAGTATTGGGTAAGCTATTGAGATGTGTTTACCCGCCATATGTGCTAACTTAAGTATGTACTTATTTAATTCATCGTCATTAGGAAATAGGAGGTTTGTTGGTATCGATTCGTACTTCCTGTGCCATACATATATCGGCTTGGCTGGACCATTACATGAGATGTCCTCGATATTTGGATCCCTAAATAAGGGATCTAAAAAACCGTATCCAAGTATCTCCCTCTCAACGTAGTAGGATATCTTCGACCACGAGAGGACTGGAGTCCTACCTAATTTGATTTGAAATAACCTTATAACATTCTTAGCATGCTCCTGAAAGTACTCACGCACATCCACGCTTCCCTTAGGAGGCTCTAACTCCCATGTTAGGTAATCAATTATATCCTTAAATACCTTTAATTCATGCCCATTCAATCCTACCTCCTCAACGTTATAGATTATCTCCCCCGTGCTAGTGTTCTCGGTGATTACAGCATAAACCCATGGATCCGTTAATGGATACGTATCTATAACTTTATACTCAGGCCTCAAGTACTTCCTAGACCTCATCATCGCCGGAAGTTCCTTAGCCTCCTCAATGGCTTCACTACCAATCGCGCTTACCTCCTTTCCCCTCTTAAGTAGCTTCTTTATAATGCTCACTACAATACCTATAATTCTCGGATTTACCGGATTTATTAAATTATCCTTTAATGCTATGGTAAATAGCTTTATATTTGTTGTTTGAGAGTAAATATGCTAGGTGCTTAGAATATTGAAGCTTTTCAGTAGATATCCAAGCATGTTGATTATATTTATCCTCATAATCACCATCTATGATACACCATCTGGTAGCATATTTAGCGCTTCAATTAATGATTACCCTGTATATGCTTACGAATTTAGCTTAAATACGTCTATAGATAACGTGGTTGTGTTATCCAGCGACTTAGTAGCTATATTAGGTAACTTAGGAGGCACCTCTGTAGTTCAATTTATTAATATCTCTGATCCACTTGCAGGCCCGCAAACGATATTCACATACCCTCTGACAGGTAATTTAATGTCCTACGCAGTCGATGGCTACCCAGTGAACTACTTAGCAGTAGGTACTGATTTAGGGGAAATAGTAGTATTTTCGATATTCAATGGTAGGCTATATGAGAAGCTACATTATATTCAGGGGGCTGATTACGTCGTACGTAGCCTATACTTACTTAGAACGCCTGCAACAACTAAGTTGCTGGCTTTAAGCATTAATGCTAATCTACCATCTGAACGTTATCTATACGTATTTGATGTAAATACGAAGAGCGTTCTCAGGTTAGGCCCTTTAGTAGGTAACTTCACATACGCTGTTGAGGGAATTACGCCTTACGTTGTTGCACCCGCTAAGATCATCACTAATGAGGGTTACTACTACGACCCATCACATGTATTCGTGTCCTATACTGGATTAATGGCCACATTAGTAATTAATGCCACATACATGTATAATGGTACTCTACTCCCAGCCAGTAATGCGTACTTAGAAATACGCATCCGTAATACGTCAACAGGATCCATAGTATTTACTTACGATATTAATTTAAATGAGCGTGGGGAAGGTGAGGTTTTAGCGCCAATAGGGTACTTAGTAGATGTGATCGCATATGATGTCTACGGTAATTCGTACAGAAGTTCTATAGATCTATCAGGTGTTCTAAGCCCTGAGCTGAGGTTTATTAACATCACCTTATATTACCCGCCAAACATTAAGAAGGCGTTAGTAGGTATGCCAATGTTCATTAAGGTATTCGACTTCAGTGAGGCCCCTATTAAATATAATGTTAGTGCCGAGCTATTCATACCTAATTATAGGGGGACCCCGTTATATATCCTAAAACCCATCAATCTTAGGCTTAGGGAAAGGGGCGTGCTAAGGGATCCATACTTAATTATTACAAAGCATTCCAATTACTTAAACCTTACCTACATGTATGATGACTATGTATTAGCTGACGTCCTGCTATATGACTACCTAGGCTATGGAAGCGGTGATGTGAAGTTCATTGAAACAGATGCTAACGCTACATACCTTATAGTAGCATTAAGTGATGGAAGAATCAAGGTATATAGGTGCAGGGATAGTTTAAGTAATCAACACTGGTTCGAGCAGGAGTACGTATCATTAGGTACCCCATTAAACCTTAAACTATCGTTTATTAAGGGGAAGTCATACTACATGCTTTACACTACTGGAGGTCTTCAAGTGATCTCATTAGAGCCTGTCCAAACGCCAATACTTAGGTTAAATAGTTTATTAACCTTCAATATACCTGGAGCTAGACATGCTGACTCACTTCCGGATCTGTCCTTAATAGCTATAGGCGGCGGCAATAGGTTGGTAATTATCAAGGACTTAAACAAATATCTAGATGCTCACGGACCGCAACCAATAGATTTAAGTAAGGTTAAATTACCATCAATGGCCATAACAGTGCTAACGCCAGAGCGTGTTGTATTACCCAACGCCAAAGTGGTTCTCAAGTATGGCAACATATGTAGAGAATTTACAACTGATGGCTCAGGTAGCGTAGTCCTAGGCAATGCATTCCCTGGTGAGTACTTAGTTAGCATTTATCCGCAAATAGGGTACCTAAATCCAGCGAATTTGACTATTTATGTACCTCCTAAAGTACCCCATATTACATATGAGGTTGTACTTAATTACACCGAATACGAGCTTAATTTATTTATTAACGATGAAATCGAAGGAGGTCCACAGGTACCTCTTGACATATACGTTAACGATGTACTGCTAGCAAGCAATTACTCATCAAATTACTTAAGTACCAAGTTACTACGTGGTAATTACTCTATATTAATTAAACCGCAACGCAATTACGCTTACTTCTATGAGCCACTTAAAATGACATTAGCCCTAGATAAAGATCTAACACTCAACATAACATTAAGCAGAAAGAGCTATAATGTGACCATAAACATTATTGACTCGGTAAGTAAGGAATTGATCAACGATGAAGTCGTAATAGCTATTGCCGGGGAAGTAAAGAGCATTAGGGGTTCATTAACAATGACGTTAAAGGCAGGTGAACACGTAGTTAATGTATTAGTACCTTCCGAACTGAGCGGTAAGTACTCAAGCGTATCTGCATACATTAAAGTGATCACCGATTCCACTATTGGTGTAGAGGTGCCTAGGAGGAATTACGCTGCTAGCTTTACATTAATTGATGTGCTTACTAAGGATTCGGCTACAGGTTTATTTGATATATATATCAATGGGTCGAGAATCTTAACTAGTGTTAATAGCACGTTTAATCTCACATTACCGTACGGAGCCTATATAATTGGCATTAGGCCTAGACCTCCATATGACTCCGTATACTTAGCTAGTGACTTAATACTTAACTTAATGAAGGACTCGCATTTAACTGCATACCTAGATAGAGTTAAATACCTACTAACCATCGTGTTCTACGACCCGATATCTAGGGTACCCATCGTTCCTCTAAAACTAATTATTAATAATACACTATACAACATAGATAGGGGGACTCCGTCATTTAGCATGAACCTCCCTTACGGAGCGTACATAATTAGAGTGCTACCTGAAGTTGGTTTTGAAGGAGCCTATGAGGGTCTTGAAAGCCTGGTCAATCTAACTAGTAATGCAGTCATAGAATTAACCCTTAATAGGAGGTACTATGAGTTGAATATAACCATATTTGATGTAACTTCAGGACCCGTAATTGGCTTACTCGACGTCGAAGCCAATGGAACCTTAGTAAGTAGAGGTGTTAAATACTCAGCCACAGTACTACTACCGTATGGTAATTATTTAATTAAAGTTAAGCCTCAACCACCATATGCTCAAATCTACATGGATTCTGAAGTAATTATTGATTTACGGGGTAATAGATCTGTGGAAGTATTAATGAGCAGGAAGTATTATACATTAGCGGTGCTTGTAAGAGATGATAAGGATTCACCATTGATGGGAGCTGAGGTGACTCTAATAGATACAGTTACAGGATCTACTGTAGGTAAGGGGGTTACTGGAAGCGATGGAAAGTTTGTAATGTCGCTTTATTACGGTTCATATAAACTTATAGTTAGATATGGAGGGTTTTACGACTACTCGTCATCAATAGAGTTGATCACATCTATCACGGAAAAAGTTGTATTGACTCCAACACCTCTAACCATACTAATAAGGAACTTACCACTAATAATAGTAGTGGTGGTAATCATATCGAGTATCGCGGCCTTAATTAAGTTGAGAGGTAAGATCATCGAAAGACTCTCACAGGAGCTATTCTAGTATTTTATATATATTTCCTTAGGAATGCCATCAACGTATATAACTTCTATTCTAGCTTCAATATTGACTCCCGAGAGAAGCTCTAGCTCCTTCTTAATGTTCTGCAAAGTAGTTAATTTACGGCTGACATACTCGGCAAATGACTCTAACGATGCTAACTCATCAGCAGCGCTAGGATTTATAACTATCCTTAAGCTCTTTAAATTAACTATACTCTGTTTCCTAACGTTGTTAACTCCTAGCTTCATCAGGAACTCACTCAATGTTTTCTCATTCTCCGCCTTAACACGTAGATCCTCAATGGCTCTTAATAATTCACCAAGGTACTTTTTAACCTCAGATATGTCCTCCTCCAGCGACTTCAGTAACTCACTTAGGTTGTTAAAGACCTTAATATACGCTACCATCCTACCTCAACAATTAATATGGAGTAGAATTTTATTAACTTTCCCATTCTTTCCCAGTCCATGAGTTACAATGCTACTATCTACGTTTAATTATCGAGATTACCCTGATATCCTCCTTCGGCATAGATACCGTTACAAACCCTCTAATCTCTAATATCATTAAATACTTAAGGAAATCCGAGTAAGTCATATCGTACCTCCTTCTAAGGATCTCATAGAGATCTCTATCCTTCATGGTACCTCCATTATTATTCAACGCCTCCAGTACCTCTCCAACTATTAGGGACAATGGCGGACTACGTAGACTCATATCATCACCTAACCTTAGCTAAATGCATTACAGTTAGAGTAAATCAACCAACTCCTATTTGTGTAGCAATATTATAAATCTTCTATATTAGTTTTAATGCATTGAAGTAAGTTATATGGGAGCTATATGATGTCTTGGAAGTCTCTGCCTCATCTTAGTAATCCAATCCTCGTAGAATTTAATTAATTGCTGAGTAAGTGAGGGCTTTATATTACTTAACGCCATAGTGAAGTGCCTTAAAGATACTACTGTTGCGTTTATGTCCTCCCTCAGTGCTAATAGAGCTGCTTCCCTCACTAGTGCTTCTAGATCTGCTCCTGAGTACCCCTCAGTTAACTCAGCTATCTTCTCTAAATCTACATCACCTGCTAAGGGAATCTTCCTCGTATGCACCCTAAGGATATCCAACCTAGCCCTCCTATCTGGCGGGGGTACGTAGATGATCCTATCAAACCTGCCGGGCCTGAGTAAAGCAGGATCAATGATATCAACTCTATTAGTGGCACCTATGACTACTACGTTCTTTATCATGGTAACTCCATCCATCTCTGCCAATAGCTGGTTAACTATCCTATCAGTAACCCCTGAATCGTGCCTATAACCACGTGCTGGGGTTATAGCATCTATCTCATCGAAGAATATAACTGCAGGAGCTACCTGACGAGCTCTCCTAAATATCTCCCTTATCGCTCTCTCCGACTCACCAACCCACTTGCTAAGTATTTCAGGGCCCTTAATGGCTATGAAGTTAGCGCCGGACTCAGTAGCCACAGCCTTAGCTAGTAACGTCTTACCGCAGCCGGGAGGACCGTAGAGCAGGACTCCCTTAGGAGGCTCTATGCCTAACCTCGCATAACTCTCTGGGTACTTGAGTGGCCATTCAACTACTTCCTTTAACTGCTGCTTAACGTCATCCAAGCCACCTATATCAGACCACCTAACCTCAGGAACCTCGATGTATATCTCCCTAAGGCCGCTAGGTACTATCTCATTTAGCGCGCTTATGAAGTCCTCCATACGCACCTCCATAGAGTCAAGGAGTTCCGTGGGTATCTCATTCCTAGATAGGTCTATCTTAGGTAAATACCTTCTTAATGCGTTAAGGGCTGCCTCCTTAGCCAGAGCTGCTAAATCAGCTCCTGTATATCCATGCGTCATCTCCGCCACCTTAGCCAGATCTACGTCCTCGGCTAAAGGCATGTTCCTAGTATGTATTTGAAGTATCTCAAGCCTGCCTTGCTTATCTGGTAACGGTATTTCAATCTCCCTATCGAATCTACCAGGCCTCCTTAGGGCTGGATCTATCGCGTGGGGTCTATTAGTAGCACCTATAACTACTACCTCACCCCTACTCTCAAGTCCATCCATTAACGCCAGTAGCTGAGCTACAACCCTCCTCTCAACCTCACCGATAACTTCATCCCTCCTAGGAGCTATAGCGTCTATCTCATCGATGAATATGACTGAAGGTGAGTGTTTCTTAGCCTCCTCAAATATCTCCCTCAACCTGGCCTCGCTCTCACCGTAGAACTTACTCATGATTTCAGGACCGTTAATAGCTATGAAGTAGGCATCTATTTCATTAGCCACAGCCTTAGCTAGTAACGTCTTACCGCAGCCGGGAGGACCGTAGAGCAGGACTCCCTTAGGAGGCTCTATGCCTAGCTTCCTAAATAATTCTGGGTACTTAAGCGGTAATTCAACTAACTCACGCACCCTCTCTATAACGTTCCTCATCCCGCCTATGTCTTCATATGTAACTTTAGGTACTTTAGCGAATTCAGCCGGTTTATCAACTATTATTAACTTAGTGCTCTCCCTAATTACCACTGGCCCTGAAGGCTTAGTCTGAATTACTGAGAAGGGTATTGATTGTCCAAGTATTGGTATTAAAACGCTATCGCCCTCCACTAACGGATAATCAATCAACTTCTTCAGCACATAGTTAGTGAAGTTGTTATCCACAGCCACAGAGTAAGTATTTGAGGCTATAGCTAATTTCACCAGCGATGCATCCCTAACGTCAGCCTTCCTAATAACCACTTTATCACCTATGCTTACACCTGCATTCCTCCTTATTATGCCATCCATCCTTATAATTCCCTTACCCTCATCCTCAGGATAACTAGGCCATACAACAGCCACCGTAGATCTTCTACCAACGATCTCAACTACGTCACCGGCCTCTACCTCTAATTCCTTCATAATGCTTAGATCCACTCTAACCTTCCCCCTAGCGGCATCCCTCTGCTTAGCCTCAGCGACCCTAAGCACTACCTCTCTCTTAACCTTCTGCTGAGGCATCACCTGTTTATCAGGGCTTCCATCACCTGATGTAATAACCACACACCCCTACTACAAATTAAATACATAACGTGATTTTAAACCTGAAACAAGAACTGTTTCCATAAACTGTTGCTATGGCTCCTGGTTATGCTAATGCTATGCATCCAGCCCATATCACTCCTTCAACGAAACTTATAAACCTTAAGAACCTCAGGTTTCCGCGATTTCGAAATTCTTAGGGAACCGTGATGAACATTGGAAATAATATGAATTAAAGGCTGCTCTCAAGCAAAAGCTAGAGCTGACCTCCTCCCCGCCCTAAAGGTCGAGGCTTTCAGTTTTAACAATACTTATAACCACATAGACTTAAGTAATAATTAGGCAGAGCTGCCGGGGTGCCCGAGCGGTCTAAGGGGCTGGCCTTGAGAGCCAGTGGGCTCTCGCCCGCGCGGGTTCGAATCCCGCCCCCGGCGCTACTTTCGATTTAACTATTGAAATTTGGGTGGACTCCAAGCGATTTATTGATGACTATACTACTCCTCTTTCAAAAAGGGGATTGAAGTGTCGCATAAGCCTGGCAACGTGGTCGCCTCATGAAGCTGTTTTGGACTTCTATGGGTCTGTGATGGCTGCCGTAATTCCCC
>ERZ1669248.653-NODE-653-length-15701-cov-9.423878_pt1 | contig 15701 bp, 16 predicted proteins | sample MGYA00579296_ERZ1669248 | MGnify/ENA primary metagenome ERZ1669248 (study PRJEB41166, sample SAMN08046057) | hot springs metagenome | biome: hot spring; feature: neutral hot spring; material: thermophilic sediment; isolation source: thermophilic sediment from...
ATAAGTATAAGTAGATGGCATAACCCACAATCCATAAGGGAGTCCTAACCCTCTCAAAAAGCTTCAGACTCATAACTCATCAAGAGGGATAGGGCTCCCATAAATCTTAAGGTTACAGCACCAACGCTAGAGGAGAAAATCTAATAAGTACATGAATACTGTCAGGAAATAGTAATATGTTGAGGTATTTATTGGAGGCTCCTTTTTCAAAGAAGGAGTCTATTGATAGATTATTTAAAGATTTTGGAGATGTTTTTGATATGTTCTTTATACCTAGCGCTCCACTTGGTGGACCGTTACTTGATAGTCTCGCTGTAAGCGTATATGCTAAGGTGTCCTTCAATATTGACACTATATTCAGTATTAGGGTTAGAGATGTAAACTTGAATCATATAATCGAGACTGTAAAGACTGCTGAAGAGTTCGATATCTATGGTGTAGCATTAACCGGTGGCGACCCCCCAGTTTATGGTAAGATATGTGGAGAGGTCAGGAGCGAAGAAGTCTTAGAATGTCTACGTAATAGAATGTCTAGAGTAAGGAAAGGCTTAATCATAAGTTTAAGATTTCCTCTTCAAGCAATTTATGAAAGAGTGATGAAGAAGCCTGAATTCATCATAATCATAAACTTTAATCCTTATTCTGAGGAGAGCTATACAAAATTGAAGAATACCGTAAAAGAAGCATCTATACATGGTGTTGAAGCATACACATATCTACTACTCGGGGTTGGTAGAAGCAAGCATGTATTCAACGAAATCAAGCAACCCTACATTACGGAGAAAGATATCCCAAATATTATTATAAAACTAGAAGAAACCAATTCCAATATCATACTATCTTCTCCAAGAGAACTTGATAAAGCAGCCACGATCATGAAAACTTTTAGAAGGAGGTGAACCCTCCTTACAAAATGGTATTACTAACTTGTCAGTGCCGTTATCAAAAGATTTAGAAAGTATATAACTATTATCTAACTAGTTATATTATAAAATTTATTAATAATCAGCTTAAATCTGGGAGAATACATTAAAAACATCTCTCCACAGCCCAAAAACCGGAAACAAACCCAAAGAAATAAGCCACAAAGCATTAAAGAATAAAAATTCTTAATGAGACTGAGACATGATATGACCTTTCCTTTAGGTAAGAAGCACATCATTTCAACGCTAAGAATATTGAGGAAATAGGAATAGAAGTTTTTGCTCTTTTTTGAGGGTAAACTCCGTGGAATATTGTCTCAAGAATAGTAGAAGAGATGAAAATAGTTCTCTTCTTATATCTTAAATTATCTGGATTCTTTAGATCCCCTTACTATGTGCTTCTGGGAGGCATATCATGATTGTTTTCTTGAAAGTGTTCTTAGTCCTTTTTGGGTTATTCTGTATAGTGTTGGTCTTCTACTATTGCATTTATCGTAGATTGGGCATGTATCACATTTGTCTTCGTAATCTATTCTTTCAATGAATCCATGGGCTTCGAGAATAGTGAGACCAGCATCTAGTTCTCCTTTGCTTATTTTAAGCTTATGTAATATCATGTTTAGGTTTAAGCATTCTGTTGAGAGTAGCTCCAATATCCTCATTAGAGTATCTCTATTAGTCATATATGGTTCCCCCTCTCTTTAAGTAAGATTGGGATAGACAGTATCCCTAAGACTATTTCTATCCTCATTAAGTTGAACAATACTTCTATATTTGAGTCTGAAACTATTAGATCTAAAAGCTGGAGTGAGTAATGCAGTGTTTGAACAAACATAAATGCTATCGACATTATTGAAGCTAATAGGAGGGACGTTCCAAATACTTCTTCACTAGATTTAAAGTATGCATAATTGTATAGGGTTCCAACAGTTACAAAGTATAAAGCCATTCCAGCATCTGTCGGGGTAACCTGGCTTAAGCCAGTCTTTACTATGTTAACGTTCTCCAATATGAACATGAGTGACGAGATTATGTATGTTAAACCCATGGAGAGAATATAATAGTTTATCATCTTCATAGCAGTAACCCACCTATTGAGAGAACAAGGTAAGCCATAATGTATGCTATGAATAATTCATAGATTATAATGAAGATAGTGTTTTTCAATCCTATTTCAGATCTTAATGTTGCAGCTGTAGCCATGCATGGTGTGTAGAGTAATGTGAAGACCATTAGCGAGTAAGCTGTAAGCGGTGTGAACGAGGTTGAGAGAACAGTGGATAAGTCTGCCTCCTCCACATTATACAGAACCGACAATGAAGATACAACAACCTCTTTAGCAACGAATCCAAACAGCAATGATGATATAACCCTCCAATCCCAATTAAATGGTTTGAATAAAGGTTCTATTAACTTACTGAATGAAGCTATCCAGCTACGTGATAAAAGATCCGGGTTTCTCAAAGCCTCTACTCCAAGATATCCTTCAGGACCAAAAATGCTCAAAGCCCATATAATAACCATCATTATTACGATTATTGATCCAGCTCTGACTAGGAATGATTTTATTCTCTCCCAGCTCTTAGCAAAAATATTCCCGACAGAGGGAATAAGGTATGGAGGCATATCCATAACGTAACCAGAAGTTTGACCCTTAAACAATAACTTATTAAATAGTAATGCTGTAATGATAGCTGTAGTTACACCTATGAAATAGATGCTTAGAATAACGAGCATCTGGTTTTCCTTAAAGAATACGAGAGTAAATAGTAGGTAGATTGGAAGCCTAGCGCTACATGACATGAAGGGTATTATAAGCATGGTTAACCGTCTATCTCTATCATCTCCGAGTACTCTAGTAGACAATATTGCAGGAACATTACATCCGAAACCAATCAATAATGGGATTATTACTCTACCGCTTAAACCAATCTTATTCATCCATTTATCAGATAGAAACGTAACCCTAGCTAGATAACCAGTATCTTCTAAGAACGATATACCTAGAAACAAAAAGAAAAGATTTGGAATAAAGATCAGTAATATGCCTACACCTTGTAGGACTCCGTCGGCAAGCAGAGAAGAGATGATGGTTGGTAAAGGTAACGTTTTCAGAAAACTATGAACATGGCCAGAGATGAGTACGTCAAGTAGGTTTGTCAATGGAGATGCTACATCGAATGAGAACTTGAACAGTAGGTAGAGTGTGGATATGAATATCATTAGGCCGAGTATAGGATGTGTTAAGATTCTGTCAAGTCTATCAGTAAAAGTTGTGAGAGACTCTTTCACATGTCTCCTCTTAACATATTTCTGGGTTAGAGAGAGTATGTATTGATACCTTTTCTCAATCATTAATACTTCAATACTCTCACCCAATCTAGTTTGCAGATCTCTCTTAATCTCTACTACTTTTCTTAGAACGTCTTCTAATCCACGTTTTCTAAACAGTTCTTCAATATCCTTATCATCTTCCAGTAGATGTATTGCTATCCATCTTGAATTAGCTCCTACATCTGCGATTTCGCATTTGTCTAGTATTCTCTCTATTCTCTGTATGGCCTCTTCGATCTCTGGACCATAATTGATTTTGAAGAACGGGGGAGGACTATTCAGTTCCATGATTATTGCTTTTGTTAAGTTATCTACTCCAACTTCTTTAACTGCTATTGTTGGTATGATAAGTATATTCAATTGATTCATTAATCCATTGATATCTATTTCTAACCCTTCTTTTTCTGCTAAGTCTATCATGTTAAGTGCAATAATTAGCTTAACATTCATTTCAAGTAGCTGGATGGTTAAGTAGAGGTTTCTCTCTAAGTTTGTAGCATTAATAACCTGTATTACTATTCGAGGTCTTTCTTCAAGTATGAATTTCCTCGCAATGACTTCATCTAAACTGTAGGGAGTTAAACCATATATTCCAGGAAGATCGACTAGCTCGACTTCATGCCCCTCTATAACAATCCTGCCAGTCTTCTTCTCAACTGTTACACCTGGCCAGTTGCCTACCCATGCGTTTCCACCAGTCAACTTATTAAATAAAGCAGATTTCCCAACATTTGGATTCCCCACAATAGCTACTTTAATTAACTCATGCTTGTTTCCCAATGTTGTAGGTGAACTCAGCTCATGGCAGCTCATTGCATCACCTCAACCATTATCTTTTTAGCTACTCCATAACCTAGAGAAAAAGTACCCGTAATCTTATTTCTTATTATTACTGGACCATGCTTACTGTTCCTTACAACTTCTATTTCCGCTCCAGGTAAAAGACCGATCTCATATAATCTCCTAACTAATCCTCTCCCACCAATTATCTTAACTACTTTAACAGTTTTTCCCTCTTCAATTATTGACAATGGGAAAAGACCAGTATAAGTGTCCGCGGAGTTATCACCCATTTAGACCCTACCAATTATCAAAAATTAAGGTTTAGTATTTTAAGTTTTGCACCGTAAACTTTCTTGTTTTACAGTGTAAATACTGAATCGCTAATAGATTTTTAACTTTGTAAAACATCTATTATTCTAGATGTCTGTACGGTCTGAATTATTAGTTCCAGCGATTAGAGCGATGATGATAAAAATACTTATAGAAAAGTACAAATATAGTAGGAGGAAAGCTTCTCAAATTCTTAAAATTAGTCCAGCTGCTGTGACACATTACATGAGTGGTAAGAGAGGAAGATTACTTAAGCTTCTAGAAGAACCGAGAGCTGTTAAGCTTATTAATGAAGTAGTTGAAAAGACGGTTTCTAAAGGTGGAAGAATCTCAGAAGCTGAAATATATGATCTTGCATTAACTCTTACATCTATCCTTGAAGAAAAGAAGAAAGAAGAAATAAAGTATAGTCTAGATCAGGGTAGGAATAAGCTTATACGTACGCTTCGAGAGAGAGCGCAAGCAGAACATGAAGCTGCTGAGAAGTTTATGGAGACTGCTTCTAAACTAGATAATGAAATTACGAGAATGATCTTTAGACAGATTGCAAGTGATAGTATCAAGCACGCAGACTTACTAATGTCTACTATATCCATCCTTGAGAGAGGTGAAGAAACGAAAATAGAAGTACCAAAGAAGAGTGTCTTGCTAGCATTGTTAGAGAAAGAAGAGGTTGCCCATGTTCATAGTCTAGATGAAGTGAAATCCTATCTTCCACATAAACTCCTAAAGGTTCTAGTAGAGTCTGTAGAAGCAGATGAGAGGAAACACGCAAGAATACTTAGAAGCTTAATAGAGTTAGCCGAGGAGCAATCCTGAGATAATCGTTATAAAAGATAATCCAGCGAGGAATATATCCGACCTGACCTTATAGGATAACTTCAGCAGAAGCGGAATCATAGTTAGAGAGATAATTGTAGCTACAGCAACTGATAGCAATACTCCTCCTAGCTCTAATACTTCGAAAGATTTCGGAGACATAATGTATGAATAAATGCTTCCACCTAATGTTGCAGGTATACTCATCAAGAATGAGATGACTAGGGAATCTTTAACATTGTATCCCCTTAAAACAAGGGCCAAAACAGTTACCCCACTCCTACTAACTCCAGGGATAACTGAAAAAGATTGAGCTACCCCAATCAATAAAGCATCTAGAGTATCAATATCACTTATCCTTTTCTCAGATGATCTAATCTTTCTCCTCCACCAATTTAGAAAAGCAGTCACAGATAGCATGGCCCCTACGAAGATCATTACGTCTCTAGAACTCAACTCAGACAGCAGAATGATTAGAGACTTGGAGAAAAATATTCCGAGAAGACCAGTAATAAATGTGGAGATAATTAGGAATACGAGTAACCTAAAGTCTATGCTATCTCTACTCCAGATGGATTTAAGCATTCTATATAGCTCTCTCCTAAAGTAGATGGATGCCGCTAATACTGTTGACCCATTAAGCAGTAAGCTCAGCATGTATGAATCGGTTGGAGATAAATCCTGCATGTGAAATATGAAGAAGAGCATTGTCTTACTACTAACAGGAAGCCACTCTGTAACTCCTTGAACTATTCCCGAGATAAATCCTAACAAAATTTTCTCAAACATATTACAAAGTATCCATACAATAGTAGTAGAAGAATCTTATCTCATCGAAATGTTTAAATAATGTTCATAGGATTCAAAATTGTTGAAGGTGTAATGAGAGGGGGTTACCAAACCGAGATCTAATAATTTATTCTTAAAACACGTGGAAAACATCTGGACATCAATATTCATGTATGGAGGTGTCATAGGCTGAGGATACTGTTAGCAGGGTTCGGAGTAGTGGGTGTAAGCCTCGCTGAGATCTTGATAGAGAGGTCTGAGGAATTGAGAAGGGAGGAAGGATTAAACATACGTATAGTGGGGATAGTTGATAGTAGTGGTGCGGCAGTAAATGATAAAGGACTTGACTTAGAAGAAATGATAAGAACAAAGAAGAAACTTGGCTCAGTATCATGTCACAATGAATACGGTAGACATGGTCTAAATGTTCTAGACTTGCTAGATGAATTAGATGTTGATGTCTTGGTAGATGCGACTCCGACAAATCTAAAAGATGGAGAACCTAGCTTCACATACATTAAGAAAGCTTTGACCTATAGAATACACGTAGTTACAGTTAATAAGGGTCCACTAGCATTAGCGCTTCCAGCATTAAGAGAACTTGCAAAGCATAAAGATGTTGTCTTTAGATTTAGTGGCTCTGTTGGAGGAGGATTACCAGTAATAGAGTTTGCAAGACAATGTGCTAGAGGAGATAAGATTGTTAAAGTAGAAGGTGTACTAAATGGGACTACAAACTACATTATCTCTAGGATGGAGGATGGCTTAGATTTTAAAACCGCTCTAACGGAAGCTCAGGAGAAAGGTTACGCTGAGAGAGACCCAAGCCTAGATATTATGGGATTTGATACAGCAGCTAAACTAGTAATACTTGCGAATGAAGTAGTAGGGAGGAAAGTAACGATAAACGATATCAGCATAAAAGGTATAGAAGACTTGGAGAAGGAAGATATAGATGAGGCATCCCGCTCAGGTGAAACCTACAGGTTGATAGGTAGAGTGGATGGTGAATTAGAAGTTAAACCAACAAGGATTAAGAGGGAAGATCCATTAGCTGTAAGATACTCAATGAATGCAGTATCATTTACAACTTTGAATTCTGGTAGGCATGTAATACTTGGTAGAGGTGCTGGTGGAAGAGAGACCGCTACAGCGATATTGAGAGACTTGATAGAGATTAAGAAAAAGCTAGTGGAGGTGAGGATCTAAATGAGGCTTGTAATGAAGTTCGGAGGGACTTCTCTAGGGGATGGTCAAAGGATAAATAATGCTGCAAGGATCGTTAAAGAATACGTAGAGAATAATGAAGTAATAGTGGTCTGTTCTGCAATGGCAGGAGTAACTGATACTTTATTTGCTCTCGTTGATAGAGCTTCTAGAGGTAGAGTAAGAGACGTCGAGATTACCTTGAATAATCTATCAGAGAAACACTTTAAAGCAATAGACGACGCTATAAAAAATGAAGAAATCAAAAAAGATGTTAAAAGCATTGTTAAAGAATTAATTGAAGACTTGAGGAGAGCAGTCCTCAGCATACTGTACTTGAGGGAAGCTACACCAAGATCGAGGGATTACGTAGTCTCATTTGGAGAAAGACTATCCACTCGGATAATGTGGGGGGCTCTCACAGAACTAAACGTTAACTGTAAATACTTGGATGGTGGAGACGCTGGAATAATAACCGATTCAAACTTCGGTGAAGCTAACCCGCTTATGGAGATCACTAGACTAGAGGTTCGGAGAAGGATTGGATCATTACTTGATAGAGGTATAACACCCCTAGTAACAGGATATATCGCAGTTAATGAAGAAGGTGTTATAACAACTCTTGGGAGAGGGGGGAGCGATTATACTGCAACAATCCTCGGATACTGTCTCGACGCAGATGAAGTATGGCTTTGGAGTGACGTAGACGGATTAATGACAGCTGACCCTAGGATAGTTAAAAATGCCCGTGTACTGTCAACAGTATCATTTAATGAAGCGATAGAGATGGCGATCTTCGGTGCCAAGGGTCTCCACCCAAGAGCTCTTGAACCAGCAATGAAATCAAACATTAATGTTCGAATAAAGAATACATTTAATCCTCCTCATCCTGGTACATTAATTACTTCGAAACCTGAGAAGAGTGATATGATAGTTAAAGCTGTGCTCCTTGTTAAGGATGTAGCCATGATTAGTGTTAGGGGTGCAAGTATGGTTGGGAGACCTGGAACCGTAGCTAAGATACTTGAAACACTTGCTAAAGAAAACATAAACGTAATGATGATATCTCAGAGCGTCTCAGAATCAAGCGTATCCATCGTAATCAAGAGAGAAGCATTACCTAGAGCTTTAAACAGGCTTGAAACAGCTCTCTTGGGAACAAGCTTAGTTGAAGACATAGAATCTGAAGATGATGTAAACGTAGTTGCTGTAATAGGTGAACGGATGAAGGGGACGCCTGGTGTAGCAAGCAGAGTCTTCGGAGCTGTAGCGAAGAAGGGGATAAACATTAGAATGATCGCTCAAGGCTCTTCAGAATTGAATATCTCATTCGTAGTAAAAGAAGAAGACGGATACGAAGCAGTGAGAGCAATACATGAAGAATACGGATTATAAGAATCATCATCTGCATCATCCCTAATGATTAGGATAGGATAATCTAGGACGATTCTATTTAGTGCTCTTTTTCTTAGAGATCATCCCTAGAATATATGATTGCTTCTTTTCTATATCGTCGATTACCTGTCTAGGTCTCGTAAAAACCCCGTGGAAGGCTAATCCTACCGCCCACCCTGCTAGAGGCCATATAACCCAGATAGCTTCAGGTGTTGTCCATAGATTAACAAATATGAGGAAAGCATTGACTATAATGTAAGCAGTTAAATGAGCTTTGAACCCTTTTGCTGCCTCTCTTACTTCATATTCTTTCCAAGCTTCTAGAAACTCTTCAAGCATTACTTCCCCACTCATATTCAACGTATTCATATCAGCTCTTCTCTGATAAAGGTTTCCACTAGGAAATCTGTAAATATATATTGTTTTCTACGAATATCTATACAGGGTTGAATTGTTTCACAGTTTAGGGTCTAAATCTTCAGTAGAGAAAGAATGCGCGCTATGTAGAGCGAAGTCTAGATTTATCTCTGAATCTGTAGGTGTATGTGTTAATTGTTTAAGGAATAGACCTGATGAATCTCTTGAATATGTTTTCTCCAAGCATAGAGAGGTTAGGTTAAGATATGGTTTACCGCCCACTCCTCCAAAAAGTAGTGGAGGTATCCCATGCAAACTGTGTGCTAATAACTGCATCATGGGTGAGGGTGAGAAAGGATACTGTGGTTTAAGAATGAATATCTCAGGAAAACTAGTACAATTGATTGATAAGAGAAAAGCTTTACTCCACTATTATCTCGACCCTCATGTAACAAATTGCTGTAGTTCATGGTTCTGCCCTGCTGGAACCGGTTGTGGATATCCAAAGTATGCATTAAAGAAGAATGCAGAGATAGGATACTACAATCTCGCCTTATTCTTCTATGGATGTAGTTTTAACTGCTTATTCTGCCAAAACTGGAATCATAAATTTCTAGAAGAAGCAAAGAAGACATCTGTAGATGAACTTGTAAATGTTACCTTAAAGAATAATAGGATTACTTGCTGGTGCTGGTTCGGTGGTTCCCCTGAACCTCAGCTTCCTTTTGCAATTGAATCATCTAGGAGGGTTATTGAAGAAAAGCCCTCAAGTAGGATTATGAGGATATGTTTTGAATGGAATGGAAGTGGGAACCCGTCACTGGTTAGGAGGGTGGGGGAAATAGCTCTTGAGACGGGTGGGAACATAAAATTCGATTTGAAAGCATATACGCCTACAATACATAACGCTTTGACAGGTAGAGACAATGAACAGACGTTGAAGAATTTCGAGCTCATCTATAGAGAATTCTATGATAAGAGAAGAGACGTACCCGTACTTACAGCTACTACACTTCTTGTTCCATACTATGTTGATGAGAAAGAAGTTGAAATGATAGCAGAATTTATTGCTAGTCTAGACCCTGAAATACCATATTCTCTACTAATATTCCACCCAGACTTTATGATGAGAGATCTCCCAGTAACGCCTGAGAGACAATTTCATAAATGCTTGGAAGCAGCTAGAAAACACTTAAAATACGTGAATGCAGCTAACTTGAACCTGCTAGGTTATCCTTCTAGTAGCCTGACATGGGGACTGAAAGGAGATTAACACTAACCTCTTACAGCATAGCATGCCTGTCACTATTCGAAGAAGACTGGTATAAACCTGGATTTCCTATAGTCTGGAGGAGGCCTACCATGTATAGCTATCTTGTATCCGCAGAATCTGCATCTGTTATCATCTTCTAGATACCATCCAAGAATATCGAATCCCCTCCTCTCTACAACAATCTTTCCACATTCTGGACAATACGTACTCTCGTAAGGATGACCTGGAACATTACCGATATAGACGTAGTTTAATCCATGCTCTCTAGCTAGCTTATAGTGTTTTTCCAGAGTCTCGATAGGAGTTAATGGGAGATGTAGGAGTCTATAGTCTGGATGAAATCTAAGGAAATGTATAGGTGTATCAGGTCCCAAGTTATCATATACCCATTTTACAAGTTTTTCTGCTGCTTCAAGACTGTCGCCAATCTTCGGTACAACTAAGTCTGTAATCTCTATGTGGACTTTAGTCTTATTCTTGAGTTCAAGCAGTGTTTGGAAGATGGGTTCAGGGTCTGGAACCCCCACATACTTTCTTAGAAACTCTTTTTCCCCATTACCTTTAAAGTCTACTGTTGCAGCATCTAGGAAATCTTTTGCTTCATCTACACCATCAGGCCAGTACCCGTTTGTAACGAATACGTTTATCAATCCTTCTCTTCTAGCTATCACGCCAATATCGTGAGCGAACTCCATGTAGATAGAAGGCTCATTGTAAGTGTATGCTATGCCGTGGCTACCATACTTCTTCGCCATCTTCACTATCTTCTCAGGTGTTACATCAACCCCCTCAACCTTCCTCCTCTGACTAATATCAAAGTTCAGACAGTATTGGCACATCCATGAACATCCAGTAGTAGCTATAGAGAATATCTTGGTTCCAGGAGCATAATGTGTAACAGGCTTCTTCTCTATTGGATCTACATGAGCAGAAATTATCTTACCATATACTAGTAGATATAATGTTCCATTAATATTCTTCCTTATACCGCAGAATCCTATCTGACCATTCTTAAGCCTACAGTAACGTGCACAAGCCGTACACATTAATCTCCCATCTTCAAGGATACGGAATAAACGTGCCGGTTTCCCTGATATTTCCTCCATCACTCTCAAAAATATAGTTAGATACCTATAAGTTAAAAATTTATCTTATTTACTTTATCTTAGGCGAAGGATGCTAGTAGACTTATGTTTGAAACATGGGTGAGCGAATACGCTTTATTCTGATACATCTAATACTTCTCCTTTACATGCTTTTATTAACTCTTCTACGTTTATCTTCATTAACGTATCTTCAGACCCGCCTGAAGTATAGATAAAGCTGAATCTCTTAACAGAAGAATCAACGACCTTTTTAATATCCTTTATGTGACCGAAGGGAGGGACGCCGCCAACACTGTACCCTGTCTCTTCGAGAACCTCTCGTGGAGTTGCAAGCCTAAATCTTTCCATGAAGATTTCTGAGAGCTTCTTTAAATCAACTCTCTTATCCCCTGAAGTTATAACCAGGATTCTACTCTTCTCTCCGATTAGCAGAATGTTCTTCGCTATCTGACCAAGACTACACCCCACTGCTTTCGCAGCACTAATGGATGTCTTTGCTTCACCAGCCTTAAGATAGATAATTTGGGCATCGATATTATTTTCTCTCAAGTATTCTAATAGATCTTTCGTACCAAGCATTCTAAGCTCTGAGATGTTTAAGCTCTCTTTGTTTATATAGTTTTATGAATGTTTAAGCATGTGAAAGATTATTAGGGTTTATTCTTGCTTTGTAGTTGTTGAAGGGGGTATACATATTATTCTTAAAAGTATACAATGACATCAGAGTAAGAGTGGGTTCTCTCGGGTTTGTACGCTTCCCACATGGAGTCTATGCCTACGTAGGTTCTGCTCAAAACAATGTGGATGCAAGAATCATGAGGCATTTCAAGAAGGACAAAGCTCTAAGATGGCATATTGACTATCTGTTATCCTCAGATAGAGTCAAGCCCCTCTATGCAGTAGTATTCGAGCTACCTAAGGAATATGAATGTAGAATAGCAAGATTCTTACATGAAAGTGGCTTAAGAGGAATAAAAAATTTTGGAGCATCAGATTGTAGATGTATGTCACATCTCTTCAATATTAGAAATCAACGTATATTGATTCAGAGACTTAGAGAATTCTTAAACTTGAGAGAACCGATTAAATATGTAAAGTGTATTAGAGCTGAAGCATGAATATTGTTAAAAGAAAAAGATTATATCTTAGAATAGAACGAGATACTCATGTGAGTATATTTGGTTGATAAGATAAATACTGATATAGTTATTATAGGCTCAGGGCTGGCAGGACTTAGAGCTGCAATAGAGGCTGCAAGTACCGATCCAAAGCTTCAGGTTGCTGTAGTAAGTAAAGTCCACGCAATGAGAAGTCACTCAGTTGCTTACGCTGGAGGGACAGGCGCAGTCTTATACCCTGATGAAGGTGATAGCTTCGACCTACATGCATTCGATACTGTTAAGGGGTCGGACTATCTAGCAGACCAAGACGCTGTCGAATTATTTGTAAAGCTTGCCCCTAGAGAAATTCTCAGACTTGAACATTGGGGGATGCCTTGGAGTCGAAGACCAGACGGTAGAATCGATCAGAGACCATTCGGAGGCCACAGTTTTGATAGAGCATGCTATGCATCGGATAAAACCGGTCTTCACGCAATGCAGACGCTTTACAATACATGCCTCAAATACGATAATATAACATTCTACCATGAATGGTTTACAACATCAATACTGGTTGAAGATAATGAATTTAAGGGATTCACTGTAATAGATATTAAAAGTGGAGAACTCTATGTTTTTGAAGCTAAAGCAGGGATACTGGCAACAGGTGGAGCTGGTAGATTGTATTCCTTCACGACATATGGTCATTCAGCAACTGCTGAAGGAATGTCCATGGCCTACAGAGTTGGTATCCCCCTCAAAGACATGGAGTTCATACAATTCCATCCAACTGGTCTAGTACCTTCTGGAATACTCATCTCTGAAGCCGCTAGAGGTGAAGGAGGATACTTGAGAAATAAGGATGGTGAGAGATTTATGTCTAAATATGCTCCTGAGAAGATGGAGCTAGCTCCAAGAGATATCGTCTCCAGAGCTATGATGAGAGAGATATTGGAGGGAAGGGGTTTCGAGGGACCTAATAACCTCGACTACGTTCATCTAGACTTAACCCATTTAGGTGAAGAATTGATAAATGAGAAGCTATCAGAGATAAAAATGATTTCCATGAAGTTTGCTGGGATAAATCCTGTAAACGAACCAATTCCAGTGAGACCTGTAGCACACTACACTATGGGTGGAGTCCACGTAGATATAAATGGTCAGACCCCTGTTAAGGGTCTCTGGGCAGCTGGCGAAGTAAACTGTGTAAGCATCCATGGAGCGAATAGGCTCGGATGCAATTCCACAACAGACTGCTTAGTATACGGGTACATCACAGGGAGAAACGCTGCAAAATATGCCCTCAGTAAAAATAATGGGGGCTCAGTATCTCCCGTCCTAGTAGAAAAAGAAGAGAAGAGAATATTTGACGAGATCTTGAAAGGCGGTTGGGGTGATGACCCATACATGATTAGGAGGGAGATGCAGAACACCATGACTCAATACGCATATGTTTTTAGAGATGGTAAAGGTTTAGAGGAGGGGTTGAGGAAGATTAGAGAGCTTAAAAGGAGATTTGGAAAAGGCAGAGTCGATGATAAGAGTAAAGAATTCAATCAAAACTTTATTAATGTATTGGAGGTAGACGCAATGCTTGAGGTAGCTGAAGTAGTGCTTGTTTCAGCTCTTGCTAGAACAGAAAGTAGAGGTGCCCATTACCGTCTAGACTATCCCAAGAGGGATGATGTTAACTGGCTTAAACATACTCTCGCCTACAGGACTCCTGAAGGACCTAGACTAGAGTATATCCCAGTAAAGATTACTAAGTGGGAGCCTAAAGAAAGAAAATACTAGGATGGAGGCGGGAGAATGAGTAGGAGAGAGAATAAACAAGGGATTCTTGGATGGTTAAAGCTTAGAGGCTACTCGATTGAGAAACTAATGTATCTTGCACAGAGAATCTCGGGAATCGGGATAATAGTCTTTCTATTATCACACATATTGAATGTTGGACTAGTATACGCTGCGACGGGAGAGTTATGGGAGCCTCCAGGATTAATTGGAAAAGCAGTCCTCGTCATACTTGGAATAATAGTTGTCTTCCACACATTCAACGGTATAAGACTTGTACTAGCAGAATATGGATTCCTCGTGGGCAAACCTGATAGAGCAGTATACCCATATAAGATGACATCGTTAAGTGGTAGTCAAAGAATTGCAGTCTATCTCACAATAATAGCTTTCCTCGTAATAATGTATTTCTGGCTAATGGTTGCCTTCAACTTACTAGGGTGGTAAGAGTAGTGGTTAGAGAGTCTGCAGCCTTGATAGATACTGTTCTCCAAGCTAGAATGTTTGAGAAAACATTAGAGTATGTGTTGATTCCATGGCTTCATGGATATAAAGTGGAGAGAAGAGAAATAGTTAGATATAATTCTAGGTTTGATTATCTCCTAAGTAATATAGTGGATAGGATTCTTCTTGAACTTAAGTCAGCAGTATATCTTTCTAGCGATGGTGATGTGATGTACCCTGACACTATTTCAGAACGAGGCGTAAAACACTTCAAAACACTAAGCAAGGGAAAAGAATGGTGGGGGATGTTGAGGGCTTTTATTAGCCTTTTCTTTTTTCTCTTTATAGTGAATCCTATGAGTTCAGCAAACTTTCGTCTAGAACTTGCTAGAACATATAGATAGTATTCATCCTTCCTTCTGTAGTATGTTTTTCCCTTTTTCCTATCATAGAACGGTGTCCCCTTCTTTGCTACTAGATGTGGTCCTGTAACTTCTATATTCAACCTCAATAATAATTCCTTAACATAGTTGAGAGTTCTTAAATCTGTATTGTAAACATAGATATATCCGTTCTTATCCACGCTTCCTTCGCTATCGAAGAATGCTCTAAGGAACGCTGTTATAGTCTCTACACTATATTCAATGTAGTATCTTAGTCTATCAATGTTTAACGGCTTCTTCAATAATTCATATAACGTTCTCGAGTATCCTTTAACAATATAGAGTCCATTCTTCCGTATTCTAATATATGGTTTAGACCCTGTAACAACTTCGAAGCATCTAGCAAACTCCATGGCATGTTCAACATCCTTACATTCTAAACCGATTACATACTGATAATCTTCTCTTATAAACGTGTATCCGTCTCCAGCCACGTCGCCGATAATGAATGCTAGCTCCTTCGATGGTTTAATATCATCAAATGTTATCAATAGACTTCCACAGGGACTATGGAGATCTCTTACCCAGTAGCTTATATGTGAGAATGTTAATCTCTCATTATACTTCTCTTGAACCATCTTTATTATTTGACTATATGATAGTCCAAG